>Ga0209476_10002044_pt1 | contig 13528 bp, 16 predicted proteins | sample KloWWTrecipitate_FD_187179 | JGI IMG/M metagenome (GOLD analysis project Ga0209476, IMG submission 187179) | Active sludge microbial communities from Klosterneuburg, Austria, studying microevolution and ecology of nitrifiers - Klosterneuburg... | ecosystem: Engineered > WWTP > Aerobic digester... | reverse complement strand
TGGCCCACCAGTACGAAGGTCTGATTGAGAAATCGCAACTGCGCGGCAAGAAGCGTAGCGGCGCAAAGAAAGCTCCTGCACTTCGTTGAGGTCTGAATGAAGAATATCATCCTCTTGGGACCGCCTGGCGCGGGCAAGGGCACCCAGGCCCGCAAACTCGTGGAAGAGCGTGGCATGGTGCAGCTGTCGACCGGCGACATGCTGCGCGAGGCGCGCACCAGCGGAACCGAGATGGGGCGCAAGGTGGCCGAGGTCATGGACCGCGGCGATCTTGTGACGGATGAAATCGTCATCGGCCTGATCGAAGAGAAGATGAATGGCTCGCGCGGTGCGGGCTTCATCTTCGACGGCTTTCCGCGCACGCTTCCACAGGCCGACGCCCTTGGCGCGATGCTGAAGCGGTCAGGGCAGGAACTGGACGCGGTGATCGAGATGCGCGTCGATGACGAGGTGCTGGTGCGCCGCATCTCGGGCCGCTTCACCTGCGGCAATTGCGGCGAGGTCTATCACGACGACACCCGGCCGACCAAGAAGGCAGGCACCTGCGATGTCTGCGGTTCGACTGACATGAAGCGGCGGGCCGATGACAATGCCGAAAGCCTGAAAGTCAGGCTGATGGAATATTACAAGAAAACCTCGCCCTTGATCGGCTATTACTACGCGCTGGGTGATCTTTTCACCGTCGACGGGCTGGCCGAGATTGATGTGGTGGCAAAATCCATGGCCGATGTTCTGGATCAGTCCTCGCCGTCTTGACCTTGGCGGGGAAACCTTCTAGGTCACGGCGTCTCGCAAGAGAATCGTCCCGTCCGGGTCTTTTCCGGCGGGAAGCAGAGCTGGGTCCGCAGGTTCTGAACCTACGGGCCCAATGTTGTGAAAAAAGGTTCCGGCACTACGGAACCGCAACGAAAGGAAGATACGCGTGGCACGTATTGCTGGCGTCAATATCCCGACGGGGAAACGCGTCCCCATCGCCCTGACCTATATCACCGGGATCGGTCCGCATGTCGCAGAACAGATCTGCGAAGCGATCAAGATCGACCGCGCGCGTCGCGTCAATGAACTGTCGGATGCCGAAGTTCTGGCGATCCGCGAATATATCGATGCGAATTTCACCGTCGAAGGCGACCTGCGTCGCGAAGTGACGATGAACATCAAGCGTCTGATGGACCTGGGCTGCTACCGCGGTCTGCGTCACCGCAAGGGCCTGCCCGTCCGCGGCCAGCGCACCCACACGAACGCCCGCACCCGCAAGGGCCCGGCGAAGCCGATCGCCGGCAAGAAGAAGTAAGGGGGCGTAGATATGGCACGTGATACCAAAGCGACCCGCATGAAGCGTAAAGAGCGCAAGAACATCGCCGCTGGCGTTGCTCATGTGAACTCTTCCTTCAACAACACCAAGATCCTGATTTCGGACGTGCAGGGCAATGCCATTGCATGGTCGTCGGCGGGCACGATGGGCTTCAAGGGGTCGCGCAAATCGACCCCCTATGCAGCTCAGATGGCTGCCGAAGACGCTGGCCGCAAGGCACAGGAACATGGCCTGAAGACGCTGGAAGTCGAAGTGCAGGGCCCCGGTTCGGGCCGTGAATCGGCTCTGCGCGCGCTGGCTGCCGTGGGCTTCAACATCACGTCGATCCGCGACGTGACGCCGATTGCTCACAACGGCTGCCGTCCGCCGAAGCGCCGTCGCGTCTGACGCTTTTTCTATCAGCCGGGTCGCGGGGATAGCCTGCGGCCCGGACTATTTGTTTGATCCCTCGGGCGTCGTCGGCCTTTGGACATGGGCTGGTGACAAGAATGGAGGCGGAACGAATGATCCACAAGAATTGGGAAAACCTGATCAAGCCATCGCAGCTTGACGTGAAGCCCGGCAACGATCCGCAGCGCCAGGCGACACTGATCGCCGAGCCGCTGGAGCGTGGCTTCGGCCTGACGCTTGGCAATGCTTTGCGCCGGGTGCTGATGTCGTCGCTGCAAGGCGCGGCCATCACCAGCGTGCAGATCGACAATGTGCTGCACGAGTTCTCCTCGGTGGCCGGTGTGCGTGAAGACGTGACCGACATCGTGCTGAACCTGAAAGGCGTCAGCCTGAAGATGGAAGTCGAAGGGCCAAAGCGGCTGTCGATTTCGGCCAAGGGTCCTGGCGTCGTCACCGCAGGTGACATTTCGGAATCGAACGGCATCGAAGTGCTGAACAAGAAGCATGTCATCTGTCACCTGGACGATGGCGCCGATCTGTTCATGGAACTAACGGTCGACACCGGCAAGGGCTATGTCGCTGCCGACAAGAACCGCCCGGAAGATGCGCCCATCGGTCTGATCCCGATCGACGCGATCTTCTCGCCGGTCAAGAAGGTCAGCTATGAAGTGCAGCCCACCCGCGAGGGCCAGGTGCTGGACTATGACAAGCTGACGATGAAGATCGACACCGATGGCTCGCTGACGCCGGACGATGCAGTGGCCTATGCCGCGCGTATCCTGCAAGACCAGCTGGGCATCTTCGTCAACTTCGACGAGCCGGAAGCGGCTTCGAAGGCGGATGCGGATGACGGGCTGGAATTCAACCCGCTTCTGCTGAAGAAGGTGGACGAACTGGAACTTTCCGTCCGGTCGGCAAACTGCCTGAAGAACGACAATATCGTCTATATCGGCGATCTGATCCAGAAAACCGAAGCCGAGATGCTGCGCACCCCGAACTTCGGCCGCAAGTCCCTGAACGAGATCAAGGAAGTGCTGTCGGGCATGGGTCTGCACCTGGGCATGGATGTCGAAGATTGGCCGCCGGAGAATATCGAAGATCTGGCCAAGCGCTTCGAAGACCAGTTCTGAGAAATTGGGGTGCGCATGACTGCGCACCCTACGTAAATGCCCGGACCTGCCGGGGAAAGACCGGGCGAAAGCCCCAAGGTGAGCAGTGTCAGCGTTAAGGCACTGCCGGACAAAGCAAAACGAACGTTTAGGAGACTGACATGAATCATGGTGCTGGCTACCGCCGCCTGAACCGGACCCACGAACACCGCAAGGCGCTGTTCGCGAACATGGCCGGTTCGTTGATTGAACACGAACAGATCAAGACCACGCTTCCGAAAGCCAAGGAACTGCGTCCGATCGTTGAAAAGCTGATCACGCTGGCCAAGCGCGGCGATCTGCATGCCCGCCGTCAGGCTGACGCCCAGCTGAAGCAGGACAAGCACACCGCCCGCCTGTTTGAAATCCTTGGACCGCGCTACAAGGACCGTCAGGGTGGTTATGTCCGTATTCTGAAAGCTGGTTTCCGTTACGGCGACATGGCGCCGATGGCGATCATCGAGCTCGTGGACCGTGACACATCCGCTAAAGGTGCCGCTGACAAAGCCCGTCTGGCTGCAGAAGAAGCCGCCGAAAGCTGATCCGACCGGTGCAAAAGCGATTTTTGAAAAGCCCGCCTCAGGCGGGCTTTTTCTTTGCGGGAAGGCTGGAAATGTCCACCAACACGAATCGTTTAGCCGTTTTGATCCAGGAAATCCGACGATCTGCTCACATCGAATAGTTGCGCCGGTGCCACAGCGTTGGCCATAATCTGTGTGGCGAAAATGAGCCGCGCGCAGGGTAAGCCATCAAAATACCTTGCTTATTGCAATAAGTTGGCCGTAACCAGTTGTATGAGTTGCTGCAACTCAGTAGTGCTTGTGCAATTACCAGTTGTGTTGTTGAGGCAGAAACCCACTTGGATCGTCCGCTGGTGAATACAGGTCTAGACTATGAACTGCGGAAACTGGCGCTCATGGCGCCAGCGGGCTATTTTATTGGCCTTCATATTCGTTTCGCAGCGCCGCTGATCTCTTTCCAGAGCTATGATCAGGCGTGGCTCGACCACTATACGCAACAGGCATACGCCCTGCGCGATCCGACAATCGCCTGGGGCTTCAGCATGACCGGCGCCTGCCGCTGGCGCGATTTCACCATACCGGATACGTTCGGGATCCTCGAAAAAGCCCGCTCTTACGGACTGATCTATGGTTTGACCGTGTCTTGCGGGCCGATTGCATCGCGCACCATTGCCAGCTTTTCGCGTGGCGACCGCGAGTTTGAAGACAGCGAACTGGAACGGATCGAAGCCGTTGTGCGCCGTCTGCATGACATCACTGAACCGCCCGAAAGCCTTAGCCGTTCGCAGATCGAAGCCTTGACTTGCGTTGCCAACGGAATGCGCCACACCGCCGCCGCCGCCAAACTTGGCATTTCGGAGAGTGCGTTCAAGGCGCGGCTGAATTCCGCGCGCCAGAAGCTGCTGGCGCGCACCACCGCCGAAGCGCTGCAACGTGCCAAGGAGTACAAGCTGCTGTGAGCACCTTGCCGAAACTTCCTCTGGTTGGAACGCAGGCAGAGCCAGCGCGGCGCGTCTATGAGTTGGAAGCTACGACGCTGTCCTTCGAAAACATGCATGCGCATGGGGAGCTTTTCGCGAACATCTTCCGGGCGCGGCGGCAGTCTTTCATCGTCCAGAAGAACTGGAACCTGCCTGAATCGCTGGGTATGGAATACGACCAGTACGACACTCCGGCGAGCCGCTGGATTGCCGTGCACGATCATGGCGAGGTTCTGGGGGGAATGCGGCTGACGCCCACGACGTCACGCTGCGGCATCTATTCCTACATGATCCGCGATGCGCAGCGTGGGCTGCTTGATACGATCCCGTTCGATCTTCTGGACGAGGAAGCGCCCATCGATCCCCATATCTGGGAAAGCACGCGGGTTTTTGTCTCTCACAATGCGCCAATGACCATTCGCCGCCGTATCCACGCGATGATGGTGGATGAAATGATCCGGGCGGCGCGCGAAAATGGCGCGACGCAGATCATCGCGCTGACGGCAGGGAACTGGCAGCGCTGGTATGGCCGCTGCGGCCTTTCCGCCAAGGCGATCGGACCGATGATGAAGATCGACGACGGTCTTTTCCAATGCGTCCTGATCGACGCGACGGTGAAGCTGCACTGACCTTGCGGAACGGCCTTTCCGGCACCGACGTTCCCCGGTAAAACCTTTCCATGGCCGATCTTTTCGACACACCCAACCCCGGTGAAGGGGCTGCCGCAACCACCGCTCAGCGGCCGCTGGCCGACCGGCTGCGCCCGAAGTCGCTGTCGGATGTCATCGGGCAGGAAAAGATCCTTGGCCCGGACGGTCCGTTGGGGGCGATGCTGGCGGCGGGCAGCCTGTCGTCGGTGATCTTCTGGGGCCCGCCCGGCGTGGGCAAGACCACCATCGCCCGGCTTCTGGCGGATGCGACAGACCGGGCCTTCGTGCAGATCAGCGCGATCTTTACGGGGGTGCCCGACCTCAGGAAAGTGTTCGACACGGCGAAAATGCGTATGGGGCAGGGGCGGGGGACACTTCTGTTCGTGGACGAGATTCACCGTTTCAACAAGGCCCAGCAGGACAGTTTCCTGCCGCATATGGAGGACGGCACCATCCTTCTGGTGGGGGCGACAACGGAAAACCCGTCGTTCGAACTCAACGCCGCCGTCCTGTCGCGCGCCCAGGTGATCGTGCTGGAACGGCTGTCCCTGGCCGATCTGGAGCGGCTGACCCAGCGGGCGGAGCGAGAGATGAACCGCGCGCTTCCTCTGACGGCACCGGCGCGCGAGGCGCTTCTGGAAATGGCCGATGGCGACGGGCGTGCGCTCTTCAATCTGATCGAGCAGGTGGCGGCCTGGCGGCTGGAGCGGCCGCTTGACACCGATCAGCTGGCCCAGCGGCTGATGCGGCGGGCCGCGAAGTACGACAAGTCGGGGGATGAGCATTACAACCTGATCTCCGCCTTGCACAAATCGGTGCGTGGGTCGGACCCGGACGCGGCGCTTTACTGGCTGTCGCGCATGCTCGAGGGGGGCGAAGATCCGCGTTTCCTCGCCCGCCGGATCACCCGTATGTCGGTCGAGGATATCGGTCTTGCCGACCCGCAAGCCCAGACCGTCTGCCTGCATGCCTGGGAAGTCTATGAAAGGCTCGGCTCGCCCGAAGGCGAACTGGCCCTTGCGCAGGCGGTGATCTATCTGGCGCTCGCGCCGAAGTCGAATGCGGCCTATGTCGCCTATAAGGCTGCGCGCAACGAAGCGCGCCGTACCGGGTCGGAACCGCCGCCGAAACATATCCTCAACGCGCCGACGCGGTTGATGAAGGATCATGGCTATGGCGCGGGGTATGCCTATGACCATGAGGCCGAAGACGGCTTCTCAGGGCAGGATTATTTCCCCGAACGGATGAAACGCCCAGTCTTTTATCAGCCGGTGGAGCGCGGGTTCGAACGTGACCTTAAAAAGCGCGTCGACTGGTTTGTGAAATTGCGCGAGAAGCGAAACGGCTGATCCGGCTGCCTCAGATGGATTGGGGTATTTGGGCAAAGAAGAAGCGAAATGGGTTTCTTCTTTGCGGGAAATACCCCCGCCGGAGGCTCCCGCAGCTTCCCCAAAGGGCGGTCGCCAGTTGACTTCCCGCCCTGAAGGACAGAGGAAGGCCGGATGATCCTGACCCTTTCCCTTGTGGCCCTTGGCGGCGCGGCGGGCTCCGTCCTGCGCTATCTGGCGGTGCTGGCGGTCGGCGCGCCTTTGGGCACGTTTATCGTCAATCTGCTGGGCAGTTTTGCCATTGGTGTGCTGTTTGTCACGCTTGGCGGGCGCGGCCCGCTCGTGGCGCTTTTCATGACCGGGCTTCTGGGCGGGTTCACCACCTTTTCGGCCTTTTCGCTTGATGCGCTGAAGCTTTGGCAGGCGGGGCAGGGTGGGCAGGCGCTGCTTTATGTGGGCGCAAGCGTGATCCTGTCGCTGGTGGCAGTTGCGCTTGGGGCATCCTTGGCAAAGGGATTTGTGGCATGAGCGGCGTGCGGCTTTTGACGGTGGGCGAGATCGAGGGGGAAAGCCGGCTGGACCGCTGGCTGAAGAAGCGTGTCCCCGAGGTGACGCAGGGTCAGATTGAAAAATGGTGCCGTACCGGTCAGGTGCGGGTCGACGGGGCGCGGGCAAAGGCCGCAACCCGGATCGGGCCGGGAATGGAAATCCGCGTGCCGCCGGTGCCTAAGGGCGACGCGGACAAGTCCGAAAGGCTGAGCCCTTCGGCGCAGATGACCGAGGCGGATGCGCGCATGATCCAGGCGGCCGTCCTGTGGAAGGACGAGCATATCATTGCGTTGAACAAGCCGCCGGGCCTGCCGTCGCAAGGCGGGTCGGGGCAGGGCGTGCGCCATGTTGACGGGCTGACGGCCGCGCTGATGTTTGGCTACAAGGACCGGCCGAAGCTGGTGCATCGCTTGGACAAGGACACGTCGGGCGTCCTGCTGCTGGCGCGCACGGACCGGATTGCGCGCGCGCTGTCCGAAGCGTTTCGCGAACGCACGACCCGCAAGATCTACTGGGCGGCGGTCGCGGGTGTGCCGAGCCCCAAGATGGGCACGGTGCGTTATGGTCTGGTCAAGGCGCCGGGCCGGGGCGGTGGCGGCGAGGGCGAAAAGATGATCGCCATCCATCCTGCCAAGGTCGACGAGACCGAGGGCGCGAAGCGCGCCACGACCGATTATGCGGTGCTTGACCAGTTGGGTAGCCGCGCATCCTGGGTGGCGCTGGTGCCGATCACTGGGCGCACCCACCAGCTGCGCGCCCATATGGCCGAGATGGGCCATCCGATCATCGGTGATGGCAAGTATGGCGGCTCGGGGCAGGAAAACATCGGCGAGGGCTGGGGCGCGCAATTGGGCGGCGAGATCAGCCGCAAGTTGCATCTGCATGCCCGCACGATCAGCTTCGATCATCCGATCACCAAGAAGCGCATTACCCTGACCGCGCCCCTGCCCGAGCATATGAAGCGCACCTGGAAGACGGTGGGCTGGTCGGAGGGCGATGTGCCTGTCGATCCGTTCGAGGATCTGGCATGAGGCGGTCGCGTTTGCGGCTGGTGATCTTTGATGTCGACGGCACGCTGGTAGACAGTCAAGACCACATCCTGACGGCGATGAATGCCGCGTTCGGCGCCGAAGATTTGCCCCGCCCGCCGCGTGATGCGGTCCTGTCCATCGTGGGGCTGTCGCTGCCGGAAGCTCTACTGCGGCTGGCCCCCGATCTGTCGCAACTCCGCCGGGACAGGATCGTGGCCGCCTACAAGGCGAGTTTTGCGCCCCTGCGTGGCGAGACGCGTGCGCCGCTTTATCCCGGTGCCCGTGCGGCTCTTCTGGCCTTGCAGGCGCGGGACGATGTCTGTTTGGGGATTGCGACGGGCAAGTCGCGGCGGGGGCTGACCCATCTCTTGGCCGCGCATGATCTGGACGGGCTTTTTGTCACCACGCAGGTGGCCGATGACCACCCGTCCAAGCCGCATCCTTCCATGGTGGAAAGGGCGCTGAGCGAGGCGGGCGTGACGGCGGCGGATGCCGTCGTCGTGGGCGATACGACATTTGACATGGCAATGGCCCGCGCGGCCGGGGTGGACGCACTGGGCGTGGCCTGGGGCTATCACCCGGTCGCGGATCTGTTGCAGGCAGGCGCGCACGACGTCTTGAGCAGCTATGATGCGCTTTTGCCCGCGCTGGACAGGATGTGGGGGCAGCGATGAGCGGCTGGAAGGCAAAACGCTTCTGGAAAGAGGTGACGGTCGTGAAGGCCAAGGACGGGTTTCAGGTTCTCCTGGATGCGCGGCCGGTTCGCACCCCCGCCAAGACCCTGCTTGCCCTGCCCACCCGTGCGCTGGCCGAAGCGGTCGCCGAGGAATGGCGCGCGGTGGGCCAGGTGGTTGATCCGCGCAAGATGCCGGTGACGCGCGGGGCGAATGCCGCGCTGGACAAGGTCGCGACGCAGTTTGAGGAAGTGGCAGGCCTGATCGCGGCCTATGGCGGTTCGGATCTCTTGTGTTACCGCGCGGATGGGCCGCCGGAGCTGAGCGCGGCGCAGGCGCAGGCCTGGGATCCCATGCTGGCTTGGGCCGCGGAGACCCATGGTGCGCCGTTGCATGTGACCCATGGGATCAGCCCGGTTCCCCAGCCGGACGAAAGCTTGCGGAACCTGTCGAAGCCCGTCTTTGCCTGCACGCCTTTTCAATTGGCCGCCCTTCACGATCTGGTCAGCCTGACCGGCTCTCTGGTGCTTGGACTGGCCGCGACCGTGCCCGATTTCGAACCCGAAGCGCTTTGGACTCTGTCCCGATTCGATGAGGATTGGCAGGTCAGATTATGGGGCCATGACGAAGAAGCGTCCGCGATAGCGGAGAAAAAGCGGGAAGACTTTCTTCGGGCGTGCCATTTTTGGAAACTTTCGGCGCAGAAACCGGAATAAAATTTCGGCCAGACCTGCGCGGCGGCTGGTTTCTTGCCCGCCACCTGGAAAAACTTCATTCCGGCCAAAATGGCGGAATGTTTTCTTGACGCACAAGCTTCATCTGTCGAAACTGCGTCCACTGGGGAACCCCAATAAGCTTGCCGGGAAAACTGGCGATAACAGACCGTCCTATGGGGGGCGGCAACTCAGGAAGAGGTAAAGATGAAAAAATCCGTATTTCTCGGAACGCTGGCAGCTTCGGCCCTTGCGGCTGGCTTCGCGTCAGCCGGGACGCTTGATGATGTGAAGGCGCGTGGCGAACTGATCTGCGGTTCCAACACGGGTCTGACGGGCTTCGGTGCGCCGGACGCAAGCAACAACTGGACTGGCTTTGATGTGGACCTGTGCCGTGCGGTTGCAGCGGCGGTTCTGGGCGACGGTACGAAAGTCAAGTTTTCGCCGCTGACGTCGGAAACCCGTTTCACCGCGCTTGCGTCGGGCGAAGTTGACCTCCTGGTCCGTAACTCGACCTGGACCTTCTCGCGCGATAACGACCTGAAACTCAACGCGGCCGGCGTGAACTACTATGACGGTCAGGGTTTCATGGTGAAGAAGGATCTGGGCGTTTCGTCGGCCAAGGAACTGGATGGCGCGACCATCTGTATCCAGACCGGCACCACGACCGAACTGAACCTGGCGGACTTCTTCAAGTTCAACAACATCACCTACACGCCCGTCACCGTGGCGGACGATGCGGAAGCGCAAAAGCAGTTCATGGCTGGCGCTTGCGACGCGTTCACCACCGACCATTCGGGCCTTGCGGCGACTCGCGCCTCGCTTCCCGATCCGGAAAGCTATGTGCTGCTGCCGGAAATCATCTCGAAAGAGCCGCTTGGCCCGCTGGTCCGTCATGGCGACGACAACTGGGGTGACGTGGTGAGCTGGACCCTCTTCGCGCTGATCATTGCCGAAGAGAAAGGCATCACCAAAGCCAACGTCGAAGAAATGGCCGCGACCTCGACCGACCCGGAAGTGCGCCGTCTGCTTGGCGTCGAAGGCGACATGGGCGTGATGATGGGTGTGGACAACGCCTGGGCGAAGAACGCGATCCTTGCGGTTGGCAACTATGGCGAAATCTTCGCCGCCAACATCGGTGAATCGACGCCGATCGGCCTTGCCCGTGGTCTGAACGAGCTGTGGAGCAAGGGTGGCCTGCAGTACGCGCCGCCGATGCGCTAATAAGCCGATCCTGACAAGGGCGCGCCTCGATGGCGCGCCCCCATTTTATACGGAATCAGTGACGAACCGTCAGGGGCGCTAGACCCCGATTATCCGGCGCATGCCGGAAGACGCTTCGATACGGGGGGATTTCATGGCCAGTGTCGCCGAAGTGCCGAAAGAGTCCTTTCGGTTAAGTCAGCTCATCTATGATACGCGCTACCGCTCGATTACCATTCAGGTGATCGTGCTGCTGCTCGTGCTTCTGTTCGTCGGTTGGCTGGCCGACAATACGATCAAGAACCTGGCCGCCAAGGACAAGGACATCAACTTTGGCTTCCTGTGGAGCCGCGCGGGCTATGATATCGGCCAGCAGTTGATTCCCTATACCAACGACAGCTCTCATGGCCGCGCCGCGCTGGTCGGTCTGATCAATACGCTGGTCGTGGCATTCTTCGGCTGCATCTTTGCGACGTTCATCGGCGTCTTCGCGGGCGTGTTGCGCCTGTCGAAAAACTGGCTCGTGGCCCGCATCATGACCGTTTATGTCGAGACGTTCCGCAATATTCCCCTGCTTTTGTGGATCCTTCTGGCCTTCACCGTCTTTTCCGAGGTCCCACCCGCGCCGAATGCCTTCAGGATTACGGATGAGATGATCGCGGCAGGCGAGGCGCCCAAAGCCTCGATGATGTTGTGGGATTTCGGTCGCATTCACCAACCGGGGCACCAACATTCCCCTTCCGTTGCTTGAACGGCCGATGGGCGGGTTCGAGATCTGGGGCATACCGTTCAATTATGCGGTGATCGCCGCTCTTATCATCATCGCGGCCTCCATCTATGCTAACCGGCTGGTCCTTCAGCATGCACGCCGTGTTCAGGAGGACACCGGCGACCGGCCCAAGACCTGGTGGAAAAGCCTTCTGATCCTTTTCGTTCCAATCATCCTGTTCCTGGCCTGGCGGGGGTTCTATCTGGAATATCCGGTGCTGAAAGGTTTCAACTTTCAGGGCGGCGTGAATATCGCCCATTCCTTCACCGCCCTTCTGGTTGCGATCTCTCTCTACACCGGCGCCTTCATTGCCGAGGCGGTGCGTGGTGGTATCATGGCCATCTCGCGCGGGCAGACCGAAGCGGCCTACGCGCTTGGGCTGCGTCCGGGGCGGACCATGCGGCTCGTGGTCCTGCCACAGGCCCTGCGGGTGATCATCCCGCCGCTGATCAGCCAGTATCTGAACCTGACCAAGAACACGACGCTGGGCATGGCGATCAGCTATCTCGACCTGAAAGGTACTCTGGGTGGCATCACCCTGAACCAGACCGGGCGAGAGCTGGAATGCATGCTGCTGATGATGCTGATCTATCTGATCCTCAGCCTCATCATCTCTTCGCTGATGAACCTCTTTAACTCCGCCATGAAACTGAAGGAGCGTTGAGATGAGCGATGTTTCAACAACCTTCGTCCGTTCGCAGATGCTGGCCCCGCAAGAGCCGCCGGTCTCCGAACGCGGCCTGATAAAGTGGCTGCGCGAAAACCTGTTCTCGGGGCCGCTCAATACCATTTTGACGGTCCTGGGACTGCTGGCCGTGTTCATGATCATCAAGGCCGCCCTGCCTTGGTTCCTGAACGGCGTTTGGTATGCGAGTTCGCTGGGCGAGTGCCGGGAAATCATCGCGGCGAATGCCGGGCCGGACGCGTCTGGCGCCTGCTGGGCGATGATCCGCGAGCGTTGGCATCAGTTTATCTTCGGCTTCTACCCGCCTGAACTCTACTGGCGTCCGGTGTTGGCCTTCGCGCTGATGATCGTAGCGCTGGCGCCGGTCCTCTACTCCGGCCTGCGGCGGATCAACATGATCATGGTCGGGGTCGTGGCTGTGCTTCTGATCCTGGCCCTGATCGGCCTGAAAACCGATGCAACACATATTCTGCTGGCCGCGGCATTGATGGCGGGGCTGTTTGCGGTGGCCGCTGTCGCGCCGGAAAAACTTGCTTGGCTGACGCTACTCTTTCCCCTGATCGGGTTTTACCTGTTGTGGGGCGGGTCGGTCTGGGGGCCGGTTGGCGTGCTGGCCGGGTTCGGCATCCTTGCCGTGGTCTGGTATGTCTTGCAAAAGGCGGTGGGTGTCGTGGTGGCGGCCGGGGCCGGTCTTGTAGCGGCGTCCCTGTGGTGGCTGGTCGTTCAGGGGCAGGTCACATCGGCGCTGCACAGTGCCATGCCGATCGGGCTTGAGCAGATGGACAGCGACCTGTTCGGCGGCTTCCTTCTGGCCTTCGTGATCGGCGTTGCGGCCATTGCCGCCTCGCTGCCCATCGGCATCCTGCTGGCACTTGGGCGTCGGTCGGACATGCTTCTGGTCAAGACGCTTTCGGTGGGCTTCATCGAATTCATCCGGGGCGTGCCGCTGATCACGATGCTTTTCACCGCGTCGCTGCTCTTGCAGTATTTCCTGCCGCCCAACACCAACTTCGACCTGATCCTCAGGGTTATCATCCTGGTGACGCTCTTTGCGTCGGCCTATATCGCCGAAGTGATCAGGGGGGGCCTCGCGGCGCTGCCGCGCGGCCAGTACGAGGCGGCGGATGCGCTGGGGTTGGATTATTGGCAGGCGCAGCGGCTGATCATCATGCCGCAGGCGCTCAAAATCTCCATCCCGGGCATCGTGTCGTCCTTCATCGGGCTCTTCAAGGACACCACGCTGGTGGCGCTGGTGGGGCTGGCCGACCCGTTGCAGGGCATCACCCGGATCGTTCGGGCCGACATCAACTGGAAGGGCGTCTACTGGGAGCCCTTCCTGCTTGTCGGCGCTATTTTCTTCATCGTCTGCTTCAGCATGTCGCGCTACTCGATGTATCTCGAGCGCAAGCTGAAACGCGACCATCGCTAAGGAGTATCGCTTCATGTCCGAAGCCATCGAACGCAAGATTGACCGCAGCCATATGAAGGTCAGCGACGAGGTCGCGATCCAGATCAATGCCATGAACAAGTGGTATGGCGCCTTCCACGTGTTGCGCGACATCAACATGACCGTGA
>Ga0209476_10002039_pt1 | contig 13548 bp, 9 predicted proteins | sample KloWWTrecipitate_FD_187179 | JGI IMG/M metagenome (GOLD analysis project Ga0209476, IMG submission 187179) | Active sludge microbial communities from Klosterneuburg, Austria, studying microevolution and ecology of nitrifiers - Klosterneuburg... | ecosystem: Engineered > WWTP > Aerobic digester >... | reverse complement strand
CTCGTAGCGATGCCCGCGCCCGGAGGCGTGCCGGACCATGGGACACCCCCGCCGCATGCCGCGAACAGTATGGATGCTCGGCGCCGTGAGCCTCTTCACGGACATGTCGTCCGAGCTGATCCACGCGGTGCTGCCGATCTACCTGACCGCGGTACTCGGGCTATCGGTCCTGACCGTCGGCATCATCGAAGGGATCGCCGAGGCGACCGCGTCGATCTCCAAGGTGCTCTCGGGCTACGTTTCCGACCGCTTCGCACGCCGCAAGCCGCTGGTGCTGCTCGGCTACGGGCTGGCCGCGCTGACCAAGCCGGTCTTTCCGCTCGCCGAAAGCGCGTTCGGCGTGGTCGCCGCGCGCTTCGTCGATCGCGTCGGCAAGGGCATCCGCGGCGCGCCGCGCGACGCGCTGGTGGCCGACGTGACGCCGCCCGAGCTGCGCGATGCGGCGTACGGCCTGCGCCAGGCGCTGGACACCGTCGGCGCCTTCGTCGGGCCGCTGCTGGCCATGCTGTTCCTGTGGCTGTGGGCCAACGACCTGCGCGCGGTGCTGTGGGTCGCGGTCGTGCCTGCCTTCGTCGCGGTCGCGCTGATCGTGTTCGGCGTGCGCGAACCCGCGGCCGCGCCGGCACCGTCCGCATCGGGCACGCGGCTGCATCTGTCGGGTGCCCGCGCCTTGCCGCCGGTGTACTGGCGACTGGTGACGCTCGCGGCACTCTTCGCGATGGCGCGCGTCTCGGAGGCGTTCCTGGTGCTGCGCGCGCAGGAGATCGGCCTGCCGCTGCTGTGGATCCCGATGGTGATGATCGCGATGAGCGCGGTCTACTCGCTCTCGGCGTATCCGGCCGGACTTCTGGCGACGCGTTTCGGCCGATCGGCGTTGCTGGCGGCGTCGCTGGTGTCGCTGGCAGCGGCGCATTGGTCGCTCGCGGCACTGCCGGGTAGCGCCGGATTGTGGCTGGGCGCCGGCCTGTGGGGGCTGCACATGGGCCTGTCCCAGGGCGGCCTGACGGCGGCGGTCGCAGAGGTCGCGCCGGTCACGCTGCGCGCCACCGCGTTCGGCGTGTTCCACTTCGCGACCGGGATCTTCCAGCTCGCCAGCGCCGCGCTGGCGGGCTGGCTGTGGACACGCCACGGCAGCGCCGTCGCGTTCGGCTCGGGCGCGGCGTGGGCGCTGCTGGCCTTGCCGATGGTCGCTGCGTGGCTGTCGCGGCCGGCCGTGCACCGCGCGACGCGCTGAGCGCCCGGCACGCGCGTCGCGCGCGCGACTCAGCGAACCTTGGCGAGCAGCGTCTCGACGTTGTCGAGCAGCGCCGTCAGGTCCGCCGCCTTGCCCTTGCCGTCGCGCATCTTCGACGACAGTTCCTGCTCCATGAAGCACACGGTCATCCGAACGTAGGCGCTGTCGAGCGCCTTGCGCACGGCCGAGATCTGCTGGGCGATGTGCATGCACTCCTCGCCCTCCTCGATCATGCGCTGGATGCCGCGCAGCTGCCCCTCCGCGCGTCGCAGCCGGTTGAGCAGGTCGGTGCGCGACGCTTCGTCCTTGAGTACGCTCATGTTGCAGGAGTCGTTGGTGGAAGTCACCGCGATTGTCCTCCAGTTGCGACGGCTTGTGGGGCCGGCGGCGGCCCTTCCGGAACGAGCAACCGCCCCTGCCTCAGCCCGCGCACCGTGCCGAGCGCCAGGCCGATCACGACCACCGACGTCGCCGCGAGGGCGAACAGCGACAGGAACGCCATCAGCGGCCCCCCGCCGTTCTCCGGCGCCGCGAGGCGCAGCGACAGCACGGTGAACGCCGCCAACGGGAATGACACGGCCCAGTGCGGGACGCCGAACTCGAGCGCGACGATTCGCCGCGCCTGCGTCAGCGCCCACGCGAGGCAGAACAGCGCGATCCCCCAGGCGCCCCATGCGAGCAGCGGCGGCGCGCCGAACTGCAGCACGACGACGCCGACGACGGCCGGGGGTGCCACGGTGATGAAGATCGTCGGCATCAGCTTCTCGGGCCACGGGCCGGCCACCGCGAGGCGCACCACGATCAGGATCAGCACCACCGGCCAGAACATCAGCCCGATGCCGAACTGCGCCGCCGACGACGACAGGTGGCCGAGCGGGACGCCGGCCAGCGGCACCAACACGTTGCCGACCACGGGCACGATCAGCGCCGGCGTCACCGACGTCCACGCCAGCCCGCCCGGCTGGTTGCCCATCCACCAGCGAGCCAGCACCCACAGCGTCACCGCCAGCTGGGCGAGGCTCGCCAGCCACCACGCCGCTTCGACGATCGGCCCGGGGCCGACCAGCGCGACCCACAGCGTCGCCAGCAACAGCGCCGAGATCGGAACGGTCGCGACGAACGCATGGCGCACCGGATGCCGCAGGTCCTCGAACAGCGCCTGCGGGTGGCGACGCGCCCGCGCCAGCGTCGACACGAGCAGCGTCGCGAACACCGTCGCCGCGAGGATCGCCAGCGCCACCGCCACGGCGACCGCCGGTTCCCCGAGCTGGCCGGCCGCGCGATGCCAGGCCAGCGCGAGGCCGCTCAGCCCCATCACGATCGAGAACCAGCCGAGGATCAGGAACTGCAGCGGCGAGCGTGAGGCATTCATCGCGCGTGCCGGTCTCGCTTCAGCGCGCGCAGGCCACCGGCGCGTCCGAAACGCCGAGCTTGCGCAGGATCGTGGCCAGCGGGCAGAGGTTGGTGAAGCCGGACTGGAACAGGTTCAGGCCCACGAAGGCGGTCAGCGCGAAGAACCACTTCGACACGAACAGCGGGCTGCCCTCGACGGCCAGCGCCAGCGAGACCAGGATGAAGGATCCCGCGAAGATGCGGATCAGGCGTTCGACGTTCATGAAACACTCCATTGAAATTGCCAAAGGACGAGGTCGAGAAAAACCATCATGCGGTCTCGTAGCGCTTGTGGTAGGCCGCATAGAACAGCACCGGAATGACGACCAGCGTGAGCAGCGTCGAGACCAGGATCCCGAAGATCAGCGCCACCGCAAGCCCGTTGAAGATCGGGTCGTCGAGGATGAAGAACGCGCCGATCATCGCCGCCAGGGCGGTCAGCGCGATCGGCTGCGCGCGCACCGCCGCCGAGTGGATCACCGCGTCGCGGAACGGCACGCCGTCGGCGAGCTGCAGCTCGATGAAATCGACCAGCAGGATCGAGTTGCGCACGATGATGCCGGCCAGCGCGATCATGCCGATCATCGACGTGGCGGTGAACTGCGCGCCCAGCAGCGCATGGCCCGGCATCACGCCGACGATGGTCAGCGGAATCGGCGCCATGATGATCAGCGGCATCACGTACGAGCGGAACTGCGCGACCACCAGCAGGTAGATCAGGATCAGGCCGACCGCGTAGGCGGCGCCCATGTCGCGGAAGGTCTCGTAGGTGACCTGCCACTCGCCGTCCCACTTGATCGCGTACTGGCGCCACGTGTCGACCGGCTGGCGGATCCAGTACTCGCCCAGCTCGCCGGTGCCGGGAAGCGCCGCGTCGGCCAGCGCGCCGCGGATCCCGAACAGGCCGTACAGCGGCGAATCGACGCCGCCGCCCATGTCGCCGAGCACGTAGTGCACTGGCTGCAGGTCCTTCGTGTGCAGCGGCTTGTCGATGATGCCGCGCTCGACCCGAACCAGCTCCGACAGCGGGACCATCGTGCCGTTGGCCGCCTTCATCGGCAGCGCGAGCAGCGAGTCGAGCCCGACCTGCGTCTCGCGCGGCAGCTGGAGCCGCACCGGCACCGGGTACTTGCTGTGCCCGTCGTGCAGGAACGCGGCATCGACGCCCGACAGCGCGCCGTGCACGGTCTGCGCGATCGTCGCGACCGGGATGCCGAGCGACTCCGCGCGCGAGCGCTGCACGCGCAGGAACGCGCGCGGCGCGTCTTCCTCGACGGTGTTGTCCACGCCGACGATGTCCGGCGTGCCGGAGAAGGCCCCGGCGATGCGTCGAGCCAGTTCGCTGCGGCCGGCTTCGTCCGGGCCGTACACCTCGGCGACGATCGGCGACAGCACCGGCGGACCCGGCGGCACTTCGACGACCTTCAGGCGCGCGCCGTGGCGCGCGGCGATCCGGTCCAGCTCCGGACGCAGCCGCGACGCGATCGCGTGGCTCTGGTCGTCGCGGTGCGCCGCGTCCACCAGGTTGACCTGCATGTCGCCCAGCTCGGCCTCGGCGCGCAGGTAGTACTGGCGCACCAGCCCGTTGAACGTGATCGGCGACGCGGTGCCGGCATAACCCTGCAGGTCGCGGACCTCGGGCTGGCGGGCCAGGTAGGCGCCGAGCGCGTGCAGCGCCGCGGCGGTGTTCTCCAGCGGCGTTCCGGCCGGCATGTCGACGACGAGCTGGAACTCGCTCTTGTTGTCGAACGGCAGCATCTTCAGCACGACCCACTGCACGAAGACGAGCCCGACCGATAGCGCCATCGCGCCGAGCACGCCAGCAGCGAGCAGCCAGCGCTTGCGCGCGCTGCGCAGGAACGGGCCGAGCAGGCGCACGAACAGGCGCTGCAGGCGACCCGCGGGAGGCGAGCCGGCCGGGGCCGACGCCTGCGCAGCGTGTTTCGCGCCGCCGTGCTCCTTCATCAGCTTCAGCGCCAGCCACGGCGTCACGGTGAACGCGATCGCCAGCGACAGCGCCATGCCCATGCTCGAATTGATCGGGATCGGGCTCATGTACGGGCCCATCAGCCCGGTCACGAAGGCCATCGGCAACAGCGCCGCGATCACCGTCAGCGTCGCGAGGATCGTCGGTCCGCCGACTTCGTCGACGGCGCGCGGGATGATGTCGGCCAGCCGCGCGTCGGGCGTGAGCTGCTGGTGGCGATGGATGTTCTCGACCACGACGATCGCGTCGTCGACCAGGATGCCGATCGAGAAGATCAGTGCGAACAGCGAGACGCGGTTCAGCGTGAAGCCCCAGGCCCACGACGCGAACAGCGTCGCGGTCAGCGTCAGCATCACGGCCGCGCCGACGATCACCGCCTCGCGGCGCCCGAGCGCGAGCCCGACCAGCAGGATCACCGAGCCGGTCGCGAACGCGAGCTTCTGGATCAGCTTGTTGGCCTTCTCGGCCGCGGTCTGGCCGTAGTCGCGCGTGACCGTGACCTCGACGTCCCGCGGCAGCAGCGTGTTGCGCAGGCCGTCGAGCCGGGCGCGCGCAGCGCGCGCGACGTCGACCGCGTTCTCGCCGGGTTTCTTGGTGAGGCTCAGCGTGACCGCCGGATAGACCTCGCCGGACTCGGCGGCGGCGGCGTCGCCGGTGGCCGGCTTCTCCGCGCGCGCGCCGGCGCCCGGCGCGAACCAGACGTAGCGCTGCGGCTGCGCGGCGGCCGCTTCGACACGCGCGACTTCGCGCAGGTAGACCGGGCGCCCGTTGTGCACGCCGACGACCAGCGCCGCGACGTCGTCGGCCGAGCGCAGGAACTCGCCGATCTGCACGCTGACCATGCCGCCGGCGGCCGGGTCGACGACACTCCCCGCCGGCATGCCGAGGTTGGCCGCCGCCAGCATCTGGCGCAGGCTCGCGAGGTCGATCCCGCGCTCGCGCAGGCGGGTCGGTTCGAGCGCGACGTTCACGACGCGCCCCGGCCCGCCGATCGTCTGCACTTCGCGCGTGCCCGGCACGCTCTTCAATTCGACTTCGACCGAATGCGCGATCCGCTCGAGTTCGTGCGCCGACGCCGCGTCGCGGCTCCAGAGGGTCACGGCGAGCACCGGCACGTCGTCGATGCCCTTGGGCCTGACGATCGGCGTGAGCACGCCGAGGCCGGCGGGCAGCCAGTCCTGGTTGGCGTTGAGCACGTCGTAGACCCGCACCAGCGCCTCGGTGCGCGGCACCCCGACCTGGAACTGCACGGTGAGCACCGCCAGCCCCGGGCGAGCGATCGAATACGTGTGCTCGATCCCGGCGATCTGCGACAGCGCCTGCTCGGCGGGCCGCGCCACCATGTTCTGCACGTCGGCGCTGGACGCTCCGGGGAACGGGATCAGCACGTTGGCCATCGTGACGTTGATCTGCGGCTCTTCTTCGCGCGGCGTGACCAGCACGGCGAAGATGCCCAGCAGCAATGCCACCAGCGCCAGCAGCGGCGTGATCGCGTTGGCCTGGAACGCGCGCGCGATGCGCCCGGAGACGCCGAGCGGTGCGTCGTCGGCTCCGGAAGCGCGCGGGGAGTCGGTCGGTTTCATCGGCTGGGCCTTCGCGCGTCAGCGTGCGACCCCGGCCGGCGCCGGTTTCGCGCCGCTCAGCCCGGCCCGGATCGGGTCGAGCGCGACCCGCTCGCCGGCCCTGAGCCCCGCGAGCACTTCGATGCCCGCCTCGCCGTGGTCGGCGCCGACGCGTACCGCCTGCAGCACGAAACCATCGTCTCGCGCGACATAAACGCCCGTCAGTTCACCTCGCCGCAGCACTGCGGCCGCGGGTACCGTCAGCCGCTCGGCGGAACCGCCGGCGAAGCGCACCCGCACGCTCTGCCCCGGGATGGCGGCGCCTACCGCGGCCGCAGGCATCTCGAGCCTGAACTCGACGGTCTGCGTGACCGCGTCCGCGCCCGGCAGCGCGACGCTCGACGATGGCGATACCCATTCGCCCGACGGCATGCGCACCTGGACTCGCTGCACCTTGCGCGCGATCGCCTGCTGCGACGCCGGCACGTAGGCCACCGCGCGCATCGGCTGCGGCGCGTAGACGGTGACGATCGCCCGCCCCGGCGCGGCCAGGTCGCCGGCCTCGACGTGGGTCGCGAGCACCAGTCCGTCGTAGGGCGCCGCGACGCTGGTGAAGCTGCGCGCCAGCGCCGCCTGGCTGCGCCCTGCCTGTGCCCCCTGCTGGCCGGCTTGCGCGGCCCGGAACTGCGCCTCGGCGACGTCGAGCGCCGCCTGGCTGATGAATCCCTGCGCGCGCAACTGCCTGCTGCGCTCGAAGTTCGCGCGCGCATTGGCCAGCTCCGCTGCCGACTGGGCGACCGCCGCGTCGCTGCGCGCGAGGCCGGCCTGCGCGTCGCGCGCGTCGATGCGCGCGAGCACCTGTCCGGCGCGCACCGAGTCGCCGGCCTTCACCAGCAACTGGACGACGTTGCCCGAAACCTGGGCCGCGACCGTGCTCTGGTGCACCGCCTGCAGCGTGCCGTCGAGCTCGAGCGCCACGCCCACTTCGGCGGGCTGCGCGGCGACGGTCGGCACGACGGGCACCGCCGGTGCGGCGGCCGCCGCTGCCGCAGCCGATCCTGCCACCCAGGTGAACGCAGCCAGCAATCCCCGAATGCGCCCTGTCGACATGCTGATGTCCATCATCGTCATATACCCCACTGGGTATGATTGTCACATACCCGTCAGGGTATGTAAAGACCGGCCGTGCGCGTGTCCGCCGATGCCGGTTGTTGCGTCGCACCAACAGTGCCGCGCAGTGCGCGCGCCACGGCCGGCAACGCCGGCGGACGAACGGCGCGCGGCGGCCGTTCGTCACGACCGTCGATCGGCCCAGCTGGCAGTGTCGGTCATGAACTGGGAGTCTGGCCAGAACCATGGCGTTCAAATCCCCTTTCCCGACCGGGCGGCAACTGCGCGCAGCCGCGCTGGCGCTGTCGATGTGCTCGGCGCTCGCGATCGGGCCGGTCGCAGCGCAGGCGATCGACGCTCGCGGCGCGGCGATCGAGCTGGCGCGTAGCGGCGAGTACGCGGGTGCCCTCGCTGCGCTGGAGCGACTCGCTGCGCAGCGGCCCGACGACCGCGGTCTCGTGTTCGACCAGATCGTCGTGCTCGGCTGGGCGGGACGCGACGCGGAGGCGCTGTCCAGGGCCGACGGCCTCGATCTCGCGCACGCGCCGGCGTACGTGCTCGAAGGCATCGGACGATCGGCGCGCAACGTCAAGCGCTTCGATCTGGCCCACACGGTCTATCGCCAATCGCTGGATGCCCATCCCGATCGGACCGAGAGCCTGATCGGCCTCGCGTTTACGCTGTCCGACCAGGGCCGGCACGCGGAGGCGGCGAAGCTGCTCGACGAAGCGCTGGCGGCGCCGGGGCAGGCAGGGCAGGCCGCGCGGCGAGCCGCGCTGCTCGTCGCGCGCGCGATGGCGGCCGAGTTCACCGGCGACTGGGTCGGCGCGCTGTCTTTCCACCAGCGTGCCCTGCAGGTCGAACCGCAGCGCCGCGAAGCCCTTCTCGGGCTGGTCCGATGCGCGGCCCGGCTCGGCGCGCCGCATCTGGCGGCAGACATCGCCGCCCGGCATCCCGGGCTGCTTTCGGACGCCGAGGCCGTCGCGCTGGCCGCCGCACTGCCCGTCGACTCGGCCGCGATGCAGATCCGCTGGGGCCGCATCCAGGAGCGGATCGAAGCCGGCGACGCGCGCTTCGCGTGGCTCGACCAGGCGCTCGCGCGCAGCGAGCCGGCGGCGGCGCGACTCGCCGAGGCGCTGGCCCGACGCAACGGAGGCGGCATCGCCAGGCTCGATGCCGCAACGGCCCGGCTGCTCGGTGATCGCGTCGTCGCACTCGAACTGCGGCGCCGTCCCGGCGAAGCGGTCGCGCTCTACGAGTCGATGCTCGAAGCTGGCGTTGCCGTGCCGGGCCACGCCCTGGCATCGGTCGCCGACGCGATGCTGGCGATACGCCGCCCCGAAACCGCTGCCGGACTGTACCGCGAGGCGCTTGCTGCCCGGCCGGACGACTTCGGGGCGTCGCTCGGGCTGTTCTTCGCGCTGGTCGAGAGCGAGCGCCTCGACGACGCGCTCGCCCACGCCGATGCGCTGGCCGAGCGCACGCCGACCTGGCGCTCGCCCGGCCGCGCGAATCCGGATGCGGTCACCGCCCGGACGACTCAGGCGCTCGGCCGCCTGTACGGCGATCGCCTGGCCGACGCCGAACGCCGGTCGCGGTCGCTGCTCGAGGCCCATCCGTACCACGCCGGCGCGCGCGAAGTCTTCGGTTCGACGGCCTATGCGCGCGGCTGGCCGCGGCTGGCCGACGAGGAATTCCGCCGGGCACTCGCCGTCGACCCCGACAACGCCGGGCTGCGAGCCGAGCGCGTCGCGCCGCTGCTCGACGTGCATGCGTGGACCGAGGCGCAAGCGCAGGTGCGCGACGCGGTCGAACGCCGGCCCGACGACGCGCGCGTGCGCCGCGCACAGGACCTGTGGAGCGTGCACCAGCTGCGCGAGCTCGAGTTGAGCGCAGGCTTCGGCCGCTCCGGCGACGCGACGCCGACCGGCACCGACGACTGGCGGCTCGACGCGCGCTTTTACACGCAGCCGCTCGCTGAACGGTGGCGGGTGTTCGCGCAGAGTTCGGTCGCGCACGCCGACTTCGCCGCCGACACCGCCCGCTGGCACCGCGAAGGCATCGGCGTCGAATACCGCGCGCGGGACCTCAGGCTGACGGCGGCAGTCACTGCCGGCTCGTCGTCGCGAACCGGCGTCGAGGCAGGCGCCACCTGGCAGGTCGACGACCACTGGTCGCTGGACCTCTCCGGCAGCACCGTCTCCAGCAACCTGCCGATGCAGGCCTGGGCCGCCGGCGTCCGCGCGAACGAGGCCGCGATCGCCGGGCGATACGCGGTGCACGAATCGCGCCGCTTCGCCGTCGGCGTCGGGCAGCTCGGTTTCAGCGACGGCAACGACCGGCTGGGCTACTGGGGATCCTGGTTCGAGCGCTGGGCCAGTACGCCGCGCTGGCGCTTCGAGACCACGACGTGGCTGGGCGCGTCCCGCAATTCGCTGGAAGCCTCGCCGTACTTCAGTCCGGCGAGCGACCTCACCGCGACCGTCGAGGCGGCGGGCGAGTGGCTGACCTGGCGACGCTACGAGCGCAGCTTCCGCCAGAGGCTGGCCGCGACCGTCGGCACCTACGGACAGGAAGGCTTCGGCACCGGTTCGATCGCCGGCGTGTCGTACGAACACATCTGGGAACTCGACCGGCGCCTGCACCTGCGCTACGGCATCGGGCGGCTGCTGCGCCCCTACGACGGCGAACGCAGCGGTCGCAGCTTCGGTTCGGTCACGCTCGACGGGAGGTTCTGAGTTGCAGTTCCGCTGCCTGCGCCGCACCGCGCCGCCGACCCCCGCGACACTCTCGCTCGCGCCGATGCTCGCGTTGTTGCTCGCGCTGTCGCTGTTGCTCGCGCCGCCGCGCGCGATGGCGCGCGCCCAGGGCATTCCGCCGGGCGCCTTCCTCGCGCTGTCGTATCACGAAGTGCCCGGCGACGGCGTGCCCGAGTCCGCACCGGGCGCCGGCCGCTATGGCGTCGAGGTTTCGCAGCTGGTCGCACAGTTCGCCTGGTTGAGGGAGAACGGCTTCCACCCGGTGAGCCTGGAGGACATCGTGCAGGCGCGCGGCGGCGGCAAGCCGCTGCCGCCGAAGGCGGTCCTGCTCACCTTCGACGACGGCCACGCCGACTTCTACACCCGCGTCTATCCGGTGCTCAAGCTGTTCGGCTATCCGGCCGTCATTGCGCTGGTCGGCAGCTGGATGGACTCGCCGGCCGGCACCCAGGTCGACTACGACGAACAGAGGCTGCCGCGCGAGGCCTTCCTGTCATGGGACCAGGTGCGCGAGATGGCGGCCTCGGGCCTGGTCGAGGTCGCCTCGCACTCGTACGCGCTGCATCGCGGCGTGACGGGCAACCCGCAGCGCAACCAGCAGCCGGCGGCGATCGCCCGGATCCACGATCCGCTCACGCGCCGCTACGAGGACGACGCGGCCTACCTCGCACGCGTCCGTGACGACCTGCTGCGCAACGCGCGCCTGATCGAGCGCGAAACCGGCAAGGCACCGCGCGCGATGGTCTGGCCCTACGGCCGATACAACGGCGCGACGCAACGGATCGCGCGCGAGCTCGGCATGCCGCTGATGCTGACGCTCGAGGGCGGCCTCAACGCCTCCGACGCACCGTTCGACCGGATCCGCCGCGTCATCGTCGAGTTCAACCCCGACCTCGGCGCCTTCGTCGACGAGGTCGAGCGCGTCTGGCCCGAGAACCCGCAGCGCGTCGTCCACGTCGACCTCGACTACGTCTACAGCGCGGACGCCGACGAGCAGGAGCGCAACCTCTCGGCGCTGCTCGATCGCATCCAGGCGATCCGCCCGACGACCGTCTACCTCCAGGCCTATTCCGATCCGGATGGCAACGGTGAGGCGGACGCGCTGTATTTCCCGAGCAGCCAGCTGCCGATGCGTGCCGACCTGTTCAACCGTGTCGCGTGGCAGCTCGAGACACGCGTCGACGTGCGCGTCTACGCATGGCTGCCGGTGCTCGCGTTCAGCCTGCCCGAAGGCCACCCCGCGCGCGGCGACGTCGTGCGCGCCGTCGGCGATCGGGCCGGTTCGACCTACCGCCGGCTGTCGCCGTTCTCCGCGCGCGCCCGCGCCGCGATCGCCGCGATCTACACCGACCTCGGCAGGCACGCGCACTTCAGCGGCCTGCTGTTTCACGACGACGCCCTGCTGGGCGACCACGAGGACGCCAGCGCCGACGCGATCGCCGTCTACCGCGATCGATGGGGGCTGCCCGGATCGATCGACGCGATCCGGGCCGACCCTCGGCTGGCCGCCGAGTGGTCGTCGCGAAAGACCGCCTGGCTGATCGACTTCACGCGCGAGCTCGCCGCAGCCACCTCGCAGTTCACCGCCCCGCTCAAGACGGCCCGCAACCTGTATGCCGCGCCGGTGCTCGATCCCGCCGCTCAGCAGTGGTTCGCGCAGTCGCTTCCCGCCTTCCTGCAGGCCTACGACTACACGGCGCTGATGGCAATGCCGTACCTGGAGAACGCGGCTGCGCCGACCACGATGCTGGCGTCGCTGGTGCGAGCGGTGGCGAGCCAGCCGCAAGGCTCGTCGCGAACCGTGTTCGAACTGCAGACCCGTGACTGGCGCTCCGGTGCCGCGGTGCCGGCCGAAGAACTGGCTGCCTGGATCCGGCAGCTCGAGCTCTCGGGTGCCCGCAACATCGGCTACTACCCGGACGACCTGCATGCCGACCTGCCTGCGCTGCGCCGGCTGACGCCGGCCTTCTCGGTCCGGTCGCTCCCGGAGCCCTGACCGACCATGAGCAACCCGAACCTCCCCGCTTTCGCCGACGCCCTGATGGCGTTCGTCTTCTATTACCCGCTCTTCATGGCGTACCTGTGGATGGCAGGCGCGCTGTTCTACTGGTTCCACTACGAGCGCAGGCTCGGCAAGCCATCCGATCCTCCCGAACTCGACGAGTATCCGACCGTGGCGGTGATCGTTCCGTGCCACAACGAGGAGGCGCACGCCGCCGAGACGATCGAATGGCTGATGGCGTCGAAGTACCCGAATCTCGAGGTGGTGGCGGTCGACGACGGAAGCACCGACGGCACGCCCGCGCTGCTCGACCGGCTGGCCACGCAGTTCCCGTCGCTGAGGGTCATCCACCTGGTTCGCAACCAGGGCAAGGCCGCCGCGCTCAACACGGCGGCGACACTGACGCGCGCCGACTTCCTGGTGTGCATCGACGGCGACGCACTGCTCGACCGCTGGGCGGTGCACTGGCTGATGTGGCACTTCCGCTCGCCACGGGTGGGCGCCGTGACCGGCAATCCCCGCGTGCGCACGCGATCGACGCTGCTCGGCCGGCTGCAGGTCGGCGAGTTCTCGTCGACGGTCGGCCTGATCAAGCGCGCCCAGCGAACCTACGGACGCGTGTTCACGGTGTCGGGCGTCGTCAGCGCGTTCCGGCGCAGCGCGCTGCACGAGGTCGGGTACTGGAGCACCGACATGCTGACCGAGGACGTCGACGTGTCCTGGAAGCTGCAGACACGCCACTGGGACGTTCGTTTCGAGCCGAACGCGCTGTGCTGGATCCTGATGCCCGAAACCTTCCGCGGGCTGTGGAAGCAGCGGCTGCGATGGGCCACCGGCGGCATGCAGGTGCTGGCCAGGAACTGGCAGCCGCTGCACGCCTGGAAGGTGCGGCGCATGTGGCCGGTGTTCACCGAGTACATCGTCAGCGCGCTGTGGGGCTACGCAATGATGGGCGTGATCCTGCTGTGGCTCTTCGGCACCGTCCTGGGCCTGCCGGTGCCGATCCAGGTGCCGACGCTGCTGCCGAAGTGGACCGGCGTCGTGATCGGGACGACCTGCCTGCTGCAGGTCGCAGTCGGCATGACGCTCGATTCGCGCGTCGAGAAGGGCCTGTTCAGGAATTACTTCTGGATGATCTGGTATCCGCTCGCGTTCTGGCTGATCAACGTGTTCACGACCGTGGTCAGCGTTCCCAGGGCGCTGTTTCGTTCGACAGGGAAGCGTGCAAGATGGAAAAGTCCGGACCGCGGCCTTCTGCCCGACCGCTGATCATCGAGCGTCCCGACCTGCAGTCGCCGCCGCAGCGCGTGGTGTCGACGGGGCTGACGCTGTTCTTCTGGGCCCTGTGGGCCTACCTGTGGCTGCCGGTCCTGGCGCTGCTCGGGTGGGCGTTCGGCGTCACCCGCTTCTACGAGGAGATGGTCGTCAACCAGGGCGACCGGGCGCTGCTCGACGTGCTGGGCTGGTACGCGGTCGGCATCGCGCTGCTGGCCGGCTCGCTG
>Ga0209476_10002033_pt1 | contig 13576 bp, 9 predicted proteins | sample KloWWTrecipitate_FD_187179 | JGI IMG/M metagenome (GOLD analysis project Ga0209476, IMG submission 187179) | Active sludge microbial communities from Klosterneuburg, Austria, studying microevolution and ecology of nitrifiers - Klosterneuburg... | ecosystem: Engineered > WWTP > Aerobic digester >... | reverse complement strand
CGCGTGGCGCTACCGGGCGGCGCCAGCCGGTGCATGCCGACGCGGTGGCGCAGGCGATGCTCGCTGCCGCGGCGTCGCGCGCCGCGGCCGACCGCGCCTACGACCTGCCGGGCGCCGAGGTCCTGCCCTACGACGCGATGGTGGCGCGCACCCTGGCGGTGGCTTGCGGCCGGGCGCGGCTGCTGCGGGTGCCCGACCCGGTCTTCGCGGGCCTGGCCCAGGTGGCAATGCGGATGCCGGGGCTGCGCGCGCTCAATCCGGCAATGCTCGCGCGCCTGCGGCAGGACCTCGTGTTCGACCCGGCGCCCGCGGTGCGCGACTTCGGTTACGCCCCGCCGGCCTTCTCGCCCTGAAGGCGGGCGCTGCCCAGCGCCGCCTCCACCAGGTACAGGGGCCGGCGCTTGGATTCGAGGTACAGGCGCCCGAGGTACTCGCCGATCAGGCCCAGTGCCATGAGCTGGATCCCGCCCAGGAACAGGATCACGGCCATCAGCGAGGGGTAGCCCGCGACCGGGTCGCCCCAGAGCAGGGTCTTGGCCACGATCCAGGCGCCGTAGGCGAAGGCCAGCACGGCGCTGAGCAGGCCGACGTAGGTCGCCACGCGCAGCGGCGCCACGCTGAAGCTGGTGATGCCTTCGATCGCGAAGTTCCACAGCCGCCACCAGTTCCACTTGCTGCTGCCGGCGGCGCGCGGGGCGCGATCGTAGGGCACGCCGACCTGGGCATAGCCGACCCAGCCGAACAGGCCTTTCATGAAGCGATGGCGCTCGCGCAGTCCGCGCAGCGCGAGCACGGCGCGCCGCGACAACAGGCGGAAGTCGCCGGTGTCGGCCGGCACCGGGGTGTCGGAGAGGCGGCCGATCACGCGGTAGAACGCGCTGGCGGTGGCGCGCTTGAACCACGACTCGCCGGCGCGCGAGCGCCGCACGGCGTACACCACGTCGTGGCCCTCGCGGAAGCGTGCCCACAGCGTCGCGATCAGCTCCGGCGGGTCCTGCAGGTCGGCGTCGATCACCACCACGGCGTCGGCCTCGGCGTGGTCGAGGCCGCAGGTCAGCGCCAGTTCCTTGCCGAAGTTGCGCGACAGGCGCAGCGCGCCGACGCGCGGGTCGGCGGCGCACAGTGCGGCAATCGCCGCAGCGGTCCGGTCGCGGCTGCCGTCGTCCACATACAGGACCTGCGCGGACACCGGCAGCGCGTCGAGCGCCGCCATCAGGCGCGCGTGGAATGCGCCGATCACGGCCTCCTCGTTGAAGCACGGCACCACCACGCACAGCGACGCCAGGCCGGCCTCGCTCATGGTTGCGCGGCGCCGGGATGGAGGCCGCGGGAATGGATCGATGGGATGGCGGTCATACGGGCCCGGGACTCGTCGATGGTGCGCTGCAACACACAGTGGGACCTGAAATTTTAGTTAAACGAGCGTTGCAATTCCGTAATCCGGCTACCTATGATAGCCGGGCCTTCCGCGCTCTCCGCTTCCCTAGAAGGAATTCCAGCATGCAGGCCCGAGTGAAACTGGCTCTCGCGCTGTCCACCGCGCTGCTCGCCGCGTGCAGCAGCAGCAGCAACAGCCCGCGTGCGGTCCCGGCTCCGCCGGCGACGAACAACAATGGCTCGCCGGTCACGGCGGTGATCACGGCACGCTTCGACACCACGGCGGGCGTCATCCCCCGACCGATCAACATCCTGCTGTCGGGGACGCGCGACCTGACGCTGAACATCCCGACCGCCAACCCGAACAACTTCGGCGACCCCATCGTGGCGCTGAACACGCTCGACGGCTGGAGCACGGTGGCGCCGTGGACGGTGCCGTTCTCGGTCGAGCCCGCGACCACCAGCGTGGTCGCCGGCCAAGGCTTCCGCTGGTTCGAGGTCGCCCTCACCGGCCCCGGCGGCGCGGTGACCCGGGTCGTGCGCGAGCTGGTGGCCAACACCGACTACGTGGTGGCCAAGACCACCTCGGACCCGAAGGTCGTCGCAATCGTCCCGCTCAAGCCGCTCAAGCAGCTCACCTCGTACATGGCGGTGGTGACCAACCAGGCCAGCGACGCCAACGGCAACAACGCGACGCCGGACCAGACCTACTTCCTGACCCAGCGCACCTCGCCGCTGTGCACGGGCGGCGTCAGCACCGACCCGCTGCTGCCGAACGCCACCGCGTGCGCGCTCGAGCCGCTGCGCCAGCTGACCAATGCGCAGGAGGCCGCGGCCGCCTCGGCGGGCGTGGACCGCAGCAAGATCGTGGTCTCGTTCGTGGCCACCACGCAGAGCATCACGCCGGTGCTGCAGGCAACGCAGCAGCAGAACCAGCCTTCGCCGGTCACGGTCGCCAACAGCGGCCAGACCACCGCGATCGCCGGTTTGCCGCCGGTCGCCGACATCTACATCGGCGTGATCTCGCTGCCGTACTACCTGACCGCACCGGGCGGCTCGAATCCGGCCAGCGTGGTCCTGACCAGCTTCTGGAAGGCCGCGCCGGGCGCCTACGTGCCGCCCTTCAACCAGGCCGGCCTCGACCCGACCTCGACCAACATCACCTTCGCCAATCCGTTCCCGGTGCGCACCAGCACCCAGACGGTGCCACTGTTGCTGACCATCCCCAACGCCAACTCCGGGCGCACCCGCCCGGCCGCCGGCTGGCCGGTGGTCATGTTCAACCACGGCATCACGCGCAACCGCACCGACGCGCTCGGCATCGCGGCGACCTTCGCCGCGCAGGGCTTCGCGGTGATCGCGATCGACCAGCCGCTGCACGGACTGCCGGCCTCGAATCCGCTCAACATCGAAAACACCCCGTTCGGGCCGCTGGGGTCCGAGCGCACCTTCGACGTCGACCTGATCAACAACACCACCGGCGCCGCGGGCCCCGATGGCGTGGTCGACACCTCCGGCGCGCACTTCATCAACCTGTCGAGCCTGCTGACCACGCGCGACAACAATCGCCAGTCGCAGTCCGACCTGATCGTGCTGGCCAAGAGCATTCCCGGCATCAGCTACGACGGCGACCAGATCGCCGACCTCGACGGTTCGCGGATCAGCTTCGTCGGCCAGTCGCTGGGCAGCATCACCGGCACCGCGTTCCTGGCGGTGGAGCCGACCGTCAACGTCGGCACCCTCAACGTGCCGGGCGGCGGCCTGGCCCAGTTGCTGAATTGCTCGCCGACCTTCGGCCCGCGCATCCGCGCCGGCCTCGCGGCGGTGGGCGTGGTGGCCGGCACGCCGGCCTTCGACCAGTTCCTCGGCGCGGCGCAGCAGGCGAGCGATTCGGCCGATCCGATCAACTGGACCGCGGTCACCGCGACCGACCGCATCCTGGCGCAGCTGGTGGTCGGCAACGGCTCCACCGTCCCGCCCGACCAGGTCGTGCCGGTCTCCTGCCCGGGCGCGCCGCTTTCCGGTGGCGAGCCGCTGGTCCGCAACATGGGCCTGGCGTCGATCTTCGCCACCACCCAGAACGCGGCCGGCATCCGCGGCGTGGTCCGCTTCATCGCCGGCGACCACGGCTCGCTGCTGAGCACCACCGCCTCGCCCGCCGCGACGGTCGAGATGCAGGGTGAGATGGCGAGCATGAACGTGTCGGTCGGCACCGCGGTGCAGGTCACCAACACTTCCGTCATCAAGACGCAGTAAGGCCGAGGATTCGAGAGGACACCCCATGAACAAGCAGCATCTTGCTCGGATCTCCGCCCGTCCCGGCTTCCGTCGTCGGGCGCTGGGTGCGGCCATCGCGCTCGCGGTTGGCGGTTTCGCCGCCGCGCCGGCGCACGCCATCGATTTCGACTGGGGCGACAACTGGGACGCCACCCTCGACACCACCGTCAGTTACGGCGTGTCGCAGCGGATGGACGACCCCAACGACAACCTCATCGGCAAGGCCCGGTTCAATCCCACGACCTTCACCCTGCCGAATGCGCAACAGCGCACCGCGCAGGGCCGCTTCTCGGTCAATGGCGACGACGGCAACCTCAACTACGACGACGGCGACCTGTTCTCCAACGCCTTCAAGATCACGTCGGAGTTCAGCGTCAACTACAACGACACCTGGGGCGGCTTCTTCCGCGCGACGTATTTCTACGATTTCGAGAACGCCGACCGCGACGACCTGACCGAGCTGGCCAAGGAGAAGGTCGGCGACCGCTTCACCTTCCTCGACGCCTTCGTGTTCCACAACTTCGACATCGGCGGCAAGACCGGCTCGGTGCGCCTGGGCCAGCAGGTCGTGAGCTGGGGCGAGAGCACCTTCATCCAGGGCGGCATCAACACCATCAACCCGATCGACGTGGCCAAGCTGCGCACCGCGGGCGCCGAGCTCAAGGAAGCCTTCCTGCCCGTCAACATGATCTGGGGTTCGTTCAACTTCACCCAGGACCTGTCGATGGAAGCGCTCTACATGCTCGAGTTCGAGCAGACCGAGCCGGATCCCGCGGGCACCTACTTCTCGACCAACGACTTCGCGACGCTCGGCGGTACCTACGCGATGCTGAGCTTCGGCACGGTGCCGCAGCCGGTCAACAACCCCGAGCTGTTCTACGACGTGTGCTACAACCCGGCGGGGGCCGCGGTCGGCTACGCCCTGACCGATACCGGCCTGCCCGCGCAGCTGGTGGGCGCCGGTTGCGCCGCCGCGCTGCCGCGCCTGCCCGATCGCTACGCCGACGACGGCGGCCAGTACGGCGCCGCGCTGCGCTATTTCTCCGAAGACCTCAACAACACCGAATTCGCGCTCTTCTTCCTCAACTACCACAGCCGCCTGCCGCTGATCAGCGGCTATTCGAACAGCAACTCCTCGCCCAACAGCGGCCGGGTGTTCAACGAATACCCCGAGGACATCCGGCTGTACGGCCTGAGCTTCAACACCACCTGGGAGCAGACCGGCATCGCGATCCAGGGCGAGGTCTCGTACCGCGACAACGTGCCGTTGCAGATCGATGACGTCGAGGTCCTCTTCACCGGACTGTCGCCGCTCAATGGCCTGATCCCGCAGCCCTACAACCGCTTCATCAGCCAGCTGGGATCGGTGCCGATCAACACCGAGATCCAGGGCTACGAGCGCCATGAGCTGTCGCAGTGGCAGTTCACCCTGACCAAGACCTTCGCCGACGTCGTGGGCGCCGAGCAGATCGCGCTGGTCGGCGAATTCGGCGGCACCAAGGTCTGGGACCTGCCGGATCCGGCGATCCTGCGCTACCAGGGCGACGGCACCGACACCGGCGGCGGCCCCGACGTCAATACCGGCGCCGGCCGCAATCCGCAGACCCAGGTCGACGGCTTCCCGACCAGCTACTCGTGGGGTTTCCGCCTCGCGGGCCGCGCCGACTACAACAGCGTGTTCGGCACCTCGTTCAACATGTCGCCGCGCCTCGCGTTCAACTGGGACGTCAACGGCACCACGCCGGGCCCTGGCGGCAACTTCCTCGAGGACCGCAAGTCGGTCACGCTGGGCGTGGAGACCACCTACCTCAACGCGTGGTCCTTCGACCTCAGCTACACCGATTTCTACGGTGCCGGCGACTTCAACCTCATCCACGACCGCGATTTCATCTCCGCGGTCCTGAAGTACTCGTTCTGATCGCTTCTCGGGAGGGAGCCATCATGCTGAAGCGCAATTCGGGCGCCGCTGCGATCGTCGCAGCGCTGGCCCTGGCCGCTGGATCGGCCAACGCCGCGGTGAGTGCCGAGCAGGCCGCGCGCCTGGGCAAGGACCTCACGCCGACCGGCGCCGAGAAGGCCGGCAACGCCGACGGCACCATCCCGGCCTGGACCGGCGGGATCACCACGCCGCCCGCGGGATTCAAGGTCGGCACCTTCGAGATCGACCCGTTCCCCGACGACAAGCCGGCGTTCAAGATCGACCAGTCCAACTACAAGGACTACGGCGACAAGCTCGGCGCCGGCCAGCAGGCCATGTTCGCCAAGTACCCGTCGTTCCGCATGGACGTGTACCCGACCCGGCGCTCGGCCTCGTTCCCGCAGCGCATCTACGAGTTCACGGCCAAGAACGCCGTCAACTGCAAGCTGGCCGCCAACGGCGAGGGCGTGGAGAACTGCGCCGAGGGGCTGCCGTTCCCGATCCCGAACGACGGCTACGAGGTGATCTGGAACCACAAGCTCAAGTACAAGGGCGTGGCGGTGCAGCGCTGGGCCAACCAGACCTCGCCGACCGCCGGCGGCGCCTACAATCTGGTGCGCCTGCGCGAAGAGCTGCTGGGCCTGTACTACAAGCCCGGCAACACCACCGAGAACATCAACAACATCCTGGTGTACTTCTTCCAGGTCGTGGAAGGGCCGGCGCGGCTCGCGGGCAACGTGCTGCTCGTGCACGAGACCCTCAACCAGGCCCGGTCCCCGCGCCAGGCCTGGGTCTACAACGCCGGCCAGCGCCGCGTGCGGCGCGCGCCGAACGTGGCCTACGACAACCCGGGCACCGCCTCGGACGGCCTGCGCACCAACGACATGACCGACATGTTCAATGGCGCCACCGACCGTTACGACATCAAGCTGCTGGGCAAGCGCGAGATGTACGTGCCGTACAACTCGTACAAGGCCCACGGCGGCGACACCAAGGTCAAGGACCTGATCCGCCCCGGCCACCTCAATCCGGACCTGATGCGCTACGAGTTGCACCGGGTGTGGGTGGTGGAAGCCACGCTCAAGGCCGGCAAGCGCCATATCAATCCGAAGCGCACGTTCTACCTGGACGAGGACAGCTGGCAGATCCTGATGCTCGACCACTACGACCAGCGCGGCGAGATGTGGCGTTATTCCGAGGCGGCCAGCGTCAACTACTACGGCGTGCCGACCTTCTGGGCCACCATCGAGACCCATCACGACCTGCAGTCCGGGCGCTACATCGCCTGCCTCCTCGACAACGAGGAGCGGCCGTACGATTTCGCGTTCCAGACTTCGCCGGACCAGTTCTCGCCGCAGTCGTTGCGCACGCGCGGCGTGCGCTGATCGCGACCGCAAGCCGGCCAGCCGCCCCGCATCGGGGCGGCTGGCACTTTCGAGGTCCGCGCCGCCGCCTCGCCGGCGCCGCGAGTGGAGGCCCCCGATGAAGTTCCTGCGCCGCACCCCACCCGTGGGCCTGGCCACCGCGGTGGCCCTCGGATTCGTCTCCTTCCTCGCGCTGTCGCAGGGCGAGGCCCCGCCCGCCAGCGCCGATACCGATCCCAGCGTGCTGGCCGCGGAGACCATGCCGCTCGCGAGCCGCTCGCTGATCCTCGACATCACCAGCGGCGACAGCCGCGCCATCGCGGTGGGCGAACGCGGCCACATCCTGGTATCGGAGTCGCGGTCCGACTGGCGCCAGGTCGAAGGCGTTCCGACGCGCTCCACGTTGACCGCGGTCACCACGGTGGGCGAGCACGCCTGGGCGGTTGGCCACGACGGCGTGATCCTGCATTCGGCCGACGGCGGCCTGGGCTGGGAGCGCCAGCGCGAGGCGCCGTTCGATCCCGATTCGGTGGAACCCTCCAACGGCGCGCCGCTGCTCGACGTGCTGTTCCTCAACGAGACCGATGGCTTCGCGATCGGCGGCTATTCGATGCTGCTGCGGACGCGCGATGGCGGCAAGACCTGGGACGAGTCCACGATCACGGCCACGGCCGCCGAGGCGCCCGCGACCTCCGATGCGCCAGTGGACGCGGAGCCGGCGGCGGACGACGAGGCCGCCGGCGACGAAAGCTGGACCTTCGACGAATCGCAACTCGACCTCGATGCCGAGTCCGATCCGCACCTCAACGCCATCGCCCGCACCGGCGACGGTTCGCTGATGGTGATGGCCGAGCGCGGCTCCGCTTTCCGCTCCACCGACGGCGGCGACACCTGGCAGCGGCTGCAGCTGCCGTACGCCGGATCGATGTTCGGCGTGCTCGGCTTCGATGGCCGCCACGTGCTGGCCTTCGGCATGCGCGGCCGCGCCTTCGAGACCAAGGACCTGGGCGACACCTGGACCCTGATCGACACCGGCACCGAACTGTCGCTGCTCGGCGGCGTCGGCTGGGCCAATGGCGGCGCGGCGCTGGTCGGTGCCAACGGCATCGTGCTGACGCGCAGCGAAGGCGGGTCCAACCTGCTCAAGCACGAACATCCCGACCAGGCCGTGCTGTCCAGCGCGATCGCGCTGTCGCCCAACGGCGCGCTGGTGGTGGTGGGCGAGAAGGGCGTCGGCGGCTGGTCGCCGAACTAAGCAGCTTGCGAGGACTATCCAATGGCCGTCTCGGGCTCCGCCAACTCCGACACCGCGTTCCACCGCTTCGCCGAACGCATCGTCTTCGGCAACCGCGCCCTGATCCTGCTCCTGTTCGGGGCGGTGACGCTGGTCCTGCTCTACTTCGCGGCGCAGTTGCGGGTCGATGCCGGATTCAAGAAGCAGATCCCGCTGCAGCACGAGTTCATGCGCACCTTCCTCGACTACGAGGCCGAGTTCGGCGGCGCCAACCGCGTGCTGGTCGCGGTGATGGATCGCAGCGGCAACATGTTCAACGTGCCGTTCATGCAGACGATGGAGAAGATCACCAACGACATCATCGCGCTCGACGCGATCGATGACGCGCGGGTGCGTTCCATCTTCACCCCGAACGTGCGCTTCACCGAGGTCGTGGAGGACGGCTTCGCCGGCGGCAACGTGATCCCGGCCGAGTTCACGCCCAATGTCGAGGGCTTCCAGGCCGCGCCCGGCGACTTCGACACCATCCGGTCCAACATCGTCAAGGCCAACGCCGTCGGCCGCTTCGTGGCCAAGGACTTCTCCGGCGCGATGGTCTGGGGCGAACTGGTGCCCGAGGGCGGCGCCGGCCAGCAGCGCCTCGACTACCAGCAGGTGGCGGCGCAACTCGAGGAGATCCGCCGCCGCTACGAGACCGATCCCGAGGCCTGCCGCCTGGCCGAGCGCGATCCTTCGGCCGCGCCGGCAGCGGGCACCTGCGTGCACGTGATCGGTTTCGCCAAGATGGTCGGCGACATCGCCGACGGCGCCCGCTCGGTGATCTGGTTCTTCTTCATCACCATCGCCTTCACCTGGTTGCTGCTGTACCTGTACTCGACCTCGGTCAAGCTGGCCTCGCTCACGGTCGCCTGCGCGCTGGTGGCGGTGGTGTGGATGCTGGGCTGCCTGCGCCTGATGGGCTTCGGCATCGACCCGATGAACATGCTGACGCCGTTCCTGATCTTCGCCATCGCGGTCAGCCACGGCGAACAGATGATCAACCGCTTCCGCGGCGAGCTGTTCTTCGGCGGCATGGAAGACGGCACGGTGGCCGAGTTGCGCACGCGCCATGGCAAGGATCCGCTCGAATCGGCGCGACGCTCGTTCCGGCTCCTGCTGATCCCGGGCGCGGTGGCCCTGGTCGCCGGCTGCATCGGCTTTGCCACCATCATGCTGATCGACATCCGCATGGTGCGCGAACTGGCGGTCACGGCGACCATCGGCGTGGCGCTCACCATCCTGACCGACCTCATCCTGTTGCCGGTGCTGCTGTCGTACACCCGCCTGGCCAACATGGAGCGCAAGCGTGAGTTCCGGCTGCGCCAGCTGACCCAGTTCGACAAGATCTGGGTGTTGCTGTCGCGCTTCGCCAAGCCGGTGCCGGCCGCGATCATCCTCATCATCGGCGTGGTGATCTGGTGGTTCGCCGAGGCGCGCGGCGACCAGGTGATGATCGGCGACGCCCAGGAGGGCGTGGCCGAGTTGCGGCCCGAGGCGCGCTACAACCAGGACGCGCTGGTCATCACGCGCAAGTTCGCGCTCGGCGTGGACATGATCAACATCATCGCCGAAGCGGCGCCGGCGGCCTGCACCCAGAGCTTCAAGGCGATGGAGCTGATCGACCGCTTCGCCTGGCACATGGCCAACGTCGAGGGCGTGCAACAGGTGATCACGCTGCCGGCGGTGGCCAAGATCGTCAATGCGGGCTGGAACGAGGGCAACATCCGCTGGCGCGTGCTGCCGCGCGGCACCGACCAGCTGCGCCAGGCCACCCAGGCCTTCGAGACCGACTCGGGGCTGCTCAACGCCGATTGCAGCGCAATCCCGATCACGATCTTCACCGACGACCATCGGGCCACGACCATCGACCGCGTGGTCGCGGCGGTGATGCAGTTCCGCAAGGACAACAACGCCTACGACGTCAACTTCCGCATCGACATGGAAAAGGCGGTCAACGCGGCGGCCGAGGCCGGCGAAGAGGTCAGCAGCGACCGCGCCAACCTGCGCCTGGCCACCGGCAACCTCGGCGTGATGGCAGCGATCAACGACGAGGTGCGGGCGGTCGAGCACACCATGCTGTACTGGCTGTACGGCGCGGTGTTCTTCATGTGCCTGCTGAGTTTCCGCGACCCGCGCGCGGCGCTGTGCATCGTGCTGCCGCTGGTGCTGGTGACCGAGCTCGGGCACTCGCTGATGGTCCACCTGGGCATCGGCATGAAGGTCAATACGCTGACGGTGGTGGCGCTGGGCGTCGGCATCGGCGTCGATTACGGGATCTACATCTACGCCCGCATGGCGGAAGCCATGGGCCAGGGCAAGACGGTCAGCGAGTCGTATTTCATCGCGCTCAAGACCACCGGCATCGCGATCTTCTACACCGCGCTGACCCTGGCGGTGGGCGTGGGCATGTGGATCTTCTCGGCGCTCAAGTTCCAGGCCGACATGGGCACGATGCTGACCTTCATGTTCATCGTCAACATGATCGCGGCGATCATCTTCCTGCCCGCGCTTTGCCGCTGGCTGATGCGGCCGACCGAAGTCGACAACTGGCAGCCGCCCAAGGTCACCGCCTGAGCGGGCGGACGGACCGGGGCAGGGACCGGAACGCGCCGCAGGGCGCGTTCCGGCTTTCAGGCAGGCGCATTGCCGGCCGCGGTGTTCAGTCCAGCGGCAGCGGCAGCGGACGTCGCCGCACGATCGCGCGCAGCGCGATCAGCATGACCCCGCCCAGCACCATCAGGCCGCCGACCACGAGTTTCGGCCCCGGCCGGTCGCCCCAGGCCAGCACGCCCAGCGCGATCGCGATGATCGGCGTCAGCAGCAGGTAGGGCGTGATCTGCGACACGGGGTGGCGCTGCACCAGCCAGAACAGCAGGCCATGACCCACCAGCGAGGCGATGAGGCCGGAGTAGGCCACTGCGCCCCAATGCCCCCAGCCCGCCGCGGCGATCGCCTCGACCTGCCCCTGTTCGAATGCCGCGGACAGGACCAGCAGGAAGGGTATGCCGAGCACGGCGGTCCAGGCCTGCAGTTCGAACGGTCCGATATTGCGCAGGCCGCGCATCAGCACCGTGCCCAGCGCCAGCGCGAGGGCCGCGAACAGTGTCGTCAGCAGCGCAGCCGGCGCATCGAGCACCAGCGGATCGAAGCCCAGCACCAGCACGCCCCCGAATGCCAGGCCGATGCCGGCCCCGGTGCGCCAGCCGATGCGCTCGCCGAGCAGCCACACCGCGAGCAGCGCGCTCATCGGCACGTAGCTCTGCAGCGCGATCGCCACCGACGAGATGTCGCCGGCCTGGCGCAGCGCCATGAAGTTCAGGCCGAAGTGCAGGGCGCCGTTGAGCAGGCACACGGCGACGAGGCGCGGCCATTGGCCCTGCGGCAGCCGCCGCAGCAGTGGCAGCAGGCAAAGCAGCACCACGCACAGCCGCAGCGCGGTGTACACGAAGGGCGGAAAGTGCTGCAGCGCGTAGGCCGAGGCGAGGAAGTTGCCGCCCCAGGCCAGGCAGATCGCCAGGACCAGGAGCAAGTGGCTCAGGGGCATCGGAGGGGCCGGCGCCTGCAAGACGCCCTGTAGGAGCGCATCTCATGCGCGACCGCGGCACTGCGTACTCGCCGCACCACCGGTTCCGGCGTCACCGGTCGCGCATGAGATGCGCTCCTACAGGGCCGTCGCAGCCTCAATAGGCGATGCCGTAGCGCCGCATCGCCTTGCTCACCAGCCAGATCGGTCCGATCAGCAGGTACTGCAGGTCGGTCAGGAACGACGGCCGCTTGCCTTCGATCTCATGGCCGATGAACTGCGCGATCCAGGCCAGCACGAACACGCCCACCGCGGACCACAGCAGGACGCTGGCGCCTAGCCGCGCGTAGAGCGCCTGGGTCAGGAAGGCGAAGGCGACGAACACCAGCAGCGCAGCGAAGGCCAGCACCCGCGACAGGCGCATGTAATACGAGAATGCCCCGACCATGGCCAGCGCGGCCCACAATCCCGGCTTGCCGATCGAGGCCGGCACCGGCACCACCCACAGCAGCGCGACCACGGTCCACACGATCAAGGGCACGCAGATCCAGTGGATGCGCTGGTTGGTGGCGTTGCGATGGTCCTCGCTGTAGTTGCCCAGCAGGCGGTCGACGTCGCGACGGCGATCGACGTAGGCGGGCTCGGTGGCGGAAGGAACGGACATGGCGGTGCTCCAGGCGTGCGCGCGCATTATGACGCGCCGCGCCGAAATCTGCCGCCGCCGCCGTCCTGTAGGAGCTGGGGCCAACGTACATGGAGCGGCTTCAGCCGCGACCGAGGCCAATCGCGCGCAGAGCGCGCTCCTACGGAGCCCGGCCTTGTAGGAGCGCGCTCTGCGCGCGATTGGCCTCGGTCGCGGCTGAAGCCGCTCCTAGAGGAAGGGCACGACTTACTCCAGGCGCAGGTCGGCCAAGCGCCACAGGGCCTCGGCATAGCGTGCCGCGGTCCCCTCGATGACGTGGGTGGGCAGCCGGGGTCCAGGCGCCTGCTTGTTCCAGTCCAGGGTCTCGAGATAGTCGCGCACGAACTGCTTGTCGTAGCTTGGCGGGCTGGTCCCGGGCTGGTACTGGTCGGCGGGCCAGAAGCGCGAGGAATCCGGCGTGAGCATCTCGTCCATCACGCGCAGCGTGCCGTCATCGTCGATCCCGAACTCGAGCTTGGTGTCGGCGATGAGGATGCCGCGGGTCGCGGCGTATGCGGCCGCGTGGCGGTAGATCGCCAGCGTGGCCTCGCGCACGCGCTCGGCGAGCTCGCCGCCGATCGTCGCCGCCATGGCGTCGAAGCCGATGTTCTCGTCATGCGAGCCGGCGGCCGCCTTGGTCGAGGGCGTGAAGATCGGTTCGGGCAGGCGCTCGGCCTGGCGCAGGCCGGCCGGCAGGCGGATGCCGCTGACCTGCCCGCTGGCCTGGTAGTCCTTCCAGCCGGAGCCGATCAGGTACCCGCGCGCGATCGCCTCCACCGGCACGGGGTCGAGCCGCCGCGCCACCACCGCGCGACGCGCATACAGCGCCGGATCGGCATCAGCCGGAAGCACCTGCGCGACCGCGGTGCCGGTGAGATGGTTCGGGACCAGGTGGGCGGTGTGCGCGAACCAGAAGTTCGACATCTGGGTCAGCATCTCGCCCTTGCCCGGGATCGGATCGGGCAACACCACGTCGAATGCGGACAGGCGGTCGGTGGCGACGATCAGCAGGCGCTGGCCGGGCAGGGCATACACGTCGCGCACCTTGCCGCGGTGAATGAGCGCCAGGCCCTCGAGCTCGGACTGCAGCAGGGTAGTGGGCACGAACGCGCTCCAACGCGGGCAGGACGGGCATTCTAGTGGAATGCGACGACGGATCCGG
>Ga0209476_10002027_pt1 | contig 13587 bp, 16 predicted proteins | sample KloWWTrecipitate_FD_187179 | JGI IMG/M metagenome (GOLD analysis project Ga0209476, IMG submission 187179) | Active sludge microbial communities from Klosterneuburg, Austria, studying microevolution and ecology of nitrifiers - Klosterneuburg... | ecosystem: Engineered > WWTP > Aerobic digester... | reverse complement strand
AAGATCTTCGCCGACCAGTACGCCGCGGACGGCGTGCGCATGAACAACGTGCTGCCCGGCTGGATCGACAGCCTGCCCGCCACCGAGGAGCGCCGGCAGGGCGTGCCCATGAAGCGCTACGGCCGGAGCGAGGAGGTGGCCGCGACGATCGCCTTCCTCGCCTCCGAGGGCGCCGCCTACATCACGGGCCAGAACATCCGCGTCGACGGCGGGCTGACGCGCGCCATCGGCTGAGGGCCGACGTCCATGAGCAATCCGCCCGCCTCCTGCATCTTCTGCCGCCTCATCGCCGGCGAGATTCCGTCGCACCGCGTCCACGAGGACGAGCTGACGCTCGCCTTCATGGATCTCGGCCAGCTGAACCCCGGCCATGTGCTCGTCGCGGTGAAGCGCCGCGCCGCCACGCTGCTCGACATCACGCCCGAGGAGGGCTATGCCGACAGGATCCACCGGGCGCTCGGCTAGCGCCGCCGTGCCCGCCTTCATCGCCGTGCTGATGGTGGCGCTGGCGCTCGTCGTGCTCGTCGTCCCGTTCGAGATCCTCGCCCGGGGGCCGAAGCTCGGCGCCCTCGTCTCCGCCCTCGCGGGCTCGATCGGCGAGCTCGGCACGCGGCTCGTCTTCGCGGTGCCCATGCTCCTGCTGGCGTACGCGGCGTGGCGGGAGTGCCGAACGGGAGAGAAGTGACGGCCCGGCGCACGGCCCCATCCGGCAGAATGGCGGTCCTGCCTTGCGCCCTTTGATGCTCCTGACGACATGTCCCTCCTCGCCTTCGCCATCGCCGCCACCGTGCTGGCCGTCACGCCCGGCCCGGGCATCGCCTATGTCGTCGCGCGCACGGTCGCCGGCGGGCGCCCGGAGGGGCTCGCCTCCTGCTTCGGCACGGGGGTCGGCGGGATGCTCCACGTGCTTGCGGCTGCGCTCGGGCTTTCGATCCTCGTGGCCCAGTCGGCCGCGGCGTTCACCGTCGTGAAGTATCTCGGGGCGGCCTACCTCGCCTACCTCGGCATCCGCCTGCTGCTTCGCAAGGATCACGCGCCTGCGGTGGAGAGCGTCGCCTCGCAAGGCGCCCGCCGCGCGCTGTTCGAGGGCATCCTCGTCGAAGCGCTCAACGTGAAGACGGCGCTCTTCTTCCTCGCCTTCCTGCCCCAGTTCGTCGCGCCGGCCGAGCCGCTGGTCCCGCAACTGGTGCTGCTCGGGAGCGTGTGCGTCGCGCTCAACACGCTCGTCGACGTCGTCGCGGTCTTCGCGGCCGATCGCCTGCTGCGTTCCGGCGTCGCCCGGGCCGCGCGCGCGCGGCTGATGACCCGCGTGTCGGGCGTCACGATGCTCGGGCTGGCGGCCTACCTGGCGCTGGCGCGGCGCGAGGCCTGACGCTCGTCCCGGTTCGCGATCGCGAGAGGCTACCGGGCCGGAAGCGCCACCGCGTGCTTCGGGAAAGCCTTGAGGACCTGGGCGTCCATCGTCACCAGGTTCACGCCCAGCGTCACCGCTAGCGCCACGAACTCGCAGTCGTAGGCCGAGCAGCCGCTGTCCCGGACGAGTTCGAGCACCAATCGCGAATCGACCTCGTGCTCGCCCCCGGCGAGCAGGCTTTCGGCCTCCAGCTGCAGCTCGCGCGCGGTTTCGAACGTGATCGCCTTGCGGCGCATGTACCCGGCCAGGATGTTGCGGAACTCGCTCCGCCAGAGCAGGGGCGCGGCCCAGTCGGCGTCACGCCCGATCAAGGCCTCCACCCTGCCCGTGTGGGCCCCGGGGAGGTACAGGTACGCGATGATGTTGGTGTCTACGACGATCACCGCCGGCCTTCGCGCTTGAAGGCATCGATGTCCCCGGCCAGGAACTTCCCCTTGGGCAGCGACGCGCGCAGTGCCCGCGCCCGGGCCAGCCGTTCGCCCACGGATACGCGGCCGGGGACCAGCACCGATTCCAGGCACACGATGGCCTCGCTGTTGAGGCTGCGCCGGTGCCTCTCCGCGGAGGCCTTCAGGCGCTCGTAGACCTCGTCCGGGACGTTCTTCAGGGTCAGGGTGGTGGGCACGGCGGTCCTCCCAGGGTGGTTGCTTTATGGTTCCATTATGGTTCCCTCGCGACTTGGCGTCAAACTTCCGGCCAGCCCTTCACCGCCACGCTTCATGAATTCCCGAATCCCGTTCGACGAAGCCATCGCCTTCGCGCAGGCCCACGAGATCGGCTGGCCCCGCGACCCCTCGGCCGACCCCGCGCGCTGGGGCGTGCACCACGACGACCCGCCCCCGTTCAACCGCCTGCGCGGGCCGGTGCATCCGCGCGGCGGCGTCTCGGGCGTGATCCGCGTGCGCGGCGAGGAAGTCGCGGCCTGGGGCGAACCCGACCGCGCCGACCAGACCTTCAGCGTCGCGAAGACCTACCTCGCGCTGCTCGCGGGCATCGCCCACGCGCGCGGGATGCTGGAACCCGGCGAACGCGTAAGCGAGCGGCTCCCCGGCATCGGCTTCGACTCGCCGCACAACCGCGCCATCACCTGGGAGCACCTCCTCACGCAGACGAGCGAGTGGGAGGGCGAGTGCTTCGGCATGCCCGACCAGGTGGAGCACCACCGGCGCGTGTCGCACGACCCGAAGCCGCCCACGGGCCGCAAGGGCAAGCGCCGCGCGCTTCGCGAGCCGGGCACGCACTGGGAGTACAACGACGTGCGCATCAACCAGCTCGCGCTGGCGCTGCTGCACCTGTTCCGGCGGCCGTTGCCGGAGGTCTTCCTCGAAAGCGTCCTGCAGCCGCTCGGCGGCGGCCGCGACTTCCGCTGGGAGAGCTACGACGACGCGTGGGTGGAAATCGACGGGCGGCGCATGCCGTCGGTGCCCGGCGGCACGCACTGGGGCGGGGGCGTCACGATCGGCACGCGCGACCAGGCGCGCATCGGCCAGCTCCTCCTCGACGAGGGCGTGCACCAGGGCCGCGAGATCGTGCCCCGCGAGTGGGTGCGGCGCATGCGCGAGCCTTGCGCGGTGGCGCCGTTCTACGGCCTGCTCTCCTGGCTCAACCGCGACGGCCGCCTGTACGCCGATGCCTCGCCCGAGAGCTGGTTCCTGTTCGGCGCCGGGGGCCACACGACGTGGATCGACCCGGCGCACGAGGCGGTCGTCGTCGTGCGCTGGGTCGATGGCGCGCACTCGGCGGGCTTCGTGCGGCTCGTGGCGCAGGCGCTCGCAGGCTAGCCGCCGCCCGCCGCGGGGCGCCGGAACGCCTCGGCCGCGAAGTCGACGAAGGCTCTCACCCTCGCCGCGAGGCGGTGCCGGTGGGGATACACCGCGTAGATGTCGGCGTCCTGCGTGTAGTAGTCCTCCAGGACCTGCACGAGCCTCCGCGACTCGAGATAGCGGGCGACGTCCCACTCCGCCCGCATCAGGATGCCGTGGCCGTCCAACGCCCAGCTCACCGCGATGCCGCCATCGTTCGTGGCGAGCGATCCCGTGGTGCGCACCGCCTCGGTGACGGCATCGCGGCCCTTGCGCCGCGTGAGCCGCCACACGCCGTAGGCCTCCTCGCCCTGCCGGATGCCGATGCACTCGTGCTTCGCGAGGTCGCGCGGGGTGCGCGGCGTGCCGTGGCGCTTCAGGTACGCGGGCGAGGCGCAGAGAAGCCTTCGGTTCGCCGCGAGGCGCCGGGCGATCACGCGCGCGTCCGGCGGCGCGCCGAAGCGGATGCAGACGTCGAACGAGTCGTCCGTGAGCGGCGGCGGGTTCACCGAGAGCTGGAGCTGCACCTCCACCTTGGGGTGCCGGCGCGCGAACCGGGAGACGAGGGGCCCGACGTGGCTGCGGCCGAAGCCCAGCGTGGCGTTGACGCGCAGCAGGCCCGTGGGCGTGCGGCGCGAGGCGCCCAGCATCTCCTCGAGGTCGTGGATCTCGCCCAGGATGCGCCGCGCGTGCTCGAGACATGTCTCGCCCTCGGAGGTGAGGCTCATGCGCCGCGTCGTGCGGTTGACGAGTGTGACGCCGAGCCGCCCCTCCATCAGCGCGAGGCGGCGGCTCACGGCCGGCGTGGTCACCCCGAGTTCGCGCGCCGCGGCGCTGAGGCTCCCGGCGCCCGCGAGCACCGAGAAGAAGCCGAGATCCGCGGGCAGGATGGCGTCGGTCATGGCGGGGCTCCCCTCCGGGCTGGCCGGTGCATTGTTGATCTCAGGTTAAGAGCGGATTCGGTTTCGCGCCGATTGTAAGCCCGTCTCGCGCCTAGAGTCGGGGCTCCGCCCGACCTCCACCACACGAGGAGAACCCCCGATGGCCTCGCAACCCGCTTCCGCCTCCGTTTCGCGCCGCATCGCCCGCGGCCTCGCGCTCGCCCTGGCGCTCGCCGCCGGCACCGCCCTGGCCGATGCCTGGCCGACCCGCCACGTCACGCTCGTGGTCCCGTTCCCGCCCGGCGGCACCACCGACGTTCTCGCCCGCGCGCTTGGCGAGCGGCTCTCCCGCTCGCTCGGCCAGCCCGTGATCGTCGAGAGCAAGCCGGGCGCCGGCGCCACCATCGGCGCGGACTACGTGGCCAAGGCGAAGCCCGACGGCTACACGCTGCTCGTGGGCGCCGTGCACCACACCATCGCCACGAGCGTGTACAAGAAGCTGCCCTACGATTTCCAGAAGGACCTGGCGCCCGTCACCACGATCGCGATGGTGCCCAACGTGCTGGTCGTGAAGGCCGACACTCCGGTGAAGAGCGTGGGCGACCTGGTGGCCTACGCGAAGGCCAACCCCGCGAAGGCGAACTACGGCTCCAACGGCAACGGCACCGCGCAGCACCTGATCGGCACGCAGTTCCAGAACCAGACGGGCGCCACGCTCACGCACGTCCCGTACAAGGGCAGCGGCCCGCTCGCGACCGACCTGCTGGGCGGCCAGATCCTCATGTCCTTCGACACCGTCACGCCCGTGCTGCCGCACATCCAGGCGGGGAAGCTGCGCCCGCTCGCCGTCACGACCGCCACGCGCTCGGCCGCGCTCCCCGGCGTGCCGACGCTGGACGAGGCGGGCCTCAAGGGCTTCGCCATCGGCACGTGGTTCGGCGTCCTCGCCCCGGCGGCCACGCCCGCGCCGATCCTGGACCGCCTCAACGCGGAGATGGTGAAGGTGATCCAGTCGCCGGACTTCCGGAAGCGCATGGACGAGATCGGCGCGCAGCCCATCGGCAACTCCCGCGAGGAGATGGCGCGCCAGGTGAAGGACGAGACCGCGAAGTTCGCCGGCCTGGTGAAGGCGGCCGGGGTGACCGTCGAATGAGCGCGGCGGCAGCCGGCACGGGCGTGGCGACGGGCCGCGAGCAGGCCGTCGCGCGCCTCACCGACGTGATGTCGCGCTTCACGGCGTGGATCGGCAAGCGCCTGCCCACGGACGTCACGCGCAAGCTCGGCGAGCTGCGCGCGCAGGAGGTGAACTTCCTCGCGAAGGAGGTGTACGAGTCGATGCGCCAGAACCAGGAGGCGGCCGACCGGCTCGACCGCCCCAGCTGCCAGGACACCGGCGTGATCCAGTACTTCCTCACGGCGGGAGCGGGCTTCCCGTACCTCGGCGAGCTCGAGGAGATCCTGCGCAACGCCACCCTCAACGCCACGAGGGACGGCCCGTTGCGCCACAACGCGGTCGAGACGTTCGAGGAGAAGAACACCGGCGACAACACCGGCTCGCGCATCCCCTGGCTCGACTGGGAGATCGTGCCCAGCGACGACGGCGTCACCATCGACGTCTACATGGCCGGCGGCGGCTGCACGCTGCCCGGCGCGGCGAAGGTGCTGATGCCCGGCCAGGGCTACGAGGGCGTCGCCGAGTTCGTCTTCGACGTCATCACCTCTCGCGGCGTGAACGCCTGCCCGCCGCTCCTCGTGGGCGTGGGCGTGTCGACTTCCGCGGAGACGGCCGCGCGGCTCTCCAAGAAGGCGATCCTGCGGCCCGTGGGATCGCGCCACGCCAACGACAAGGCGGCACTCATGGAGGAGCTGCTCGCCGAGGGGCTCAACGAGCTGGGGCTGGGCCCCCAGGGGCTCACCGGGAACGCGAGCGTGATGGGCGTGAACATCGAGTCCTCCGCGCGGCACCCCTCGACAATCGGCGTCGCGGTCTCCACCGGCTGCTGGGCGCACCGCCGCGGCAAGATCCGCATCGACGCGGACCTGCGTTGCGAGGTCCTGTCCCACGAAGGGTTCACGCCATGAAGAAGATCCTCACGACTCCCATCCGCGACGAGGACCTCGAATCGCTGCGCGTGGGCGACGTCGTCTACCTCACCGGCACGCTCGTCACCTGCCGCGACGTGGCCCACCGGCGCCTCATCGAGCTGGGCCGCGAGTTGCCCGTGGACCTGCGCGGCGGCGCGATCTTCCACGCCGGCCCCATCGTGCGCGAGAAGGCGGACGGCGGGTACGAAATGGTCTCCATCGGCCCCACCACCAGCATGCGCATGGAGAAGTTCGAGAAGGACTTCATCCGCCGCACCGGCGTGAAGCTCATCGTCGGAAAGGGCGGCATGGGCACGCAGACGCAGGAAGGCTGCGTGGAGAACAAGGCCGTGCACGCGATCTTCCCGGGCGGCTGCGCGGTGCTCGCGGCGACGAAGGTCGAGGCGATCGAAGGCGCGCAGTGGAAGGACCTCGGCATGCCGGAGACGCTGTGGGTGAACCGGGTGAGGGAGTTCGGCCCCCTCATCATCTCCATCGACACCCGGGGCCGCAACCTCATCGAAGAGAACAAGGCCGTCTTCAACGAGCGCAAGAAGCCCATCCTCGAGCGGATCAACGAGCGGGTCCGGTTCATCCGCTGACCGCGTGGTAGCATCGACCGCGTTTCGGCCGATGCTTTCCCACGCGATGAATCCGGCGACGCCCCTCGAAGTCCTCGCTGCCTTCCTGAAGCTCGGCCTCACCTCCTTCGGCGGGCCGGTCGCGCACCTGGGCTACTTCCGCACCGAGTTCGTCGAGCGCCGCCGGTGGCTCGACGACAAGAGCTACGCGGACCTCGTCGCGCTCTGCCAGTTCCTGCCCGGGCCCGCGAGCAGCCAGGTCGGCATCGCCCTCGGCCTCGGCCGCGCGGGCTGGTTGGGCGCGTTCGCGGCGTGGGTGGGGTTCACGCTGCCTTCGGCGATCGCGCTCGTGCTGTTTGCGTTCGGCATCGCCCAGTGGGAAGGCCTCGCCCGCTCCGGCGCCGTGCACGGCCTCAAGGTCGTCGCGGTCGCGGTCGTGGCGCAGGCCGTGTGGGGCATGGCGCGTTCCCTCTGCCCCGACCGGCCGCGCGCCGCGATCGCCATCGGCGCGACACTCGCGGTGCTGGCGATGCCGACGGCGGCAGGGCAGGTCGGCGTGATCGTCGCGGGCGGGCTCATCGGCCGGTGGGCCCTTTCGCTCGGGCACCTGCCCGCGCTGCAGCACCGCGACTACGGCGTGAGCCGGACGACGGGCACGGCGCTTCTCGCGGCGTTCGGCCTGCTCCTCGTGCTGCTGCCGGCGCTCGCGACGATGGACGATTCCCTCGCGCTTTCGGCCTTCTCCGCGTTCTACCAGGCCGGCTCGCTCGTGTTCGGCGGCGGCCACGTCGTGCTGCCGCTGCTGCAGTCGAGCGTCGTCCCGCCGGGGTGGGTCGGCGCCGACACCTTCCTCGCGGGCTACGGCGCGGCGCAGGCCGTGCCCGGGCCGCTCTTCACCTTCGCGGCCTTCCTCGGCGCGGCGATGCCCTCGCCCCTCGGGGGCTGGGCCGGCGGCGCGGCGATGCTGCTAGCGATCTTCCTGCCGGCGTTCCTGCTTGTCGTAGGCGCGCTGCCGCACTGGGAAGCGCTGCGCCAGCGCGACGGCGTGCAGCGCGCCATGGCGGGGGTCAATGCGGCCGTCGTCGGCGTGCTGGCCGCGGCCCTCTACGACCCGGTGTGGACCAGCGCCATCCGCTCGAAGGCCGACTTCGGGCTTGCGCTCGCCGCGTTCGGGATGCTCGTGGTCGGCAAGGCGTCGCCGGTGGTCGTGGTGATGCTCGCCGCGGCCGGCGGATGGGCACTGGCGGCGTTCGCATGACGGGCCTGAGCGTTCCCACCCTGCTCGCCGCGACCGCCGTCGCGAGCTTCGTGATGGCGGCCGCGCTCGCGATCGTGGCCTACCGGCGCATGGCCGCGTTCCTCTCCTGGGCCGGGGCGCTCGCCGCGCACGGCGCCGCCTACGTGCTCTTCATGATGCGCGGCGTGGTCCCGGACCTCCTGTCGATCGTCGTCGCCAACGTCGCGCTCTCGGCGACCTTCGCGCTCTTCGCGACGGGTCTCGCGCAGTTCCAGCGGCGGCGTTTCCCGCCCGCCGCTCTCTGGGGGCCGGCCGTGCTGGTCGCGGTCGTGTTCACGGCCTTCCTCTACGACGCCCGGGTGCGCGTGATCGTGGCCGGCGCGGTGTTCTCGGCGCAGGCGCTCATGATCCTGGTTGCGCTCGTCCGGCACCGCAAGGTGACACCGGGCCGCGGGCAGTACGTCCTGATGGCCGGCTTCGCGATGGTCATCGTGGTCTTCGCGGGCCGCATCGTCGCCGCGTTGCGCGGGCCGTTCGAGATGGCGTCCATCCTTTCCGGCAGCCCGGTCCAGCAGGTTTCCTTCATGGTGGCGGTCCTCATGCCGATGCTGCTCGCGATGGGGCTCGTGCTGATGGTCGAGGAGCGCGCGGGCGCGGAGCTGCAGGAGGCCAACCGCAAGCTCGAGGAGCTCTCGGTGACGGACGCGCTCACGGGGCTCTCGAACCGTCGGCACTTCGACCGCCTGCTCGCCGCGGAGTGGTCGCGATCCGCGCGCCGCGGCTGCCCCTTCACCGTGCTCATGGTCGACGTCGACCACTTCAAGCGCTTCAACGACCGCTACGGCCATCCCGCGGGCGACGACTGCCTCGCGCGCATCGCGGGCGTTCTCAAGACCTTCTCGCGCCGCTCCGGCGACGTGGCGGCGAGGTACGGCGGCGAGGAGTTCGCGATCGTCTACTCCGACATGCCTTCCGACGTTGCCGCGCGGATGGCCGAGTCCGTCCGGCAGGGCGTGGAGGGACTCGCGGTCCCGCACGAGGACTCGCCCTTCGGCCGCGTCACCCTGAGCATCGGCGTGGCCACGATGGCGGCGAGCCGCGACATCGCCGCGGAGGCGGTGCTCAAGCGCGCGGACGAGGCGCTTTACGAGGCGAAGGCTTCGGGGCGCAACGCCGTGCGCGCGGCGATGGCCGCGCTCACGCCGGATCGTCCGCCAGCAGCCGGTACCCCACCCCCGTCTCGGTGATGAAGTGCCTCGGCCGCAGCGGGTCGGCCTCCAGCTTGTCGCGAAGCTGCTTCATGTAGATGCGGAGATAGTGCGTGTCCGCGAGGTGCGTGGGGCCCCACACCTCGCCCAGCAGCTGCTTGTGCGAGACCACCATGCCGAGGTGCTTCGCGAGGCAGCCCACCAATCGGAACTCCGTGGGCGTGAGGCGTACCTCCCCGCCATCGCGCGTCGCCCGCCGCGCCACGAGGTCGATCGTGGACGGGCCGAGGCGGAGCGCGCTCTCGCCGGAGGCGGGCCGCACCGCATGGCGCAACGCCACGCGGATGCGCGCGAGCAGCTCGCCCACGCCGAACGGCTTCGTCACGTAGTCGTCCGCCCCCGCGTCGAAGGCCTCGATCTTGGCGTGCTCGCGCGAGCGGGCCGAGAGCACGATGACCGGCATCGGCGACCACCGGCGGATGCCGCGGATCACCTCGAGGCCGTCGTAGTCCGGGAGGCCCAGGTCGACGATCGCGACGTCCGGCCGGTGCGTGGTCGCATCGATGGCGCCCCGGCGCGCGTTCGCGGACTCGACGACCTTGTGGCCTTCCGCCGCGAGCGCCGAGCATACGAAGCGCCGGATCTCGGGGTCGTCCTCGACCACCAGGATGGTCGCGCGCGCCTCGGGCACGTCAGCTCCCCGCCGCCTCGACCGGGGGCGGTGGCGAGGCCTCGACCGGCAGGGTGAAGCGGATCGCGAGGCCGCCGCCGGGGTTCGCCTCCGCGCGGATGCGCCCGCCGTGCAGTTCCACGATGGCGCGGCAGATGGCGAGCCCCAGCCCGAAGCCGCCGCGAGCGCCCTCCTCGCCGCCGCCGCGGAACTTGCCGAAAAGGCCCTCCAGCCCGTGGTCGCCCGGCCCGGGCCCGTTGTCCTCCACCGCCACCACGAGCTCGCCGGCGGCCCGCTTCGCGCGCAACACCACCACGGTGCCCGGCGGCGTGTGGCGCGCGGCATTGTCCAGCAGGTTCGCGAGCACCTGCTCGACGAGCGGCGCGTCGATGCGCACGAGGGGCAGGTCCGGCTCCACTTCCACCACGACGCGATGCGTCGCGAGGCGGTCGCCCATGCGCGAGAGCACGCTGCCCGCGATCTCCGCGAGGGAGGCCCAGTCGCGCTCCGGGCGGACGCTGCCGGACTCCAGGCGCGTCATCTGCAGGATCTTCTCCACCTGGTCGACGAGATCCCTCGCCTGGCCGTAGATGCTGCGCGAAAGCGCCTCCCGCTGCGGCGCCGGAAGCCGCTCTCCCCCCTCGACGAGCGTGGACGACGCCCCCGTGAGCACCGCGAGCGGCGTTCGCAGGTCGTGCGAGATGGAGGCGAGCAGGGTGCTGCGGATGCGCTCCGACTCGGCCTCGACCGCGAGCCGCTCGCGCGCCCGCGCCTCGCGACGGCCCCTTTCCATGAGGTGCGAGATCACGAGCGCCACCGCCAGCATGATGGCGAATGTGAACAGGTACTGCACGTCGTGGACCGTGAAGGTGCCCTCCGGCGGCACGAACATTACGTCGAAGGCGACGACGGAGAGGGCGGCGCTCGCGATCGCCGCGCCACGGCTGTAGCGGACGGCGATGGCCACGACGGCGAGGACATACACCATCGCGATGTTCACGATGTCGAAGCGGCCGCGCATCGCCAGCCCCGCGAGCGTGCACGCGGCCGCGGCGAGGGCGGCGGCGGCGTATCCCTTCCAGTCGCGGGCGATGTCCATGGCGACGACTCTAGCCACTGCCCCGTAAGGATGCCATCAAAAATGGGCCGCCGCGGCGCTGCCGGGCGCCGGGGCCGCCCTAGACTGCGGGCACTTTCGATCCGCGAGGCCCCGATGAACGATACAGGCGCCGGCAAGCCGCAGCCGACCGCGGCGCTCGCGCTCCTCGCGCTGGGCGTCGTCTACGGCGACATCGGCACGAGCCCCCTCTACGCTGTGAAGGAGACCTTCAACCCCGCGCACGGCATCCCGCTCGTGGAAGCCAACATCCTCGGCGGGCTGTCCTGCATCTTCTGGGCGCTGATGCTGGTGGTGTCCCTCAAGTACGTGACGCTCGTCCTGCGAGCGGACAACCGCGGCGAGGGCGGGATCATGGCGCTGCTGGCGCTCGCCTCGACGGCCGTCGAGGGCAGGAAGCGGCTGCGCGCCCTCCTGCTGGTCACGGGCGTCTTCGGCGCCTCGCTCTTCTACGGCGACGCGGTGCTCACGCCGGCGATCTCGGTGCTCTCCGCCGTCGAGGGCCTGGAGGTCGGCACCGACGCCTTCAAGCCCTGGATCGTGCCGATCTCGGTGGGCATCATCGTCGCGCTCTTCCTCATCCAGAAGCACGGCACGGGGCTCGTGGGCGCGCTATTCGGCCCCGTGTGCGCGGCGTGGTTCCTGGCGCTCGCGGCGGCGGGCGTGTGGAACATCCTCGGCAACCCGGCCATCGTCCGCGCGCTCGACCCTGCGCACGCCCTGCACTTCCTCACCGCGCACGGGCTCGCCTCGTTCCTCGTGCTGGGCTCGGTGCTGCTCGCCGTGACGGGCGCCGAGGCGCTCTACGCGGACATGGGCCACTTCGGCAAGCGCGCGATCCGCGTCGCCTGGTTCGGCCTCGTCGCGCCCGCGCTGGTGCTCAACTACTTCGGCCAGGGCGCGCTGCTGCTCGCCAACCCCAAGGCGGTGGAGAACCCGTTCTACCTCGCCTATCCCTCGTGGGCGCTCTACCCGATGGTCGTCCTCGCCACGGCGGCGACGGTCATCGCCTCGCAGGCCACGATCTCGGGCGCCTACTCGATGACGCGCCAGGCGATCCAGCTGGGGTTCCTGCCGCGCGCGCAGATCCTGCACACCTCGTCGAAGACGATGGGGCAGGTCTACATCCCGGTGGTCAACTGGATCCTGCTCGCGGCGGTCGTGGCCGCCGTCGCGGGCTTCGGCTCCTCCAGCCGGCTCGCCTCCGCCTACGGCGTGGCGGTCATGGGCACGATGCTCGTCACGACCTTCCTCACCTTCTTCGTGATCCGTTACGGGTGGGGCTACCCGCTGTGGCTTTGCGCGCTCGCCACGGGAGCCTTCGCGGCCATCGACGCGACGTTCTTCGCCGCGGCCATGCACAAGGTGCTGGACGGCGGGTGGTTCCCGCTGCTCCTCGGCGCGGGCGTATTCAGCCTCATGATCACGTGGCGGCGCGGCCGCACCGCGCTCCTGCGCACGCTGCAGGCGTCGTCCGTCCCGCTCGAGCCCTTCCTGGAATCGCTCTTCCTCTCGCCGCCGCAGCGGGTGCCCGGCACCGCGGTGTTCCTCACGGCCACGCCGGACGCCACGCCGCACGCGCTGCTGCACAGCCTCAAGCACTACCGCGCGCTGCACGCGCGCAACATCTTCCTCACCGTCGGCTTCCACGACGTGCCGTGGATCGCCTTCGGCGACCGGGTGCGCTGCCAGCCGCTGGGGCACGATTGCTGGCGCGTGGAAGTTCGCTACGGCTTCATGAACCGCGCCGACGTGGCCGCCGCCCTCGAGCTGTGCGGGCCGCAGGGGCTCGAGGTCGACGCGGGCGAGGTGTCGTACTTCCTCTCGCGGGAAAAGATCCTGCCCGTCGCGGAAGGCAGGCGGCTGCCGGAACGCTGGCGAAACCGCGTGTTCGCCGCGATGGCGCGCAATGCCGGCAACGTGACGGACTACTTCGGCATCCCCACGAACCGCGTGGTGGAGCTGGGGACGCGCGTGCAGCTGTGAGGCGGCCTCAGACCTCGCAGTGCCACTCCTGCACGAAGCTCGCCTCCTCGGCCGACTCGAAGCCCCGCAGCAGGAACCCGGTCCCGCCGATCGCGACGAGCACCGGCTCGTAGAGCGGCGGCAGGAGGTCCGGGTCCTTGGGCGCCGAGCCGCCCTTGAGGGTGGCCACCGCGTACGCGCCGCGGCCACCGACCACCGACTGCAGCGTGAGGTCGCCCGCGGGCGCCTGCCCCGCGAGCGTGCCGTACTCCGAAATGCGCCTGCCCCGGCGGCGCAGCGCCTTCACCCTGACTCTCATGCATCGAGGTTAGCGGCGGGGCGGCGCGGCGCGGAACGGGCGCCCCGGTTTGTGGACAACCCGCGCGTAACGGGAGGTGTAACATCGCTCCCGGTCCCGCCACGGAGGAAACCGATGAACGCTGCCCGCAAGCCGCCGTCCCGCTCTTCCGCACCCGCCACCGGCACGGTCGCGCTGCTCGTCGCGACGCGCAAGGGGGCCTTCGTCTACCGCTCCGACAAGGCGCGGCGCGCCTGGCGCGTGGCGGGGCCGATGTTCTTCGGCCACATCGTCCACCACCTCGTCCTCGATACCCGGCCGGGCCCGAA
>Ga0209476_10002026_pt1 | contig 13589 bp, 20 predicted proteins | sample KloWWTrecipitate_FD_187179 | JGI IMG/M metagenome (GOLD analysis project Ga0209476, IMG submission 187179) | Active sludge microbial communities from Klosterneuburg, Austria, studying microevolution and ecology of nitrifiers - Klosterneuburg... | ecosystem: Engineered > WWTP > Aerobic digester... | reverse complement strand
ACGCAGAACGGCGTAGCGACCAACGGCGCGGCCGTCGCGGGCGCGCTCCGTGAGCAGGCGGCGGTCCTGCGGCGCCAGGCGGCGGAGTTGGGTGATGGAGACGCCGATGATGCGCTCTGGGATAGCGTCGAGACCGTCGGTATCTGGGATCCGTTCGCCTGGCGCGAGCGGATCGCGTCCCAGGGGATGCGAGGAGTAGGGTAGGTGGGATTGCGCTCGATCGTGGATCCGCGGCTCACCGCCAGCCTCACCACCGCCGGCCACTATCCGCAGTCGGTAACTGTGCAGAGGGCGACACGAATCCGCGACGCATACGGTGAGCCGGCGGAGACCTGGGTGGCCATCAGCGGGATGTCAGGTATCGCAGCAGCGGTAGCGCCGACAGGTGGGACTGAGGTCGTTACCGCGACCGGGGCATTCAGCGACGCGACCGACACGATCCTGCTACCGGGCGAGTATCCGACGATCACGGCAGACGACCGGGTGACGGACGTCGCTGGCCGGGTCTGGGACATCCTGACGATCGATATTGGGCCGTTCGGCGAGTGGACGAACCTGGCCTGCCGCGTCCGCACGGTGGGGGCATAACGTGGCCGGCCAGATGCAGATTGACGTCCAGGGTGCAGAGGAGGTCGCGGCGGCGATCCGTGACGCACGCGGGCGGCTATCCGGGGCGGGGATGCAGGCCGCGTTGATGGCCGGCGCACTGCCGATCATGAACGCGGCCAAGACGAACGCGCCAGCCCTGACCGGCACCTTGCGCCGGTCGATCCATGTCCTGTCACAGTCCGCGCACGAGGTCGAGGTCGGCACGAACCTGATCTACGCCGCGATGCAGGAATACGGCGGGGTGGTCGCGCCGGTGAACGCGCGGTTTCTACGATTCGAAACGGCGGGCGGCGACGTCATATTCACGCGCGGTCCGGTCTACATCCCGGCGCAGCCATACATGCGCCCGGCGTTCGAGTCGGAGCGCGGGCGGGCGGTCCGCGAGGTGGCCAGCGCGATCCGTGACCTGATCGCGGCCGGAGGGCCGGCATAGATGGCAGATATCGAGACGGCGCTGGTGGACGCGTTAGAGACGGTGACGGCCGCCGGCGGGCGCGTCTGGCCGAAGACCTGGCCGCAGGATGCAACCTGGCCGGGCATCACCTATCAGCTGATCGCGAGAACGCCGGAGCACGCACTGAACCGGGCCGTCGGCTGCTGGCGCGACCGCTGGCAGATCGATTGCTGGGCCACAACCTACGGCGGCGTCGTGTCGCTCACAAGCGCGGTGACGGCTGCGCTCCTGGCGTTCCACGGCGTCTCGCCGCGGGTGATTGCGCTCGGGATCGAGGACGGGGGCGATATGGCTGAACCGGCGACACAGATACACCGGAGGCGACTTGAGGCGGTGATCGTCTATGTATGAGCAGCATGAGGGGATCGTGCGGACGGCGATCGCGCTCCGCACGCTGGCCGACGCGCTGCTGGCGCAGCTGGGCGTCACCGCGACGACCGAGCAGCCAGCGCCGGCGCCGAGCTGCGAGCATCCGCCGGCGCAACGGCGCCAGCGCGCCGCGTTCGGGCAGAACGGCGAGCACTGGACGTGCGGCGTATGCGGGTACGAGTACGACGACGATGGGGGTACGGAGGCGCTGGATGGCCGCTAAGGCACGCTACCGCGTGATTCGACCGATCACCTACCCGGCGCTGTCCGGCGCGTCAGGGGACGCTCCAGAGCGCCGGCGGCGCATGCCGGGCGCGGTGGTGGACGACGTGCCGGCGGAGTCGGTCGCGTGGCTGGTCGCCCAGGGCGCGATCGTGCCGGTCGAGCGCCGGGCGACGATGCGGGGAGGGGGTGGGGCCGATGTCGCGTCACGGAAGCGATGACGTCGCGTTTGTCCTGATCGACGGCTACGACGTGCGCGGGTTTCTCACGACGCTGGACGAATCACGCGAGGCCGGAACCGAGGACACGACGGTCCTCGGCGATGCGTGGGGGCAGGTCGCCGCGACCGGCGTCAACCGCTACGAGCTCTCCCAGGAGGGCTTCTACGACGACGACGCCGGCGCGGTCAACGCCGCGCTGGTGGCCGGCAACGGCACCGCGCGGGTGATCGCCTTCGGCTTCGCCGGCAACACGGCGGGCCAGCCGATGACCGGCGTTGCCGGGCCGCTGCAGGCGAAGTACGACCGCGAGGTCACGGTCGGCGAGCTGCACAAGGCCACTGCCGAGTACCAGGCGTCCGGGGCGATCGAGGACGGCGTGATCGTCCACGCGCTCGGCGCCGAGACGACCGCAACCGGCGACACGACGGCCGCGCCGGTCGATAACGGGGCGAGTAGCGCGGACGGCGCGGCGCTGTACCTGGCGATCACCGCGCTGGCGCTGGACGGTGGGACGGGCGTTACGGTCACGGTCGAGCACTCGGCCGATGACGTGACGTACACGACGCTCGGCACGTTCGCGGCCGCGACGGCGATCGGCGCCCAGCGCATCACGGTCGCTGGCACGGTCAATCGCTACCTGGCCGTGTCGTGGGCATTCGGCGGGGCCGCCGGCGCGGCGCGGTCGGTGACGTTCATGGTCGGGGTCTGCCGGCAGTAGGCCGGCCGACGGGGCAGAGGGGGACGACATGGCGAAGTACGGAAGTGACGATCTCAAGGTCGAGTTCGATAACTCAGGCGGCACCTTGGTGGACATGAGCGCGCACGTCACCGAGATCAACGGATTCAGCAAGCAGGCAGTGCTCGAGGAGTCGACGCCGTTCGGCGCGGACTGGGAAGCGTCGCTCTTCTCGGGTGTCAAGCTGGTCGACGACGTCGAGTTGACCGGGTTCTATGACGACACGGCCGCCACCGGCCCCGATGCGATCTTCAACAGCCTCGGCGACACGCGCACGCTGAAGCTCACCTGGGGCAGCACGAAGAGCTCGAGCGTCGAGGCGATCATCGCGCAGTACGACCGCAACCCGGCGGTGAAGGAGTCGACGAAGTACACCGTGACGTTGAAGCCGACCGGGGCCGTGACCGAAGCGTAGCCGACCAGTGAAGGAGCCACGATGTTTGTGACAGGGATCACCGAGCGGGTCGAGCTGGACGGTGGCGAGTGGATCGAGATCCGCAAGCTGTCGGCGAAGCAGCTGGCCAACGCGGTCAGGGCGCGCGAGCGCGAGGTCGCGGAGAGTGTGCGCGCGTTCGGCGGTGACGTGATGACGGCGATACAGTCGGCGCGCGCGAACGGCGTGACTGATACGGCGGTCGCGGTCGCGGACGAGGATCCGCTGAACAGCCACGACCGCTGGATGGTGCTCAAGGACGGCATCACCGCCTGGTCCGACGCGCGCAAAGTCAACGCGCCGAACATCGAAGAACTGGACGAGGAAACGAGCGCGCTGATCGCGCGTCGCGTCCTGTCGCTATCGCTCCCGTCGCGTGATGAGACAGCGCGGGGAAACGCCTGACGCAGCTGCACCGGGCGCTGGAGGGGGAGCCCGGTGCAGCTGCGCCGCCGGAGTGGGTGATTAGCCGGGTCTGCGAGGAGTTCGATATCGACCCGGTCCGCGCGCTCTGGGTGATGGACCATGCGCCGGCCGGGATGATCGCCGACATCCTGGAATTGCGGGCCTACGCGGCGACGTGGCAGGCGCTGGGCCAGGCGGGTGACGCGAAGGGCCGCAACCGGATCTACGCCACGCCGGCGGGCCAGCGGGTCGCCGAGATCGAGGCGGAGCTGGCACGGGCCAGACGGGCGGCGCGGGACGCGGGGGACGGGGAGTAGCGCGATGGACGCCGGGACTATCAGTATCCTGCTCAAGGCCACGGATCAAGCGTCGTCTGTGCTCGGCGACGTGGAGCAGAAAGCCGGCGGGGTTGGCTCTAAGTTGGGCGAGGTTGGCCGGACTGCGGCGGGGTTCGTCATCGGGTCGGCACTGACGAATCTGCCCGGCAAGCTGATCGAGATGGCAAAGGGCGCGGCCGAAGACGCCGCGTCGACCGCGAAGCTCCAGCAGGCCGTGACGAACGCGGAAGGGTCGTTCGACGGCCACGCGGCCGCGATCGACACCGCGATCAGCAACGGCCAGAAACTCGCGTTCTCCGACGATCAGGTCCGAGACGGACTAGCCATTCTCACAGCGACGACCGGGGATGCAGATGAGGCCATGCGCCGGATCGGCATCGCGCAGGATCTGGCGCGGGGTACTGGCATGGATCTGGTTACGGCGTCGAAGCTCGTGGGTCGGGTGAATGACGAGAACGTAAACGTCCTGAGCCGTTACGGCATACAGGTCGACAAAAACGCTACGGCACAGGACCTCCTCAACGCGGTGGACGGCAAGTTCGGCGGACAGGCGGCGACGTTCGCGGCCAGCGACGCCGGTAAGATGGCGTTGATGACCGATAAGGTCGGCGAATTGCAGGAGCAACTCGGCGCGTACCTGATCCCGGTATTGTCGCTGGCCGTCGGAGCCATCATCGGGATCGTCGACGCTGGCGCGCGTTTCCTGTCAGTATTCGAGCCGGTCGCGACCTTCATTCAGGCCAATCTGACGCCGATCCTGATCTTCCTCACGCCGGCCATTATCGGGCTGGGCGTTGCGATGCTCGCGAGCCTGATACCGGCGTTGATCTCGGGGGCCGTCGCGTTATGGGCGCAGGTAGCCGCATGGATCGCCCTCAACCTGGCGATGCTGCCGATCATCGCCGTCTTTGTCCTGATCGGCGCCGCGCTGGTGTTGCTCTACCTGGCGTGGCAGAGCAACTTCATGGGCATACAAGGGATCGTGGCAACGCTGGTCGGCTATCTGTCGACCGCGTGGGACGCGGTCGTAACGGTCTTCAACGTGGTACTCCCGGCGGCGATGCAGACGCTCCAGGGTTATTGGCAGGTGTTCTCATCCGTCGTGTCCGGCGTCGTGGCGATCATTGCGGCGCTGTTGACCGGCGATTTCGCTGGTGCGTGGGATGCCGCCAAAACGATGGTGTCCGGGGTCATTGATGGTATCGGGCAGATTGTCGGCGGGCTACCGGCGCTGGTGCTCGGGTTCATCGTCGATATGGCGACGCAAGCCGGACAGAAGCTGGCCGAATGGGCGACGGAAGCCGCGACGAAGGCCGGCGAGTTCCTCTCCGGGATCGTCTCCGCGATCACGTCACTACCCGGCGATATCGCCGGGATCGTTACCGACATGGCCGGACAGGCGGTAACGCTACTGGCCGGGTTGGTAACCGACGCGGTTTCGAAAGGTGGCGAGATTCTGTCGGGAATCATTACGGCGATCACGTCACTGCCCGGCGACGTAGCGGGGATCGTTACCGATATGGCCGGGCAGGCAGTCGAGCTTCTCGGTGGGCTGGTGACTGACGCCGGCACAAAGGCGGGCGAGATTCTGTCGGGAATCATTACGGCGATCACGTCACTGCCGACTGACGTCTGGAATCTGTTCGATAGTATGAGGACACAGGCGGTCGCGGTCATTGACGACCTGAAGACCAACGCGCCGGGCTGGGGCCGGGATATTCTGCAAGGGCTGATCAACGGCATCACCGGGCTATTCGGGACGCTCGCCGGAGCTATGTCGGCGATGCAGACGGCGGTAACGAGTTCCGTGTCGACCGCGTCGTCGTGGCTGTACGACGCTGGCAAGAACATCATCACGGGACTGATCAGCGGCATCGAGGACATGGCGTGGCAGGCGGCGCAGGCGGCGATCGCGGTCGTGCGCGACGCAGTCAACGCGGCAAAGTCGTGGTTGGGGATCAGCTCTCCGTCCAAACTCGCGCGGGACATCCTCGGGCAGCCATTCTCCCAGGGGATAGCGCGCGGCATCATGGCCGGCGTGCCGGGGATCGAACGGGCAGCGACGGCCGCGGTCTCGGCGACGATGGCCAACTCCCCGGCGCTCGGCGCGGGGGGGCTATCGCCGCTGGCCGCCGGCACGCTGTCCGGCGCAGCACTCTCAGGTAGCGTCGGCGACGGGCGACGAGCAGGTCTGGCCGCGGCAGGGGGGGCGTCGGTCGCAGTCAACTACTACGGGCCAGTGACGATCGAGGCGCAGGACCGTTCTGCCGCTGATCGCGCCAGCCGCGATATCGGCTGGGCTGTGCAGGCGTCGCTGCGAGCGAGGGGGGCGGCATAGTGGCAGGGCCGCGACACGTCTACAAGTTCGTCTCGACAGATGGCACGATCACGGCGCTGTTTCCGCTGGCGCGCGCCGAATTCTCGACCGATCAGCCACTGATGAACGCGACCGCCGCCGCGGTCGGCATGGACTACGCGGTCGATCTGCACCGCACGGGCCGCGCTCCGCTCGGTGTAGCTCGTGAGACCGTCCGGGCGCTGGTGACGGCGCCGGACAGCGCCGGGCTGGATAGCGCGAGCGACCAGCTGGTGAGTGATATCCAGGCGATCGGGCGCGGGCAGCTGTGGTCGATCGGCGCCGACGGCAGCGAGCGCTGGGCAGAGGCCAGGGCGGTCGATGTCGCGCGGCCGGTGGTCACGTATCAGTCACTCCGGTCGGCGGCAGTGACGCTCACGTTCGATCGATACACCGACTGGCGCGCGCCAGACCTGACGGTTGCCACCGCATCCCTGCGCAGCGGATCGGTGAATGTCACAGTCACTAACGACGGCAACGGCGACGTGCATGCTATCCGGTTCCTGCTAGAGGCAAACGCCGCCAACGGCTTCGCCACTCCCGCGGTGACCCACGGGCTGACCGGCGAGACCTGGGCGTCCACGCGGACGGCCGCGAACAACCAGCACAAGTTGCGCGTCGACGCCGGGGCCTACACGGTCGAACGGTCGACCGACAACGGCGCGACGTGGGCGAGCGACTACGCCGCGTTCTCTCAGGGATCCTTACAGGTCGGCTTCATGCGACTCCTGCCAGGGTCGCAGACACTCGTCGTCACCGGCTGCCCGAATGCGGAGCTACGTATCGAGTTCTGGCCGGTGTATCGCTAGTGGGTGGACGCACGCCGTGGCGGCGATCACAATAGAGGGCATATCACTAGTGCTCGCGCAGCGCGACGGAGGTCTATATGCCAGCGACAGCAGAGACCGGGCGACCGGGATATAGCCGGACTGAGGTGGAGATCGCCGAATGGCGCGATGGGCGGACGCCGGACGACGGGCCGCCCGACTGCGCGAGGACGGTCGTGTCGTGGGAGACGCCGCAGGGCCGGCCGGTGATCCGCGAGAAGCAGATCGAGCGCCTGGAGGCGCGCTACCGACGGAAGCTACGGACAGGAGAGATTTAGGTGCCATTTCAGAACCTCGCGGCCGACATGCTGGCCGACGCGATCACGGGCGGCGCGTCCTACAACAAGTTCACCAATAGCAACGCGTACCTGGGCGTGGGGAATTCCAGCACGGCGCACGCAAAGGCGCAGACGGACCTCCAGGGGGCCAGCAAGACGCGGAAGGCCATGGATGCCACCTACCCAAGCCGCTCCACGAATGTGCTCACGTTTCGCTCCACGTTTGCCACTGGCGACGCGAACCATGACTGGTATGAGTGGGGCATCTTCAACGCGGCGAGTGGCGGGCAGATGCTAAGCCGGAAGGCGGAGAACCTCGGGACGAAGACCTCGGCTGCCACCTGGCAGTTCACTGTCACCTACACGATCAACGTCTAGACGAGTCTGGGCGTAGACTGTGGCGACACTCAACGTCTCCATCGCAGCCGGCAACGACGACGGTTACTGGAACGCCGGCGGCACGTACAGCAACTCCGGGTCGGCCGCGAATCTGTCGACTGGTTGGTCGGCTTTCCTGCGATTCACCGGCCTGTCAGCACTCGATGGCGCGACGATCACGGCGGCGACCGTGTCGATCACCGCAAACAACAATTCGTCAGGCGCTGCCACCGTCCGTATCCAGGCTGCCGCAGTAGACAACGCGTCGGCGCCAGCGGACGCAACGGGCTGCGCCGCGCCGACGCGAACCACTGCATACGAGGACTGGACGCTCCCGACATACAGCAGCGGCACCGTCTACGCTTCGGTCGATATCACGGCTGTCATCCAGGAGCTGGCCACGGCCGGCTATCTGTCATCCGGCGTGGCGCTGATCTATCTGGGCAACTACAGCGGCTCCACGAACCGGCCGTTCCGTACCTATGAGCACTCAACCGGGCCGGCCGCACAGCTCGACATCACGTACGTCACGACGATCGAGAAGTCCGCCTCGGATGCGACCACCGTCTCGGTCGATGACATAGGAGCGGTCTCGGCATCACTCGCCGGGAGTGACGCAAGCACGGTTGCGGCAACCGAGGTCGCGACCGTTGATGTAGTCGTGGTTGTGTCGGCGGCTGACGCGACCACGGTCTCGGTCGACGAGGTGGTCGTTTCCATCGGCCTCGGCGCTGCCGAGGCGGTTACAGCCGGCTCGGACGAAGCGTCGTCGATCAGCGTGGTTGCCAGCGTCGTGGACAGCACCACGCCGGCGGCCGATGAGGTCGTTGCCGGCGCAATCACGCTGGCGGCAGACGATACCAGCACCGTCGGCGTATCCGAGGCCGTGCCGGCGATCGCGCTGGGCGCGGTTGACGCGGGCGCGGTGAGTGTCACAGAGTCGACCAGCCGGCGAGTGATCCCGATCACCTATGACCCGCGGCTCGCGCTGGATGTCTACGATGCCGCCGGCAATCGCCTCGGATCGGGACCGGTGACCGGCATCTTGTCAGCGGACTACAGCGGACGGCTGGATGAGCTCGGCGCCTGGTCGGTCACGATCGACGCGACCGAGCCGAGCGCGGCACTCCTGACGCGCGGCCGCGAGATCCGCTTGCGCCGGGAGGGCGAGGGTCTGCTCGTCCGCGGCATCGTGGATACGCCGGATCTCCGCGTGGGTGACCGCGACGACCGGGTGCTGACGGTGGGCGGTCGTAGCATCGGCGCGCAGATGGTCCACAAGAACACGCTCCTCGGGATGACGTTCTCCGGCGCGGCGGTGTCGAGCGTCGTCGGGACACTGCTGTCCGGCACGGGGTGGACGGCCGGCACGATCGATACCGGGGTGCTAGCGTCGGCGCGCTTCGACGGCGTGTCACGTTGGGCGGCGCTGCGGCAGGTCGCCGAGACGATGGGCTGGCACGTCCGCGAGGACAACCTCAACCGGGTCGTCCATCTGGGGGCCGCGGGGGCGGAGTCCGGGCTGGTCATCCGCAACGTAGCTCAGCCGTCGGTCGATCTCGGGGTGGTGCCGCTGGCCGCGCTCCGCGCCATTGGCGACGATCCTGAACTATGGAACTACGTGGTCCCGCTCGGCGCCGGTGAGGGCATCAACGCACTGACACTCGAGCACTCCAGTCGCACGACGCCCTACACGATCCAGACCGCGACTGGGCCGGATGGCAATCCGTACTGGTATCTGCGCGACGGCGCGTCGGTGACCGCCTACGGCGAGCGGACGAAGGTCCTGGACGTCGATCAGGTGGCGCCGATCAGCAATAGCACCGCCGAGATCGTGGCTGCGGCAGACACGCTGTACGACATCGCGGCCGCCTGGCTGGGGTACCACGCGACACCGGCAGAGCACTACGAGGCCGACGTGGCGCTACTCCGCCATATCGAGGCGGGCTCGCCGACCTTCCTGCTCGGGCAGACGGCGCGGCTTCAGTACGCCGGTGTCGTCGCGGACGCCGGCGGTCGACGCGCATGGCGCAGCATCGACGCGGCGGTTTACATCATGGGCTATCGGCGGACATTCCAGGCGGACGGCTCCGACCGGTGGGAGCTCGAGCTGTCGACGGCTGACCAGCACAGCGAGGGCGCCGGCGATCGGATCGCGCGGGCGATCGAGGATCTGTGGGCGCTCAAGGTCGCGATGCGCCCGTACACGTATCGGGAGATCCACGGACCGTACCGGGAGAGCGTCGATAGCACGCACACAGCAACGGTGACCGTGGACTATGACAACGCCGTGACGTACTTGCACCGGGCGGAGCTGCGGCTGGTGAAGCGCAAGGTCCGATCGAATGTCTCGACAGCGGCGTCCGGTGGCGCGCCGACCAGCAACGCGTCGCCGACTGCGGCTAATTCTGGCGGTGGCGTCACGTCGGATGGTGGCACGGCGCATACGCACTCTATCGACGCGGCAGTGACCGCCAACGATATCGGCGAACACTATCACCAGATCGGGCAGGCACAGCCGACGACAAGTTGGACTGACCCGGCCTACCTGCAGCAGATGATATTTGCCAGTGGGTGGGGGTCAGGACTCGATTACGGTATCTATGGTGGACGGAACGGGACAGAGGCGAGTACGACGACGTTGTGGACGAGTGGGTTTACGTTCCATAAGCACAACATTTCAGCAATCGCGACGAACTCCGAGGCTCTGCATAAGCATACGATCCCGGCACATACGCACTCGATCGATAGCCACTCGCACACGATCCCGACGCATACGCACTCGCTGAGCTACGGGATCTATGAGGGGCCGACGGCCGCGACTCCTGCGTTCGGGCTCTCGATCAACGGAGTGGACAGGACCAGCGCGCTGGGTGGGCCATGGAACGGCGACGTCGTCCTGGACATCACGCCGTACCTGGTGGACGTAGACGGCCACGTACTGCGCCAGGCGAACGCGCTCGTGGTCTCGTCTGCGCAGCTATGCGACGTCGAGCTGACCGTCAAAAGTTTCGTATCGGCGCTATCAGTGGTGCCGATCTAGTCGAGGAGGAGTCACCGATGCTGTATCACCGAGTCATGGAGATCGTGCCGCGCGCGGCGGGCGTCGACGCGATGGTCGCCTGGTATGACGATGATCCCGACACGAACCCGCGAGCCGCGATCACGCTGTACGACGCGATCCCGCTGGACGCGGTGAATCTCGGGCAGGTGACTGCCGCGATGGTCGACGGTGCCATCATCGCTCGACAGCAGCAGATGGAGGCGGCGCAGGCGGCGGCGGTGCCGATGCGGGCGGACGTCGCGGCCGCGCTGGGCCGGACACGTGTCATCCGTGGCGATCGCGTCGAGCGCGTAGACCGGAAGCACCGATGACACCATACACGCTGGTCGTCCATCTGATCGGCGGCGGGCAGCTACACGTGCGCTGCACGGACCACCAGATCATCGACCGTGGCGTCGACCACCACGGCGTTGGCATCCCGCCCGCACTGGAAGTGACGCAGCCGGCTGATGCATCCCGGCGGCTGGCCTATGTTCACTTCGGCGCGATCGCGGCGCTGGAGGTGCTGGACCGTGAGCCGGACGATGGGCAGTAGCAGTGGACCAGACCGCGTGGGGGACGCTGGGCGACCAGGGCGGGGCCATTGGCGCGCTAGTCTTCGTCGTCATAGCGCTCATCCGCGGCTGGATCGTGCCGGGCTACGTCATGGCACGCGACCGAGAGATCGAACAGGAGCGACGAGATGAGCTACGCGCTGAGGTCGCGTACTGGCGCGACGCCGCGAACCGGGCCGGTGGCCTGGCCGAGGCGGGCGTCGACGCCGCCACATCGGCGCGCCGCCCGCGGCGGAGGGTGCATGGACCGTCTGCGTAGGCTCATCCGGCGGTCGACTCCGGCGCGACTGGCGGTGATCTCGGACGCCGCCAGTCGCGAGGCTGATGCAGCTTCGCGGGCAGCGTTCGAGGTCCGGGCGGCGCGGATCGAGGCGCGGCTGGCCGCGCTCGATATCGCCGTCGACATGGCGGCGTCGCGGGCAGCGCGCGAGCGGCATGCGCGGCCGGGTCAGGAGAGGGGCGCCCGGCCGCGAGAGAGCGCCACGTGATCGCGGCGACGGACCCGGTTACGGCAGAGGTCGCCTGGGCCGCATATGGCGCGCTGGTACTGCCAGTGCTGATCTGGGCGCTCCACGACGCTTGGGTCGACCTGGCCTACGCGCGGGGCGCGGCACTGGTCGTCGGGCCGGACCGACGGGCGTCGGATCGCACCGATGCGATGCGTCGGCACGTGGCGCGCGAGCGCGTGGCGCGGACGGCGGTCCGCATGGCGGCGACCCTGGTCGCGATGGAGGTCGCGCTGGTCGCGTCCGGCGTGGCAGCGGTCGTGGCGGCGATGGAGATCCCATCGCGCGGGATGACGTTGGCCGGGCTGATCATGGTCGGCGCGCTAATCGTCGCGCAGACCGGCCTGGCGACGATCGCGGTGCTCGGCCGGCGAGACCGTACCAAGATCATCCGTGACCTGACACCGGAGGAGGCATAGGTGGATCTATTCGGCGCCGGATCGGTCTCATGTGCGGCGGCGCAGGGCTGGGCGCGGTCGACCGGCGCGCACCAGCGGTACGTCGACGTCGCGCCACTCTACTGGTCGATCGCTCCACGTTATGGCGTGCCGCCGGAGGGGCCATACGGTCAGGCAGCGAAGGAGACCAATCGTGGCCACTACACCGGCGTCGTGCCGTGGGAGTACCACAACTGGTGTGGCCTCAAGACGACGGCGGGCGGGAGCAACAGCGACGCACGAGCGCATATGCGCTTCGGATCGGACGCGGATGGCGTGCTGGCTCACGTGCAGCACTGGGCGCGCTACGGGGGCGCTACGGCGCCAGCTCCCGGCGACGCGCTCCTCGACACGCGCTGGCAGGCCGTGGCATGGACGATCGCGACGGTCGAGGAGATGGGCGGCAAGTGGGCGCCGAGCGCGTCGTACGGGACGGAAACCGCTGGCGTGATCGCCAGTATCCGGGCATACGCCCGGGCACATCCAGAGATGAGGGACCCGCAGATCATGGCTACTCAGTACGACAACATCTTCCGCAGCGTGTCGCTGGTGGACGCGCGGGCGCAGCTCGAGCAGCGCGCGCCGGGCGCCGGCGGCGTCGAACGCGGTCCGTACGAGACGATCCCACTCGATCAGAAGCGCGGGATCGTGATCCACTATCGCGGCGTGGTGACCGGCGTGACCGATGGACTGGCGAGCTACAGGGCGGACGCGATCTATCACGTCGGGAAAAACTGGTCGCGCAACGGCGAGACTCCCGTCTATGGCAGCGGCATCATGTACCACATCGGCATCGATGGGCAGGGCGCCGTCTATCTACTCCGCGACCTCAATCGCGTACTGTGGCACTGCGGGGCGTGGCCGCAGAACGCGAACACGATGGCGATCCAGATCCCGCTGGGCGGCTCGCAGAGGGCCACGGACGCGCAGCTGGCAGCGCTCGATCGTGTCTGCGACGACTGGTTTGCATTCACCGGCGCGGACCCGAAGCGGGAGCTATGGGGGCATCAGGAGTTGTCGCCGACGGACTGTCCGGGGACGTTGATGGCGGACTTCGTGCGCCCGTATCGCGCCGGTGGACCGCAGCCAGCGCCGCAGCCGCCAGCGGTGGTGACGGCGCCGGATCCGTGGCGGTCGCCGCATGGGACGTTCTGGGTGCCGACGGCGTTCATCGATCACATCTCCGCGCGACCGTGGCTGGATACTGGCTATGCGCTCGGAGGCGCGCGCGAGGAGGGCGGGGTGCTGGTCCAGTACTTCGAGCGCGCGCGGCTCGAGCTGCAGCCGGACGGCACGGTCACGCGTGGTCTGGTCGGCGCGGAGCTGCTCGAGCTGCGTCGCGATCGGCCATCATCGGCGGATCGATAGAGGTTTCACCACTAGTCGGCATCCCGCTGTATGG
>Ga0209476_10002025_pt1 | contig 13591 bp, 12 predicted proteins | sample KloWWTrecipitate_FD_187179 | JGI IMG/M metagenome (GOLD analysis project Ga0209476, IMG submission 187179) | Active sludge microbial communities from Klosterneuburg, Austria, studying microevolution and ecology of nitrifiers - Klosterneuburg... | ecosystem: Engineered > WWTP > Aerobic digester... | reverse complement strand
CGGCTCCTTGTTGGCGGGCTTGCGCCCGGGGCTAGACACCACTCGTGTACCACGAGCAGTGAGGAGCCGCCGCTCTCAAATTTCAACAGTCAGTGGGACATCCCCCGGCGTTACCGACACGAACCCCATCGACGCCGGAGCCAAGCGAGCGCTCGACATCTTTTCGGAGAACATCTTCGAAAGCGATTGCTGGACCGGCTTCGGCACGCCGTTCGCGCAACTGTTCTGCTACTTCGACGCGAACCTGTCGAACTACGTGCCCGACTACGGGCGCCGCGACTACGTGGGCGAGGTCTTCGCCTACAACACCACCGCCGCCGGTCTCGGCACGCAATTCGGACTGTTGGGGTTCACTGACGACAACTGGCTGGACGGGACGCAGAGCTACGTCTTCACGTTTGGCTCGCCGGAGTACCGCGCCCTCGGGTTCGGGTTCACGTCCACTGTGGTGCACGAGTTCGGCCATCACGTCGGCATGTCGCACCCGCACGATGGCTACGATTCCGAGTTCGGCATCGACTACGGTGCGTCTGGCTTCTTCGAGTTCGCCTGGGCGGGCGACGAGAGCCAGACGGTGATGCACTACCTGTCGTTGACCAACGGCTTCGGCCAGTTCGATCGGGACAACGCTTACCGGTGGGAGACGGCTGGCTACCTGAACTGGACCAATGCCATTGTCGGAGACCTGCTGGCCTACGGCGGCGCCTATCGCGTGGGTCTGCTGCTGACGGCGGCCGACTGGGCAGCGACCTCCTCGGTGGCGGCCTTCCGCCGCTGGGACTACCTGACCGCGGCGGCCAGCTCACGGCTGGCGTACAGCCTGGCGCTGGCGGCGGCGGGCTCCATTGGAGCGCCCACGCCTACGTTGACCTCGGCCCGTCAACTGCGCCCCGACCGTCATCACCCGAAGGACGGCTGCTACATCCGGTATCCGTTCCAGTAGGCCGGCACATCGGCATCAGCGGGCAGAAGGCCACACGGCTTCTGCCCGCTGGAATGCGCGCACCTGGCGTCAGCGCAAGGGCGGTGTGCGTGGCTTCTTGGCCGGCGGGCAGCGCTTGAGGTGGCCCAGCCGGTCGCTGTGGTACTCGAACCGGCGTTCGCCCACCGCGACGATGAACGCGTAGCCGGGCACGGGGACGGGCTCCATCAACCCCTTACGCGCGACGCAGCCGAAATCGGCGTCCGTCCACGTGCGGTCATGCTCCTCGACGACCCGCACCTCTTCGACCTCCACCTTCTCGCGCGCGGCCACCTCCCTGGTGACCAGGCCCAGGGTTTCCGCGCGTGTATGGGGCCTGGGTTCGGGCACGAGAGCACCTTGCGCTGCGGCCATCGCGACGAGGCCGCAGGCGAACGCGAGAGTGCAGAGCGTCTGGTGGCGCATGGCGTCGGTGACCTCCTATCCTCGAGTGTGTCGCGCGGGTGGCACTCAGTCAAGGCGATCGCCCGTCGCGTGCCGGGCCCCGTTCCGCTGCTGAGGTACACTGCCTCTGTCCGGTGGAGCTGCCCCCGCCAGCGCCGGTCAGCCTGACTCGACACGCCGTCACCTTTGCGCACCGGCGGTTCCAGACGCCATGGCCGACTCCGTCTCAGCAGCGCCGTCCCGCACCATCCCCGTCCTCGACCGCCTGTACGCGTGTGTCGTCGCGTCCGCAGACTGGCTGCACGCCCACCGGGTGGCCGTGGCCATCGTGGGCGCACCGGCCGCGGCCCTGCTCATCGTCGGCATCAATCAGCTCGTATTGCTCGACTTCCCGAACTCGGGAGACGAGTATGCGTATCTCTACCAGGCCCAGACGATGGCCGAGGGGCGGCTCTGGAATCCCGCGCCGTCGCCCCCCGAACTCTTCACGTTCAACTACATCGTCCAGGAGCATGGCCGGGCCTTTGGCAGTTTTCCCTTTGGCTGGCCGCTAATGCTGGCGCTCGGCTTACGCGTGGGCCTGCCGGCCTGGAGTGTCAACCCCCTGCTCGGTGCGCTCACGCTCGGCCTGGTGTGGTGGTTGGGGGCACGGCTCTACTCCGCGAGAGCCGGCGTTCTGGCCGCGGCGCTGATCGGAGTGTCTCCCTACTTTCTCTTCAACGCCGCATCGTACTTCGCCCACACGTTCTGCGGCGCGCTGCTGCTCGGCGCGGCATTGGTTGCGGCTCGCGACGATCGCACGCCGGCCTGGGTGCCGGTCCTGGCGGGCCTGCTGATTGGATGGGCCGTGGTGACGCGCTACTTCACGGGTGCGTTCTGCGCGCTGCCGATCGCGCTCTGGCTGCTCAGGCCAGGCGTGGGCCGGGCCCGTACCGTGGCGCTGTTCGTGGCGGGTGGGCTGCCGTGGGCGCTGGCGTTGCTGGCCTATGACGAGGCGCTCACCGGCAGTCCGTGGCGGCTCACGACCGAGGCGGTTACCTTCACGCGCTGGTTTGCCGACGGATTCGTCTTGCGCGGCGCGGACATCCTCGGCACGCACGTCATCCGCCACTTGGCGTGGACGCCGCCGGCGCTCGTGGCCGCCTACGGTGTCTACCTCGGTCGAGCGCCCCGCGAGCTGCGGCGCGGCGCCCTCGACTGGATGCTCGTCCTCATGGCGGCCGCGCTGTTCTTCTACATGGAGCGCGGGGGGAACCAGTACGGCGCCCGGTTCCATTACGAAGCGTTCCTGCTGGTGGTGCCCTTCGTCGCCGCCAACTTGTTCCGCGCGACATCGCCCGGCGAGCTCACCCGCCTCGACCGCGTGGCGTTCGGCGCGGTGGCGGCCAGCGTCGCCCTCATGCCCGTGGCGTTCGCCGTCCACGCGGTCATCGAGCGACAGGTCATCGTGGAACGCATGAACCCGTACGCCGAGGTGCACGGCGCCGGGCTGCGGAACGCACTGGTGTTGATCGGAGGGCGCGTTGGCACCGATCGGTCGATGGCGGCGCGAGACCTCACGCGTAACGGGATTCACTACAGCGACAGCGTGCTCTACGGTGTCGATCCCGGGGAGGCCGCACGCTGCACGTCCCGTGCCCGGATACCCGGACGCGCGACCTACCTCTACGTCTGGGATCGCGTCGCCGAAGACGGGACCTTGCGGCCGGTGGCCTGTCCGGCGAGGCCGCCGGCGGCCCGGGCGCCCGCCGGTGCGGCGGTTCCGCCGTCCTCGAGGCCGGGGTAGGCGCCGGGCGCCTGAACGCAGTCCGCCGGAACTCCGCCCCGGCGTCGACGCGACCCGTTACCGGCCGTATGCGGTTTCGGTGTCGAGCACTTGCAGCGTGTGTTCGTAAAGGGCATCGGCTTCCTCGGCGGTGTTGGCAATCGAGGTCACGCCGAGCTTGCCGAATTCCGACACCGCGCCGATGAGGTGGAACAGGACGCCGCTTTCGGTGCGATGACTGTAGTGGAGCCGGTTGTCGGTGACGATGTCGAGCAGGTCTTCGGGCACGAGCGAGCGATAGCGGTCGGAGCGCAGGTTGTCGGTCGCCCGATAGAACTTGGGCCGGCCGCCCAGAGAGATGAACTGGCCGGTCGCCGTGTCCAGATGCCCGCCCGTCAGGAAGCTCAACGCGAGGAACGGGTGGGTCGTGCCGAGCAGGCGCAGGTTGATCTCCAGGGCCGTGAGGGACCACGGGTCGCCCGGACTCTGGCGGCACGCGAGGAAGTCGACGCCGAAGCGCGACACGACCCCTTTGTCCGCCAGTACCCCGCCCACGCGTTCGGCCATGCCGGCAATGGCCTGCCGGTAGTCGTCGTGCGCGGGGAAGCGGCAGCCCAGATAGGTTTGGCCCAGCGGTCCGCCGAGAATCTGGTCGTGCGTCGAGATGGGCATCACCTCGCCGCGCGGACTCGTGCGCAGCTGCACCGACGGCGACCGCTTGTCGGGCGCTTCCACGTATTCCTCGACGACGCCGCCCATACGCCGCAGCTCGCCGAAGAACGTCGCGCGCGTGTCGCGTTCGGTCGGCAGCGACAGGTTCGACAGGGCCGCGGCCACGTCTCCTGACGGCGCCTCCGGGTAGGTCACCACGGCGTTGCCCTCTCCGGAGAAGCTCTCGTTCAGCTTGACGATCGCCCGTCGCAGGCCCGGCCGCTTCCGCTGCAATTCGCACAGCGCCTTGACGATGTCGCTTTCGTCGTGGAGGTCCTCGTACCCTTCGGCCATCGGCACCCCGGCCTGGCGGAGCACGTGCCGGCTGCCCGACTTGGTGCCGTAGTACTGCAGATCGGGGTCGAGCCCGTTCAACGGGATGCCGAGCAGCACGGCCAGCTTCCGCTCGAGGGGTGTGGAGTTGAAGACGGTGAGGTAGGTCCGCTTCGGGTCCGGAATCGCCTCGCGAATACGCTGCACGAGGCGAGGCCGCTCCATGATCTTCTGGGTGAGCGGCCGGGGCGACGCGTCGTGACAACAGAGCATCGTCAGGCGCGCGCGCGCGTGCGCGGCCGGTACACCCGCCAGCAGGTTCAGGTAGTAGTCCAGGATCATCGGGTGCACGGGCTGCGAGGTGACATACACCATGTGCGCCCGCGGATTGCGCAGCCGGATCAGGAGGAACAGCAGCCGCTCCTCGTAGTAGGCGACGCCGGCAAGCTTGCTCAGCTCGCCCTGGTTCAGCGTCAGCGATGGCACGACCACCGACGTGCAGTGGCTGTCGTCGGCCGCCGTCAGCGCGTCCCACACCTCGATGAGTCGTGGCTTGAGCGCACGAAAGGCCTCCAGTTCCTGTTCGAGGTCCAGGTCGCCGGCGAACGGAGGCTGGGGAATCATACGCCGTGGGGCGTTGTCAGGACGTCGTGCCCGCGTGCTCGAGGTTGTAGACGAGCGGCAGGTCGCCGTCGCGGAAGCCCGGATCCACACCGAGCGCCTCGGCGCGCAGGCGAACCTCGCGATAGAGCGCGGCGCGCAGCGGTCCCATCAGCGTGTAGCTCGACGTCAGGTGCAGGACGTGATCGTCGGCCTCGTCGTCCACGGGCTGGGTGAGGGCCGCCCAGCGTTCGGCGAACCACTCTTCGTTGACGCCCCCGCGCGCCCGCTTCTTCTCGAGCAGGACGAGCTGGCGCTGACGGTTGACGATTTCAGGATGGTGATTCACGCCGAGGATGCGTGGAATCGAGTCGTAGGTTCCCTCGTCGACCTCCACCATGGTCATCGCATCGCCCGGGGCGCCGTCGGCGTCGCACCCCACGGCGAGCACCCGCACGCCGCGCGGCGGCGGGCCGATCGGTACGAGGTCGTAGAGCCGGTTGTCGAGGACGGGAAAGCGCTGGTGATCCTCCAGCGCCGACGCGAAGCGCCTGAACCAGGGATGCTGCCGGCCATCCGCACTGAGCGCGTTGTGCTGGATGCCCACGCTCTTGCCCCCGCGCTCCGGACCGCGCAGCACGGCGTCGGCGACGCCGAGCCATCGGCACATCACGCCGAAGGCATGGCACACGGCGAAGAGCGACGCGCCGGCGTCGGCCCGCACCGAGTCGAAGAGCGCGAAGAGCGGCGCTTCCCACGCCGGGTCCTCGACAATCCCCTGCGAGCCCTCCCGTCCGTCGTTGCAGCGGGGATCGAGGTGCCCGGGGCCTCCGGTGCCCACGTAGATGGCGTGACGTCCCCCGGCGCCTTCCGGCAGCACATGGCCGCGCCGCACGTCGTAGGAGAGGACGCGGAGGTTGAGGCCGGCGCGCGCGAGGGGGTCGCGCAGGTCGCAAACCGCGCTCTGGACGACGTCGACCAGCGCCTCGTGGCCGAGGTTCGGCCACCCGTGGTGCATGTCGAGGAAGGCGACGTCGATGATGCGTGGATCGGCGGCCGGCACGTCACCGAGGCCTTCGACCCGCGCGAACTGGAAGCCGCCGATGTCGGCCGTCGTCGGACAGGCGGCCAAGCACGCGGCGGCGCCGTGCCGTGCACGATGGGAGCAGTCGAATGGCATCAGCCTGTCTTCATTATCCCGCAAATCCGGAACGACTGGCCCGCGCGAGGCCGGCCCTCGACGAAAGGCTGCCCCCGCCGAGACAAATATCCGGAAGGGCCACACTCGGCGGGCCCGGGAATCGGGGCCACCGTGCTAGACGGGTCGAAAGTGGGCAAGGCGTCACGTGGCCGCGATCTTGCTTTGGGAGGGGCATCGCCGGCCGGTCACCGGCGACTTCAGGGCACCAGCGGCCCGGTCCCGCGCGAAGCGCATGAGGATCGGGTCGGCCCGCCGGCTCCCCCGGCGGGCGTGTGCGGAAGGGCGGTGCTCCGGCATGCGGGGCCCCGCCCTTCGTTATTCCGCCGCGCTATAATTCGCTGTTTGTTTTCTTCGGGATCCGCGGTCCCGAGCGGCGCGCCCTTCCGCGGTCGATGGTCGCGCCGACTTAACCGAGCGAAGGAGTGAACGCACGTGGCGAAGATCACGGTCAAGAATCCCATTGTCGAGATGGACGGCGACGAGATGACGCGGATCATCTGGCAGAAGATCCGGGAGCGGCTGATCCTGCCGTACCTGGACGTCGACCTGAAGTACTTCGATCTCGGCATCGAGTCGCGTGACGGCACGAACGACCAGATTACGATCGATTCCGCCAACGCCACGCGCCAGCACGGCGTGGCCGTCAAGTGCGCCACCATCACGCCGGACGAGGCGCGGGTGAAAGAGTTCCACCTGAAGCAGATGTGGCGGTCGCCGAACGGCACCATTCGCAACATTCTGGACGGCACGATTTTCCGCGAGCCCATCATCTGCCGCAACGTGCCGCGCCTGGTCGCGCACTGGGACAAGCCCGTGGTGGTAGCGCGTCACGGTTTCGGGGATCAGTACCGCGCGCAGGACTTCCACTTCCCGGGTGCCGGGACCATCACCATCAGCTGGGTGCCGGCGGGAGAGGGCGACGCCATCTCGCGGGAAGTAATCAAGACCAAGGGCAGCGGCGTGGCGATGGGGATGTTCAACCTCGATGCCTCGATCGAGGGCTTCGCTCGCGCGTGCTTCACCTATGCACTGGACCGCCACTACCCGGTCTACCTGTCGACCAAGAACACGATCCTCAAGGTGTACGACGGCACGTTCAAGAACACCTTCCAGCGCGTGTTCGACGAGGAGTTCAAGGCGAAATTCGACGCCGCCGGTCTCACGTACGAGCATCGGCTCATCGACGACATGGTGGCTGCCAACCTCAAGTGGAACGGCGGCTATCTCTGGGCCTGCAAGAACTACGACGGCGACGTGCAGTCCGACACCATCGCGCAGGGCTATGGCTCGCTCGGCCTGATGACCTCGGTGCTGATGTCGCCCGACGGGCACACCGTCGAGGCCGAGGCCGCGCACGGCACCGTCACGCGCCACTATCGGATGTACCAGCAGGGCAAGCTCACCTCGACCAATCCCGTCGCGTCGATCTACGCGTGGACGCGCGGGCTGCACTACCGGGGCACGTTCGACGCCACTCCCGAGGTCGTGCGCTTCGCCGCCACACTCGAGCAGGTATGCGTGGACGTGGTCGAGTCGGGCCGCATGACGAAGGACCTGGCCATCCTCATCCGGCCGGATCATCCGTTCCTGACGACGGACGAGTTCCTCGACGCGATCGCTCAGGAGCTAGGCGCGCGCGTCGGAGGGGCCTAGTCGCGATCGCTCACGGCCGCGCCGCGGGCGCCGGCCAAGAGACTCGAAACCGTCCACGAGCAGCGGCTCGGCCTTGTCATATGCGCCACGCTGCAGTAGCACGCCGCACAGCTCGCTCATGGCCCGGCCGACGTCCCAGGCGCTGTCGGGGCTGGTCCCGCGCAGCCGATCCAGCGTGGAGCGCGCCGGGAAGCCTCGGAACCCAGCACCGGGTTTGCGGTCGGGGCGCGGATCGGAAAGGATGGGGAGGCATGCCGACGTGCGTCCCCACCTGCCTGATCCTGATCGGGCTGTCTCTTGCGTCCGTGCCGGCCGCGGCGGCGCAGCCGGCCGAGTGCGATTCCTGGCAGGCGTGCCGCGCGCAGGTGGAGGAGGCCATCGCGTCCGGCGCCGTCGAGCGTGCGCACGACCTGGCGTGGCGGGCCGTCCAGAAGGGGCCAAAGGACGACCCGTCGCTGATGTTCCTGCTGGCGCGCGCCCAGTCCCTGAGCGGCCGGCCCGCCGATGCCCTGGTGATGGTGCGCCGGCTGGCCGAGCGCGGCGTACCGACCGAGGCCGACGCGCATCCGGACCTCGCGCGCATGCGCGCTCTGCCCGGCTGGCTCGAAGTGCAGGGGATGGTCGCGCGCGCCCCCACGGTGCTCGCCGGCTCGAGCACGCCGGCCACGGGCGAGGACCCGGGAACGTTGGAAACATCGCCGGGGCTGAAGCCCCGGCGCTCCTCCGGGTCGGCAGGCACATCGCCGGGGCTGAAGCCCCGGCGCTCCGGGCCGGTCGTCGCGCCCCCTCGAGCCCAACCCGATCGTCCGGAGCGCCGGGGCTTGAGTCCGGAGCGCCGGGGCTTTAGCCCCGGCGACGCCTCCGCCCCCGGCGACGCCCTCGCGCTCGTCGATGCCACTCCGCTCGTTGAAGAACGCGTGCGCTTTTCGGGCGACCGCTTCGCCACGGCGGGGCTCGCCTACGACGCCGTGTCGCACCGCTACCTGCTGGGCGACCGCGACGGGCGCAAGGTGCGCGTCGTCGGCGAAGGGCTGGACGAGGCAGTCGATCTCGTGCGGTCTGAATCGGCGGGCTTCGGCTCGGTCCGTGCACTCGCCATCGATACCCGGCGCGGCGACCTCTGGGTGGCGAGCGCCGACGAAGCGGCCGGCACCGCAGCCCTGCACCGGCTCCAGTTGATTTCGGGCCGCCCCCTCAAGGTTTATCCACTCGGCGGCGCCACGGGCCTGTCAGCGCCGATTGACCTGGCGGTGACCCCCGCGGGTGCCGTTCTGGTGCTCGATGCGCGCGGGCGTTTGGCCCGGCTAATGCCCGGAGCCGAGTCCACCGGGGATCCTCTCGAGCTCGGCGTCGCCGAGGCGACCAGCATCGCCGTGGGTGCGTCCGAGACTCAGGCCTTCGTGGCGTATCGGATGGGTATCCTGAGGGTGAACCTTTCCTCGGGCGCGGCCGCGCGGCTGTCCGAGCCGGCGGGCGTGGCCCTCGGCGGATTCCTCCGCCTCAGGCGCCACCGCGATGGCCTGGTCGGCCTCCAATCCGGCGACGATGGCACGGCGCGCCTCGTGCGTCTCACGCTTGCATCCAGCGCCCGCGGTGTCCAGTCGGCCACCTACTTCGACATACGAATCGATGCCACGGGCGGTCCCGTCACCATCGCCGTTTCGGGCGACGAAATCGCGCTCGTCGGTGACCCGCCAACCGAGGACGGACGGCCGGAAACCGGCGCGACCGCGCTGGTCGTCCGCCGCGTTCGGCTCCACTAGGCCCGGAGGCCATTTGCCATGCCCCGACTTCGCGTCCCCGCGCTCGACGATTTGAAACCCGAACAGCGCGCCGTCTGGGCCCGAACGCTGGCCGGACGGCGAGGTGTGGTGCCGGCCAACGTGCGCGTGTGGCTGCTGAGCCCCGACCTGGCCTCCCGAGCGCAGGCGCTCGGCGAGTTCCTGCGCTATAACACGACTCTCCACGTGCGCCAGGCGGAACTAGCCATCCTGGTGGTGGCCCGCCGATGGTCGGCCCAGTACGAGTGGGGCGTGCACGCCGTGGAGGCGGTCCGGGCCGGCGTCAGCGCCGAGGTCATCGCCGCCATCCGCGAGCGCCGCCCGCCGGCCTTCGACGATGCGACCGATCGGGCAGTGTTCGAACTGGCTTCGGCGCTGGTTGTCGATGGGCGCGTCTCCGACGAGACCTACCGCACTGCCGTCGCCGACCTGGGCGAGCGCGCGACGGTCGAACTGGTAGGACTGGTCGGGTACTACACGATGGTGGCCTTCACGCTGAACACCTTCGAGGTGGCCCCACCGCCCGGTGCCCCCGTGCTCGACTGATCCGCGCGCGTGCCCAGAGTGTCACCGCCAGAGACGTGCGTGCATCTCTGCACGGGAGGCCGAGAAGACTCATGCTGCGTGTGTGCCCGTCCTGTGGACGCAAGAACCGGCTGCCAGCCGACCGGCTGACGGCCCAGGCACGTTGCGGCGCGTGCAAGACCGCGTTGCCGCCCCCCGCCGAGCCCATCGACGCCGACCCGGGCGTGTTCGACGACATCGTGGCGCACGCCACCGTGCCCGTGCTGGTGGACTTCTGGGCGGCCTGGTGCGGTCCCTGCCGCATGGCTGCGCCCGAGGTGGCCGCGCTGGCTGCCGAGATGGCGGGCCGCGCGCTCGTGCTGAAGGTGGATACCGATCGGCACCCCGACCTCGCCGCGCGGTACGGCGTTCGCGGCATCCCCTATTTCGTCGTCCTCCGAAAGGGCCAGCCCGTTTTTCAGCACGCGGGGGTGGTGGGCAGAGCCGAAATGCGGCGCTGGCTCGAGTCTCACGCCTGAGCGCACCAGGCCGCCGATGGCGCCCTCGCATCGCGCCATCCTGCGCGGCTCTGCTGCTCCACGCCTCGTGTCGGCTATCCTTCAACCGGCCATGGTGCTGGGACTGATGCAGCCGTATTTCTTCCCGTACCTGGGGTATTTCGACCTCATCAGCCGGGTCGATGCGTGGATTGCGTCTCAATCATCCTCGCACTCCGGCCTCGCACTACTGGGGTGCGCCCCCGCCTTTCCTGCGCCCCTGCGCACGGGCGCCCCCAACGTGCTGGACCCGGAGGCCGTCGTGGCGCTGGTGCGGCAGGCCCTCGATCGCAACTGGCTCACCAATGACGGCCCGCTGGTCCACGAGCTCGAAGGGCGATTCGCGGAGTTTCAAGGTGTGAGCCATGCGGTGGCGGTGTCCAGTGCCACCGCCGGCCTGTGCAGGCGGTTGCGCCGGATCCGCAACTACGGGTTCGTCGCCGAAGATACCGTGTCGATCCTCGGCACCAACGCCAAGATGAACGAGTTCTGCGCGGCGATGGCACTCGCCAACCTGGCCCGCTACGAGCGTCTGCACGAACACGACGACGCCATCCATGAGGCCTATCGGATGGGCCTGGACGGCCTTCCCGGCATCAAGCTCGCCGAGTGCCGGGCCGGCGACAGCAGGTGCCACCACTACGCGGTGATCGAGGTATCCGACAGCGCACCCATCCGGCGTGAGGCCTTGCGTGCGGTGCTGGCCGCCGAGCAGGTCACCGCCAGGCGCTACTTCAAGCCTGGGTGCCACCGGTCGCCGCCCTATAGTGCTCACGAGCCACGCCATCCCCTGCCCGTCACCGAGCGCCTGAGCCGATCTCTGCTGCAGCTGCCGACCGGCGTGCAGTTGAGTGTCGAGGACGCCTTGCGCATCGCTGCCATCGTGACGATGGCGTGCGAAGAGTGCGGGCGCGTCGAACAGGCCCTGGCCCGAGAAGGCGTGGCCTGCGCAACACGCCTCTGTCGCCGGCCGGCCCGTTCAGACCTTCGGGGCGCGGTATCGAATCATCCCGTCGCCTACGGCCTCGCGCACAGCCCTGTTCCCCCACTGCGTTCCCCCTTCGAGGCGGCGTTTCGAGCATCGCCTCGCCAGCACGGCGGACGGTGCAGCACGTGAATCACGTGCTATTCTGAGGGCACCATGAAAACCAACGTCACGCTCAAGCTCGATGCCGATCTTCTGCGCGAGGCGCGTGTCGTGGCGGCGGAAGAAGGGCGGTCGATCAGCGCGCTTCTGACCGATCGGCTCGAAGCGATCGTGCGCGAGCGGAAGGCCTTTGACAAGGCTCGCCGACGTGCCCTTGCCCGCCTTCGGGAAGGCCTAGACCTCCAGTGGACGCCGTCCACGTCACGCGACGAACTCCATGAGCGATAGGTACTTCGTCGATACGAACATCCTCATGTACGCCCACGACATCTCCGCGGGCGAGAAGCACCGGCGAGCCAGGGCGCTCGTGGAGCAACTATGGGCGGCCAGGTCGGGTGTGGTCAGCACCCAAGTGCTGCAAGAACTGGCCGTCAACCTGCGCCGAAAGGCCAAGAAGCCACTCGACGCGAGGGCCACGCGTGATGTCGTGTCCGACTATCTCGCGTGGCAGGTCGTCGTGAACGGAGGGGACTCGATTCTGGAGGCGCTGGACCTCGAAGCGAAGTATCAGGTGTCCTTCTGGGATGCCCTCGTGATCCAAGCCGCACATGCTGCGGGTGCGGAGATCCTCTACTCCGAAGACCTGTCGGACGGACAACGCTATGGCGGCGTGATGGTCAAGAATCCGCTCCGGACTTCGGACTGAGATCCGGAAGAATGACGGGCGAGGGGACCGCCGTGAGAGAGAGGGGGACAGCGATGCATGCGTGGCTTCGTCTGGTGCTGATCACGGTCGGAGTGGTAGGGCTTGCGGCCGACGCCGGGCGCGTGGGGCGTCAGGCCACCGGCGCCGCGCCATCCGTGCAAGAGGACACGGTGCAGGCGGCGTACATGAAGGCGCATCTCGGTCAGGTGCTCGTCGTGCACGCGGCCGTCATCCGCGGCGACCTCGCCGCCGTGGGTCCCGCGGCGCGCGCCCTCGCGACACTCGACGACCAGCAGTTCCCGGCCGGCGCTCCGGATCAGGTCAAGGCGATGAAGGCCGCGGCCGCGCGAGCGGCCGACGCCACCGACGCGCTGGCGGCGGGACGGGCGACCGCCGAGATGCTGACGGCGTGCGGGAACTGCCACCGCACGGTCGGTACGCGGCCGGCCGTGCCGGCGAGGCCGCGCCCGGAGGTTGGGGGCGTCGTGGGGCACATGCTCGAGCATCAACTGGCGGCCGACCAGCTGCTCGAGGGGCTCGTCATCCCGTCCGATACCCTCTGGCGCGCCGGCGCCCGCGCGCTGATGGTGGCGCCCCTCAACCCGCGTGAGCTGCCGGTGGATTCCGAGGCAGGCGCCAGCTGGCGCCCACCGAGGAGCGGGTGCACCGGCTCGCCACCGACGCCATCCAGGCCACGGACCCGCTGGCGAGGGCCGGATTCTACGGGCAGGTGCTCGCCGGCTGCGCCGACTGTCACAGGCTGCACGCAAAGCTGTGGGGGCCGAAGCCCCGGTAGCGACAAGGGGCCATTGCACTCCCCATCGCCATGATCGGCGTCATGGGCTCGAGTCCCAGGGACTGGCATGCTGGTGCCCGACATGGACCCGCTCGCCGGAACCTCGTGGAGTGCGCCTGGCACGGTGGCCGGATTCGCATCCTCGGCACCAAACCCCGTCCTCATGCAGTTTGCCGAGGAGGAGCTGCGCCGCGTCGGGCGCGGGCGCGTCCTCGACCTGGGCTGCGGTGCGGCCCGTAACGCCGTGCCGATGGCGCAGGCGGGCTGGGACGTCGTCGCGGTAGACCTGTCGTGGCCCATGCTGGTGGCTGCCGCCGAGCGGGCCCGGACCAATCACGTGTCGCATCGCGTGCACCTCCTCCTCGCGCCTGCGGATCGCGTGCCCGTCGCGGACGGCAGCATCGACCTGGTCGTGGCCCACGGCATCTGGAATCTCGCAGGATCGGCGGCCGAGTTCCGGCGAGCCGTGGCCGAGGCGGCCCGTGTGGCGCGGCCCGGCGCCGGCCTGTTCGTGTTCACCTTTTCTCGGAACACCTTTCCGCCAGACCTCCCGCCGGAGCCGGGCGAGCCGTTCGTGTTCACCCAATTCTC
>Ga0209476_10002022_pt1 | contig 13605 bp, 13 predicted proteins | sample KloWWTrecipitate_FD_187179 | JGI IMG/M metagenome (GOLD analysis project Ga0209476, IMG submission 187179) | Active sludge microbial communities from Klosterneuburg, Austria, studying microevolution and ecology of nitrifiers - Klosterneuburg... | ecosystem: Engineered > WWTP > Aerobic digester... | reverse complement strand
TGAAAATTTGCAGGGGAGGAAGTACTTCCTGCAAGCGCATTAAAGCCGAAGCGGGACGGACGCGCATCATCCGTTCGGATGACGACTAAAGTGATAGCCGGGAAACGGGGGATTAGCGCAGCCGGCCGCGGCGCACGCTCAGGCCGGCGGTGGACAGGGCGCCCAGTCCCTGGCCGCCGTGGGCGTGGCAGATGGCGCAGGCCAGGGCGTCGGCGGCATCCGGGCTGGGGTCGCCCGGCAGCGCCAGCAGCCGCCGCACCATGTGCTGCACCTGTTCCTTGGCGGCATGGCCGTTGCCGACCACCGCCTGCTTGACTTGCAGCGCGGTGTATTCGGCGATCGGCAGCGCGGCGTCGACCGCCGCGCAGATCGCCGCGCCGCGCGCCTGGCCGAGCAGCAGGGTGGATTGCGGGTTGACGTTGACGAAGACGATTTCGACGGCGACCTGCTGCGGCCGGTGGGTGGCGATCACCTCGCGCAGGCCGTCGAGGATGGATTTCAGGCGCAGCGGCAGCGCGCCGTCCGCCGGTGTGCGGACGCAGCCGCTGGTGAGGTAGGCGAGCTTCGTGCCGGTCTTCTCGATGATGCCAAAACCCGTAATCCGGAGACCGGGGTCAATGCCGAGAATGCGGATGGCGGGAGTGCTGTCGGGATTTGCCCCTTCACTCCTCACCCCTCACTCCTCGCTCATGACTGCGGTTGTGTAGACTTCCTGCACGTCGTCGAGCGCGTCGATGGCGTCGAGCAATTTCTGCATCTTCGCGGCGTCCTCGCCGGCAAGTTCGCTGTCGTTGAGCGGCTTGAAGGTGATGTCGGCGATTTCCGCCTTGAGGCCGGCCTTCTCCAGGCCGGCCTTGACGGCATGGAAGTCCTGCGGCGCGCAGATTACCTCGATGCTGCCGTCGTCGTTGGCCACCACGTCCTCGGCGCCGGCTTCCAGCGCCGCCTCCATCGCCTGGTCCTCGCCGGTGCCGGGGGCGAAGATGAACTGGCCGCAATGCTTGAACTGGAAGGCCACCGAGCCTTCGGCGCCGAGGTTGCCGCCGTTCTTGGCGAAGGCGTGGCGCACTTCCGCCACGGTGCGCGTCTTGTTGTCGGTGAGGCAGTCGACCATCACTGCGGCGCCGCCGATGCCGTAGCCCTCGTAACGGATTTCCTCATAGCTGGCGCCGTCCAGCTCGCCGGCGCCGCGCTTGATGGCGCGCTCGACGGTGTCCTTCGACATGTTGTTGTCGAAGGCCTTGTCCATCGCCAGGCGCAGGCGCGGGTTGCTGTCGGCGTCGCTGCCGCCCATTCTGGCGGCGACGGTGATTTCCTTGATGAGCTTGGTGAAAACCTTGCCGCGCTTGGCATCCTGACGCCCCTTGCGGTGCTGGATGTTGGCCCATTTGGAGTGGCCGGCCATAGTAGTGAACCCCTTGAAAAATGCCGCTGATAGAATGCAATTTTACACTCACGACGGGGCATCAGATGGCCGAGCCGCTTGTCATTGCGAAATCCGCAGACCTCGAACTGGCCCTGTTGCCGCAGATGGCCAACCGCCACGGCCTCATCACCGGCGCCACCGGCACCGGCAAGACGGTCACCCTGCAGACGCTGGCGGAGCACTTCTCTACCCTCGGCGTGCCCTGCTTCATGTCCGACGTCAAGGGCGATCTCTCGGGCATTTCCCAGCCTGGCGGCGGCAACGCCAGGGTGGCCGAGCGGGTGGCGCAGCTCAAGCTCGAGGGTTTCGCCCACCAGGGCTATCCGGTCACGTTGTGGGATCCGTTCGGCGAAGCCGGCCATCCGGTGCGCGCCACCGTCTCCGACATGGGGCCGCTCCTGCTCGGGCGCATGCTCGATCTCAACGAGACGCAAAACGGCGTGCTCAACCTGGTATTCAAGGTGGCCGACGACAACGGCCTTCTCCTGCTCGACCTGAAAGACCTGCGCGCGATGCTGGCCTTCGTCGGCGAGAACGCCAAACAGTTCACCACCGAGTACGGCAATGTCTCGGCGGCCTCCATCGGCGCCATCCAGCGCGGGCTTCTCACGCTCGAATCGCAGGGCGGCGAGAAGCTCTTCGGCGAGCCGATGCTCAACATTTCCGACCTCATCCAGACCGAGCGCGGCCGCGGCATCGTGAACATCCTCAGCGCCGACCGTTTGATGCAGGCGCCCAAGCTCTACGCCACGCTGCTCCTGTGGCTGCTCTCCGAACTCTACGAAAACCTGCCCGAAGCGGGCGATCTCGACAAGCCGAAGCTGGTGTTCTTCTTCGACGAGGCGCACCTGCTCTTCGACGACGCGCCTGACGCGCTGGTCGACAAGATCGAGCAGGTGGTGCGGCTGATCCGCTCCAAGGGCGTCGGCGTCTACTTCGTCACGCAGAACCCGGCCGACGTGCCGGACAAGGTGCTCTCGCAGCTCGGCAACCGCGTGCAGCATGCGCTGCGCGCCTTTTCCGCGCGCGACCAGAAGGCGGTCAAGGCCGCCGCTGAAACCATGCGCGACAACGTGAGCCTCGACGAAGCCGCCGCCATCACCGAGCTGGGTGTCGGCGAGGCGCTGGTTTCATGCCTCGACGAGAAGGGCCGCCCCGGCGTGGTCGAGCGCGCCTTCGTCGTGCCGCCGCAGGGCCGGATCGGCCCCATCACCGAGGCGCAGCGCCGCCAGCTCATCGAGACCTCTCTGGTGGCCGGTGTCTACGAGAAAGTGGTGGATCGCGAATCGGCTTACGAGAAGCTCAAGGCGCGCGCGGCGCAGGCGGCCGAGGCCGCCGCGTCATCGGCGCCGCCGCCGGCGCAGCCGCAGCAGCAGGGAAGTGGCGGCGGTCTCCTCGGCGGTCTGGGCGATCTGCTCGGCGGCGGTTCGCGCGGCAGCCGTCAGACGGTGGCCGAGGCGGCGATCACCAGCGCCGCCCGCGCCATCGGCTCGAACCTGGGCCGGCAGATCGTGCGCGGCGTCCTCGGCTCGATTTTTGGCGGCAAGCGCTGATCCGGTCGCCGTATTGCGGAGACTGACTTTTTTCCGGGACATCAAAAGGCGTAGCTGGCGCTGATTCCGGCGTAGTGGGTCGTGTTGTCGTATGAGCCGCTCAGGATGGCGTTGGCGACGTCTCTTCTCCTGCCGATGCCGGCCGTATAGAAAAAATCGAGCGCGAGCCCATCGCGCAGCTTGTGGCCGAAGCCGATGCTCAGGTGGTGCATCGTGCCGTCCGGCGCGGCCGGGCTGAGCGTGCGCTGGGGGACGGGGGAGGACACGTAGGCGTAGCCGGCGCGCAGCGCGATCGCGCCGGAAAGCGGCACTTCGATGCCGGTGCGCAGCGTCCAGATGTTGCGCCAGCGCAGCGGCGTGATGCTGTCCGCGGCGAGCGGCGGCACTTCACGCGCGAGGTTGAGTTTCTGGTTTTTGAAAGTCGACCAGCGGATCTGCTCCGCGTCGAAGGTGAGCGTAGCCTTCGGCAGCCTGAAGGCGAACCCCAGGCTGAGGATGTCCGGAAAGGTCATCGGCGAGGTGATGTCGCTGTTGAATGCCGCACCGCCGACGAGGGGTTGCAGGGGCGGCGCCAGGTTGCGCAGGTGCAGGTCGCCCTTCATCCTGACGCGTATCTTGCTGCGGTAGGCGGCCCCGATGCTCCAGGTGGGCGACGGCGCGTAGAGCAAGCCGGCGTTGAAGCCCAATCCCGCGCCGCCGCTCTTGATGTTCACCTTGCCGTCGTCTGCGCCCAGCAGCGATTGGTTCGTCTTCAGCCTGGACAGCGACTTGACCAGCATGAGGTCGAGGCCGAAGCCCGCATGCAGCGCCGGCGCCAGCCGTCCGGCCAGGGTCGGGTTGATGGCGAGCGTGCCGATCAGGCTTTCCGTCGAGGCGTAGCGAGTGAGCCCGTGGCTGCTCCATTTCCGTCCACCGACGCCGAAGGGCGCGAAAACGCCGATGCCGAAGCGCCGGTCGGGGTCGGTCGCCTTGGGCAGGTAGTAGAGATGCGGCGGCGCGAAAACCTGCAATTCGGTGTCTTCGGTCTGCCCCGCCGGGCTGCGGTAAGTGGTGGCGGGCGCGACCAGCGTGGCGCCGCCGTAGAGATGACGCTGCGGATTCAGCAGCGCCAGCCCGGCTGGGTTGTAGGCGAAGGCGGAAGGGTCGTCGGCCAGTCCCACAAACGCCGTTCCCATGGCGGCGGCGCGCCCGCCGTGAACCGGCCCGCCAGCCGAAACAAACGCGGGCACGCAAGCGGCCAACGCCACGATCCCGCGCAGGCTCCGGCTCACGATTTGCATGGCACAAGCGGACATGGCACCTCCCAATAGTGAAGGATGAGTTTCGTTCGCCGTCCTGCGCCGCCTGATTTTTTCTTATGCCGACTATTCCAGCTATTCCACCTTGGTATTAATCCTACCGGTGAATTGATGCCGTCAGTATGCCTCTTCGATAATCGGACTGCAGCAATCTCTCAAAGGAGGGGATCATGAACACGACTCAAAGGGTTTGGCTTTGCGGCGCGGCCGTGCTTCTGACCAGCACGCTGGCCACTGCCCAGCAGCACGCGGAAGGGGGCAAGGCCTATGCCATCTTCAACTGCGGCCATTGCCATGGCGAGGACGCGCGCACGCCGAAAAAGGCAGGCGTGCCGAAGATTGCCGGGCTGGACAGCCGATACGTCGCCGAGAAGACCGGCAAGCTGGTGGAATCGGAGTCGCACAAGGGGGTCATCGCCGGCTGCGCGGAATTGCCGACCAAGGCGCAGATCCAGACCATTGCGGAGTGGGTGAGTCGGCAGGCCAGGTAAGGCCGTTTTCCAGCAATCCGGCGATGCACATACAATAGCCCGGTCGCATACGCCCGCCAAGCGGGCGGGAGAGGACAGATGAACTGGCTGGAGGCCGGGCTGGTCAGGGCGGGACTGCGCTATCCCGATAAGGAGCGGGAGGCGGCGTTCTACGAGTTTTTCGTGGCCCGCCATCTCTGGCTGATGCAAGCGTTCCTGCTCGGCGGCGCACTCCTGTCTACATTCTCGATCGTATGGTACGAGGCGATCGATCCGATTCATGCGCCCGAGGCGCAGAAGATCAAGCTGCTGGCCCTGCCGTTCCTGCTCGGCGTGCAGGCCCTGTTGCTGCTGCCCGTCGCCCGGCGCCATGCCGAGTGGCTGATCATCCTGGCGCCGCTGGCGGCGCTGGCGACCCATCTGTTCCTGATTTCTCCGATTCTCGAAGGCGGTGTGGTGTATAGCGCCCACCCGACCATGCAGACCATGCTGTTCTTCGTCGCCTTCATGCGGGCGCGCTACAGCTACCATATCCTCGTGGCGGCGGTCAGCGTGGCCGCTTTCGTTATCGCCCATCGCCTGTCGCCCGAAAATACGCCGCGCCTGTTCGAGATCAACGTCCATTTTGTCGCTGCCGTGGCTTTGTCGATCCTGTGGGCAGCGTATTGGCATGAGCGCCTGTACCGGCGCCAGTTCGATACGATACAGGCGCTCGACTCGGCCCGCGTTGCGGCCGAGCAGGCGAATCAGGCCAAGATGCGCTTTCTCGCTTCCGCCAGCCATGACCTCAGGCAGCCCATCCATGCGCTCGGCCTCAACGTCTATGCCCTGAAGAATCAGGTTCGCTACCCGGAGCAGAAGGAAGTCCTGGGCGAGATCGAGATGGCGGTCGGCGCCATGCAGCGGATGTTTCATTCCCTGCTCGACCTGTCGCGGCTGTCCGCCGGGCTCGTCAAGCCCGAGCCGGCCGCGCTTTCGGTGAACGAGTTGATGCGCGAGCTTGAATCGATGTTCGGCGCCTCGGCGCGCAGCAAGGGCCTGGAATTCAGGCTGGCCGGCTGCCATCGGCGCGTCAGGAGCGATCCTCAGTTGCTCAGGCAAATCCTGCTGAATCTGGTGGCGAACGCCGTGCGCTACACCGAGCGCGGCGGCGTGCTGGTCGGCTGCCGCAGGCGCGGCGGGATGCTCAGCATCGAGGTCTGGGATACCGGGCCGGGCATTGCCGGGGAGGAACTCGATAGCATCTTCGTCGAGTTCGTGCGCCTTGGCCGGCAAGGCCGCGAGGGCGACCGCGGCCTGGGCGTCGGACTGGCCATCGCGCGCGAGGCGTCGCGGGTGCTGGGGCATTCGCTCACCGCCCGCTCGCGGCCGGGGCGGGGCAGTTGCTTCGCCCTGAGCGTGCCGCTCACCGATGAGGCGCCCGCCGCCAGACCGGCGCCGACAGCCGCCGCCAGTCGCATCGAAGGCGCCTTCGTCGTGGTGGTCGACGACGATCGCGAGGTGCTCGACGGCATGCACCGACTGCTGTCCCTGTGGGGCTGCCATAGCGTGCTGGCCGCCTCCGGCGCACAGGCGCTGGCCGCACTCTCCGGCCACGAGCGCATTCCCGACCTGATCGTCTGCGACTATGAGCTGGCGAACAGGGAAACCGCCGACGACGTGGTGCGGCGCATCCACCAGGAAATCTGGCCGGACATCCCGGTTCTCGTGATCACGGCGACGGGCCTGGCTGCCGATCTGGGCGGACGAACGAAAAGCGGCTACAGGCTGCTGCGCAAGCCGCTGGCGCCGGAAGCCTTGCGCACCGCAATGGAGGAGGCGCTGGCGCCGCCATCTGCCGCGACGGCAACGACTTCAATCTGAGTATGTGTTGTCTTACAGGCGGATGTTGTTCTGGGCGAGCCAAATCACGGCCTGGGTGCGCGAGGTGACGTTCATGGCGCGCAGCGCCGCGCTGACATAGACCTTCACGGTTGCTTCGGAGATGCCCAGGTTGCGCGCGATGGTCTTGTTGGGCAGACCCTTGACGAGCATGCGCAGGGTGTCGACCTGGCGCTCCGTGAGACCGAGGGATGACAGGCTGGCGCCCTCATCAGTGGCCGGAACCCTGCTGCCGGAAGGCAGCGAGGTTTTCTGGTTGCTGATCACCTTGTGTGGCACGTAGATGCCCCCGGCCAGCACCAGCCCCAGCGCCGACCAGACAAGCTCCGGATTCATGGTCTTTGGGATGAAACCCATCGCGCCGAGGTTGAGCGCATCGAGGATGGTATCGCGGTCGTCGTCGGCGGAGAGCACTATGACCGGGGTATCGGGAGCGGCCTCGCGTACCGCTTCCAGGGCGGCCAGGCCGGCACAGTCCGGCATATTGAGATCCAACAGGATCAGATCCGGAGCGGGCTTGCCGTCGGCGAGATGCGCGATGGCGCTGCGGCAGTCGGGCGCTTCCAGGACGGTGCAGTCCCCGTCATGCCGCGACAGCATGGCGCTGACGCCTGTCCGGATCAGCGGATGATCGTCGACGATCAGCACCCTCATCTGGCCCTCCCCTTGCAGAAGATTGCACCAGCATATCCTATCCGGTCTTTCTGCCGCCGCCCTGCGGAGACTGGTGCCAGCCCTTGTCTCAATGGTGCTGACTTTTACAACCCGAGCCGCTGGCAGATCGTCGAGGTCAGTCCGGCCTGGTTGAGGGTGTAGAAATGCAGCCCCGGCGCGCCGTTGGCGAGCAGGCGCTCGCACAGCGCCGTCACCACGTCGAGGCCGAAGGAACGCACTGACGCCGCGTCGTCGCCGAAACTTTCGAATTTCTTCCGCATCCAGCGCGGAATCTCCGTGCCGCAGGCGTCCGAGAAGCGGGCGATCTTGCTGAAGCTGGCGATCGGCATGATGCCCGGCACGATCGGCACAGCGATGCCGAGTGCCTGCGCCGCATCGACGAAATGCGCGTAGGCGTCGGCGTTGTAGAAATACTGCGTGATGGCCGAGTCGGCGCCCGCGTCCACCTTGCGCTTGAAATTCAGCAGGTCGTCGCGCGGGCTCTTCGCCTGCGGGTGGTACTCCGGGTAGGCCGCCACCTCGATGTGGAACCCGTCGCCGGTTTCGCTGCGGATAAATGACACCAGCTCGTTGGCGTAGCGGAACTCGCCCGGATCGGCCATGCCGGAGGGCAGGTCGCCGCGCAGGGCGACGATGCGGCGGATGCCGGCCGCCTGGTAGCGATCGAGCACGGCGCGCACGTTGTCCCGCGTCGAGCCGATGCAGGAGAGGTGCGGCGCCGCCGGCAGGCCCTCGGCCTGGATCTCCAGCACGGTTTCCAGCGTGCGGTCGCGCGTCGAGCCGCCGGCGCCGAAGGTGCAGGAAAAGAAGGCCGGCTTCAACTGGGCGAGCTGGCGCCGCGTGGCGCGCAGCTTCTCGGCACCTTCGGCCGTCTGCGGTGGGAAGAATTCGAAGGAGATCTCGGGTTTCATGGTATCGGATTGGCGCCCTCGGGCGGGGGCAGGTTGGCCAGGCAGTCGGCGGCGGCGGCGGCGAGTTTGCCATCGAAGGTCAGCAAGGGCGCTCTCAATTCGGCGGCCAGCCAAAGATAGGATGCGTCGTAGGCGGACAGGCGATAGCGCTGCGCCAGGCCGAAGACGCCGGCCGGGGACGACTCGGCGAGACGGATCGGGCCGAAGTCGAAGCCCTCCACCCGTGCGGCCAGTTCTTCCGGGGAAGCTTGTCCGCGGCGCAGCTTGTTCATGGCGACGTTGGCGATCTCGTAGGGCAGCAGGGTTGGCGCGTGCAGCGCGTAGGGATGCAGGCGTGCCAGGGCTTCTTCGCCTTCCGGCTCTCCGAAGACAAATGCGGCCAGGACGCTGGCGTCGACGACGGCGGGCGGGCGTGCTACGTAGGACATGGGCGGTTCGGAAACGTAGAGCGTCATGGCTTGTCAGTCCCGGGGTCCGGTTTCCGGCTATGTATCAGTCCGACGCCGGGAATGGGCTCGGAATCTCCCGGCTGCGGTGGCCAATGCCCGTCCTTGATGCCGGCCATTACCCAAGCTTCGCTGTAATGGGTGTCGCGCATTTCCCGAATGAAGTCGACTGACGATTCGGATTTACTCCCTGGGTGCGAAGGAAACCGGCGGCGAAAATCGGCTGCTGCTTCCGCGAAGCTCTTGCTTGGTTCGACGGCAGGTTTTTTTGTGGAGTGATCTGCCGGTACGCCGGCCCCGGGCTCTTCGGCTGCCGCCTGCGAGATGAGCGCCATCAGCTCGCCTTGCAGCGAACGATGGTTGCGCGCCGCCCGCTGGCGGATGGCTGCGAGCAGGGGTTCGGGCACGTCCTTGATCGACAGGCTGGGCATGATGACGACCTCCACGGCGGAACCAATATGGTTCCATTATGGTTCCGCCGTGGCGCTGCGTCAATACCGGTAATGATCCGGCTTGTACGGGCCGTCCTTCGGCAGGTTGAGGTAGGTCGCCTGTTCGTCGGACAGCTCGGTCAGGTGGGCGCCGATCTTCTTCAGGTGCAGCCGCGCCACTTTCTCGTCGAGGTGCTTGGGCAGCACGTACACCTGCTTGCCGTACTGGCCGCCGCGGGTGAACAGTTCGATCTGCGCCAGCACCTGGTTGGTGAAGGAGTTGCTCATGACGAAGGAGGGATGCCCCGTGGCGCAGCCGAGGTTCACCAGCCGCCCTTCGGCCAGCACGATGATGCGCTTGCCGGGTTTGCCATCAACTGCGGGAAAGATGACATGGTCGACCTGCGGCTTGATGTTGTCCCACGTGTATTGGCGCAGCGAGGCGATGTCGATCTCGGAATCGAAGTGGCCGATGTTGCAGACGATGGCGTTGTTCCTCATCGCCTTCATGTGCTCGTGGCCGATGATGCGCAGGTTGCCGGTGGCGGTGACGAAGATGTCGGCGTGGGCGGCGGCCTCGTCCATGGTGACGACGCGGTAGCCTTCCATCGCCGCCTGCAGCGCGCAGATCGGATCGATTTCCGTCACCCAGACGGTGGCGCCGAGGCCGCGCAAGGACTGCGCGCAGCCCTTGCCGACGTCGCCATAGCCCGCCACCACGGCGACCTTGCCGGCGATCATGACGTCGGTGGCGCGCTTGATGCCGTCCACCAGCGATTCGCGGCAGCCGTAGAGGTTGTCGAACTTGGCCTTGGTGACCGAGTCGTTCACGTTGATGGCCGGGAAGGGCAGCCGGCCCTCGGCCGCCATCTGGTAGAGGCGCTTGACGCCGGTGGTGGTCTCTTCCGTCACGCCCTGGATGCCGGCCAGCATCTTCGGGTACCAGCCGGGCTGGGCGGCGATGCGCTTCCTGATCGCGGCGAACAGCGCGACTTCCTCTTCGTTGGTCGGGTGGGCGATGACCGACGGGTTCTCCTCGGCTTTCGTGCCGAGGATCAGCAGCAGCGTCGCATCGCCGCCGTCGTCGAGGATCATGTTGGGGCCCTTACCATCAGGCCACTCGAAGATGCGGTGGGTGTAGTCCCAGTACTCTTCGAGGCTCTCGCCCTTGTAGGCGAACACCGGCGTGCCGGTGGCGGCAATGGCGGAGGCGGCGTGGTCCTGCGTCGAGAAGATGTTGCAGGAAGCCCAGCGCACGTCGGCGCCGAGCGCCTTCAGGCTCTCGATCAGCACCGCCGTCTGGATGGTCATGTGCAGCGAGCCTGCGATGCGCGCGCCGCGCAGCGGCTGGGTGGCGGCGAACTCCTCGCGCACGGCCATCAGGCCGGGCATCTCGGTCTCGGCAATGGTGATTTCCTTGCGCCCCCAGGCGGCGAGGGCGATGTCGGCGACCTTGTAGTCGGCAAAGCCGGCGGGTTGGATGACTGCGTTCATGCTTGGCTCCTTGTCAAAGCAGCCGGGGGGAGGGGTGGTGCGGGGGAGGAACTTCGCACTCACCTGCCATCCCGTGCCGGCACGGGTTGAGGTGAGCGCAGTTTGAAAATTGTCCGAGCCTGGGGGCCGACGCATTCGGTTGCGGAATCGGCGCCTCGCAGCGCTCCTCGGAAGCCGCGCATTATACGCCCCCGCCGTGCTGCGGGGACTGACTTTTCCTGCCGCCCCTACAGCAGCGGCTTCTGCGTCAGCCCGAGCGCCAGCCGCAGTTCCTGCACGATGGCCGGATCGAATCCCGGCAGGTTTTCGGCATCGCGCGCCATCTTCAACAGGATGCCCTCGACCAGCTCGCGGCCATCGCGGTTTTTCACCGCCTGGCGCGGCGTCTTGTTGCCGAGCCCCGGCAGCTTCATGTCCGGCCATTCGCGGTAGTGGCGGCGCAGTTCTTCCGCCAGCAGCGCCTGAACCTCGGGCTGGGCGTTGAATGCCGCCCGCTCGGCCTCCGCCTGGCGCTCGGCGGCGGTCGGCGCGCGGCCCTGCTTCTCGTTCAGCATGGACTCGATCGACTGGATCGACATCGTCCGGTAGCGCGCGCCGGGCAGGCGCGCGTCCATCAGGCTGCGGAACAGCAAGGCGCGGTTTTCCGAATTCACCTCGGCCGTCAGGCGACCGCCGTCGATGGCGATCTTGCCCATCACCGTGTTGCTCCAGTTTTTGTGCTTTTCGTTGCCGGCCTTCTGCCAGTCGAAGTCGATGCCCGTGAGGCGGCCGGCCAGGTGCGCTGGCTGCGCCCCGCTTTCCAGCATCCCCAGCAACCGCAGCCGGTCCAGGCGGAGATAGGGTTGTCCCGCCCGACGCATCCGGAGGCCGCTAAGGAGGGCGGGACAACCCCATCTCCGCCCCGCACCGAGCCACAACGCCACCCCTGGCCAAATACCCTGCCCGAGCAGGTCGCCGCCGTCGCCCGCGTCCTCGCCGAAGCCCGCGTCCCGCTCTCCGAAGCCGACCTCGCCGCCCGCTTCACCGGCAAGGGCCCCTGGAAGAAGCGTCTGCCGCAACTCCTCGACACCCTCGTCGCCCTCGGCCGTGCCCGCCAATCGGATGGCGGCTGGGTGGCTGCTTAGGGGCAATTACCAGTAGGAAGGCTTGCGTGCGGCCTTCTTGCGTGTAGGTACGACTTCAGGCAGTTGCGATTTAGCCAGTTCCTCGTCAAGGATATAGCTGCGAGTCCAGTCGGCTAGTTGCTCTAGCTTGGCATTGCCGCGGCGGTAACATTCGCCATCTGGTTCTGGTAACGGCGCCACGATCCCAATTTCACAGGAAGGGAAATCCTCACGCAGGCTTTTAATAGCCGGTTCCAGATCCGAGTCGTTGGAGCACACCATGACGAGGTTAGCCCTATCTTTTGCCACGTCGCGGTAAATCGAGAGTGCGAGATTGACGTCGGTCTGTTTTTCTTCGATCAACCACACGCTGACACGGTCGCTCTTGTCAGGAGGTTCAGTGAACCTCATCAGAGGTGACTCCTGATGAGTGTGGTAGCCGCAGATGATCTCGATGAGACCTTGGTGCCGGGCTCTCAGAGCGCGGTGATATTCATTTTGCGACACCATTGATTCATGGCCATGGCTGGCAAATTTTGCCATTGCCGGGGCGGTGAAGAATTTGAGGCCAACCAGTTCGGCGTCTGGCACCTGTGGCCTGAGGATGTGGTCGCGAAACAACTGGACCAAGTCGAGCCATTTGTAAGGCGTGCCTCGCAGACGGCTGTAGTACAGGTTGTACCCGTCGACGTAGATGATCGCGCGCTTCGTCATAACCAGAGCCTAGAAATGACGAAGCCGCCTTGCGGCGGCTTCGGCGCCCCAGTCGGGCATCGGAAAACCGACTCCGATAGGGGAGAGTTGTGCGTGAATCCTATGCTATTGGGGTGCCGGCGTCAAGTTTTATTTGACATGGCCGGTACCCGGTTAGGCATGGGCTGCGTGGCTCGTCCGATATAGATTACAGACCGGCGTCGGCCTTCAGCGCCGCCACCTTGTCCAGTGCCTCCCAGGTGAATTCCGGCTCGTCGCGGCCGAAGTGGCCGTAGGCGGCGGTCTTGAGGTAGATCGGCCGCAGCAGGTCGAGCGACTGGATGATGCCTTTCGGCCGCAGGTCGAAGTGCTTGCGGATCAGTTCCTCGATCTTCTCCTCGGCGATGCGGCCGGTGCCGTAGGTGTGCACCATCAGCGAGACGGGCCTGGCGATGCCGATGGCGTAGGCGACCTGCACTTCGCAGCGGTCGGCGAGGCCGGCGGCGACGACGTTCTTGGCGACGTAGCGGCAGGCGTAGGCGGCCGAGCGGTCGACTTTCGAGGGGTCCTTGCCGGAGAAGGCGCCGCCGCCGTGGTGGGCCGCGCCGCCGTAGGTGTCGACGATGATCTTGCGGCCGGTGAGGCCGCAGTCGCCGTGCGGGCCGCCGACGACGAAGCGGCCGGTCGGATTCACCAGGTAGCGGACATCGCCCTTGAGCATCTCCTTGGGCAGCACCGGCTTGATGATCTCCTCGATCACCGCCTCGGCGATCTGCTCGTGCGTGACGTCGGGGTCGTGCTGGGTCGACACCACGACGGTGTCGATGGACACCGGCTTGTCGTCGACATATTTCACCGTGAGCTGGCTCTTGGCGTCGGGGCGCAGCCAGGGCAGGCGCCCGTCGCGGCGCACCTCGGCCTGGCGCTGCATGATGCGGTGGGCGTAGTAGATCGGCATCGGCATCAGTTGCGGCGTCTCGTTGCAGGCGTAGCCGAACATCAGGCCCTGGTCGCCGGCGCCCTGTTCGAGGTCGATGCCCTGGCCTTCATTGACGCCCTGGGCGATGTCGGGCGACTGGCGGTTGATGGCGGCGAGGACGGCGCAGGACTTGTAGTCGAAGCCGATGTCGGAGTTGTCGTAGCCGATGCGCCGGATGGTTTCCTGGGCGATCTCGCGGTAGTTGATGTGCGCCGTGGTGGTGATCTCGCCGGAAATCACGACGA
>Ga0209476_10002021_pt1 | contig 13617 bp, 11 predicted proteins | sample KloWWTrecipitate_FD_187179 | JGI IMG/M metagenome (GOLD analysis project Ga0209476, IMG submission 187179) | Active sludge microbial communities from Klosterneuburg, Austria, studying microevolution and ecology of nitrifiers - Klosterneuburg... | ecosystem: Engineered > WWTP > Aerobic digester... | reverse complement strand
GGCCTACTGCGATCACCGGGATCTTCAGCACGTCCTTGATCTCAGCGGTCCAGGCCAGGAAGCCGGCTTTTCGCTGCACCAGGGGTGCTTCGGTGAAGGCCGTGCCGGTGGTGATGCTGGCATAGGCCGAGACGCTGACTGCATCGCAGCTGGCGGCTTCGGCCATCCTGGCGAAGACCTTGGCCTCGTCTAGCGTGATGCCGCCTTCGGTACGTAGTTCATAGGCGTCCAGGCGCAGCCATACCGGGTAATCGGCGCCCACGCGCGCACGCACGGCGGCGATCACTTCGAGCATGAAGCGGCTGCGGTTCTCGATCGAGCCGCCATATTCGTCGTCGCGCTTGTTGTAATGGCCCGACAGGAAACCGGCGATGATGTAGCTGTGCGCGGCGTGGATCTCGACGCCGTCGAAGCCGGCGCGTTTGGCACGGTCGGCCGCGGACGCGAACCATTCGATCATCTGCGCGATGTCGGCCTTGTCCATGACGCGAATCTTCACGCCGGCCTTTTCGCGACCCTTCGCCGAGCTGACGAAGCAGCTCACCTCCTCCTGCGTGAGGGCAGCGTACATGTCGGTCTTGAGCACAGGCGGTATCGACGGCACCCACAACTCGCGGCCTTCGGCCAGATCCCGCACCGAGGTCTTGCCGGCGTGCTGGAGCTGGATGGAGATCTTCGCGCCGTGCTTGTGCACGCGGTCGACGATGCCCTTGAGGCCGGGGATGAACTTGTCGTCCGACAGGCCCACCTGATAGGGCTCGGCGGTGCCGTGCGGGTAGGCGATTGCGCCCACGCCCATGGTGATCAGGCCAACGCCGCCAGCGGCGCGCGCCTCATAGTAGGCCTGGATGCGTTCGCCGCAGGTGCCGTCAGATTCGGCGAAGTTGGACCCCATCGGTGCCATCACGATGCGGTTCTTGAGTTCCATCTTGCCGATGCGGCCGGCTTGAAGCAGGTTGTCGAAAGCGCCCATGGCGTGCTTATCCCTTGGTCAGAAAGTCGATGCAGCTACGGTTGAAGAGGTCGCGGTGCTCAACCTGGACCCAGTGGCCACAGCGGTTGAGCAGGATCATGCGCGCATTGCCTGCGTTCTCGATCAGCTTGAGTGCGCCGCTGTGCGGGTTGAACTTGTCGTCCGTGCCCCAGAAGCCGAAGATCGGCGCGGCAATCTCATGCAGACGCTCGGTCAGGTTCGGCACCATCATGGTGGAGAACAGGTTGGCCGGCTGCGAAGGCGCGATGGCCGAGCGCTCGTTGATCGTGCTGTCGTCGAGCAGCGTCGGGTCGAACACCTGCAGGCTCATGACGTGGCGCATCTGCTCCGGCCCCATCGGGCCTTTGGCGAAGGTTTCCACCATGCGCAGGATGCCTTCCATCTGGAAGTAGGTTTCGCGTTCCTCGACGCCGCCTGGCGCCATCAGGATCAGGCGTTCCACCGTTTCCGGATGCTCCAGCGCCTGACCGAGGGCGATTGCACCGCCGAGCGAGTTCCCTAGCAGGGTGCACTTCGCCACCCCGACTTTCTGCAGGAAGGCGTCCACGTTGGATACGAAGAAATCGAGATTGTACTGGGCGTCGGCGGGCTTGTCCGAGCGGCCGAATCCGGGCAGGTCGAGCACGATGTTGCGAAAGCCTGCTTCGGCAAACGCCGGGTAGTTGCCCTTGAAGTTGCTGTAGCCGCTCGCGCCCGGGCCGCTGCCGTGCAGCCAGACCACGACCGGGCCGGTGCCAACGTCGAGGTAGTGCAGGCGCAGGCCGTTGTCGAGTTCGGCAAACTGGTCGAGCGGGATGGGCAGGTCGGGTGAGGTCATGGGTGGGTCTCCTGATGAGTCTGGTTATGGTGTGAGTGCTCAGGCGCGCGCGCTGGCGGCATCGGGCAGCGCTGCCGCGGCGCCTATCTGCCGACGGTAGGCCGGGATTGCGAGCAGCAGGCACAGGGCGGTCAGCACGTAGAGCCCCACGGTGCTCGCCAACGCATAGCGCAAGGCCTCCTTGCCGATGCTGGCGCTGAAGAAGTCGCTCAGGCCGCCGACGATGATGGGGCCGAGGCCGACGCCGAACAGCGTCAGGCTCATGGCGAAGAGGGCCGTAGCCTGCCCCAGCCGGTTGGCCGGGAACAGGTGGCTCATGGAGCCGTACAAGGGCACCGCCCACCAAGTGGCGGCGAAGCTGAACCCCAGGTAGAACAGAAAGGCTTCGGGGATGGCCAGTGAGCCGATATGAAATGCGGTCCCGGCGGGCCAGAGGTAAAAGGCCAGTCCCAGCGGCACACTGATCAAGCAGGCCAGCAGCGGCACGCCGAGCTGCCAGCCCGGATCCCTCGCCACCAGGCGGTCGGTGATGCTGCCGCACAGCAAGGTGCCGGCGGTGGCGCTGATGCCGCCACCCAGGCCGATGAGCAGGCCGGCATCTTGCAGGCTGGTGCCATGTGAGCGGATGAGGAAGCTAGGATTCCAGGTGCCGATTGCGTAACCCATGATGCCGGCCAGGGTGCCCGCCAGCGTGATGAGCAGGAAGGACGGAGTCCTGAGCAGTCCGCGTAGCGTGGCGTGCCAGCTTTCCTGTGCGGCGCCGGCTGCCGATACGGCAGGTGCTGGCGGGCGTGGGCTGCGCACCGTCAGCCAAAGCAGCAGACCGAGCACCACACCCGGGGCGCCAATGACGACGAAGGCGGTGCGCCAGCCGTAGGTTTGTGCAATCCAGCCGCCCAGGCCAAGCCCCAGCACGGCGCCCAGGCTGGGCCCCATCATGAATATCGACAGCGCGCGTGAGCGCTGGCGTGGCGGATAGAGATCCGCGACCATGGCCACCGAGGGAGCGGTACCGCCTGCCTCGCCGACGGCCACGCCGATGCGAAACAGCAGCAGCATGGCAAAGCTGGTCGCCACGCCGCACAGCATGGTCATGGCGCTCCAGGCAACGCAGGCAAAGGCGATCACCGGCTTGCGCCCGATGCGGTCCGATAGTCGACCCAATGGAAGGCCGAACACGGTGTAGAAGATGGCAAAGGCGACGCCCGACAGGAGGCCGACCTGGGTGTCGCTCACGCCGAATTCGAGTTTGATGGGCTCGATCAGGATGGAGATGAGGAGGCGGTCGATGTAGTTGAAGACGTAGATCGTCGCCAGCATCATCAACGCGTAATGAGTGTGCCATGTGGTGCGTTGCTGGCTGCCTGGGCTTGCGCTCACGATCTGCCTCCGGGAAAGGGTCTGAAAGGATGGCGGAGAGGTCCGCTCGCGATTAGCGCGTATCGTCGGTTTGTGCATGGCATGCGGCATCGTCCATTCAGACGAATGCGCTTTCCATCGCTATACATTTGCGAACCTGGCGAACATTAGTCTTAGTGGACGATGTCCGCTCTTCCCATCACGACAAAACTGCGCCTCAACTCATCGGGGGTTGCCACGAGCGCAATCGCCCGTCATTCAGCAGGCCAAGGAGACGACGAATGAATTTTTCAGACAAGGTGGTTTTTGTGACCGGTGCCGCTCAGGGCATGGGTCGTGCGATCGTCCAGCACTTCGGTGCGGCTGGAGCGAAAGTCGTCGCCGCTGACATCAATCAGGAGGCCGCTTCGGCCGCCGTGGCTGGCTTCGGCGAGAACGGTCTGGCGCTGGCGTGCAACGTCTCCGATCCCGCGTCGGTGAAGGCTGCGTTCAATGCGGTCGATGCGCGTTTTGGACGCCTTGACGCGGTCGTCAATAGTGCGGGTATCGGTTCGGTGGACGCCTTTCTCGATACGCCGGACGACAACTGGATGCGGGTCATCGGCGTGAACCTCACCGGCACCTTCCTGTGCTGCCGCGAGGGTGCGCGCCTGATGCAGAAATGCGGGGCGAAGGGCAGCCTCATCAACGTCTCCAGCACCGCGGCGATGACCGGCGAAGGCCCCAGCCACTATTGCGCATCCAAGGCCGGCGTCATGGGGCTCACGCGCAGCATCGCGCGCGAACTCGCCGCCAGTGGCATTCGCGTCAACACCATCGTTCCTGGACCGACCAATACGCCGATGATGGCTGGCATTCCGGATGAGTGGATGCAGGCCATGATCAAGGCCATTCCGTTGGGCCGCATGTGCGAGCCGGAAGAAATCGCGCGTGTTGCCGCCTTCCTCGCCAGCGACGACGCCGGCTACATCACCGGCCAGAATATCGCCGTCAACGGCGGCATGGCCTTCATCTGAGCCGCGCCATGACAAGCTCCTCGCTTCCGGCCGACCTTCTTGCGCGCATCGACCGCCTCGAATCGATCGATGCCATCCGCCAGCTTGCCGGCAAGTACTCGCTGTCGCTCGACATGCGCGACATCGATGCTCACGTGAACCTTTTTGCGCCCGACATTCGCGTCGGCCGCGAAAAGGTGGGTCGGTCCCATCTGAAGGCCTGGGTCGATAGCACGCTGCGCGACCAGTTCTCGGGTACATCCCATCATCTCGGCCAGCACATCATTGAGTTCTCCGATCCGGATCACGCCACGGGCTTGGTCTATTCGAAGAACGAGCATGAGACCGGCCCGGAGTGGGTCATCATGCAGATGTTGTATTGGGACGACTATGAGCGCGTTGATGGCCAGTGGTATTTCCGCCGCCGGCTGCCGTGCTACTGGTATGCGACCGACCTCAACAAGCCGCCGATCGGCGATCGCAAAATGCGCTGGCCGGGACGTGAGCCCTATCAGGGCACGTTCCACGACCTGTTTCCGTCATGGCAGGCGTTCTGGGCCGAGCGCCCGGGCAAGGATCAGTTGCCTGAGGTCGCCGCACCTGCGCCGGTTGAGCAGTTCCTGGCGACGATGCGTCGGGGCACGCCTGACCCCAGGATCCGTGTGCGTTGAACGCAGCGCCACAAGCCTTACGTTTTTTTCGAAAATAAAATGGAGAGGGAGACATGACCGCATCCACATCGGATCTCGTCCTCCGACGTGCTGTCAGTTCGCACAAACCCGTTTCGCGTGATGAAACGCAGGCCAAGCTTGACGTGCGTTCGCGCGCCGCGGTGCAGGTCAAGCCCGGTGATCTTTACACCGTCGCTGACCGCATCGAGGAAAAGGCCGTCAGCCATGCCGGCAATGATTTCATCATCTACGGCGACCAGCGCTTCAGTTACGCCGAGGTCGACGCGCGCGCCAATCAGGTTGCTCACGCGTTGCATGCGCGCGGCCTGCGCTGTGGTGACGTCTGTGCTCTCGCCATGGAAAATCGGCCCGAGTTTTTCTTCTACTGGTTCGGTTTGGCCAAGCTCGGCATTGTTACCGCGGTCATCAATACCCAGGTCAGCGGGCGCCCGCTGGTGCATGCGCTGGAGACGGTCGAGGCCAAGGCGTTCATCGTCGGTGAGGAGTGCCTGACGAATTTTGCCCTCACCGTAGACCGCCCCGCACGGCCGCTCTACGTCGTAGCCGACGCTGAAAAGCCCGCCACCGCCGCGGATCGCGAGATCCTCACGGCCGACATCACGGCCGAGGTCGGCGCCGCGCCGCGCACCACTTACCCGCGCGCAGGGCGCGCAGGGGTGCGCGCCGAAGAGGACATGTTGCTGATCTTCACCTCGGGCACCACCGGTCTGCCCAAGGCGGCGCGTTACAGCCATATGCGTTGGATGTCGTCGGGCGACGTCATGGAGGTGACGCTGAAGACGGGGCCGGACGATGTGTTCTATTGCTGTCTGCCGCTGTATCACGGCGCGGCGGCAACCTCGGTGGTATCGACTGCGCTCAAGTCCGGCGCCAGCATCTTCGTGCGGCGCAAGTTCAGCACGCGTGAGTTCTGGTCCGACGTGCGCAAGTATGGCATCACCGTGGTGCAGTACATCGGCGAGATCTGCCGTTACCTGCTCAACGCGCCGGCGCATGCGGATGATCGCAATCACAGCTTGCGCTACATGCTGGGTGCAGGCCTGACCCCCGAGAGCTGGACGCGCTGGATAGAGCGCTTCGGTGAGGTGCAGATCTTCGAGGGCTGGGGTGCCACCGAAGCCAACACGGCGGTGATCAACATCGACAATTACCCCGGCTCCGTGGGCCGGATTCCCTACTGGGAGAAGTCGAACCTGCGCCTGGTGCGCTTCGACGTCGAGACCGAGACCCATCCGCGCGACGAGAACGGGCGTTTCATTCTGTGCCAGCCTGGCGAAGTGGGAGAAGGTATTGCCTTCATCGTCGATCTTCCCGACGTCGGTGCAGGGCGCTTTGAGGGCTACACCTCGCGCGAGGCGACCGAAAAGAAGATCCTGCGCAACGTGTTCAATGACGGCGACGCCTTCTGGAGCTCAGGCGATCTGCTGCGCTATGACGACGAGGGCTACTTGTACTTCGTGGACCGCATCGGCGACACCTTCCGCTGGAAAAGCGAAAACGTGTCCACCGCTGAGGTGGCCGACGCCTTGTCGGATTTCCCCGGCGTGGAGCTGCTCAACATCTATGGGGTGAAGGTGCCGCAGCACGAAGGTCGTGCAGGCATGGCGGCAGTGGTGATGCAGCCCGGCCATGAATTCGATCCCAAGCTGTTCTACGACATCACCGCAGAGCGCCTCCCTGCCTATGCTGCGCCCGTGTTCGTGCGTGTGTCGAGCGTCGCCGACCTGACCAGCACCTTCAAGCTGCGCAAGGTGGATCTGCAGCGCCAGGGTTACGACCCCAGGGCTTTTGAAGACCCCTTGTACGTTCGCGACGAGCAGGCAAAAACCTACCAGCCATACTCCGAGGAGGCGCTCAAGAACGCGCGCCTGCCGCCGTTCGCCTGAGCACGGTCTCACCTACTTGAAAAAGGAGCCTGCACGGCTCCTTTTTTTCGATCTGGTTTTCGATCTAGTCCGCCTGGACGATGAATGCCTTGCGTCAAGCAGTCAGTCTTGGTCTTGTGCAGGAGGAGACATCTGGACGGCAGTCGCGGCACAAGCGGCGTTGTACCGGGTTCCTGTAAGCGGATGTGCGAGTCGTCCCCAACGGCTGAGCACACAATGGCTGGGAAATGGAGGAGCGGCACATGTTTACAAAAATTCTTGTCTGCGGAGTTGCACTGATCGGTATCGCCGCGTTGGCGGCCATGCTTGACCGCGGTCACGCACGCGCGATCGACTCGCTGGTGCAGATGCCAACGTGCCAGGGCAGCGATAACCATTGCCAGAACATGAGCTCGACCTCGAAGGCCTCGACCGAGCAGTTCTTTGCGATGATGGCCATGCACTGATAGGGCAGTTCGGCTACAGCGGGCGGGGTAACGCAGCTATAGTCGGGCGGCCTCAGTCCAGTCGTACATGCTCAGGGTTCTTGCGTTCATAGTGCCCCGTGCTCACCGAAGTGAGCACGGGGCTTTTTGATGTGTGCCGCCGCACTTCAGCGTGCGGATTCCGCCGTGTGGAAGGTGTGGGCCATGCGCACGATGTAGGCGCGAATGGCGTCGGCATCGGAAGCCTTCAAACTGTCGGCGAAGGTCGGCATGCCACGCTGGGCTAGCAGGCCGTCGAGCAGCGGGCGGCGGAACAGCTCCGGCTCGGCGAGATAGGGCGAATAGCGCAAGTCCTGCATGCCGCCACCGGCCACCGCGCCCGCACCATGGCATTGCATGCAGTAGTGCGCATACAGCATGCCGCCTTGTTCCACTTGTGCTGCGCTGCCGTGGTCAGGGGGCGGGGCCAGGTAGGGTCTGTGCTCAGCCGTGGGCATCGGCGCGCTTGCGCCCAGCTTCCATACGAAGAGACCGCCCGGCACCGGTGCGCCAGGGCGCTCAAGGAGCACGCTCGAGGTGATGTGCATCGAGCTGCCAAAGCCCGCGGCGGCGGCCACGTATTGCTCACCGTCGAGCTCGTAGCTGATCGGACCGCCCAGGATGTCGAGCCAGGTATCGGACTGCCACAGGCGTTTGCCATCGCGTGCGTCAAAGGCGACCAGGCCTTCGCCGCCCACGCCCTGAAACACCAGACCGCCCGCGCTTGCCAGCACCCCACCGTTCCACGGGCCGGCGTGCGGGACGCGCCACGCGGCGACGCGACGCACCGGATCCCAGGCCAGCAGATGGCCTTGCATGAACTTGCGCGCCTGCTCCAGCATGGCCGGGCCCGGCGGCAGCGGCGGCGTCATCAGGCCGGTGTTCCAGCGCCCAGCTTCGTAGCGGAAGTTTGCATCCTTCATCAGAAAGCCGGTGCTCTCCTGCGCCGGGATATAGACCAGGCCGGTGGTCGGGTTGAAGGCCATGGGTTGCCAGTTGTGGCCGCCAATCTGTGAGGGCTGGAGCAGGAAGGGGCTGCCGACCGGATAGCGCGCGCCCTCTGCTTCCACCGGGCGGCCGGTGGCGAGGTCGACACTGCTCGCCCAGTTGACGGTGACGTACTTGTCGGCGCTCAGCAGCGCTCCGGTGGCGCGGTCGAGGACGTAGAAGAAGCCGTTCTTGGGTGCCTGCATCAACACCTTGCGCGTGCGACCGTCGATCTCGAGCTCAGTCAGGATCATTTGTTGGGTGGCGGTGTAATCCCAGCTGTCGCCCGGCGTGGTCTGGTAGTGCCAGACGTATTCGCCTGTGCTCGGGCGCACGGCGACGATCGACGACAGAAACAGGTTGTCGCCGCCGCCCGGGCTGCGCAGGTCGCGGTCGTGGGGCGAGCCGTTGCCGACGCCGAAATAGAGCAAATCGAGCTCGGGGTCCCAGGCCATCGAGTCCCACACCGTGCCGCCACCCCCGTAGCGCCACCATTCGCCGCTCCAGGTGGGCAGCGCAAGCTCTTGCAGCGGGCGGTCGGAGGCGGCACCGTCGGCAGCGTCGGCAGGGTTGCCAGGTACGGTGTAGAAGCGCCAGCGCAGAGCACCCGTCGCCACGTCATAGGCCGAGACGAAACCGCGCACGCCGTATTCGGCGCCACCGTTGCCGATCACCACCACATCGCGCACCACGCGCGGCGCGCCGGTGATGGTGTAGGGGGCGGCGGGGTCGAAGGTGCGCGCCGACCATAGCTCGCGCCCGTCGTCCCGGTTCAGGGCCTGCAGGCGACCGTCGATGGTGGCGACAAAAACGCGCTCGCCATCGACCGCCACGCCGCGATTGACCACGTCACAGCAGGCGTGCATGCCCTTGCCTGCCGGCACTTGCGGGTCGTGCTGCCATTTCAGCTTGCCGCTGCGCGCATCAAGGGCATACACCACGCCCCACGGGCCGCTGACGTACAAGCTGCCATCGACCATGATGGGCGTGGCCTCCACCCCGCGTGGACGATCGAAACGGAAGTGCCAGGCCAGGCCGAGGCCGGCCACATTGCTGGCATCGATGGTGCTCAGCGGGCTGAAGCGAGTTTCGGCGGCATTGAGGCCATGTTGTCGCCACTCGGAGGCCGCGCTGGCGGGCGTCGAGCTTGGTGCTGGCGTTGGCGTGTCGGCGCCGACGGCGGTCGCCATGAGCAGCAGCGGGGCGGCGAGCAGGGCGGCGAGGGGCTTGCGGAACAAGGTGTGCACGAGGACCTCCGGTGAAATGCGCGTAGCGACAAGAGCCTGCTTGCGCTCGATTGTTGATGGCTGTGGTGACCCGCGAATCGTCTGTTTGTAGGGCCTGACGCTCCGACTAGTCGATTTGAACGATTGCCGACCCCCAGGGCTGTGGCATCGTCAGCGCATCGCAGGGCCGCGATCGGTCCGCATCAGTGAGGTGAGAGAGCATGGGTCTCAAAGGAAACGCAGCAATCGTCGGCGCCGCGCAGTACAAGCCGGAGAAATATTCGACCGCGCCGCAGATGTTCCATCTGGAGCAGGTGGCCGATCTGGCCGGACGCGCGCTGGCTGATGCCGGCCTCAAGGCGTCGGACATCGACGGCATGGTGATTCATGGGCCGCAGTTCCATGAAGCGCAGGTTTTTGTGCCGGCGATGGCGGCTGAGTACCTCGGCCTGTCGCTGAACTTCGCCGAAGTCGTCGACCTCGGTGGCTGTTCTTCAGTAGCCATGGTGTGGCGCGCGGCGGCGGCGATCGAGCTCGGTCTGTGTCAGGCCGTGTTGTGCGTGATCCCGTCGCGGATGGCGCCTTTCGCACCCAATGAAGATACCAGCTGGATGGCGCGGGCGATGCGCTTCGGTGGCCACAGCACCGCTTTCGGCGCGCCCGAGGCCGAGTTCGATCTGCCCTATGGTCACCTCGGACAGAACACCGGCTATGCAATGATCGCGCAGCGCTACGCCGCGCAGTACGGCTACGACCCGGTGGCGATGGCCAAGATCGCGGTGGATCAGCGCACCAATGCGCTCGCCAACCCCGAGGCCAGCTTCTTTGGCAAGCCCTTGACGATCGAGGACGTGCTCAACAGCAAGATGGTGGCCGACCCGCTGCACGTGCTCGAAATCGTGATGCCGGTGGCCGGTGGTGCGGCGGTGATCGTCGCCTCCAAGGAAGTGGCAGCGCGCGCACGCAATCGCGGCGCCTGTGTCACCGGCTTTGGCGAGCATCTGTCGTTCAAGTCGCCGACCTACGCCGAGGACATGGTGCACACGCCCATCGGCCCCGCTGCCGACCGCGCCTTTGCCATGGCCGGAATCAAGCGTAGCGATGTGCAGGCCGCGCAGATCTATGACTGCTACACCATCACCGTGCTGCTCACGCTCGAGGACGCCGGCTTCGTGCCCAAGGGCGAGGGCATGCGCTGGGTGCGCGAGCATGACCTGACCTGGCGCGGTGACTTCCCCATGAACACCCACGGCGGCCAGCTCAGCTTTGGCCAGAGCGGCACCTCGGGTGGCATGTCGCAGGTCATCGAGGCCTTCCATCAGATCGCCGGTCGCGCGGGCGAGCGCCAGCTCAAGGACTGCAACACCGTGTTCGTGTCCGGAACCGGTGGCGTGATGAGTGAGCAGGGCGCACTGATTCTTCAGGGAGCATGACCAGCATGTCGACCAACAAACCAATGCCGATGCCGACCGCAATTTCGGCACCCTTCTGGAATGGCCTGAAGGAAGGCCGTCTCACCATTCCGCAGTGCAAGTCTTGCGGCCACTGGATCTTCTTTCCGCGCCGTCATTGCGACAAGTGCTGGTCGCAGGACCTCGAGTGGAAGGAAGTGAGGGGCGCGGGCACGCTGTACACCTACACCCTGACCCGCGTTCCCACCCTGCCGGACTTTGCCGACGAGATGCCGCAGAAACTGGCGGTGGTCGAACTCGACGAAGGCGTGCGCATCAACACCACGCTCGTCGGCTTGGACGAGGGCGAGATCAAGGTCGGCATGCGCGTCAAGGCGGTGTTTGACACCGTCAATTCCGATGGCACCGCGCTGCTGCGCTTCACCGCTGCCGACAATGACTTCCCGACGTGCATCGACAGCACGCCCGCCGCGCTCGCCGCCGCTTCAGCGGCGCAGGCTGATGCGGCCGCAGCGGTGACCAAGCGCGAAGTGCGCTTTGACGACGAGGCCGCGATGAAGGCCCTGGTCAGCGATGCCTACAGCGACTGGAGCAACCAGATCGTTGTCGACCAGGACCTGATCAACGAGTTTGCGCAGTTGTCGGGCGACGATTACTGGATTCACACCGACCCCGAGCGCGCCCGCGCACAAAGCCCCTTCGGCGGCACCATCGCCCACGGCGCGCTGGTGCAAGTGCTGCAGTCACGCCTGCGCGTGGCACTGGACTTCGAAGTGGTCGGCTTCAACAACATGGTCAATTACGGTTCCGACCGCCTGCGCTTCCCCGCGCCCGTGCCTGCCGGCTCGCGCATTCATGCGCGTACGCGGGTCAAGGCCGTGGAGAAGCTGCCCAAGGGCATGCAGATGACGCTGGAAATCGTCACCCATGTGGTCGGCAACGAGCGTCCGTCCGTGATCAATGATCTGGTCATCCTGTACATGTGATCAGCCTGAGTTCTTTGTTTTAGCGTTGTTGTAGTGCCTTTGTTGTACCTGTAGTTCTGTTGCATGGTTACCCTCCTCTATTTGCCGCCGCCCGCAAGGGTTGGCGGCGTTTTTTTTGGGCGTGTGCGAACTGGGGTCCGGAACGGCGCTGACGGACTGGTCGAAGGCGACGGCACGTGGAGCGTGAGCACCGCGTGGCGGTGAGCCCACGGTTCCGGTCGCCCGAGCTCTCGCCGAGCTGGAGAAGGTGATCTGTGTGCGGAGCTGGGTGTCACTCGGCAGACCTTGTACCGGCACGTCTCCGGACTGCAGGCGGTTCCGTCGATAGAGGGCTTGGGCATGGCGGCCGACGCTGCCGCAAGTCTCAAGAATGGACTGGCGTTGCGGAGATCTTCACGCCCAGGGCATGAAGCAGCTTGAGCACTGTGTCATAGCGTGGCTTCGCGCCGGGCGCGAGTGCTTTATAGAGGCTCTCACGGCCAAGGCCCGCATCTTTGGCGAGTTGCGCCATGCCACGGGCGCGTGCTACGTCGCGAACGGCAGCGAGGAACACATCAGGGTTTGGGTCTTCCAGCGCTGCTGTCAGATACTCTGCGATGGTTTCCTCATCGTTCAGGTAGTCGGCAGCGTCAAAGGTGGCAATTTTGACCATCGTTCACTCCTTGTCCAAAGCTCGCGCCACGTTGTCTTTCAAACCGACAAGCCAAGCGTCGAACTCGTCCGTACGCAGGAAGGTGTTCATGGCGGCAGTGTATCCATACGGATACGATCGTACAAGGCAGAACCGCTGGCGAAGACCGAGAGCCACCCTTGTGCACATCGGGCGGCAGTAGTTGCCGGATCGCACGCTGTGGGCATCTTCACCGATGGAAGCCGTCCGCCAAGAGCTCAAGAATCAGACTCCGATTTGCAGAACGCACACCAGGTGCTCTCACGCGCGATGGTCGTGCAGCGGAAAACGCAGCGACCTGTCCAGTTCGAACTGACCGAGCCGACGCGCACGGCCGTCGCTGCCTGGATCGCGAAGGCCGCCTTGAGGTCGGAAGGTTTCCTCCTTCCGAGCTGCCTGCACGACTCTCCGCATGTCTCCACTCGACCGTACGCCAGGATCGTCGAGGACTGGGTGGTGGCCGCCGGCCTCGATCCTTCCGCCTACGGTACGCACTCCATGCGGAGGACGAAGGCGACATTGATCTACAAACGCACGAAGAACCTGCGGGCGGTTCAGCTCCTGCTCGGCCACTCCAAACTTGAATCGACGGCGCGGTACCTCGGCATCGAGGTCGATGACGCCTTGGAGATCTCCGAGCAGATCGAGATCTGAACCCGGAACGGCTGCCCGCCAAGCAGCTTTTGCCGGCGGGCGGCTGCTTACCGTGATGATGCTGAGAGGGTACTATCGGCCAGGAGCGGCCCGTCGGAGATCCCTTCGCATAGCTGTCGCTCATCTGTTCGATGTATGCTCACAAGCTACGTACGTCTCACGTGAAACATCGATTCAGATTTAAAGGCAAAAATACGCCTTTCGTTGTCGAGATATTGCACATGCACAAGAATTCGGCATGCCGTACAGCGACCTGCTGAACTTGGTGTCCGCTCCGTCATGTATATACATGCGGAAATACCTTGTAGACCCAATTTGTAGTGAGGATAGGCGCTTGGCGTACGAGCTTGAGCATCGACTAGTGGTTGGACTTGCATCCAGCGCGCTATTTGATCTTTCAGAGCCGGATCAGGTGTTCCGCGAAAACGGCGAACTTGAGTACCGTAGATATCAAAGAGACAACCAAAGCGTCCCT
>Ga0209476_10002020_pt1 | contig 13624 bp, 16 predicted proteins | sample KloWWTrecipitate_FD_187179 | JGI IMG/M metagenome (GOLD analysis project Ga0209476, IMG submission 187179) | Active sludge microbial communities from Klosterneuburg, Austria, studying microevolution and ecology of nitrifiers - Klosterneuburg... | ecosystem: Engineered > WWTP > Aerobic digester... | reverse complement strand
TTCGGAGTGAACCTTGGCACGTCGCAGAGTCGTAATTACCGGTCTGGGTATTGTTAGCCCGGTCGGAAACACCGTCGAAGAGGCATGGCAGAATATTCTGGCCGGTCGCTCCGGTATCGCCCATGTTACCAAATTTGATGCCTCCACCTTCCCGGCCCAGATTGCCGGCGAGGTCAAGAACTTTGACATCACAAACTATATTTCAGCCAAAGATGCGCGCCGGATGGATACGTTTATCCATTTCGGCATGGCAGCGGGTATCCAAGCAGTGCGTGACGCCGGTCTGGACAAGGAAAATGCCGTCGACCTTGAGCGGGTCGGGGTCGCGATCGGCTCCGGTATTGGCGGCTTACCGCTGATTGAAGCAACAAATGAGGAGTACCTTGCTGGTGGCATCCGCAAGGTTTCACCATTTTTTGTGCCGGGTTCGATCATCAATATGATCTCCGGCAATCTGTCGATCATGTACGGTTTCAAGGGGCCGAACATTGCCCACGTATCGGCTTGCACGACCGGAACCCATTCGATCGGCGAGGCGTCTCGGATCATCGAGTACGGTGATGCTGATGTGATGATTGCGGGTGGTGCCGAATCGACAGTTTCGCCACTCGGCATGGGGGGCTTCTGCTCCGCTCGTGCGCTTTCTACTCGCAACGATGATCCGACCACTGCCAGCCGTCCTTGGGACAAGGATCGTGATGGGTTCGTTCTGGGCGAGGGGGCCGGCGTCATGGTTCTCGAAGAGTATGAGCATGCCAAGGCCCGTGGTGCCAAGATTTATGCTGAGCTGGTCGGCTATGGCATGAGTGCTGATGCTCATCACATCACGGCACCGAATTCGGATGGCCCAAGGCGCAGTATGCTGAACGCCCTGAAGAATGCCGGTTTGAATCCGTCTGATGTGCAATACGTCAATGCACACGGCACATCAACGCCCCTCGGTGATAAAAATGAAACCGAGGCGATCAAGCTGGCTTTCGGTGATGCCGCGTACAAACTGGTCGTCAATTCGACCAAGTCGATGACCGGGCACTTGCTGGGTGGGGCAGGCGGTATTGAGTCGCTGTTTACCGTACTCGCGCTTCATCATCAGATTTCACCGCCAACGATCAATATTTTCAATCAGGATCCGGAGTGTGATCTTGACTTCTGCGCCAACCAGGCGCGGGAAATGAAGATTGATTATGCATTGAAGAATAACTTTGGCTTTGGTGGGACCAACGGATCGCTGGTATTCAAGCGCTTCTGATTCTGAAGGCAGGATAGAACGGTGCAGTTTCCGATCACGATCGGGCTGCACCGTTCGCGTTTTATGGACCTTGGTTTGCTGTTCGTTGCGCTACTGGCAAGTGTGGCAGCACTTGCCTTTCCGCAGACGACGACAATTCAGTTTAGTGTTTGTGCGGTGATCTGGGTTGCCGCAGGACTTGCTTGGCAGCAATTGACGCCTAAGTTCTCAGCAATTCGGCTGGAACGTAGCGGGCAGGTGTTTGTTGCCCTTAACGGCAAAAGCGAATTTTTGGGCGCTGAGATATTACCGGGTGCGACCGTTCACCCCTGGATGACGGTAGTCAAATTAAAAACTGAAGAGGCTTGTTCCAAAGCACTTATTGCTACGGTCGACTCGCTAAATCGGCAGGATTTTCGCCGTCTGCGGGTATTCCTGCGTTGGCAAGCTGACTTCAGCGCGCCGAACGACGACGCCTGATGACCGTATTTTTTGCTTTTGCCAGCATTTCCGGATAGTCACGTGAGTAATGCAGGCCACGGCTTTCTTTGCGCAGCATGGCGCAACGGACGATCAAATCAGCAGTAGTTACCAGATTACGCAATTCGATCAGGTCGTGACTGACCCGAAACTTTGAGTAAAACTCGTGTATTTCCCGTGTCAGCAAGCCGATGCGATGTTTGGCACGCTTCAGGCGCTTGGTGGTACGGACGATACCTACGTAGTCCCACATGAAGCGGCGTAACTCATCCCAATTATGAGAAATGACGACCTCTTCATCAGCATCGGTAACCCGGCTTTCATCCCATTGTGGCAGATCGGGGACTATTTCGGCTTTTGTCGCCAAGATGTCGTTGACCGCAGCCTCCGAGAAAACCAGGCATTCAAGCAGCGAGTTGGAGGCGAGTCGATTGGCACCGTGCAGGCCAGTACATGAGGCTTCGCCAGCTACGTAAAGACCTGCTACATCAGTGCGCCCATGCAGATCACTGACAATGCCGCCACAGGTGTAATGTGCCGCCGGCACTACGGGAATACCATCGCGCGCGATATCGATACCAAGCTCGAGACAGCGAGCGTGAATATTGGGAAAGTGGGCGCGGATGAAATCCTCGCCTTTGTGGGAAATATCGAGGAAGACGCAATCGAGACCGCGCTTTTTCATCTCGAAGTCGATGGCGCGAGCTACGACATCGCGCGGTGCCAGTTCGGCGCGCTCATCGTGTTCCAGCATAAAGCGGGTTCCGTCTGGCAAGCGGAGCAGGCCGCCTTCACCACGAACTGCTTCCGAGATCAAAAATGATTTGGCCTGCGGGTGGTACAGGCAGGTTGGGTGAAACTGGATGAACTCCATGTTCGATACCCGGCAACCGGCACGAAAAGCCATCGCTATACCATCACCGGTCGAGGTGTCAGGATTGGTCGTATAGAGATAAACCTTACCGGCGCCACCCGTTGCGATGAGGGTATTGGGTGCGCCGATCGTAACCACTTCTCCGTTACGGCTATCGAGAACGTACGCACCGAAGCAGCGATTTTCCCCACTTCCCAGCTTGTCGCCAGTAATCAGGTCGATGGCGATGTGACTTTCGAGAACGGTGATATTCGGATTGGCTCGAACTTTTTTGGTCAGCGTTTCTTGTACGGAATACCCGGTGGCATCGGCAACGTGAATAACACGGCGGGCACTGTGTCCGCCTTCACGAGTCAGATGGTAACCAGATTCGTCCTTGGTAAAAGGAACGCCTTGCTCGATCAGCCATTCGATGGCGCGCTGGCCATTCTTGACGACAAAGCGGGTCGCTGGTTCATCATTGAGCCAAGCGCCGGCGATCAATGTATCCTGAATGTGAGCCTCGATGGAGTCCCGACTATCGAGAACAGCGGCGATCCCACCTTGGGCCCAACCCGATGCTGAATCTTCAAGGCTGCGTTTGCTAACCAGCGCGACACGGCAATGCTTCGCCAGCCGAAGGGCGGCTGATTGTCCGGCCAAACCGCTACCGATGATAAGGACATCAAAATTCTGCAAGGCTGCTCTCTAAATGGTTAGTTTTTGCGGAATATAGCACGCGAGAAACGATTCATTTCGTTACAGAGTGTCACAATTAAGGAGAATTACCTATCTGCAGCACAAAAATGGCTGCGCTATACTCCGTACGAGAAGTGCATTAATAACCAAGCCCCAGGGAAAACAAGCACCATGAGTGAGCGCGAGATCGATCAGGCACTGGTCGAGCGGGCGCAAGGCGGAGATCAGCACGCCTTCGACCAGTTGGTAAGCAAATATCAGCGCAAGCTGGGGCGGTTGCTGTCGCGTTTTATTCGTGACCAAGCTGAGGTTGAAGATGTCTCACAAGAGGCTTTTATCAAGGCGTACCGTGCCTTGCCCTCCTTTCGTGGGGAAAGCGCCTTCTATACTTGGCTTTACCGTATTGGCATCAATACAGCCAAGAATTATCTGGTCTCCCAAGGGCGCCGCGCTCCGACATCTACTGAATACGATGCCGAGGAGGCGGAATCCTTCGAAGATGCCAGCCAATTGCGTGACATCAATACACCTGAGAGTCTTTTACTATCCAAGCAGATAGGTCAGACGGTAAATGCTGCCATGGACGCGCTACCCGAAGAGCTACGAACCGCCATCGTGCTGCGTGAAATCGAGGGCATGTCCTACGAAGAAATTGCTGACGTCATGAATTGCCCGATTGGTACGGTGCGTTCGCGTATTTTCCGGGCACGCGAGTCGGTGGCTGCAAAGCTTAGACCTCTGCTTGACATAGCGCCAGATCGGCGCTGGTGACCATGGATAAGCATGAAAGTACGATCAGCGCAGTCGTCCGGGCACTGGAAGGCAGGAGTGCTGTCGTTGAAGTCGAAGCCGGTGGTTGCGGTCGTTGTCACGAAAAAGGTGGCTGTGGTGGCCACCAACTGACACAGATGTTTTGCAGTAGCCCAAAAACTTACCGTGTGGACAACGGTTTAGGCGCAAACATTGGTGATCGCGTGACTGTCGCTATCGCAGCCGGCAGTGTGCGCCGTACGGCAAATTTGGCCTACGGCGTACCGTTGACCGCAACAATCGTTGGTGCTGCGCTTGGTTCCCCGCTCGCAGGAGATGCTGGTGCAATGCTCGGCGCAGGCATCGGCCTCGCTATAGCCCTCATTTATGTTCGTTTGCGTTCTCAGGGCGGCTCTGGAAATTTTACTGAACGCCCTTATATCGTTTCTCGTCCGTAGCTGAATCTGGAGGTATGCCGTCCATGAAACGCCTCATCGCCTGTTTTTCGCTCTGGTTTCTTTGTTCATTTGCCATTGCGCAGCCGCGTGGCCTGCCAGACTTTACCGAACTGGTTGAAAAGCAGGGGCCAGCTGTCGTCAATATCAGCACCACTCAGGTTGCGCGTGGTCAGGTTCAGGGAATGCCGTTTCCATTCGATGAGGATGACCCGGCATTCGAGTTTTTCAAGCGCTTCATTCCGCGTCCTCCGGGCGGGGCTATGCCGCGCGAGTTCGAGAACAAGTCATTGGGTTCCGGCTTTGTTATCAGTAGCGACGGTTACATTCTGACCAACGCCCATGTCGTTGAAGGGGCGGACGAGGTGACGGTTCGCCTGACTGACAAGCGAGAGTTCAAGGCCAAGACAATCGGGACCGACAAGCGGACCGATGTAGCATTGATCAAGATTGAGGCGAGTGGGCTCCCTGCCGTCAAATTAGCCGACACCAATCAACTGAAGGTAGGCGAATGGGTTGTCGCCATTGGCTCGCCTTTCGGCTTTGATAATTCGGTAACGGCCGGAATTGTCTCGGCCAAGGGACGTTCGCTGCCACAGGAAAACTACGTGCCATTTATCCAAACCGACGTTGCCATCAACCCCGGCAACTCCGGTGGCCCGCTGTTCAACATGCGCGGTGAAGTGGTTGGCATCAATTCGCAGATCTATAGCCGCAGTGGCGGCTACATGGGCGTTTCGTTTGCTATCCCGATTGATGTGGCGATGGAAGTCCAGAGTCAGCTCCGCGCCTCCGGCAAGGTCAGCCGCGGCCGTCTCGGGGTCGTTATTCAGGAAGTCAGCAAGGAACTGGCTGACTCCCTGGCTTTAAGCAAGCCCATTGGCGCCGTAGTCAACGCTGTTGAAAAAGGTGGACCAGCCGAGAAGGCCGGCCTTGAACCAGGCGATGTGATCCTGAAGTTCGATGGCAAAACCATCAACAATTCGGCAGATTTGCCGCGGATGGTCGGTGCCGTTCGCCCGGGAACTCGTTCTGTTGTGCAGATATGGCGAAAAGGGGCGATGCGTGACATTACCGTCATTATTGGTGAGATACCTGAGGAAAAACAGACGAATGCGCGCCAATTCCGCGGCGCAAAACCTCCGGAGCAAGCAGTCAACCGTATCGGTCTGGTCGTCAACGAACTGACTGCCGAGCAAAAGCGTGAATTGAAGATGAATTCCGGGCTGCTCATCGAGGATGTTCGTGGGGCCAGTAGCCGCGCTGATTTGCGTCCGGGTGATATCGTCATTGCGGTCATCAGCAAGGGCGCAACCACGGAGGTAAAGACGGTAGAGCAATTCAACAAATTGCTACTCCAGTTTGAGAAGGGCAGCAGTGTGACCTTGTTGATCCGCCGTGGCGAGATGCAGACTTTCGTGACGATCAAGGGCTTGAATGGGAATTAAACTGACGCTGATCAGCCGAGGCTATTGTCACCTCTGTCACGACATGGAGGTGGCATTGGCGCCACTGGCAGCCGAGTTCGGGGCTACGGTGAATGTATTGGATGTCGACGCTGACCCCGTTCTGGAATCAAGGTACGATGAACTGGTGCCAGTTTTACTGCATGGTGAAACGGAACTCTGCCATTACTTCCTGGATGAGTCTAAAACCCGTGAGTATTTGGCCGAAATCCGCTAAAATCCAAGGTCTTCCGAACAGGGAAGGGCGCCGTAAAGCGCCCTTTTTTACAAGCATCAATGGATCATATTCGAAATTTCTCCATCATCGCCCACATCGACCATGGCAAGTCGACGCTAGCCGATCGCATCATTCATCTCTGCGGAGGCCTTTCAGATCGTGAGATGGAAGCCCAGGTTCTCGACTCAATGGATATCGAGCGCGAGCGTGGCATCACCATCAAGGCCCAGACGGCTTCGCTGCAATACAAGGCGCGCGATGGCAAGATCTACAACTTGAACCTGATTGACACGCCGGGACACGTAGACTTCTCGTATGAAGTATCGCGCTCGCTGTCGGCTTGTGAAGGTGCGCTACTAGTCGTCGATGCCTCGCAGGGCGTCGAGGCACAAACAGTGGCCAACTGTTATACCGCGCTGGAACTGGACGTCGAAGTTGTACCAGTGCTGAACAAGATCGATTTGCCCTCGGCCGACCCGGATAATGCGCGGCAGGAAATTGAGGATGTAATCGGCATCGATGCCACTGATGCTGTCCTCGCCTCAGCCAAGACCGGCTTGGGTGTCGAGGATATTCTAGAGGCGGTGATCGCCCGAATCCCACCGCCAAAGGGTGATCCGGCAGCGCCGCTCAAGGCGCTGATTATCGACTCCTGGTTCGATAACTATGTCGGCGTGGTTATGCTGGTGCGCGTCGTTGACGGCGTTTTGCGCCCGAAGGATAAATTATTGTTCATGGCGACCGGTGCCATCCAGCTTTGCGAACAGGTTGGTGTCTTTTCGCCAAAATCCGTGCAACGTAGTGCGCTGCAAGCCGGAGAGGTGGGGTTCGTCATTTCCGGTATCAAGGAGTTGAAGGCGGCCAAGGTTGGCGACACGATTACTACGGTCGACCGCAAGGCCGCTGCAGCATTGCCCGGCTTCAAGGAAATCAAACCACAGGTGTTTGCCGGTTTGTACCCGATCGAATCCAATCAGTACGACTCACTGCGCGAATCGCTCGAAAAACTCAAACTTAACGATGCCTCGCTGCATTACGAACCCGAGGTTTCACAGGCGCTCGGCTTTGGTTTCCGCTGCGGCTTTCTCGGTCTTTTGCACATGGAAATCGTCCAGGAGCGTCTGGAGCGAGAATTTGATCAGGATCTGATCACCACTGCACCAACAGTTATTTACGAAGTTGTGATGCGTGATGGATCGATTGTTCAGATTGAGAACCCTGCAAAACTACCTGACACCAGCAAAGTTGAGGAAGTACGCGAACCGATTATCACGGCGACGATTTTTGTGCCGCAGGACTATCTCGGCAACGTCATCACGCTTTGCAACCAGAAGCGCGGCAATCAGGTCGACATGCATTATCACGGCCGCCAGGTAAAAGTGGTCTATGAAATGCCGATGGCTGAAGTGGTGATGGATTTCTTCGATAAATTGAAGTCCTGTTCCAAGGGCTACGCTTCACTCGACTACGATTTCAAGGAGTACCGTGCGGCCGATGTGGTCAAGATGGATATTCTGATTAATAGCGAGAAGGTTGATGCCCTGTCACTGATCGTGCATCGCGCCAATGCGCAATACCGTGGCCGCGAACTGGCCTCAAAAATGCGGGAACTGATTCCCCGTCAGATGTATGACGTAGCCATTCAGGCTGCCATCGGTTCGCACATTATCTCCCGCGAAAATGTTAAAGCCATGCGCAAGGACGTGCTCGCCAAGTGCTACGGCGGTGATATCAGTCGTAAAAAGAAGCTGCTGGAAAAGCAAAAAGCAGGGAAGAAACGCATGAAGCAGGTAGGTAGCGTGGAAATTCCGCAAGAAGCTTTCCTCGCCGTACTGCGCGTCGACAACTGAGAATACCGATGAATTTTGCCTTGATTCTTTTTGTGCTGCTGGTTTTTACCGGTGCACTTTATGCGGTCGACGTCTTGAAATACCGAAAATTGCGTGCCAAAAACGCCAAAGAGCCACTTTGGGTAGAGTGGGGCGCAAGTTTTTTCCCGGTTATCCTGATTGTTTTCGTACTGCGCTCATTTTTGTTCGAGCCGTTCAAAATTCCCTCGGGCTCGATGATCCCGACCTTGCTGGTCGGTGACTTTATTCTGGTCAATAAATTCACCTATGGCATCCGCTTGCCGGTAATCAACAAAAAAATTATCGACATCAACTTGCCTCAACGAGGTGACGTGATGGTTTTTCGTTACCCGGAAGATCCTTCGCTTGACTATATCAAGCGAGTGGTTGGTCTACCGGGTGACACGGTGGCCTATCAAAACAAACGTCTGACCATTAACGGCCAGGCTGTTGAAGTTAGCAAGGTTGCCGACTACTTGCATCCGGAGCGCTTGTATTACTCCGAGCAATATCAAGCGAGGATGGGTGTCGAGCATCGTTTGCTCAACGATACAGACGCGCCGGCTTTTGTTCCTGATGCTGCTCGCTTTCCGTATCGCGAAAACTGTACTTACAATGCAGCGGGGGTTATCTGCAAAGTACCGGCAGGGCACTATTTCATGATGGGCGACAACCGCGATAACAGCCGCGATAGCCGTGCCTGGGGCTTCGTTCCTGAGCAGAATATTGTGGGCAAGGCTTTCTTCATCTGGCTGAATCTTAGCGATCTGAGCCGGATCGGTTCGTTCAAGTGAGGGGAAAAATGATCAAATATCAACGTGGTGTAGCGCTCTCTGGCTTGATCTTCTGGGGTGTCATTTTTTTCCTGGTAGCGGTGTTGGGCATGAAAGTTCTTCCAACCACTATCGAGTATTACAAGATACTTAAGGACACGAAAGTTGTTGCTGCGCAGGCTGCTCCAGAGGCAACTGTGACTGACATCCGTAATGCCTTCAATAAATTTGCCGACATTGACTACCTTGAGTTCAAGGGGAATCAATTGGATATTTCCAAAGAGAACGGCAAGGTTGTGATCGAATTTGCTTACGAAAAGCGTATTCCCCTCTTTTTGAATGTCAGTCTCTTAATTGATTACAAGGGATCGACTGCTGGACAGTAAGGCATGACCGCTCTGCCTGTTGCAAGAAGGCTGGGTCACGACTTTTCGGATAAAAAACTTCTCCGAACGGCACTAACCCACCGCAGTTTTGGCACGCCCAACAACGAGCGCCTGGAGTTTCTCGGTGATGGCATTCTGGACTGTGTCATCGCGGCCGCTTTGTTTCATCGTTTTCCTGATCTGCCGGAAGGCGATTTATCCCGCCTGCGAGCCAATCTTGTTCGGCAGGATACCTTGCACCGTCTGGCAGTCAGCCTGAATATCGGCGACTGTCTGCGCCTGGGCGAGGGTGAATTAAAGAGCGGCGGAGCCCAGCGCCCATCCATTTTGGCCGATGCTCTTGAAGCCTTGTTGGGTGCAATTTATCTCGATGCCGGATTTGAGATGGCGTTCGCAGTGATCGCTAAACTCTACCAGCCGCTACTCGACGAACTGAAGCCGGGACAGGTTCAGAAAGATCCAAAAACAAGCTTGCAGGAATGGCTGCAAGGGCGCAAAAAACCTGTGCCTCGCTACGTTTTGCTTGAAGCTACCGGTGCCGCTCATGAGCAGCGCTTTGAGGTGGCATGTGAAATTGATACCCCCTCCTTGCGTACCATTGGCCATGGCGCCAGTCGCCGCATCGCCGAACAGGCTGCCGCCGACAAGGCATTGAAAGAATTGAAAGCATGAAGAAAATCCGTTCAGGTTACATTGCGATTGTCGGTCGTCCCAATGTCGGCAAGTCGACGCTACTCAACCGTCTGGTTGGGGAAAAAATCAGTATCGTATCGCGCAAGGCGCAGACGACCCGGCACCGGATCACCGGCATTGTGACAACCGATGAATCCCAATTCGTCTTCGTGGACACACCGGGTTTCCAGACCAAGTATGGCAATGCGCTTAACCGTGCAATGAATCGCGGCGTCACCCAAACACTGAGTGATGTCGATCTTGTTCTGTTCGTCATTGAAGCCGGACGCTACGATGCCAAGGATCAGGCCGTGCTCAGACTGCTGCCGAAAGATCGTCCAGTCATTCTGGTCATCAACAAGACCGACCAGTTGAAAGATCGTACGGCTTTACTACCTTTCCTCGCCCAAGTGTCGGTGGATCATGATTACGCGGCCATCGTGCCGATCAGCGCGACTAAAGGGAAGCAGACTGATGAACTGCTCGCCGAAGCGCGCAAACATCTGCCGAATGAAGGCCTGATGTTCCCGGAAGATGATCTGACTGACAAAAGCGAGCGATTTCTTGCTGCCGAATATATCCGCGAGAAGGTTTTCCGTCTGCTCGGTGACGAATTGCCGTATGCCACTACCGTTGAAATCGAAAAGTTCGAAATCGAAGGCAATCTAAGACGGATTTTTGCCGCTATCGTCGTTGACCGCGACGGTCACAAGGCGATCGTCATCGGCAAGGGCGGCGACTCGCTCAAGCGGATTGCCAGTGAAGCGCGTCAGGATATGGAACGCCTGTTCGGTGACAAGGTTTATCTTGAGATTTGGGTCAAGGTCAAATCAGGCTGGAATGATGACGAGCGCCTGCTGAAGAGCCTCGGTTACGAATGAACTTGCGCAGCAAAGTCGACGGCCAGCCGGCCTACGTCTTGCACAGTTCGCCGTTTCGGGAAACCAGTTTAATTGTTGAAGTATTTTCCCGGGATTTCGGGCGAGTGGCGCTGCTGGCACGTGGGGCACGCCGCCCACGTTCAGCGATTCGCGGCCTTTTAATGGGCTTCCAGCCACTTGAATTAAGCTGGGCCGGCAAAGGTGAAGTCCTGACGTTGATGAAAGCCGAATGGCAAGGTGGTCAGCCCTTGCTCGCCGGCGACGCCCTGTTTTGCGGCTATTACCTCAATGAACTACTAATGCATCTATTGCCTCGCGAGGATGCTCACGAGCAGCTTTTCGCCCGCTACACCGACATGCTCGCTCGCTTGGGTGCCGACCCCGGCGGCAAAGTACGCGAAGCTGATTTACGTACTTTTGAAAAAGCCTTGCTTCAGGAACTGGGCTACGGTCTGACGCTGAACCACGACAGCACGGGTAGTGCGATCGTGGCGACGGCTTATTACGCTTATCGCATGGAACAGGGTCCGGTGCGACTGGAGCATGCTGAAGCAGCAGGGCAGGTGGTCAGTGGCAAGACTTTGCTTGACCTCGAAGCCGAAGACTTTTCCGACCCACGCTCACGTGTGGAATCGAAGCAGTTGATGCGGACGCTGATGGCTTACTATCTGGCCGGCAAGGAACTCGAAACACGCAAAATATTCAGGGAGTTGCAGGATCTATGATCGAACTTGGCGTCAATATCGACCACATTGCCACGCTGCGCCAGGCGCGCCGCACCTATGAACCCGATCCGGTCTGGGGTGCCGTCGAGGCCCATCTCGGTGGTGCGGATGGTATTACCGTACATTTGCGCGAAGACCGTCGTCACATTCAGGATGCCGACGTTCGCCGGTTGCGCGAACTGACGCAGGTCAAACTCAATCTTGAAATGGCGGCGACTGACGAGATGCTCGGGATCGCCTGTCAGCTGAAGCCTGAAATGGCCATGCTGGTGCCGGAAGGGCGACATGAAGTGACGACCGAAGGTGGCCTTGATGTCTTGGCACAAGAAGCGCGACTAAAGGCTGTAATTTCCCGTCTGGCCGACGCCGGCATTACGACCAGTGTTTTTATCGATGCCGAAATTCCGCAGATCGAAGCAGCGTCTCGTATCGGTGCCCGTGTTTGCGAAATCCACACCGGCCCGTACGCGCACGCTTTCCACCGCTTGGGCCGCGATGCTGAAGCGCCAGCAGTGATTGCCGAGTTGGAAAAGATTCGCCTGGCCGGTCAGCGTATTCGCGAACTCGATATGCGCTTCAATGCCGGGCATGCGCTCAACTATTACAACGTGCAACCGGTTGCACGACTGCCCGGTGTGCGTGAGTTGCACATCGGTCACGCTATCGTCAGCCGTTCCATATTTGTTGGCTTGCGTGAAGCGGTTCGTGAGATGAAACAGTTGATGCGTGAAGCGGCGCAACACAAAGAATGATTTACGGTATCGGCACCGACATAGTCGCCGTCAAACGCCTGCAAGGCATGTGGGAACGCCACGGCGACAAGGCATTAAAGCGACTGCTTGCCCCTTAGGAAATGACCGACTTTACCAAGGCGGCCGACAAGGGGCGCTTTCTCGCCAAACGCTTTGCCGCCAAGGAAGCCTTCAGCAAGGCGCTCGGCACCGGTATCCGACCACCTGCGGTGTTATCGGCCATTGCCGTCAGCCACGACGAACTGGGCAAGCCAACCCTCGACTTCTGCGGTCAACTGGCAGAAATGATCAAAAATCAGGGTCTCACGGCACACCTTTCCCTGAGCGATGAAGCCGATTACGCCATCGCCTACGTTATTCTGGAGCGTACATGACACAACTCGCCCTCGGCCCGCTGATGATCGACATCGCCGGCACCCAGCTAACCGATCTTGATCGCGAGCATCTTCGTCACCCCTTGGTCGGCGGCATCATTCTTTTTACCCGCAACTATGCCGATCCGGAGCAATTAACGCAGTTGACCGCAGAAATTCATGCTCTGCGCACGCCAGCACTGCTGATTGCGGTCGATCATGAAGGGGGCCGGGTGCAACGCTTTCGTGACGGTTTTACACGCTTGCCCAGCATGGCTACCCTCGGTCGTCTTTGGGATCAACAACCGGAAGCCGCGCTCGATGCCGCTAGCCAGGTTGGCTACGTGCTGGCTGCCGAGTTGCGCTCACGGGGTGTCGATTATTCCTTTACGCCAGTTCTCGATCTTGACTACGGCCCATCGCGCGTCATCGGCGATCGTGCTTTCCATCGTCAGCCGGCAGCGGTCGTTGCACTCGCCGGTGCGCTGGCAGCAGGATTGCACCGGGCTGGCATGGGCTCCTGCGGCAAGCATTTTCCAGGGCACGGCTATGTCATTCCAGATTCCCACATCGCACTACCGGTCGATGACCGCAGTCTGGATGCCATACAGGAAGACCTCGTTCCCTATCGCCAACTTCCCCTTGATGCAGTCATGGCCGCTCATGTGATTTATGAGTGCATGGACTGCAATACTGCTGTATTTTCAAATAAATGGATCGCTTATTTGAGAGATAACATTAAGTTTAACGGGGTTGTTTTCACAGATGATTTGTCGATGGAAGGTGCCGGCATTGTCGGTGGCATGCTCAATCGTGTCGACGCCGCCTACCGGGCGGGATGCGACATGTTGCTCGTGTGCAATGCACCGGAATCGGTGGCGGAGGTTCTGGCGAATTGGCGACCGGAGATCGATCCGCTCAGAGGTCAACGGGTTGAAACACTTATCCCCAAACAAGCCGCCAGAGATTGGGCCTCTCTGCAATCTGATCTGATTTATCAGGCGGCACAGCAAACCTTCACTCGGTTGATGGCCTGAAATAAAAACGGGCAGCCAAAGCTGCCCGATCACTGCACGGCTCAAAC
>Ga0209476_10002015_pt1 | contig 13646 bp, 10 predicted proteins | sample KloWWTrecipitate_FD_187179 | JGI IMG/M metagenome (GOLD analysis project Ga0209476, IMG submission 187179) | Active sludge microbial communities from Klosterneuburg, Austria, studying microevolution and ecology of nitrifiers - Klosterneuburg... | ecosystem: Engineered > WWTP > Aerobic digester... | reverse complement strand
CGGCTTTGCAGTATTTACACCAGGTCCAAGATTTTGTGGTGCAAAGACATAACTTTTATCTGGATTGTTTTTTTCAAATTCTATGGCGAATTCGTATGATTTTTTTCTTTTTTCTAATTTATCTAACATAGTTGGATTTTTTGGAGCATTCTTTGAAAGCAAATCATTCAACGACTTTAATGCTTTATCAAAATTTCCTTCGGCAGCTAGTTGAGTGGAATAAGGAGATTTGTAATCCAGTGTATAAACTGAATCTAACGAAAAAGCCATTTCGAAATGGTGAATACTTTTCTTGTGACTTTTCATATTGCCAAATAAGCTGCCCAATGCCAGGTGTGCATCTACGTATTTGTTATCTTCTTCCACAGCTTGAAGTAGCAGCCCGATTGCACTGATTATATTATCATCTGCGGCTCTTTCCTGTGCCTGATTATAATATTGAACAGCTTTCTTTTTTATTTTTCCCGGATCGTATTGAGAAAAAGCAGCAAAAGCATGACAAGTAATAAGTAAAAGGAGAAATATTTTTTTCATCAATCAATTGTATTGGATTCTTATAACGAAGCTACTTTGTTTTTATTCCACAAAAGAGAGAAAAAAGTACGGAATGGTTGCCTATGGCACATTGATATATTTATGCAGCTGCAACGAAAGCTCCCATTTAGGATTTGCTTTAATATACTCAATTATTTGAGGTGTTATTTGCGCTGCTTTGTCCCACTCTGGCTGTAAATACAATTTGCAATTATCGCTTACCATTGCGGCATATTTTTCCGCCCAGCCAAAATCTGAACTATTAAAGACTACCACTTTTAATTCGTTGGCAAATGGAACAACTTCTTCCAGCGGAGCTTTGAATTTTTTTGGAGAAAGGCATATCCAATCCCAACTGCCGCTTAATGAATGAGCACCAGATGTTTCGATATTGGTTTTTAAACCTGCGGATTGCAATGCTGCAGTTAGTGTATCTAAATTGTGCATCAATGGTTCGCCACCAGTGATAACTACTAATTCAGCAGGAGTTTTTAAAACAGTTGCTGTTAAATCCTCGATTGAATAATGAGGATGTTTGTCTGCATCCCAGCTATCTTTTACATCGCACCATACACAGCCAACATCGCAACCGCCAAGACGAATAAAGTATGCTGCTTTGCCCTGGTGATAGCCTTCGCCCTGTATGGTATAGAAATGTTCCATTACAGGAAGTGAAGTGGTATTTAAAGCTATATCAATCATTGAGTTTTTAACTCCCCTTTAGGGGATGGGGGTTTAGTTCTTCATCATACATGAACGATAAGTATTCATCATTAGCGCAGCAATTGTCATCGGGCCAACGCCGCCGGGTACAGGAGTAATCCAAGAACATTTTGGAGCAACCGTATCAAACGCTACATCGCCTTTTAATTTGAATCCGCTTTTTTTAGAGGTATCGGAAACTCTTGTAATGCCCACATCAATTACAATTGCCCCTTCCTTCACCATATCAGCAGTAATGAATTCTGTTTTACCTAATGCAGCAACAATGATGTCAGCCTGCAGGCAATATTCTTTTATATTTTCTGTTTTGGAATGACAAACGGTAACGGTACAATTGCCGGGGTTTGTATTATTGCTTAACAAAATACTCATAGGTCTTCCTACAATGTTACTTCTGCCTACAATCACTGCATGTTTTCCTTTTGTATCAATTTTATAATGCTTTAATAGTAACATTATTCCGTATGGTGTAGCCGACACAAATGTTGGAACACCTTGTACCATTCTTCCCACACTTACTGGATGAAAACCGTCAACATCTTTATCAGGATCAATTGCGTTGATTACTTCATCATCAGAAATATGTTTTGGTAAAGGAAGTTGAACAAGAATGCCATCTATATCGGGATCGTTATTCAGTTCTTCAATTGTGTCGAGTACTTTCATTGCCGATTCATCTTCGTCGAAGCGTATCAAAGTAGATTTAAAACCAACTTCTTCGCAAGCTTTTACTTTGGCTGCTACATAGGTTTCGCTGGCACCGTTATTCCCAACAAGTATTGCTACAAGATGTGGGATTTTTTTCCCTTCTGTTGATAATTGAGCTACATCTATTTTTAATTCATCTTTTATTGCCTGCGCTGCTTTTTTCCCGTCTAGTAAATTCATGCCGCAAAAATAGTATTAATCGCAATCTTTATTTTGATACGCAATGTTATCCTTGTAACTTTCTATTAAATTCTATTATTTGAAAAGAAAATTTATACTCAATTTCTTATTGCTGATTTGTATTTCTGCTGCAATTCAGGCACAGACATTGCGTCGTCCTGTTGCTGCTCCATATTTCGGTTTGGGTGCTTATAGTTTAAATCATGTAGATGCTTTTTCATTTACAGCCAATCAAGCTTCATTAGCACAGCTAAAAAGCAGCACTGCAGGTGCTTATGGAGAAAGGCGTTTTCTACTCAATGAGCTGAATAATTATACAGCTGCAATCGGATTGACTACTAAGGGAGGAAATTTTGGCGTAAAAGCCGGGTATTCAGGCTTTACTGATTATAACGAAACGCAGATTGGGCTTGCTTATGCAAGAAAACTGGGGGCCAAAATAGATGTTGGAGTTCAGTTTAATTATAACGGTGTACGAATCCCAACTTATGGTAATTCATCGGCTATTAGTTTTGAACTTGGAACAATTTTGCACATTTCCGAAAAACTACATGCCGGCTTACATGTTAATAATCCCGTAGGCGGAAAATTTGGAAAAGAACAGCAGGAAAAACTATCTTCTGTTTATGCAATAGGAGTGGGATATGATGCTTCGGAGAAGTTTTTCATTAGCTGTGAAATAGAAAAGGAAGAGGATCAGCCTATTAATGTGAATGCCGGATTTCAATATAAATTGATAAAAGAATTATTAGTCCGTGCTGGTGTCTCATCTGCAACATCATCCTTATGGGTAGGGCTTGGGTTAACAGTAAAATCATTCCGGATTGATGTTACATCTGCTTTCCATTCTCAATTGGGTGTTACGCCGGGATTACTTGTACTCTTCAATTTTAATTCAAAAGAGGATTGAAAAGATTAATTATCATATTAGGCGTTGCATTTTATTCCCAAATAAGTTTTAGCCAGGAGATTCCTATTACTACCGAACAGCAACTGGAAAATCTTACCGATGCCAACGAAGGCGAAACAGAAGATGATACTTATTTGCAGGAACTTGAAAACTTCAGACGACATCCCCTGAATATAAATACAGCAGATGCAGAAGAGTTTAAGCAGTTAAGAATTCTTACCGATTTGCAAATCATAAACTTTATAACCTACAGAAACCTATTTGGGAAATTAATCAGTCTTTACGAATTACAAGCTGTTCCTTCCTGGGATATTGGCACTATAAAAAAGCTTGTCCCATTTATTACAACTGCCACTGCCATATCATTAAAAGATGAAGCAGGCATGCGATTTAAGGATGGAGAGCATAGTTTGTTGCTTCGGGGCATACAGGTCTTAGAAAAAGCAAAAGGGTTTGACAAATCAACAACAGGTACAAAATATCTTGGTAGTCCGCAAAGAGTTTTTTTTCGATACCGTTACACTTATAAAAATTTATTACAATTTGGTATCGTTGGTGATAAAGATGCCGGAGAGCAGTTTCTAAAAGGAGCACAAAACAAAGGTTTTGACTTTTATTCTTTTCATTTATTTGCAAGAAAGATCGGTATCATACAGTCATTAGCACTCGGCGATTTTAGTGTAAATCTTGGGCAAGGGCTAACGCAATGGCAAGGCCTCGCATTTAAAAAAAGTGTGGATGTGATGGGAGTGAAGCGGCAGTCGGCAACACTACGGCCTTATAATTCTGCGGGAGAATTTTATTTTAATCGTGGTGCAGGAGTTACTATTAAAAAGGGAAAGATAGAATCAACTGTATTTGCTTCCATAAGAAAGCTAAGTGCCAACTTTGTGGCAGATACTGTAAATAATGAAGATTTTATTTCCTCGTTCTTAACATCGGGGTATAACCGAACGCCCAGCGAACAAGCTGACAGAAATAATTTGCGACAGACTTCTTTTGGTGGTAATATTCTTTTTCGAAACAATAGATGGCATGTTGGTGCGAATGCAGTTTTTTATAATTTTTCGTTGCCGGTAGTAAAAAGGGAAGAGCCTTATAACCGTTATGCCATAAGTGGAAACAGCTGGTATAATATGAGTTTTGATTACAGCTATACTTACAAGAACATGCATTTTTTTGGAGAAGCAGCAATTGATAAGAGAAATAATAAAGCATTTGTAAATGGATTACTTGTTAGTGTTGACCCAAGAGTTGATTTATCAATTGTGCAAAGAACAATAAGTAAAGGCTATCAGTCTATCAATGGAAATGCGTTTACTGAAAACACTTTTCCGACAAATGAAACGGGAATATATGCTGGTGTAAGCATTCGTCCGGCAATAGGATGGAAAATTGATGCGTATGCTGATTTTTATAAATTTCCTTGGTTAAAATTTTTGGTAGATGCGCCAAGCTATGGGAAAGACTTTTTGGCACAGGTAACTTTTACACCAAACAGGCAGGTAGAAATATATACCCGTTTTAAAACAGAGACCAAACAGGCCAATCAATCGGACAACACGACTGTAACAAACTTTCTGGTGAATTTGCCTAAACAAAACTGGCGGACACAGATTAGTTATAAACTAAATACAAGTTTTACTATACGAAACCGTGTAGAGTTATTATGGTTTGATAATAATGGGGTGAATAAGGCCAACGGATTTCTTACTTTTTTTGATTTTATGTACAAACCCATGCTAAAACCACTCTCAGCCGTATTGCGTTTGCAATACTTTGAAACAGACGACTATAATTCCAGGATATATGCCTATGAAAATGATATTCTGTACGGGTATTCAATTCCGGGGTTTTTTGATAAAGGTTTTCGATATTATTTAAACCTGAATTACGATTTGGCAAAAAATGTGTCCGTATGGCTTCGTTTGGCACAAACCGTTTATAGAAATCAAGTTACGGTAGGATCAGGATTAGATGAGATTCAAGGAAATAGGAGAACTGAAGTAAAGGTTCAGATTCGCTGGATAATTGGAAAATCCTGAAAAAAACAGACTTTTTTTGAATTCATTTAACCATTTGTTAAAAAAAAATTTATCTTGCGGCAGCATTTTATAAGGTAATTCTGTCTTTATACACGACCCTTACCTTTGAGAATTGACTTTTTTCGCTGATAATCAATGCATTCTAAATTAAAAATTAACGTTAACATGAGAAAAATCGCATCACTGTTTACGATGCTAATGTTGGTAACAGCATTCGCATTTGCCCAGAACCGGACGATTACCGGTACTGTGACTGATGAAAAAGGAGACGCTTTACCTGGCGCTTCAATTAGAATTAAAGGAACCCGTACAGGCGTAGCTGCTGACAATAATGGTCAGTTTAGCATCCAGGCCAAAACCGGCGACGTATTGCTTGTATCTGGTGCTGGAATTGAGGCTACTGAAGCTACTGTAGGATCGGGAAATATTGTTGCAATTACAGTTAAAAGATTTGTAGGGATAGGCACTGAAGTTGTTGTAACCGCTTTAGGTATAACTCGTCAGAAAAAAGACTTAGGTTATGCAGCAGCAAAAGTAAACAACGAGGAGCTTACAAAAGGTCGTGCTGTAAATGTGGCAAACGGTTTGCAGGGTAAAGTTTCCGGATTGAATGTAACGAGCCTGAACAACGGAGTTTTTGAAGATGTGAAGATTAATATCAGGGGTATTCGTTCACTGTTGGGTAACAATAACCCAATGCTGCTATTGGATGGAGTACCTGTCCCGTTGGGCTATCTTTCTTCGTTGAACCCCACAGACATTTCTGATGTTAATATATTAAAAGGGTCATCTGCGGCTGCTATCTATGGCCCGGATGCGGTGAACGGTGTGATTGTTGTTACTACAAAGAAAGGCAACCGTTCAGGCGCACCTTCCGTAACGGTAGGTCATTCTACGCAGGTATCAAGGATTTCATTCTTCCCTACACTTCAAACAGAATTCGGTAGTGGTGGTTATGGAGTATATACACCTTACGAGAACTGGTCATGGGGACCTGCTTTCGATGGTACTGCAAGGCCGGTAGGAAAAGTTCTGGAAGATGGATCAAGACAAATGCTCCCTTATATCGCAACAAATGAGAGGAAAAAATTTTTTAATACGGGTTTAACTATCCAGAATGATGTTTCTTTCTCCACCAAAGATTTCTATATTAGCGCACAGGACGTTATTCTTAAAGGTATCGTTCCTGATGATAAGAACAGGAGAACCGGTATTCGTATGAACACTTCAAAAGAGTACGGAAAATTCAGACTTCAATTTAATACAAATTTTATCCAAACCAACTACAATGTATTCGACGAAGAAGCGATGAGTGCATATAACGCTGGTAACAATGTGGGTGGTAATGATGGTTTGATGGCCTTGATTTTCAACACTCCTGCCCAGATTCCACTTAGGCGGTATAAAGATTTTACAAATGACCCATTCGCTACTTATAACGGTTGGTTCAATGACTATGGCAACAACCCCTATTTCTGTATCGACAACTGGAGGCAAAGTGGAAAGGGGGATGATTTGTTGACTAGTTTGGAGTTAGGTTTAAAAGCGACAAGTTGGTTAAATATCACTTATCGTGCAGCTGCTGCTATCAACTCTACTATTAGCACAAGTATTTCAAAAGGAGAAGTGCCTTCTGTGTATGCACAGAGTTCAAGAGGCTTCAAGTTAATTCCAGGTACAGTGGCTGAAGGATCCCGTAGGTCAAGCCGACTTTCTTCTGAACTTTTCGCTAACGCATCAAAGCAGTTCGGAGATTTCAAGTTGAATGTAATTGCCGGTCAGTATTTCAGGCAGGCTGATGCCAAAACAACTAACGTTTCAGTTGGTAATCTTGTCGTTCCAGAATTGTTTAACGTTGCCAATCGTGCAGGAGAACTGCAAGGAGGATCTACATATAGTAAATCAAGACTGCTTTCTGTTTACGGTAGCATCGGTCTTGGTTATAAGGGTGTGAATGTGGAGGTTACCGGAAGAAATGATAAAACGTCTTTGCTGAATGCATTGAACAGGTCATATTTCTATCCTGGGGTAAATGCTTCTATTGTATTGAGCGATATGATTGGTGAAATCAAATCAAGCAAGCTTATATCTTATTTAAAGCTTAGAGGGGCTTGGAATAAAACAGGCAACGTAACTGTAGGTCCTTATGGCTTGGCGGCTACCTTCTCACAAGCTGGTGGCTTCCCTTATGGATCGCTTCCTGGTTTTACTGCTAACAACAATTCTCCCGACCCACTGTTAAAGCCGGAGTTTGTTAAGTCATTGGAATTCGGTTTTGAACTAGGGATGTTTAGAAACAGGGTAAGTATTGAAGCAACGTATTTTTCTCAAGAGAATACAGACCAGATTATACCGATTAGTGTTTCTAACGCTACAGGCTATACATCTTCTACTGTTAATGCAGCTTCATTTACAAATAAAGGTTTTGAATTTGACCTGAAATTAACTCCTTTGCTCAAGTTGGGTAAAGTGAACCTTGATTTTAGAGGGAATGCCACTTATAACACTAATAAAGTGAATAGTGTTTATGAAGGGCTAGATGAATTAGCTGTTGCTGGTTATGCAGATGCGGCTAACTATATTATCACTGGATATCCTGCTTATGTTTGGAAAGCTACTGACTGGCAGCGTGACGATCAGGGTCGTGTAATTGTAAACAACCTTACAGGCGATCCTACACCTAACACTACCCCTCAAATTTTTGGTAGAACCATGCCGCTTTGGGTTGTGGGTCTTAACCCTTCTGTTAACTACAAGAGTTTTACATTCTCAGTTTTGGGTGAATTTAAAACCGGACATTTTGCCTACAATCAAATGGGAGATGATATGGCTTGGACAGGGGTTTCAATTGCTACTGCAACTAACCAAAGAGAAAGATTTGTGTTCCCCAACTCTGTTTACGAAGATCCAGGTAACCCAGGCAAATACATAGAGAATACGGATATCACCATATCTAACGTGAATGATTTCTATACAGGAAATTACAGAAAAGTGGGTACAAACTATTTGACAAGTGCAGCCGCTTGGAGAATCCGCGAAGCTTCTATAAGCTATGATCTTCCTTCAAAGATTTTCGGTCAAGGCAAATCTGTTAAAGGCATCTCCTTATCTCTTACGGGTAGAAACCTTTTCCTCTGGGTGCCTAAATCAAATGTATATTCTGACCCTGATTTCAGTGATTTCAATACATTTGGTGGTAATTCAAGCGGTATCGGAAATTCACAGATTAATCCTGCTGTACGTACTTTTGGTGGTTCAGTAGTTGTAAAATTCTAAATGAATAAAATTTTAATAAAATGAGAAAATTAATTGCTTTCACACTATTGCTTGGGTTGGTAATCACAGGCATTGGATGCAAAAAGGGTTTTTTGGATATAAATGACAACCCTAATGCTCCGACTGAAGCTTCTATTACTCCTAATTTAATGCTACCAAGGATACAACATCAAGTGGCAAATATCGGTGCAACCGGTTATTCAGTTCAGGGGAGATGGTTGGGTTATTGGGCTAGATCCGGCACTTATGGCCCTACCGTGGAGGAGGAATCATACCATATCACTACTCAGTTCGGAAGTACATGGGCCGCATGGTACGATGTTTTGATGGACGTAGATATTATGCAAAAGAAAGCCGCAGTACGTAACGAAACCTACTTTTTGGGAATTGGAAAAGTGTTGAAAGTCATCGGCTTTCACCAATTGGTTGACCAGTTCAACAATGTCCCTTATACTAAGGCATTCGACTTAGGAGGTAATATACTACCTCCTTACGATAAGGCAGAAGATATCTATACTGACTTGTTTGTACAATTGGATGAAGCGCAGGATTTGATTACCAATGCTACGGTGGGTGCAAACCTAAAGCTTGGAGAAGCTGATATCCTGTTCAAAGGCGATAAGCTGAAATGGAGAAAGCTCATAAATACACTGCGTTTGAAGTTGTTGATACGTCAATCACAAATAAGTGGTTTTAACCCTGCAGCCGTGATAACTAAGATTAATATAGATGGTAGTGGCTTTATCGGCACTGGTGAAACGGCTTTGGTGAATCCTGGTTATCTAACGGATAACGGCAAACAAAATCCTTTCTGGAATGCATATAAAACACTCTTTACAGGGGCTGTTGCCGATCAATATAATCGTGCCAATAATTTTATACTTAATCTTTACCGGAACAATATCGATAGCAGGTATCAATATGTGTTCTCCCGTGCAGCATCGCCTATCGGTGGTAATATTTACTACGGATATGACTATGGTGAATTGCGTCCGAATAATGACCCATATGTTGCATCAGCTTCATCTGATGTAGCAGGACCAGGATTGGCGAAAGGAGCTAATCAAAGTCAGTGGCTTCTCACTTCTGTCGAAAGTATGTTCCTACAGGCAGAAGCTATTCAGAGAGGATGGCTACCAGGTTCGGCACAATCTGCATACGAAAATGCAGTGAGAGAATCCTTCATATGGCTGGGGGTTCCAAGTCCTGTTTCTACTGCAGATACTTATTTGGCACAGCCCAGCACAATCATGAACTGGGGTATGGCGACAACCCCCGCTGCAAAAATAAACCTGATCGTTTTGCAGAAATATCTTGCAATGGCGGGAATCAGTAACTTGGAAGCATGGGTTGATTACAGAAGGGTAGGTGTTCCTTCCAACTTGCCATTGTCTTTATCGCCCAGCAGACAAGGCTATATCATTCCACTTAGGTTGCTATATCCACAGTCTGAATACAACCTTAACAATGCGAATGTTACAAGCCAAGGAGATATTAATCCGCAGACAAGCACTATTTTCTGGGATAAGTAAATTATCTTTAAAAGAGGTTACACCTAAATTAAAAATTGAATTAAAATGAAAAAATACTTATTATCACTCATAGGAGTTTCAATAATCCTGTTTAGTTCCTGCTTAAAGGATAAGAATGTAATCAACCAGCAATATGGTATGGATGGGGCCGAAGTAGCTAAGTTGGTTGAATTGATACCGCCTGGGTTATCTGCAGACCCAAGTTCAGCAAATCATCTGAACAGTATTGCGCTTGATTTCGAAGACGCATCATTGAATCTGGATGCAATAGAAGTTCGACTGACGTCTAAAGATCTACCAAAGAATGATGTAATTGTTACATTGACATTGGCGAACAGCACTACAATGATCAACGATTACAATACGGCCAATGGAACTTCTTATGAGGAAATGAACCCGTCTTTGTACAACATCCCTTCATTAACGGTGACCATTCCACAGGGAGAACGATCTGGGAGCATTGTAATAAATACCAACGCAATTAATTTCGACCCATCAACTACTTATGCATTGGGCTTTACAATTGCAAGCATAAGTGACGCTTCTTTCAAGGCAAGTGGTAATTTTAAAGAAATCATTGTCACCTTTGGGGCAAAAAATGCTTATGATGGTTTGTATCAGATTAGCGGAACCATGGTGGATGCCAATGGAGTATACGAAGGATACTATCCTGGAAGCACATATTTCGATGCTGGTGACCCCAGAAAATATTCTTTGACTACAATCAGCGGTGATGCAGGTCTTTTCTTTGACGAATGGTTTCCTTACCCGAACTATATCGTACAAAACATTGGAACCGGCGGTTTCGCAAATACAGGCATTAGGCCAGTACTTACGTTTGATCCTGCAACAAACAAAGTTGTTTCTGTTACGAACTATACCAACCCTGCAACTGTATTTACTGTAGGCTCGGGCAGCCAGTTCAACCCCAGCGACCATTCAATTGATCTGGAATGGACCCAAGGAAGATGGCATGTTACAGAACATTGGGAATATATCGGACCAAGATAATTTACCCGAAAAATGCAATAAGAAAGAGGCTGTCTTAAAACATGAGGACAGCCTCTTTCTTATTGTATATATTTGGTGATACATATAATTAAAATTATGATAGAGGAACAACAACCTAACCAGCTTAATATAGAAATTTCAGAAGAAGTTGCCGAAGGCAGTTATGCCAACCTTGCGATAATCACTCATTCTCATGCAGAGTTTGTAATAGATTTTGTAAATGTGATGCCGGGCACACCAAAGAGTAAAGTAAAGTCAAGGATAATTTTTACTCCACAACATGCCAAGCGGTTCATGAAGGCTTTGGCTGATAATATTCAGAAATACGAATCTATAAACGGACCTATTAAAGACCTGGAAGAAGTACAAATGCCTTTTAATTTTGGCGGACCTACTGCAGAGGCTTGATTGTTATGCGAGTCATATAAGTCAAAATAGTCAATAACAAAGATTTCAGATAGTGACTGGTTTGGCCAATTTGACTTGCTGACTATAGAATCCCTTCATCTGCAAAACTGAAATGACCATCTTCACTAACTATTACATGGTCTAATACAGCAATATCAAGAAATTTTGCAGCTTCTTTTATTTTAGCCGTGAGTTGTTCGTCGGCCCTGCTTGGCTTTAAGCTACCTGAGGGATGATTATGACAGAGTATAATATTGACAGCATCATTTTCCAATGCTCTTCTTAAAATCACTCTTGGATCGGCTACTGTTCCCGTAATACCGCCTTCACTTATTATTTCAAAGTGGTTTATTTTATTGGCCCGGTTTAAATACAGTACTGCAAAAACTTCATGCCTGTAATCTTTGAGTTTAGTTTTTAAGTAATCTGCGATATCGCCACTGGTTTGCATTACCGGTTTTCCTAAGGGAGCAGATGATTGTCTTCTTCGGCCAAGCTCCAGTGCGGCGGCTATGGTAATTGCTTTTGCTTCGCCGATACCTTTAATTTTCATCAGGTCTGTAAGCGAAAGTTTACCCAGTTCCACAAGGTTGTCTTTGCCTAATTTGAGTATCTCTTTAGCAAGATCTACGGCCGTTTTCTCTCTACTTCCATTATGAATTAGAATGGCAAGCAATTCTGAATCGCTGAGGTTTTCTGCGCCTTTAGTGAGTAGTTTTTCCCTTGGCCTATCGTCTTTTGCCCAATTTTTAATTGAGTACTTGTGCTCTTGCATAGAACAAGTATAGGTAATATTTTTATTCTATCAATACCACATAGTGGTAAAAGCAAGCCGCCAGCAGTTAACCAATATTTTAAAACCAAAATCAGGATCTATGAAAACCAAATCATTTACATCTGTTGGCTCTTTACACCCTATCCTTTTCTTTACAGTGGTTTATGCAGTGGCTTTATTATTCTCTATTTTTATTTGTTCAGCTTTATTTTATAGCTGTAATGCGAAATCGGCGGATTTAACAGAGCAACATTCGGTTCCATTGGAAAAACAGGTAGTCGCCGATAATAATTTAGCCCTGAAGTAATCTTTTCACTGTTTTTTTTGCATAACACAAAATGTGAAGTGCTATCTTCGCCGCACATTTTTACGCTATGCAATCAGCTAAAATATTCTCAGGAACTGGCTCTCAGCAACTGGCTGAGCAAATTTGCAAACAATTTGGAACCAGGCTTGGAAAGGTTAATATTCAACGGTTTAGCGACGGAGAGATAAGCCCGATTTTTCTTGAAAGTGTAAGAGGAGATTATGTTTTCTTAGTACAAAGCACTTTTGCACCTGCTGAAAACTTAATGGAGCTTTTGTTGATGATTGATGCTGCCAGAAGAGCTTCAGCCGACAAAGTAATTGCTGTTATTCCTTACTATGGTTATGCCCGGCAAGACAGAAAGGACAGGCCAAGGGTAGCAATCGGCAGCAAGTTGGTAGCCAATATGTTAGTAGCAGCTGGAGCCGACAGGGTTATTACCATGGACCTACATGCTCCTCAAATTCAAGGCTATTTTGATATTCCCGTAGATCATCTGGACAGCCACGCAGTTTTTATCCCATATATAGAAAATCTGAGACTGGAAAACCTTACCTTTGCCGCCCCCGATGTGGGAGCAACAAACCGCATCAGGGAAATAGCCAGCTATTTTAATGCTGAAATGGTAATCTGTGATAAGCATAGAAAGAGAGCCAACGAGATTGCAAGCATGGTGGTAATAGGAGATGTAACGGGAAAAGATATTGTGATAATTGACGACATCTGCGATACAGGTGGTACACTGGCAAAAAGTGCAGGTCTTTTAAAAGAAAAAGGAGCAAGATCGGTAAGAGCATTAATTACCCATCCGGTATTAAGTGGTAAGGCATACGAGAATATTGAAAACAGCGTACTGGAAGAATTAATTGTTTGTGATACTATACCAGTAAAAAAAGAAAGTTCGAAGATCAAAGTGCTGAGTGTAGCAGAACTTTTCGCCGTTGCAATTCGCAATGCTTATGAAAACAAGAGTATAACAAGTCTCTTTATTCATTCGCAACGCAGAGATAAGTAAAGCCCCTGTAAGAGTTTGAAAATTGAAAAGTGATTATTCCCTAAAGGGAGATTATAACATTCACTTTAGATCAGAAAATAAAATTGTATAATTATTTATTAACATAGACCCTTCTCTTTTTGATGAGGGCAAAAACAAACAAAATGAAATCAATTACAATCGAAGGACAACTGAGGACCGGATTCGGCAAAGGCGCCAGCCGACAACTCCGCTCTCAGGAAC
>Ga0209476_10002010_pt1 | contig 13654 bp, 8 predicted proteins | sample KloWWTrecipitate_FD_187179 | JGI IMG/M metagenome (GOLD analysis project Ga0209476, IMG submission 187179) | Active sludge microbial communities from Klosterneuburg, Austria, studying microevolution and ecology of nitrifiers - Klosterneuburg... | ecosystem: Engineered > WWTP > Aerobic digester >... | reverse complement strand
CTGCGCCCTGACGATTGGCAATTTCGACGGCGTGCACCGTGGTCACCAAGCCATGCTGTCACTGCTGCGCGGCGAGGCCCAACAACGGGGCGTGCCCAGCTGTGTGCTAACTTTTGAGCCCCATCCACGGGACTACTTTGCAAAAAAATTCCAGAAACCCGACCTGGCACCCGCGCGGGTCGGCACGCTGCGCGACAAGCTCGACGACCTGGCCAACTGCGGTGTGGGCCAGGCCGTGGTGCTGCCGTTTGACGCGCGCCTGGCATCACAATCTCCGCAGACCTTTGTTGACACCGTGCTGGTGCACGGCCTGGGCGCCCGCTATGTACTGGTAGGCGACGATTTCCGCTTTGGTGCCCAGAGAGCCGGAGACTACGCCTTTCTGGATGCCGCCGGCGTCACCCAGGGGTTTGACGTAGCCCGCATGAACAGCTACGAAGTGCACGGCCTGCGCGTCTCCAGTTCCGCCGTCCGCGAGGCCCTGGGCCAGGGCCGCATGCAGGATGCGGCGCGCCTGTTGGGGCGACCTTATTGCATATCCGGCCATGTGGTGCATGGGCGCAAACTGGGCCGCACCCTGGGCTTTAAAACCCTGAACCTGCGTTTTGCCCACTGGAAGCCCGCTGCCAGTGGCATTTTTGCGGTGCTGGTGCACGGTCTGTCTGCCCAACCGATTCAGGGTGTGGCCAACCTGGGCGTGCGTCCTTCGCTGGACCCGCATGACGTGAATGGCGGGCGGGTTCTGCTGGAGACCCATTGCCTGGACTGGCCGGCCGAACTAGGACCAGAGGGTGCCTACGGTAAAATCATCCGTGTGGAACTCCTGCACAAACTACATGATGAGCTGAAGTACGACGGCCTGGACGCCCTGACAAAGGGTATTCAACAGGACTGCATCGAGGCGCGCGCCTGGTTTACCGCCCGAATTTGACAGGGCCGACCATCCGGTCGCTGACGCACCTTGCCCCGCGTTCTGTCTGCTAGCCCAAATACCGCTCTGCCAAAGCTGGTGCACCCACAAGCACCGGCACGGCCCCCAAGATTTCCTGGATGGAACCGCCATGACCGATACCGTTGATTACCGCAGCACCCTGAATTTGCCCGACACCCCATTCCCCATGCGAGGCGACCTGCCCAAGCGCGAGCCGGCCTGGGTCAAGGAATGGAACGAAGAAGGTTTGTACCGCCGCCTGCGGGATGCCCGCCAAGGCGCGCCGCTGTTTGTGCTGCACGATGGCCCGCCCTACGCCAACGGCAAGCTGCACATCGGCCACGCGCTGAACAAAGTCCTGAAGGACATGATCGTCAAAAGCAAGCAACTCGCTGGGTTCGATGCGCAATACATCCCCGGGTGGGACTGCCACGGCTTGCCCATCGAGAACGCCATCGAGAAATTGCATGGCCGCAACCTCTCGCGTGACGACATGCAGGCCAAGAGCCGCGCTTATGCCACCGAGCAAATTGACCAGCAGCGCGAAGACTTCAAGCGCCTGGGCGTTTTGGGTGACTGGGAACGCCCCTACCGCACCATGGACCCGGCCAACGAGGCCGGCCAACTGCGAGCCTTCAAACGCGTGATCGAACGGGGGTTTGTCTACCGCGGCTTGAAGCCGGTGTATTGGTGCTTTGATTGCGGCTCGTCCCTGGCAGAATTCGAGATCGAATACGCCGACAAGAAGAGCGACACACTGGACGTGGCGTTTGAGGCCAACGACCCCGCCGCGCTGGCCACAGCTTTTGGCCTGAAAGAACTACCCGGTGGCGCAGCGTCCGCCAAAAAGGCCTTTGTGGTGATCTGGACCACCACTGCCTGGACCATCCCCGCCAACCAGGCTTTGAACGCCCACCCCGAACTGGACTACGCTCTGGTGGATACCCCGCGCGGCGTGCTGCTGCTGGGTGCGAGTCTTGTCGACAAATGCCTGGAGCGCTTTCAGCTCGAAGGCACGGTCATTGCCACCGCCAAGGGTGAGGCCTTGCGTGGCCTCGTGTTTCGCCACCCGCTCTATGACGTGGATGCAACGCAGAACGAATTCGGCTACAAGCGCCTCGCGCCCCTGTACCTGGCCGACTATGTGAGCGACAGCGACGGTACCGGCATCGTGCACTCATCACCGGCTTACGGCGTGGATGACTTTAACTCTTGCGTAGCCCACGGCTTGGCCTATACCGACATCCTGAACCCCGTCCAAGGCAACGGCAGCTATACCGAAGAGCTGCCCCTGTTTGGCGGCCTGAACATCTGGAAAGCCTGCCCTGTGGTGATCGAGGCCCTGCGCGAGGCTGGCCGCCTGATGGCCACGCAACCCATCCAGCACAGCTACCCACACTGCTGGCGCCACAAGACGCCGGTAATCTACCGCGCCGCCGCCCAGTGGTTCATCCGCATGGATGCCGGTGAGGGTGTTTTCACCAAGGACAAGGCGCCCAAGACTCTGCGCGCGCTGGCACTGGACGCGATTGAGGAAACCAATTTCTACCCAGAAAACGGCAAAACCCGCCTGCGCGACATGATCGCCAACCGACCCGACTGGTGCATCAGCCGCCAGCGCAGCTGGGGCGTTCCTGTGCCCTTCTTTCTGCACAAAGACAGTGGCGTGTTGCACCCCAACACCATGGCCATCCTGGATCAGGCGGCTGACATTGTGGAGAAGGGCGGCATCGAGGCCTGGAGTCGTGTAACAACGCAAGACATCCTCGGTGCAGCAGACGCAGAGCACTACACCAAGAGCACCGACATTCTGGAGGTGTGGTTTGACTCCGGCTCTACCTTCCAGCACGTGCTGCGCGGCAGCCACAAAGATGCCTATAACCGCCCACCGTTCCATACCGAAGGGCCCGAAGCTGACCTTTACCTCGAAGGCCACGACCAGCACCGGGGCTGGTTCCACAGCTCACTCTTGCTGGGCTGCGCCCTGTATGACCGCGCGCCCTACAAGGGCCTGTTGACGCACGGTTTTGCTACCGACGGCCAGGGCCGCAAGATGAGCAAGAGCCTGGGCAACACGGTTGACCCACAAACCGTGACCAGCAAAATGGGCGCAGAAATCGTGCGGCTGTGGGTGGCCTCCACCGACTATTCGGGTGACCTCAATATCGACGAAAAAATCCTGGCCCGCGTGGTGGATACCTACCGCCGCGTGCGCAACACGCTCAAATTCTTGCTGGCCAATGTCAGCGACTTTGACCCGGCCAAAGATGCAGTGCCGATGGATCAGATGCTGGAGATCGACCGCTACGCCCTGTCACGCCTGGCGCAGTTACAGACCGATATCCTGGCGCACTACAAGGTGTACGAGTTTCACCCGGTGGTCTCCAAGCTGCAGGTGTATTGCAGCGAAGACCTGGGCGCGTTCTACCTGGACATCCTCAAAGACCGCCTCTACACCACGGCCGCCAGCAGTTTGGCGCGGCGCTCGGCCCAAACGGCGCTTTGGCAAATCACCCAGGCCATGCTGCGCTGGATGGCGCCGTTTTTGAGCTTTACCGCCGAAGAAGCGTGGGTCGTGCTGGGCGCTGCGGGTAAAACACCCACCGCCACCCGCGAGTCCATCTTCCTGGATAGCTACCTGAACCTGGCCGAGCCGGACGTGGATCTGTTGGCCAAATGGAGCCGCATCCGCGAGATCCGAGAAGCGGTCAACAAGGACATCGAAACCGTGCGCGCTGAAGGCAAGGTGGGATCAAGCCTGCAAGCCACGGTGCAACTCACGGTCGCGCCCGAAGACTACGCCAACCTGTCCAGCCTGGGCGATGACCTGAAGTATGTGTTCATTACATCCGCTATTGAGTTGATAGCTGGTGACGTATTTTCTGCAAGGGTTAGCGCCTCAAATGCCGTGAAATGTGAACGTTGTTGGCACTACCGCGACGATGTCGGCCACGATGCCGCCCACCCCACCCTGTGTGGACGTTGCACCAGCAACCTGTACGGTGTCGGTGAAACCAGGGCGTTTGCATAATGGCCGCGCGTGGCGGCAAGGGTACATTCGGCACGAAGGGCGGCACCAACACCGGCCTGTTGCAGTGGCTGGGCCTGGCGTTCATCATTTTGCTGGTGGACCAGTTCACCAAGGTGCTGATCATCGGCTACTACCACCTGGGTGACAGCACCTCTGTAACCAGCTTTTTCAATGTAGTGCGGATTCACAACAGCGGTGCAGCCTTCTCGTTTCTGGCCAGTGCATCGGGCTGGCAGCGCTGGTTCTTCACTGCGGTTGGCGTGATTGCGGCGGGCATCATCATCTGGATGCTGCGCGCCCACCCGGGGCAGAAGCTGTTTGGATTTGCCATGGCCAGCATTTTGGGTGGTGCCATTGGCAACGTGCTGGACCGGGTGCTGTATGGCTACGTAGTGGATTTTCTGGACTTCCACTGGAGCTGGCTGGCGCCGGTGTTTGCGGGTGGCCACTTTCCTGCGTTCAACGTGGCCGACAGCGCCATTACCGTCGGCGCAACCTTGCTGATAATTGATGAACTGATACGGGTGCGCCGATCCGGTTAGTATGTCGCCACTAAAAAGTGGAGACAAATCACCATGCATTTCCTATTTCCGCGCGGCCTGCAGCGGGCTGTGCTTGCGTTCGCGTGTGTCAGCGCCTTGATGACGGGCTGTAGCAGCGACAAAAAAATCACCGACGCAGTCGCCCCATCACCGCTGGCTGCCAGCGTCAACACCCCCGCCCCTCCCAGCTTGGATGGCATTGCCCTGGCCCCGCCCAACGCGCGTGCTGTGGCTGTTTCCAGTGCCCCAACGGCCTGGGGCGGTGAACGAACCGACGCGCAGGCCACTTTGTCTGACCGCGTGGTGCAGTACGACATTGCAGCCACGCTGGACCCAATCAAGCACACCATCGCTGGCAATGAAAAGCTGACCTGGCGCAATCGCAGCAACGTGCCCGTCCGATCAATCTATGTGCACCTGTACCTCAATGCCTTTGAGGGCTCGGGCAGCACGTTCTACACCGAGCGCAAGACGCGTGGCTTTACCTTTCGTTCGGATGTGGAAACCGAAGACGGTGACTGGGGCCACATTGAGCTGAAGTCCGTGAGCCAGGGTGGCGCTGCAGTGCCCTGGTACTTTGTGCACCCGGACGAAGGCCCCGACACCGACCACACCGTAGTGCGCATGGACCTGCCCACCGCCGTGGCACCTGGCAAAAGCACCACACTGGACATTGGTTTTTTTAACCAGTTGCCCCGTGTCGTCGCGCGCACTGGCTATTTCGGCACATTCCACCTTGTCGGTCAATGGTTCCCCAAGATTGCGGTTTTGGAACTGCCGGGCGAGCGTGGCGCGACACAGCCACGCTGGAACGCGCACGAAATGCACCTGCACAGCGAGTTTTATGCCGACTTTGGTAGCTACGACGTCAAAATCACGGTACCCAAGGGTTACACCGTGGGAGCCACTGGCGAAGAAACCAGCCCGGCCACCGAGAAGGATGGCCAAATCACCCACCGTTTTGTGCAGAACGATGTGCACGACTTCGCCTGGACCGCCGACAACCGCACTGCGCCCGTTGTCGAAGGCACCTACAACGGCGCGGGCAGCCCAGTCGTCACCGTCAAGGTGTTGTTCCCACCCGAATATGCTGATAACGCCCAACCCGCTCTCAAGGCCGCCATCGACAGCCTGGCCTACTTCTCGCAAACGCTCGGCCCCTACCCCTACAAAACCTTGACCGTGGTCATTCCGCCCTTCAATGCGGGTGAGGCCGGTGGCATGGAGTACCCAACGTTCATCACGGCGGACAGCGTTAAGGATTTGAAGCCCGATACCACAGGCAGCTACCTCCTGGATTTCGTGACCATCCATGAATTCGGTCATGGCTATTTTTACGGCATTCTTGCATCCAACGAGTTTGAAGAGCCCATGCTGGACGAAGGCCTGAACCAGTACTGGGATCTGCGCATGCTGCGCGAACGGGGCCAGGCGATCCACCCCATCCCGTTGGCCTTGCGAAAGCTGGGCATGGATCTCAAGCTGGATGTGTTTTCCATTGAACGTGCCGGTGCCGATATCCGCGAACCGTCCGACGCTGTGGGCAACAACTCGTGGGACCGTTACTCATCCCGCGGCTACAGCTCGGTGTATTCGCGCACCGCCACGACCATGCACGACCTCGAAGAGCGCCTGGGCAAGGACGTGACCGAAAAAGCATTCAAGGCCTACTACAAGCGATGGAAGTTCCGCCACCCCAGCATTGCCGATTTGCGCGACGTGTTGATTGAGGTTTCCGGCAAGCGTGATGTGGTGGAGACCGTGTTTGCACAACAGGTTTACAACGCCACACGCGTGGACGACCGTATCGAAAAATTCACCAGCATCGAAGAATTGCCCCAAGCCGGTACCGCCAATGTGAACGGCAGTTGGGTCGAAGAGACCGAAAAGCAGGTCAAAAAACGCATCAGCGCCTTGCGCAAGGAATTCAAAAAGGCCCACCCGGATGCCGCCAAGGACAGTGGTCCCTTCGCCTACCGCACCACGGTTAACCTGCGCCGCCGTGGCGCACCCATGCCGCAAGAACTGGTGGTGAAATTTGCCGACGGCTCTACTGAAGCCGTGCCATGGGACAACACCAGCCGCTGGGAACGATTCAGCTGGGTCAAGCCAGTCAAGGCCATCTCGGCCGAACTCGACGGCAAGCGCCAGAATTTTCTGGATTTCAGCAAGATTGATGACAGCAGCACCATCGAGGCAGACCGCAGTGCCTCCACGCGCTGGAGTACCCAGATTGCCGCTTTGGCCCAACTGATTCTCTCCCTGGTGGTGACACTATGACTATGACTGCAAACACCCACGCCGCACGCCTGCCTGTAACGCGCCAGGCCCTGCAGTGGCGCCTGATGGTTCTTTGGATGGTCGCCCTGCTGCTGCCTACTTTGATGCTGATCATTCCACTGTGGCGCGGTCTGGCTGCCGCGCTGGACCACAGCCTCTATGCATCGCAATGGGCACACCAACTCGACGCCATCGTCATAGCCGATGTACTCAATAGCCTGGGCGACAGCGGGTTTGCAATTGGACAGGCCGGCGTCACGGCTCTGCTGCTGACCCTGCTGCTGTCGCCGTTTCTGAGCGGCACCGTGATCACAGCCGCCCGTGCCAGCACCCGACCCGGTTTTGCCGAACTGATACAGGGTGGCGTACGGGAGTACGGTCGCCTGCTGCGTATGCTGCTCTGGTCTGCCCTGCCCCTCGGTGTGGCCGCGGGTCTGGGCGCCTTGGGCATGCACTGGGCGAAGGATTTCGGCGAAAAGGCGATTCTGGAATCGGACGTGCAGATGGTCGGGCGTATTGCACTGGCCGTCATGATCGTGCTGCTGCTGCTGGCGCACCTGACGGTGGATGCGGGCCGGGCCCAATTTGCACTGTTCCGCAACCGCACCTCGGCTATCAAGGCCTGGTGGAACGGCCTCAAGACGCTGCGCCAACACTTCTGGCGCATGCTGGGCAGCTATGTCTTGCTGAGCGCAGTGGGCCTGGGTCTGGCGCTGGTAATCACCGCCTTGCGTGTGGCCTTGCCACAGCTCGGTGTCGGCTGGACATTGATCGGTTTGGCACTGGCTGAACTGGCCGTCGCGACCGTGGTCTGGATGAAGATTGCACGCCTGCTGGCGCTGATACAGCAATCACGCCACTGAGGCGCAACCGTCCGTGGGCTTAGAAATGAAAGCCCATGGACAGCACTTGCTCGGACATCCAGATCGACTGGTCTGCTGAACCCTGGTATACCGGCACACCGCGCAGCGCGCCGTAGGCCACTTTTTGCGTCAGTTCAAGGTAAAGGGTTTTGTAGAACCGATAGCGCACACCGACTTCGACACCGGCCGTCCAGCCGTTGACTTGCCACCAGTCATTACTGGCAAAGCAGCACACGTTGTCATTCTTGGGGCCTACCTCCACGGTGCGACCCAGGATAGTGTTCTCAGCGTGCGGCAGCAAAATTCCGGCGCCGGCGCGGCTGATCAACTGCAGATCACCCGCCTGCTGCTCGGGGCCTGCCAGGTGGTGCAGCCACACGGCATTGACCATGATGTGGTTCAAGCCGTTGTGCAGCGCGTAATTGAAATTCTGCGGGTCCAGCACCATGTTGCCGTTGGAGGGCTGGTTGTTGATGGTTCCGCTCACCGCAGCAGTTTGGTTGATGTTGGTGTTGTACTTGCTGTGGTCCAGAGAGAATTCAACCGCAAAAGTCTTCTGCGGGTTCAGGTACTTGCCCACTCGCACGTTTTCCTGGGGGTTGGTGAAATCCAGCTGGAACACCGAGCGCAACGAATCGGATACGCTGGAGGGAAAATCACTAGCGGTGACCTGCTTCACCGTAAAGTCGTTGCCCAGACCGGGCTGCGACACATGAATATCGGACGGCGCGTAGGCTTGGCGGCTGTAGCCCCACGATGCATACCAGTTGCCATCTTCACGCAGGGCGCGATCCACCTTTTCACTGGCGGAAGCAGTCGCCGGCGCGCCTCCGGCAGACTGGGCAAAGCCGTTGGGTATCAAAAACAGGCTGGCGGCGCACAGCGCTACAGAACGCAGGGTGGAAACGGCAATGGTGATCATAAGTGGGCAATTTTACCCGCCACCCCGAAACGCAACCTCACAGCGTGAGGATCGTACAGCCAGTTGTTTGACGTGCCTCAAGGGCAATGTGCGCCTTTTGTACGTCTTCGAGCGCAAAACGCTGCGCAATGTGAATCTTGACCTGGCCACTGGCCACCACCGCAAACAGATCGTCGGCCATGGCCTGCGTACTCTCACGCGTGGCAATGTGGGTGAACAACGTTTGGCGGGTCACATAAATCGAACCCTTGGTGCCCAATATGCCCGGCGAAAACGGCGCCACCGGCCCGGATGCATTACCAAAGCTGGCCATCAATCCGAACGGTACCAGGCAGTCCAGTGACTGATCCCAGGTGTCCTTGCCAACTGAGTCGTACACCACCTTCACGCCCAAGCCGCCTGTCAGTTCCTTGACCCGCACAGCAAAATCTTCCACTTCATAATTGATAGCGGCATACGCACCATTGGCGAGGGCTAGAGCACATTTTTCTTGTGAACCGGCGGTGCCAATCAAGCGCAAACCCATGGCCTTGGCCCACTGGCAGGCAATCAGGCCAACACCCCCGGCAGCGGCGTGAAACAGCACAAAGTCGCCCGGTTGCAGGCCGCCCTGGGGCAGGGTTTTCTTCAGCAGGTACTGGGCCGTGAGGCCTTTGAGCATCATGGCCGCGCCGGTGTCGAAATCGATTGCCTCGGGCAGCTTGCAGACAGTTTTGGCCGGCATAACCCGCACGTCGCAATAGCTGCCAGGCGGCTGGCTGGCGTAGGCGGCGCGATCGCCAGGTTGCAGGTGGCTAACGCCCTCTCCCACCGCTTCGACGACGCCCGACGCCTCCATACCCAGTTGCAGCGGCATCGGGCTGGGGTAAAGGCCGCTGCGCTGGTACACATCAATGAAATTCAGGCCCACTGCCTTGTGGCGAATACGGATTTCTCCGGGACCGGGGTCGCCCACGCTGACCGTTACCAGCTTGAGCTGCTCGGGGCCGCCATGTTGATCGATGCGAATGGCGCGGGACTGAATGGAATGCACGGTGCTCTCCGTTGGGTTGGTTGTAGTGGATGACGTGTGCCATGTTGCCACGAAATGCCCCCAGACGCGCCCCAGTGGCTATTGGCCTTGTACAGTTGCAGCATGACCCAAAAACTGACGTCCACCGCCGCCACGCTGCTCATCATTCCGCCCATGCTATGGGCAGGTAATGCAGTGCTGGGTCGCGTCGTCAGTCCCGTGATTTCACCCATGACGCTGAATTTGCTGCGCTGGGTTTTGGCCTTTGTGGTGCTGCTGCCGATGGCCGGCGGGGTGCTACGCCGCGGCAGTCCCATCTGGCAACAATGGCGGTACTTTGGATTTATGGCCCTGCTCAGTACCAGCGGATACAACGCCTTGCTGTACCTGGCACTGACCACCTCCACGCCTATTAATGTCACGCTGGTAGGCGCCAGCACGCCAGTTTGGATGTTGCTATTCGGGCGCTTCTTCTTTCGTCAGTCCATCACCGGCCGGCAGGTCGTGGGTGCGGCCCTGTCCATTGTCGGGGTGGTGTTGGTGCTGTGCCGGGGCCAATGGGAATTGCTGCTGGGGCTGCACCTGGTGGCGGGAGACCTGTATGTACTGCTGGCCAGCATGGGTTGGGCCTACTACAGCTGGATGTTGGCCCACCCGACGCCAGAGTCAGCAACCCTGCGCGCCGATTGGGCTGCATTTTTGATGGGCCAGGTGGTGTTTGGCGTGGCATGGTCGCTACTATTTGCCGGCATGGAATGGACGCTGACCGATGCCCGGCTGCAATGGAGCTGGTCGCTGGCCGCTGCCTTGGCGTTCATCGCCGTTGGGCCCGCCGTGATTGCCTACCGCTCCTGGGGTGCGGGCGTAACCCGTGCCGGTGCGGCCGTGGCTGGTTTCTTCTACAACCTCACGCCCCTGTTTACGGCACTGCTGTCGTTAGCCTTTCTGGGTGAGCCGCCGCACCTGTTCCACGCGCTGGCTTTTGTGCTCATCGTTTCGGGCATCTTGCTCTCGTCGCGCCGCTAGATGTGGCCCCCACGCTCCCCCGCTAGGCGTGGGTCGCTGCCCCCCGAAGGGGGCCGCGTTTCACCTTGGGGCGGCCCGGCGGTGAAACTGGCACTACTCTCGCCGCCGGCCTCCAGCATGGCCTCCAGCGCTGCCACAGGCGCCGGGCGAGCCAACAAATAGCCCTGGTACAGTGTGCAACCGTGCTGGGCCAGCAGGTCTCTCTGCTCGATAGTTTCCACGCCCTCGGCGATCACCTCCAAACCCAGGTTGCGTGCCATGCCCACTATGGTTTGCACGATCAGACCATCGCTATGGCGCACACCCAGATTGCGCACAAAGGACTGGTCAATCTTGAGCTGATCCAGGGGCAGGCGTGTGAGGTAGGCCAGGGATGAATACCCGGTACCAAAATCGTCCACCGAGAAACGCACCCCACTGGTCTTGAGCAGGCTCATCTTGGTAATGCATTCGTCCACGTTATCCAGCATCAGGGTTTCGGTCAACTCCAGCTTGAGACGATGCGACGGTGCGCCGGACTCCAACAACGCGTTGTGCACCTGCTGCACAAAATCGTTCTGACGAAACTGGCGTGCGCTAACGTTGACGGCCAGATCCAGCTCCGCCAGGCGTGGGTCGCTGCGCCAGGCGGCCAGTTGTCGGCAGGCCGTCTGCAGCACCCACTGCCCCAGCGGCACAATGAGTTCACTTTCTTCAGCCACGGCGATGAAAACGGCGGGCGACACCATGCCGCGCTGGGACTGGTTCCAGCGCAACAGGGCCTCGGCGCCTACCATGCGCCCATCCAGCGTGAATTGGGGCTGGTAGTGCAGTTGGAATTCGCTGCGTTCCAGTGCCGCACGCAAATCCACTTCGAGCTGTGCCCGCTCATTGATGGCGGTCTGCATCTGGGGGTCAAAGAAGCACAAAGCATTGCCATGGCGGGCCTTAACCTGGTACATGGCGATGTCGGCCTGTTTGAGCAATTCGGCTGCACTCTGGGTTTGCTGGCCAAAAAGGGTGGCGCCCAGACTGCAGGTGGCGCGGTAGGGCTTTTCATCCAGCGCGTAGGGCTGGTTCAGGGCTTGCAAAATCTTGTCACCAATATGCTGTGCCAGTTGGGCAGCGTGCTCCTTGTGTTCGGACAGGTCCAACAGCATGACCACGAATTCATCGCCCCCCAGGCGGGCAACAGTGTCAGCGTCTCGCACGCAAGCCTTCAAGCGCTGTGCCACTTGCCGCAATAGCCGGTCCCCCACCTCGTGTCCCAGGGTGTCATTCACCACCTTGAAATGGTCCAGGTCCAGAAACAGCAAAGCTCCGATGAGGTTGGTGCGTGCGGACACAACCGTTGCCTGGGTCAGGCGGTCCAGCAGCAGGCGCCGATTGGGCAGCCCGGTGAGGGTGTCGTAAAAAGCCAGGGTCTCAATCTCGGCACTGGCACGGCGCAGTTCAGTCACGTCGTGGTAGATGATCACCACGCCGCCATCGGGAGTAGAACGTTCTGTGATCTGGATATGGTCACCGGTCGGCAGTATTTGCTCATGCGGTTCCGCCACATCCAATTCCATACGCTGTTCCACCCACCGCGCCTGTTCAGCAGCACTGCGGCCTTCCAATTGATGGCTGGCTGAGCGCTCCAGCATCAAACGAAACGGCATCAGGGGCGTGATTGCACCCTGCAGCCAGGGGTGGATTTCTTCCAGACGCCTGTTCCACTTCACCACGCGCCTTTTCGCATCCAGCACCAAAAATCCGCTCTCCATGGACTCCAGGGCTTGGTCCAGCGTAGCCTTGGCCTGCCCTATAGCCTGCCGCGCCGTTGTAATGCGATCCAGGTACACCATGAAAAAACCACTCGCCAACAGGAGCAGCACACCCAATACCATCGCCGCACCAGCCACTGCATTGCGCTCAACGCGCCAATCAACCAGAGCCGATTCGATGGGAATGCTGGCACTGATCCAGAGATTTTGGTAAATGATGGGACGCGTCACTACCAATGCCGGAACCTGGCTCAGGCGTGCGGATAACTCCTTGGTTTCAGCGGCTGGCGCAGCGTCACCCAAAGCCGGCGTCAGCATCTGCTCGGTGCGGACTTCTTGCGACGGAAATCCGAACAGCAATAGTCCGTTGCCGCGTTCCAGAGTTACTTCCAGATTTGCAATGTCAGTGCCCTGCATCAACACCGAAGCCAGCATGGCAGTAGGCACCTCGGCCACGGCCAGCACGCGCGAACCATCAGCCATGCGGATATAGCGCCCGAAGTACAGCACTTGCTCCGACGTGGAAAAGCTTACGGTTGGTGCACTGATCACCAGGGTCGACATCGGTTGGGCCAGCACGTCCTCAACAAAGCCTTTTGGCAGTTCAAGTTGTAGGCCATCACCCACAAATTCGGACGACGCAAATACGCTCCCCGAACTGTCCAGCAGTGCGACAAACCGCACCATCAGGTTCTGGCGCGCAGTACTGCGCAGCAACTGGCTGGCAGTTTTGGTGTTGACCCATTCAGGCACCATATCCGATAGCTTGAGCAGTTCATCGGTACCGGCCAGCAACACGTCAACGGCCAGTAGCGAACGGTTCAGGGACGCCTCAGCGCCCGCCATGAAGCGCGCCGCCTGCTCGTGGCTTTCGGCCAGCACGTTCTTGCGGGCATTCCATATCTGGTAGCTGGCTGCTGTGGCCAGAATCAGCAAAAACGCCCCCACCAGACCCCATACCGCCAGTTTGATACGCGGCAGCGAATCGAACATCATGGCTTGCTCGGGGTGGCGATGTGTCGCGCCAGCCCGATTGTCTGGTTCCAGATGTCGTCACAGCGACCACCGCAGCGTTTGAGCCAACGGGGCAAAACCGTGGTTTTGAAGACTTCCTGGCGGCGGCGTTCGTCCTGTGCCGACACCGGCACCACGACCATGCGTCCTTTTTGCCCCACCTTGCAGTCCGATGCGCCACTGTTGCAAGCAAAGCCTTCAGCAGTGTCGCGTGCGGCTTCTTCCCAAATGGATGCCTCCAACTTGGGCAACTCTTTGCGCAGCAAGGCACGTAGTTCCGGCGGCAGC
>Ga0209476_10002009_pt1 | contig 13658 bp, 8 predicted proteins | sample KloWWTrecipitate_FD_187179 | JGI IMG/M metagenome (GOLD analysis project Ga0209476, IMG submission 187179) | Active sludge microbial communities from Klosterneuburg, Austria, studying microevolution and ecology of nitrifiers - Klosterneuburg... | ecosystem: Engineered > WWTP > Aerobic digester >... | reverse complement strand
TGTGCAGCAAACATTGAAGTTGGGTAAAGACTTAATGTTTTTGTTGATAGATGATAAAACTTTTGTTCAGTATTCTAAATTGCTGATGTGTGAGGATACTGGAATAAGTTATGAAGAGCCATCGCCAAATGCTTTCTCGTTTAATTCTCCATATGGTGCTTGCCCCGTTTGTAAAGGCTTGGGTAATATATATACCATAGATATGAGTGAAGTGCTGCCTGATAAAACATTAAGTGTAAAAGAAGGCGGTATAGCACCATTGGGCGAAGAACGCAATGCTAGTGTTTTTCAACAAGTAAAAGAATTTGCCAGTAAGAATAAAATAAAATTGGATAAGCCATTGGATCAACTTACGCAGGCACATTTAGATTTGCTTTTGTACGGTGATAAAGAAATAAATTCTTCGCTTGACGTAGATGTAGATGACGAAACCGTGCCAAATGAATATACAGGAAGCTTTGAAGGAGTTATTCCAATGCTTAAAAGATGGTTTGCTTCTTCCTATAGTACAGAAGCTTTGCGGGAATGGGTGCAACAGTTTATGAGTTTAAAACCTTGTACTTCTTGCGAAGGCGCAAGATTAAAAAAGGAAAGCCTTTGGTTTAAAGTAAATGGAAGAAATATTGCGGAGTTAAGCAACATGAATCTTGACAATCTGGCTGCCTGGTTTGATGGTATTGAATTAATGCTGGAGAATAAACAAAAAGCAATTGCAAAAGATGTACTGAAAGAAATAAGAGAGCGGCTACAGTTTTTATTGGATGTTGGATTAACATACTTAACATTATATCGTCCTTCTAAAAGCCTTAGTGGCGGCGAATCGCAGCGTATTCGTTTGGCAACACAGATAGGTTCGCAGTTGCAAGGGATTACTTACATTTTGGATGAACCTTCTATTGGCTTACATCAAAGGGATAATCATCGATTGATCGAAGCATTAAAAAATCTGCGGGATATAGGTAATAGTGTATTGGTGGTAGAACATGATAAAGACATCATGCTTGCCGCAGATCATTTAATTGATATTGGGCCCAAAGCAGGATATCATGGTGGAAAAATAGTTGCGCAGGGCAAACCACAAGATTTGTTGAAACTAAATACATTGACATCCGGTTATTTGAATGGACATCATAAAATTGCAGTGCCAAAAGAAAGGAGAGAAGGCAACGGTAATTTCCTTGAGTTGAAAGGTGCGAAAGGAAACAATCTGCAAACAGTAGAAGCAAAATTCCCATTGGGAAAGTTTATTTGTGTTACAGGTGTAAGTGGTAGCGGCAAATCAACTTTTATTAATGAAACATTATATCCGATTCTTTCTAAACATGCTTACGGTTCTAAAATGGTTCCACTGGAATATAAATCTGTAAAAGGATTAGAACATATTGATAAAGTAATTGAAATTGATCAGTCACCAATTGGTAGAACACCTAGAAGTAATCCCGCTACCTATTGTGGCTTCTTTACTGAAATAAGAACGTTGTTTGCTTCTATTCCCGAAGCGAAAATAAGAGGATACAAACCCGGTCGTTTTTCTTTCAATGTAAAAAGTGGCAGATGCGAAGTGTGTGAAGGCGGCGGTATGCGGGTTATTGAAATGAATTTTTTGCCTAATGTGTATGTGCATTGTGAAAAATGCAATGGAAAAAGATATAACCGGGAAACATTGGAGATTCGCTATAAAGGAAAATCCATTGCGGATGTGTTGGAAATGACGGTGGAAGAAGCAGTAGAATTTTTTAAAAATGTTCCCTATCTCTATCGAAAGATAAAAGTGCTAGAAGAAGTTGGCTTAGGTTATATAACCTTGGGGCAATCTGCAGTAACATTAAGTGGCGGAGAGGCGCAACGGGTAAAGCTTTCTACTGAGCTTGGTAAAAAAGATACAGGGAAAACATTTTATATATTGGATGAACCAACAACTGGATTACATTTTGAGGATATACAGCACCTGCTTGATGTACTGAATAGGTTAGTCGACAGAGGTAACACTGTATTGGTGATTGAACATAATATGGATGTGATAAAAGTGGCCGATCATATAATTGACTTAGGCCCGGAAGGTGGTGATGGCGGAGGAAGAATTTTGTATGAAGGAACTCCAGAAGGATTAACGAAGAACAAAGAAAGTCATACGGCAGAGTTTTTGAAAGCTGAGCTGAAATAGAATAATAGGAAATACTAAAAAAGCCTCCCCTTATTAATTGGGAGGCTTTTTTTATAAAGAGTTAAGATGATTATTTTACTTTATCATCAATACTTTTTGGCACTTTAATAATGCCTAATTGAAGTAATAGACCAATGGCACCAGCAGCTAGGCCTAAGAAAAGACCAAGACCTGGAGAAACTTTTACAATTCCGCCATACTTACCTCCACCCATTGTGAATATTCTAATCAGGTAAATGGCTGCGCCTCCTGCAATTGCACCGAAGCCTCCTAGAACAAGTTTTCTTCCCATATCATCAAAACCTAAAGCTTTGTTGCCCATAAAACAAGCAGCAGCTACAGCACCAATTCCGAGTAAAACAAGAAGTCCCCAGCCGCCAAAACCATTTTTAGAAGCTCCGCCAAAACCTCCGGCTGATACAGATATCCAAGGTAGAAGAAGTGATATTAATGCTACACCTGCGAGGATTAAAGAATACAATTTTGATTTGTGAAAGCCTAAATTTTCCATAATAAAGTTGGTTGATTTGGTTGTACCTACTCGTATGGCTTTTCGGTATTCGCCCCTGTTTTTTAGGTTCAGGTAACCTTATGTTAGAAATATGAAACTAATATAGGACTCTTTTTTAAAAATCAAACAGTTGTAGTACAGTTTTTTTGAACTGTTTTATAACAAGGCTATATAAATTACACTTTGTGGTGAGTAGAAGGAGTAAAATAACCCGTAAGTAAAGGCAGGAAGTGATTGCAAAAATCTTCTGGTTCTCCAGGACTGCTGGGTTTTTCAACCGGATATTGATTAAAACAATTTCCCTGCCCGTACGGGTTTTCTTAGTTATGACGAATAAAAAGAGCTCAAATTGAAAGAAAAGCTTTTCAGCTTTTTTGCCCGCAAGCAAGGCAGAGAGTGTTTAATAAAATTTTATACATAAAAAGAGAGTACCAATAGAGAACGGATTAGGTTATTTCAACCGGGTATTAGATTTTATTAAGCTCCCTGCTGCTTTTCGGGACGGCGTTTAGTATTATTATTGACTATCTGAATTCAAATTCACCTGCTGCTGTCTCTTCATCTCCAGTGAAAACACGGTAAATGTATTTGCCTACCTTAAATTTTTTGAGGGACTCATGTTCACCTGCTTTCATTTTTTTGTGAAATATTAATGTGCTCTGGATATCGAATACAAAAAAGTCCAACACTTCTTTATTATTATCTTTTGCTATTACATGCATTTCCCGTTTAATAAAATCAGGGAATATTTTTACAGAACTGTTGTTCTTTGATGAAAACAGTTTGGTTTTAAATTTCTTTTTTAAAGCTATTTTTTCACCCGCCTTATATTCTCCTAGGCTGATGTATGGTTTACTTTCAGCTAAAGCAGGTTGAGATAAAATCAAGCCGGTACAAACACTTACGGCCATTATTAATTTTAAATGATTTTTAGGGACTTGTTGTTTCATGTGGTTGGGATTTAGATTTATAGTTTAGGGTGGTATTCCGTTAATAGTAAACTGGACATTTTAATTGTCGCTTAGCTCTACCTGTTGGAGAATTGGCTCCATTTAATCTCCATCCTAGCCGAAGAATACTTGAGAAAAATGCATCATTGTCTTTCGGATCACCTCTTTGTTCGTTAACAACCGGATTAGGACGGCTTTGACCTGGTTGCAAAAGGTTTTCTCGATAATATAGTTGACGGGCAATTGCCGCATCAGCAGCAGGCAGGTAAGTATTAAAAAGCGCCGGGTTAATATATTTTGTACTTACATCATCAATATAATCAGTAAATGTTTTTCTATGCAGAACTTCAAAACCTACGTACATTGATTCGTTGAGATAATACTTAACACCACCACCAAAAAGTAATTCCTTCTGTATAAGAGAATACTCTTTACGGTCTGGATATTCTGCAAAGCCCTGACCTTCTAAGCGAAGCGGTTTTAGTTCAACCATTCTTTTAGTTCCTCCCGGTTCATTGTATTCTGACTTGGGATTGAAGTGAAAGAAACCTGCACCACCAACAATATAAGGCCTAAATTTATTAGCTAATCCATCATATTGTTCGAATAGAACGGTAGGATAAAACTCTATTGCAGCATAAGCTTCACTAATTTTCGATTCAAATTTCAGATTTCTTTTCAGACGATATCTTTCTGCACCACCTTTATCCGGAGCTTGGGCGTCATCACCTTCAATAAAACCGAGATTACCTGCAAGTCTTAAGCCAATCCATTCAGTAGGATAAATATTAAGATAAAGGCCTTTGTTTAATTTTGTAAGGGGAAGATCCACATCTTTTACAAAATCTTTTCCTATTCCATTACTTCCTCCGAGGTCGCCGAGGAAAAACATTGGACCTAAACCTAAGCCAAATTCTAATTTGCCATTAGCTACGCTTAAGGATTGTGAAGAAGAATTAAAATTAAAAAATGTTAGGAAAAAAATAAGTACGGACAGCCGTACAGTGTGTACACTTGTTCTCATTGGTATCGGATTTCAGATTTTCGAATATTGGTTTCTCGCCACTAAAGTAGATATTGAAGTAGGATTCGAAAGAATCTTTACTTCACTTTTTGTAAAAATGAATTAAAAAAAGTTCAACTACTTAGTGATTTTACGAAAATCGTCTATGGTCTTACCATTTCTATGTGTGGGATGTTGTCTTCAAGGTATGTATCGCTATCCTTTTCAAACCCTAACGATGTATAAAATTTTTGGAGATAAAGTTGTGCTCCAATTCTGATAGGAAAGTTGCCAAAAAGCTCAGTTGTTTTTGAAATGGAGCGATTCATTAATTCAAAACCAATACCTGTTCTTCTTACGGAAGGTGAAGTAACAACCCGGCCAATAGAAGCTTCTTCGAATGCAATGCCAGGCGCAAGTATACGAGTATAGGCTACTAATTTTTGCTGGTTCCATCCCATTAGATGATAGGAGAGAAGATCTTTATTATCTGCATCCTGGTATACACAATTCTGTTCTACTACAAATACTTCATTACGTAATTGCATAATTGCATATAGTTCGGAAGAAGTAAGTTCTTCAAATTTTTTAAAAGCCCAGTTTATAGCAGACATTTTGATTAACAGATTAGTAATTGTATTTATTCTTCCAAAGAGTTTTTAAAAATTTTCTAAGCTCATCTTCTCTTGCATTTTTTCCAGGCTCATAAAATTTTGTTCCGGCGATTTGCTCCGGTAAATATTCTTGCGGCGAAAAACTGTTTTCATAACTGTGCGAATATTCATAATTTTTTCCATAATCCATATTCTTCATCAGTTTAGTCGGAGCATTCCGAATGTGCAACGGAACCGGAAGATCGCCATGTTTTTTTACAGCAGATAAGGCTGCACCAATTGCGGCAACGGCTGCATTACTTTTTGGCGAAGAGGCGAGGTAAGCAGTACATTGAGAAAGAATGATGTTTGCTTCGGGATAGCCAATTTTAGTAACAGCATCAAAACAAGTATTGGCCATTACAATTGCCGTTGGATTTGCATTGCCGATATCTTCACTTGCCAGAATGACTAATCGCCGGGCAATAAATTTTACATCTTCGCCTCCTTCAATCATTCTTGCCAACCAGTAAATAGCTGCATTCGGATCGCTGCCTCTCACGGATTTGATAAACGCTGAAATAATATCGTAATGCTGTTCTCCACTTTTATCATACAACGCAATTCTTTTTTGAGCTACCTCCATCACTATCTTATCCGTAATCACTAAAGAGTCAGCTGAAGAAAAAGCATCAGACACAATCTCAAGAAGGTTTAATATTTTTCGTCCATCTCCTCCGGAAATATTAATAAGAGCTGTTGTTTCTTCTAGTTTGATGTTTTTTGTTTTCAGAATTTCATCCTTAGCAATAGCAATTTGCAGCAGCTTAATTAATTGCTCTTCATTCAATGATTTTAAAACATATACCTGGCAGCGGCTTAGCAAGGCACTGTTTACTTCGAAAGAAGGGTTTTCTGTAGTAGCGCCAATTAATGTAATGATTCCTTTTTCAACAGCACCTAATAAAGCATCCTGCTGCCCTTTATTAAATCGATGAATCTCATCAATGAATAAAATGGCACCGGGTTTTGTCTTTGCCAGTTCAATTATTTCCCGCACATCCTTTACTCCGGCGCTGATGGCACTTAATTGAAAGAACGGAGCTGTTAAGGAATTGGCAATAATATTTGCAATAGTTGTTTTGCCGGTACCGGGAGGTCCCCAAAATATCATTGACGGAATTTTTCCATTTTCTATTGCCTTTCGGAGAATGCTTCCATTGCCTACAAGATGTTCCTGACCCAGCAATTCATCTAATGAAGTGGGGCGAATACGTTCGGCTAAGGGAATATGGGAATTCATTGGGTGAAAGTAGTAAAAGATTTTCTTCGGCCTTATTGCAGTAACCAGATATTTGAGAAGCTCTTGAGTATTACTTTTTAAGGAATTGGAGAATTGCTATTCAACGTAGTTGAAAAAAGAAGTAGTATGAGTTTACTTTTTTGCAATAAGTAATCACAAGTAATCTTATAAAAGGCAAAATTAATGGGCTACTAACCAGATCTAAGGACCTTCACAAATTCGTTGAGCGACTTCCATCGGCCCTTTGCTGGGCAGTTTTGGTGATAATGATATTGGCAGCGAGTTCCTATTGCTTAGTAATTAGTGCTAATTTTCAAAAATACCCATTTGTAGGTATATGTAGTCAATAGCATTCATTTTATCTTAGCAGTGTAATCGAAAAGGAAGAAAAAAATATTAGAAAGCATCCATTTCGAAATCTTTTGTATCATTGAATATTCAAACGATAAAGCAAAACAACTAAACTTAAAAAAATGAAAAAGCACCTATTTCTTTTCGTCGCCTTACTGGTAATCGGACTTGGCTTTACCGCCAATGCTCAGGTTAAACCAAAATTAAAAAAACAGTCGATTAGCGCAAATGCTCAGTCGACTCCAACTACAGAAGTAGATGGATTGCAGAAAGCAATGAATATGAAAAACAGCCCTGTAATGAAAGACCGTGGAGATGTTTACGGCCCTAATTATAGTGACGTCGTAATTGACAACTGGACAGGTTATTACATAGATATTTATGTAGATAACAGTTACAGAGGTACGGTTTCTCCTTGGGACAAAAAAGTAACATGGGCAATACCTGGGGCAACAAAGTTATATGCCAAAGCAGTTTTTGATGACGGAACTTATTTATACTGGGGACCTTCAACAACAACTACGGGTTACACTTACACATGGAAGTTGAATCCATAATAAGAATTTAGTATTGAAAAGGGCTGCAATTTTTGCAGCCCTTTTTATTTTGAGAGATAATTTCTTTAAAAATCAATGCCAAAGACAGCAAAGCTTGCCCATTGGGCAGGCAATGAGAACTTTTTTCTTGCATCCAGCGTTGCAAGTCTTAGCGGTTCGGACGGTGTAAAACTGTGTTTCCCTTGAAGATGAAAAATAAACCGATTCATTAGGTATGCTGTTGCGTCATCATCTACATTCCATAGGCTCATAATAACATAATTACTTCCGGCTAATAAAAAACTTCTAGCCAAACCGGCCACTCCAGATTCCATTGATCTACCAAGTCCGGTCTGGCAAGCAGAAAGTATGACCATTTCAGGAAAATTATTTTCAAGTGCATTTTTATTTCTTAGCTCCATTATATTTTTCGCTGTCAGGAATGGATCATTTCCTGATAATACCAGAAAACTTTTTTCCATTGGTTGTATACTGTCAGCTATTCCATGTGTAGCAAAATAGGCAAGATCTGATTTTTTTAAGTAATAAATGACAGAGTCTTTAATGGCTCTTTCTCCATTTAATAATTTATAATTTTTTGCATAGTCTTTAGCTATGTTTATTTCTTTTTCAGCACCTGGTAAATTCGGAAAGTCAAAATCGGTGTTTTTGGGATATGAAGGATTACTAACAAGCAAAGCATTTTCAATTGTGAATGATACTTTTGGTATATATTGAAAAGAAGGATTACGTTTAAATTCTGTTGACATATCGCCAGTCCATTGAGTAAGTTGCTTCAGGGTTTTAATTCGTAAACCTAAAAGATCTAGAATACTTGGTACAATTGTATAGCTGCATTTATCAATCAGCAGCGAATCATCTTTATAGGGCTTTAATAACGAAAAAGGTAAAGTGCCGATGTTCATAGCCGGTATGATATATAGGTGCTTATATTTTGTAGTAAATAACTCAGGAATTAATAAATCTGTTGCAGATTTAATTACAGAGGAATAATCTGCTCCATTTGATTTTTCAGGACTTTCAATAATTACTCCTCTTTGGGAAGGCATTGACTTTATAGATTTGTCATATAAGCCAACAACATGATTAATATCATATCCTAATTGAAAAAGGGACGATTTTGTTATCGAAATAATTCTTTTCTCTTTTATTATTCCGGGCTCAAAAAATATACGGTGAAGAGAGTCATTATTAAAAAAATAAAACAGAATACCGATGCCTTTATCCTGCGGATATAATTTGGAAAGCATTTTTGCGAAATCTTCATCGGAAACGATTCTGTTCTTTTCAAAAATAGATAGCATTTCTTTTATTTCTTTGCCAGGAAGACCTCTGACTTTTAAAAGTTCGGAAACCTGATCACTATAAATTTTGTAAATATTAATACTTGAATCTTTTAACTGCTGGGCATCCGAGAATAGGTACAGACAAATAAGTAAGCAGCTTAAAAGAAATTTTTTCATTTTCTTCTACAAGTTAAAAAAATACACTCAAATACAAAAACCCCGTATTCGATACGAGGTTTTATAAACGAATACAGTAATATTTGAATTTAGTATGTTACTTTAACAGATAACCGATATAGGTTCCAGTTGGCAGGTGTGTTTGGGTTAATTCCCCTTGCTCCGGAAATGTTGCCCATTTTTAATAATTCTGCTAATGGTCCGCTTGCACTTCTTGGGGTTCCCCTTACACCTTCTTGTTTAAATAAACTGTAGGCGTCTGGAATTGGTGTTTCTGAGGCTATTAAAAAATAATTATCTGTACCTGATGGTTCGGATGCTTTTGCGTTTTTAAATATTATAAACTTTTCAACCGGATTGCCATTATTATTACGACGTGGAAATTTTCCTTCACTCTGGCCACTTCTAGATGGATAAACAGGAGTCATTGTTCCATTCTTATCTATTGTAAATAGATAAATGTATTTGGGAAAAATATCTTGTTGCAAGTAAGTTTCTTCATCTGCTTCAAGATTGATGTCAAACCTTTGGCCTATTTTGAGACCGTCACTTTCAATTATTTGTTGAGTTGCGTTATCCCTTAATACAATACGATATGGAAAAAAATCTTGTTCCTTTGGTGGCGCCAAAGTAAGCCAACCACGGATTTTTGAAAGCTTTACACATGTTTCAAAAACACTTTCTACAACATCCTGGTAAGATTTTTCAGAATTATCAGCAAGTGTATAACAACCCGCATCTACCGGCATAGAGCCGAGGCTGTCACGAAGTGAAAAGTCTGTTTTTACCAATCCATAGGCAACATTGTTATTTACATCCAACGTGCCATACAAAACATAATTTGCATCTTCCGGTTTTTCAACCAGTTGAATAGTTTTATATTCAGAAAACTTAGTAACCATCATATCCTGTAACTTCTTTGGCGGCGCCATATTTACAAACAATGATTTTCCCTTTGCCAGTTTCTCTGTTTCAGCTACGCTAAAATCTTTCAGAATAATATTGTTTGTATTCGTAGTGAAATCCCTTGCAGTTATTTTTCTGTCTTGAATGTTGATTGTTACATCCGGTTCTGCAGTTTCAATTTTGCTACTCCACTTAACATTCGGAGATTGTTTCAACTGCATATTTACAGACGCCTGTTTGGTTATCTCATCATACGTATAACTGCTTTTTGGGATATAGATTTTCAATAGAGGGGCTTTACTGCTTACCCAATTGGTTACTGTAAACTTCATTCCTGCTTTTATAGCTGCTGCAGAACCGGCAATCACTGTTACTTCGGATTGATTGAGGCTCATAATATTGACAATTTTTATCTTAAGTGTCGAATCATTCACAGCTGTTAACTCATTATCAGGATTAACACCAGAGGCATAGCCTGCTTGCAGAATTATTTTTTTATTCAGTAAAGACATAATCGGAAAGGAAACATTATCCGATAATAAAGCTTTATCAATTCCAAATAAGGTTTCATTATACCTTGTTGGGTCGCCTGCCATTACCGGCTCCTGCGGTTTGCTAAAACTTTTAATGATGGCTCTAACAGCGGTGAATATATTTTGAGCAGAGGCTTTTGCAGACTGCTGATCTAATACTTTCATAAGTGCAAGTGTAAAAGCACCATGTGTCCTTTTTTCAATGGGCACATTCGGATTGTCATCCATGTGTTCTTTTGCTACTTCATCTGCCTGAGATGCAGATATTCTCAGATATCCGGAATTGGTCATCTCTTCCGGTGGTGTAGGGTTGCTTGCATCTTTCAAATCATATTCGTTCCTGTTAATATACCTCGACTTTCCTTCGAATAAACCTCTTGCCATTGAACCACTCTGGCAACAATCAAAAATGGCAGTTAGCTTAATCTTTTTCTTAACAAATTCACCAAAGATTGCTGATACCTGTTTGTCAGTTATATCAACTGTATCTTTTCTCCAGACATCAGCCGGTACTATCGTTTCATTATAACCATCATCATCATTTTGAGCCATCGAATTTCTTATCTGGCTGCCATGACCTGCATAATAAACAACGGCTATTCCATTTTCAGGAGTACTTTTTAATAAATCGTTTAATGAACTAAGTATAGCAGCACGGGTTGCCTTGGTGTTATATAATTCCTTTACATCTGTTGTTGCAAAACCAAACTTGCTGACAAGGATTTCCTTCATAGCTTCTGCATCATTTTTGCAACCACTTAAATCATTCCATGCTTCTGGAGGCCTAGTTGTGGATTTTGCTTGTTTAGATCCTATTGGCGGCGAATAGGTATCAATTCCAATTACCAATGCTTTTTTTACAGGCTCTTTTGTGGGAGGCTGGGCGAAAAGAATCTGACTACTTAAAAGAATTGTTGCAAAAAAGGAGAGTAGAAGTTTCATTTATTCAATTTTAATTGATCTATGAATGCTATAAAAATAAGTACTAAAAATTGCAAAAGCTCTACCCATAAATGGGTATTTTAAGTAATTTTTACTTTGTCTTAGAAGGCTGATCTTTTTTCCATTTATCGGGAAAATATTTGTTCATCATTATTGAAAATTCTGGCGTTGTTCGAATATAGCTAAGGTCGTTATCATTTGTCAACATAAAATAATCACCGAAACCAAGTTTCATTGATTTTTCAAGACTTTCCATTGTCGCTTCTTTATCTCCCTGCAAAGATTTCCAACAGGCATGATGATACCATGTCCATACATCTTCCTGTTTATAATTAAGCAAGAGTTCAAAAAAGTTATTAATAATATCTGTGCTGTCAATTAAATCTGGCATACGGATATACGCATAGAATATTGAAACATACGAACAGTATTGCATGTTTACTATATATACTTTCTTTTTAAAATCACTATAAGCAATTTTATCATTTGTAGAATAAGTTTTACCATAATAGAGCTGCATATTTGTAATAAAACCTTCGAGAGAAGCAGTAGCATAATCAGCGGTTAAAATAAACTGGTTCATCGCTTCACTAAGATCACCTTCCATTTCTGCAATTACGCCAAGGTTAAAATGTGCATGAGGATAAGTACTATCGAAAGCTAATGCAGCATTGAAATATTTTCGGGCTGAGTCGAGTTGGTTTGAAACAAAGAAAACATGACCAATATTATTGTCGCAAATGCCAGTATAGACGATATTGGATTCTTTAGATTTTTTGTAATAGTATACAGCACTGTCTGGCTGACTGAGCCGTGAGTAATATACTCCTTTGTCGAAATAGCCTTGTGCTTCCCCTTGTTCAGAAGCAATGATTTCGTCTATTAGTGCTAGGGCTTTATTGTTTTTTTCATTGTATGAATAGGTCTTGGCCAGCTGTTCCATAATTAATAATCTATCGGGATGCACTTTCACTAATTTTTCAAAAATGATTTCTGCCTTATCATACTGTTTCAGTTTATTATAAATTAATCCCAATGAATAGTTAGCAGAAATATCATTCGGTCTAAGATCTAAATATTTTTGAAAAACTTTGTCAGCTTTGTCATATTCAAACATGAAACTATAGCTGATACCTAAGGCACCTAGTGTATAAGCTGCATTTGGTTCCAGTTCAGTAGATTCTTCAAGGTATTTAATGGCTTTAAGAATGGTAGGGTTCCAACTGATGTTATATTCGTTCTCACTTAATGCCCAGGTCAGCGACATGGCATTCATATATAATTTCCGGGCTTTAAGGTTGCGGAACATATAATGCTGTTCTCCTAATAATGAAAGACAGCTGTCTAATTCTGCTGCAGCATAGTAACATTCATCCCTCGTAGAATAACTTGTTTCTCCTTTTAACAATGGCCCGACAATAGTGTTGAATCGTTCGTTTAATGCTGCTGCTAGATTACGCCGCATTGCAGGTGTTAAAGGGTTGTCTTTATTTCTCTTTATAAAAACCCTGTAATCAAATAATGCATTGGTGTCTTTTGGCCATATCAGATTCTTGTTTTCAAGGTTCTGTTTAAAAGATAAATAGACTTTCTTGTCTTCGGGATTCAATGAATCAACATATTTCTCTTCTGAACCTTTTGTATTGGCTACCGCCAGCAAAGGGTAATTTTCAGCTTTTTGTTTTTTTAACGAGGCTAAAACTAATGGATCAACTACAACAAAAGGTTTACTTAAGTCACCCGTAATTACAGGAATCTGTTTTTCTTCACTAAATGTTGCTACCTGATCAGTAATGTATCGTTGTAGCTCTGAAAAGCTCACTTTGTTATCATTGTTCTTATCGGCTAGTCCTTTCATTCCTTCTTCTAATTGTAAGGAAAATAAACCACGGCCGCCGCCCCATTCTTTACTTTCAAGCGAAAGTTGGTTGGGCTGACAAGAAAGAATTTTATATTCTTTTCCCCATGATGCAGATAAGGCTGCTGCTGTTTGCTGTACACCTTCTACACCGCCTTTTAAATTTCCCGAATGGCAGGCATCAACGACAAAAATCATTTCAGTTCCTCGTTGAGACAAAGGAGATAAATACCTTTTTAAATCCAATATTTCGAGCACATCATCCTTCATTCCAAAGTAATTGCCATGCGGACTGTTGTATAAAAGCAATAATCCATTTTCAATTTGTGTTAAGTCTTCCATATCTCCATGTCCTGCAAAAAAGAAATAAACCCTGTCCCCCGGCTTGGCTTTTCTGGCAATAATGGAAATTGCATCTGCCACATTATTTTTGTTAGCATTTTCATTCAGAAAAGTTTCAATATTTGCTTTGGGAACTTTGCCCCCTGCAGCACTCAATAAAAAATCTTCAAAAGCCTGGGCAT
>Ga0209476_10002005_pt1 | contig 13668 bp, 16 predicted proteins | sample KloWWTrecipitate_FD_187179 | JGI IMG/M metagenome (GOLD analysis project Ga0209476, IMG submission 187179) | Active sludge microbial communities from Klosterneuburg, Austria, studying microevolution and ecology of nitrifiers - Klosterneuburg... | ecosystem: Engineered > WWTP > Aerobic digester... | reverse complement strand
AAAACAGCGGGTGGAACAGGTATTACATTAAGTACTGCCGCTGGAGCTATTGATCGTTTAATGTTGTTTTTTAATACAAGTACTACATGTACAATTACTGTTACAAAGGATATTAAATAATGTTTGGATTTCAACCGGTACCAGTTGATGAAGAAATTATAATCGGAGGATCATGTTCTATATTAAGTAGTTCTTCTTATGGTGGAAAAACAACATCACATGTTATAACTTTACCAACAGGAATAACAATTGGAGATAATATTTTACTTATAGTTGGATCTAGTGGAGCTGCTGTTTCTGGGCTTGGTGCATATTCTTTACTTAGAGAAGCTAACGTATCACCATATTTAGGTACTTACATAAAAACATCAGATGGAACAGAGGGTTCAACCATTACTTTAACAACTGTTTCAACAACAGATGTTGCTGTGGTATGCTATAGATTAGGATGTATTCATTATAGTGGAAATAGCAATGGCGGATATGGAGATACGTTAACATCAAATACTCCAACATTTAAATCTGGAGACGTATTAGAATTATTAACTTATGCATGTATTGATGGAAGAACTACTTCGTCTTTACCAGCAGGATATACAGAAAATTCAGAGGCTAATTCTTCTGGTCATACGGGATCATCAATAGTTGTTGAAGCTGCTTGGAAAACTATTACTGGAACAGGATCAGAAACCCCAGGAGCAATAACAATTGACGATGTTGTAGATTGGGTTACTATTGTTGAGGTATTTAGTTAATGGAACTATTAATACTTACTGGTTTAGATTCTGGTCAAACAGTTTCAATATATCCAGCAGATAAACCATTAGATGATTGGGCTACCTATAAAGTAAATGCTCCAGAAGGTACTGGTTCAGATGTTGGAAGGTATACTGCTAGTGTTGATCCAGCAATTTCATTAACATGGGTTGCTTTTTTAGGAGCTTCTCAACCAACATGGGCAGATGTTATAGAAGGCGTTTATTGGGATCTTAGTTCTAATATATCAGCAAACGAGGTTGTTAAGATTCAAAGATCTGCTTCTGAAGTAGCCGCTGGTGATCCAGTAACAAGAAATAAGGTTTCTGCTACAAGAACACAGCTTGTAGAAAGAATAACTTAAAGTTTAAAAAGAGTAATTATATATAGTAACCTAAAATAAGTAGATAAAAATATGAATAATACAAGTATAACAGCAACACAAACCGGAGAAACTTCACAGGTAATATCTTTACCAGATGGTATTTTCAACTTGTTTATAAGTTCTTCTGGTTGGGGTAGCACTAAGATTGAAGTTAGTCCAGATAGAGTTAATTGGTTTACTTTACAAGACTCTGGTTCTGATTTATCTATTTCTGAAAATTTTGTAACAGAAATTAATGGTGGACTAATATTAAGACTTAATGTTCAAACATATTCTCAAGATATTATTGCGTCCGTTAAAAGGGTTATTTAATAATTTATGTTTAACAAACATTCTATAGCAAGATCAGTAATAAGACCTATTTATAATTATGTAAATAGATCATACGAAGGCTCAGGCGGCGGTGTCTCCGATCCCCTCATCACAGTGCAGCCGGTCAACGCAGTCGTCGCAATCGGTGAGGATGCTGTGTTTGATTTGACGTACACGGGCACTGAGCCAATCACGATTGATGTGCAGGAGTACAAGGTATGACGATTCGGACAGTAACAAACGACGCTGGCGTAACCGCTGCACTTGCTGCTCACGTCTCTGGGGACACTATCGAGTTCTCTGGTTCGTCGTTTGCTCAGATTGCGATCTCTGGTAAGTCTGATTTGATTCTGACCAGTGAGGATGCTTCGGGAAAAATTCCGTCGATTGTATTCACAGGTACGTGCGACAACATCGATTGTTCGGGGCTGAATATCCAGATGACTGGATGGCCTTGCACGTATCCAGCCCTAGTCAATTTTGAGACAGGCACGTTCTCAAATTTCCAATTCCGCGCAGGTACGACATTCCGCCATGGTTACGGAGCATCGTTAGTTAATTTTGACATGACCAGCGAGGTGTTTTCGGACTTATCAACTTACTTGAACATAGACCAAGCCGATTATTCCCCGTGGGGCTATAGTGAGGATCAAATATGACATTTGCTCTAGTTGTAGAAACTCGCAAGACACCGACAGTTGGACCTGGGGCAGGAGTTGTTGCTTCTGATGCCATTGATACGACCGGAGCTACGCTGCTTGTAGTTGCAATTACGCGGTATGGTGCAGGATCAAATGCGACAACCATGTCTGATAGCAATTCAAATACATGGGTGTCGTTGCCAGTACGTCAGGTAAGCACTGGAACAATAAGACATCAGTTGTATTACTGCATTGGTGGCACCGTTGGTCCTGGCCACACATTTTCGTTCTCATCGGTTAGTTCGTACCCGATGATTCGGGTTATGGCTTTTAGTGGAACATCGCCTAGCTACGACGTTGACACCGGAACTAACGGAGGAACGGCACTAACGTCTCTGGCAACAGGAAGTGTTACTCCATCGGCAGCCAGTTCGCTGGTCGTCGCAGCACTGGGTTTGCAAGACGAAACAGTAACCGATCCGACGATTGATTCTAGTTTCACTGCGTTTGTATGGGTTCCCAAAGGAAGCGGAACATCGTACCCAATTTCAGGTGAGTTGAGTGCGTACAAGATCAAGGCTGCGAGTTCGGCTGAAAATCCAACATTCACTTGGGCAAGTGGAACGAAACCCGCGTGTGCAAACATTGTTGTCTTTACTGAATCCGCAGCAGACACAACGAAACCACTTGTGGACTCAGGCACAGCGCCAGCGATCAATGTGGATGGTGATGAAACAGCAGTAGTATTCACTGAAAACGTGACTGGCGACGGCACTGGTTTCTCATTGAATGGAACAAATGCACTTACATACGTTTCAGGTGACGGAACGCCAACATGGGTATTCAGCAACGCATCTGTAGTTCTTTCTGGCGATGTCGTCACGCTTGAGTATGACGATACTACTGGGGACATGGCAGACACATCGGCGAATGTGCTCGACTCGTTCACAGGTCAAGCTGTCAACAATGGAAGTACGGTAACGGCCTCACCTGATACCGATCCTCCTGTGCTATCGGGTCTGACAGTCAATGCAACCGACACTGATGAGATCGAATTTGAGTTTTTAACAACTGACGGAAACGGCACTGCGTATTGGTTCGTGTCCACTTCTGCTACCCCACCAAGTGCAACGGACTTAATCGCGGGTACTGGCTCGGTTGACTACGGTTCGTTTGCAGTTAGCTCCTCCGGCTTGCAATCGACAATCACCATTGGAAGTCTAACCGCAGAAACGATCTACTACGTCTATGTGATGCAAGATGACTCCTCCGCAAACCGATCAACGATTGTGTCGGATAGTGCTGAGACCGATTCGGGCGTAACACCCACACCCACCTGGCAAACAATCGCAACCGACATCACACTGCCTTACACGATATCCAACGTACAGGCTGACGATTTTGGCCGTCAGTTCAGATTCGTCGTGCATGGTGTAACAGACGTTACCAGCAACGCAGTTGAAATAATCGAGGAATAACAATATGCTAAATAGAATGTTATAAATGTATTACGCCGAGTTTGAACATATTTCAAGTTTGATTCGGGTTTGGCCAGAAGGTCAAAAATATGGTGATCCTTATTGGGGTATTGCTATAAGATAGATTAATAAATATGAAGTAGAATTACTATTACAACAGCAAAAAATAACAATAGACATTTGGAAAGCTGTAATAGAAGTTTGTAAAAAAGAAGGTATTAAAAGGATACTCGCTGTGACGTATCCAAATGGTTCTGAAGACAATCCTAAACATAAATGGATTGAAGTTAATTAATAATTTTATTTAAAAATGCTTTATAAGAGTATTTATTAATAGAGTAAAATTAATATTTATAATAGGTAATAATATGCCATTAGGACAATGCGGTCAACGAGCACGATTCAGAGCAGCAGGAGAAGCCCCTGCGGACCCATCGGTCCTGCATGAAGTTACGTTCACCAATACTTCGGCAAGTTCGTCCACTGGTCTGGTCAAGTTTGGATTGGCATTTGAGAAAACCGACGTTCCGACTGGGCAGATTCCCAAGGTGCGCATTAAAGATGGTGCCGAAGTTCGTGGCTGGCCAATCGAGACAGCTACTTGGTCAGACGGTTCGTTGCGCAAGGCGACAATGGTTGCTGACGTTGGTGCTGTGTCGGGAAGCTCGACAGTTACGATTGAAGTTTATAACGACACTGGCAGCGTAACAGCCAGCTCGCTGACACCAGCAACGTATGTAGCTGGGCTGGCAAGCGATCACACGGTTGACATTACGAGCCGCACCGGATCGACTACTGGATCGATGGGTGACTTGGCATACTCGATGAAAACGGCCTCGGCAGTTAGCACGAAGCGAGAAACTCAAGCGGATACTGATTTGTTTGTGCGATATTTCTGCTGGGAGAAGCTAAGCGGAGAAGAACACCTTGTATGCTTGAACTACTTAGACATTTGGCTCGATACTGATGGATCGACAGTGCTCGCGCATGAGTGGGTTCCAGTATTGTCGCAGCATTGGTGGGTGAACGATCCAGAGGGTGTCGAGCAAGCCAAGGAAAAATATACCTATGATGCAGCGGTGAAGGTTGGGGCGTCTGCTGTTGACTCTCGGACCGCATTGGCTCATGCGTACTATTGTCGATGGGCTTCGTTGTACTCAGCCGACGATGCACAACATGCTACGCCACACTGGATTGATGCTGGGAGTACGACGAAGCCAACACTGTCGATTGCGTACTCGACGGCAAGTCGCAAAAAACTATTCCGAGCAGGCTCATTACCTCCGTTAGATTGGTCGGAGTCAGATTGGGTGCTAACCGCTACCGATGATTACACTCCGTTGGCCACAAATGGACATCGCGCTTCGATCAATGATGGGGGTGCGTATGTTGGGCGGGGTGCGATCACTCGTATGGATGCGAATGCAATCGGGTTGCAGTCGGTTGCCGCATGGAGAATCGCTAGGGTCGGGGCTCAGGCTGGCCTGTCATGCTACCAGCACGTTTGTGATCACCGAGTAATTGATACAACTCCCAAGCCGGTAATGTTCCCTGGTAAAATCGGCCAAAAAGGTGCCCAGTCTTACACCGGCCTCGGAGCAGAGATAAATCTAGCTGCACAGTTTTACACTGAGCTTACTCGCGATGAAGCCAGCGGCGGGACGGGTGCGTTTACCAATTTCGACACAGCCCACGGTGTTACTTACTCACAAATGATGGCTTTCGTTTCTGGTGAGCGATACTTGCGAGACGCTTCGATAGGCACGGTGCAGTTGTTCCTAACATTCCAGCACGTCAACACTCCACGGCGTCTGTATGGGGATCAAGGTTTCGGGTCGGTGCGCGGTACAGAATACTCGATTCCTACTGACATGTATGGACAAATGGCTAGTCTTGTTACTTCGGAGCGTGCTAAAGGCTGGTGGGCAAACGCACTCCTGCAAACCTATACGCTGCTCGACGACTACGATCCGCACGTTCCATATTTTGAGAATCTTGTCGAGGACTATGGAAGCTTACTCGAAGATTCGTTTGATTATTTCCCTTCCGAGCAGTTGGCTTACGGTGGGATTGGCTTTGCAAATGGTGGACGTTATTTGCTGTGGATGGAGAACTTTCAACTCATCACTACGGTGCAGCACTTAGGGTTGATTGCCGACAAGTCGTTGACAGTTAATGGATACAACGAATACATCGAAATGATGGCCAAACTGTTCAAGAACAATTCAGACTTGAATGGACAGTACGTTCTTGGTGCATTCATCAGCAATTACCCATGTGATGCTGATTACATAAACTGGATAGCTGACGAACTTCATCAGTATGAGCACACATCTACTTACACTTTCACATCAGACACATGCACGAAAACTACGGCTCATACGAGAGGTATTGCTAACGGAGATCGTGTTCAAGTTGCAACAACAAACAGTTCTGGTGCAGCGTCTACTGTTCCCGATGGGCTTGCGGTCGGACAAACCTATTACATGATCGACGTATCTGGCGATTCGTTTAAGCTATCGGAAACACTAGGTGGAGCCGCCGTAACGCACACTAATTCTGGAACGTGCTATTTATTCCTGTCGTTAGCATCGTTTGCCGATGCACTCGGTTCGGTGTCGTCGGACAGCTACTTTTCAATCGCAAGGGCAGCGATTGTCTCAGCGAAACTTGCTGGGGCCGATAGCATGACTAGCGAGGTGTTTTCGGACTTATCAACTTACTTGAACATAGACCAAGCCGATTATTCCCCGTGGGGCTATAGTGAGGATCAAATATGACATTTGCTCTAGTTGTAGAAACTCGCAAGACACCGACAGTTGGACCTGGGGCAGGAGTTGTTGCTTCTGATGCCATTGATACGACCGGAGCTACGCTGCTTGTAGTTGCAATTACGCGGTATGGTGCAGGATCAAATGCGACAACCATGTCTGATAGCAATTCAAATACATGGGTGTCGTTGCCAGTACGTCAGGTAAGCACTGGAACAATAAGACATCAGTTGTATTACTGCATTGGTGGCACCGTTGGTCCTGGCCACACATTTTCGTTCTCATCGGTTAGTTCGTACCCGATGATTCGGGTTATGGCTTTTAGTGGAACATCGCCTAGCTACGACGTTGACACCGGAACTAACGGAGGAACGGCACTAACGTCTCTGGCAACAGGAAGTGTTACTCCATCGGCAGCCAGTTCGCTGGTCGTCGCAGCACTGGGTTTGCAAGACGAAACAGTAACCGATCCGACGATTGATTCTAGTTTCACTGCGTTTGTATGGGTTCCCAAAGGAAGCGGAACATCGTACCCAATTTCAGGTGAGTTGAGTGCGTACAAGATCAAGGCTGCGAGTTCGGCTGAAAATCCAACATTCACTTGGGCAAGTGGAACGAAACCCGCGTGTGCAAACATTGTTGTCTTTACTGAATCCGCAGCAGACACAACGAAACCACTTGTGGACTCAGGCACAGCGCCAGCGATCAATGTGGATGGTGATGAAACAGCAGTAGTATTCACTGAAAACGTGACTGGCGACGGCACTGGTTTCTCATTGAATGGAACAAATGCACTTACATACGTTTCAGGTGACGGAACGCCAACATGGGTATTCAGCAACGCATCTGTAGTTCTTTCTGGCGATGTCGTCACGCTTGAGTATGACGATACTACTGGGGACATGGCAGACACATCGGCGAATGTGCTCGACTCGTTCACAGGTCAAGCTGTCAACAATGGAAGTACGGTAGCGGCACCCGATACAACCCCTCCAACGCTGAGCACAATAACCGTAGTTTCGGCACTATTGATTCGTTTCGTGTTCGATGAAGCAGTAACACTCAGCGACTTGACGGGATGGACAATGGCATCGTCTGGTGCTGCGATTACATTCAGTTCGTCCACTGGTGACACAACAGACACGATAGACGTAGTTCCTTCTCGCTCAGTTGTCTCAACAGAATCGCTATCGTTTAGCTACGACTCTGGCACTGGAAACGTGACAGACATCGCAACCAATGCACTGGTGTCAATCACTTCACGGCTCGTAACAAACAACGTCTCGGCTGTAGCCGGTAGTGGAATTTCCCGCAGTCGTTTAGTAAATCAAGGTGGTTAAATAATGCGTACTCTCAAACAAAATACGGCTCGCAACGTCCTAGTGTTCATGACCGATTCAACCGATCATGTGACCGGAAAAACTGGCTTAACGCTGACCATCACTAGCAGCAAAGCGGGGGCAGCGTTTGCGTCGATTAGTCCGACGGTGACTGAGCGAAGCAATGGCTGGTATCAAGTGGCGCTAACGACTAGCCACACTGACACACTCGGTGACTTTGCTTTGCATGTGACCGGAAGCGGTGCCGATCCTGCTGATATGCTGATGCAGGTTGAGTCGCAAAGTCTGTCGTCGATTGGCAAGTCTGCCTTCCTAGCTTCCGAGCTTGCCATTGGAACTGTCACCAGCCAAACCGTATTCGTGCTCACTGGTGGACCTGCAAACGACATCGCCAACGTCATGGCGATCTTCTTCGACGCATCGGCCAGCAATGCTCCTGTTGTCGCTGAAGGGTCGTATGTCGGTTCAACTGGAACGCTGACACTGACAGCGGCAACCGGTATCACGGTGACAACTAGCGATACTGTTACGCTATATGCGGTGGCAGCTAATACGCTAGGAACCGATGCGATTAGTGCAGCGGCGGTGAGTGCTGCTGCTGTCACTAAGATCCAGACTGGGCTTGCGACTCCGACGAATATTACGGCTGGAACAATCACGACTGTCACAAATCTCACCAACGCACCAACTGCTGGCGACTTAACCGCAACAATGAAAACGTCGGTAACGACCGCCGCAACGGCTGCAACGCCAACAATTGCGTCTGTTTCGGGTGCTGTTGGTTCGGTGACTGGAAACATCGGTGGCAATGTAGTCGGGTCCGTTGGAAGCGTCCTTGGAGGTATCAATACAACTTCGGGTACGATTACGACGCTAGATGCTCTTGACACTGCTCAGGACACTCAACACGGAACAACACAAACGGCAGTTGGATCACTACCAACCGCAGCAGTCATTGCTGATGCTGTCTGGGACGAACTTGTCAGTGAGCACGTAACAGACGACTCGTTTGGCGCAAGCGTACTGATTATTGGAGTAGGCTACACCCACACCAGTTCCGGCAGCGGTGGAGCAGCAACAGCAACGATCACAAAGGCTTAACTATGAGCGTTTACGGAAGTGTTTATGGCAGCGTATATGGAAGTGTTTACGGATCTATTGATAGTGAAGTAGAATATTCTTTAATTATAGATCAAATACTTTTAATATTAAGAGCTTTAACAGGAACAACACTATCAGATGCGTCTTTAATTAATCTTATATTAACTTCAGGAATGTTAGTTTTAAAAGAATTTCCATGCTTTAGTATTAATTATACTATTAGTTTAACTTTAAAGACTATAACTCCAGATATTATAGATGATTCATTTATATTATTAACGGCATATAAAGCTTCTATATTATTATTACAATCTGAAATAAGAGGATATGGTTCACAATCAATTAAAATTGTTGATGGACCAAGCTCTATAGATCTTACTAATAGAACTAAAGATTCTTTGGGATTATTAACAGCTTTAACAAATGATTATTTTATTATGAAAAGAGATTGTTTATTAAATCAATCTTCTTATGGATATGCTGTAATAACACCTACAACAGTTGATTATATAAGAGGAAATAATTTTTCATAATGATATCTATACCATCAGGAATATTTAATCACTACTTTGAAGCTGTTGATTATTTATTAGAAGAACCTATGATAGGTAGAACTGTTACAGTTGTATATAAAACTAAAAATAATACTAGTTCTGTAGATTTTAATGCTTCATTAGATGAATATACCGAAGTAACAGAAACCATTAAGTTAAGAATGTATCATTCTCCAAGAGATTGGTTTAAATCTGGTATTACTCAATATGTAGATGGAAGAGTTCAAATACTAGGTTATATGACTGATGTTAATAAACTTAATAGATCATCTGAACTTAGGCTTGATAATTTAACCTATAAGCTGGCGAGCCAACCTGTAAGGCACGGTTTTGGAAACAGGTACTTTTTGGCCTTTCTTGACATAGTTTAAAACCTTTTAAGTATATATACTCCAAATGTCAATAAAAATCAAAGAAAAAAATAAAGAAATTGCAAAAAAAATAGAGAAAGTAATTTTACAAGAACTTTATAAAATACTTCGAGCTAAAGCAGATGCAATAAAACAAGAAATAATAAAAGAAAACCTTAACATCTGGAAGCAAACAGAAACATATCACTCATTAATATCTGGTAAACTAACCCATGAGTTTGGTATTCCAGAAGGAACAGCACAACAAAGAGTAGATTTCATTCTTGATGTTTTTGGAAGATCTATTTCTGTCATTCCTAAACTAACAAATCGTAGAAAAGGTGGAAGACATATTCTTCTAGATTTAAACATTTTTTCAAAATCTATTAAACAGGGAATCTTTACTTTACCAGAAGCTATCGTTAAAACCGACAAGAAAGCCTCTAATGACCTCTCTAGCGACTTCGGAGCCTTTGGGGCTGTATCCATACGCAAAGAGCTTCCGTGGCTTAAATGGCTGCTTTACGAGGGTAATAAGTATATTATTTACGGATGGGAATATAGAGATGTTAATTCTGATCATAGTAGATCTGGAAAAGGTTTAATGTTTCGATCCGATAGTAACTGGAAAGTACCAGCAGAGTTTTCTGGAACAAGAAATTCACATTGGTTAATAAGAGCTTTAGAAGATAATAGACAATTTCTAATAAATAGTTATGGCTCAATAATAGAGAAACATATAAAAAGTGCTTAAATCATTTAATCTCAATCAATCAAATTATTCTAAAATAATATCTCAAAGTATTGTTTCATGGTTAGATTATGCATTTTATCTTGACGGTGGATATATAAATTCTTCTGGAAATCTTAAAAAGGTTGCTCATCCACTATATCCAGAAGGTAGAGTTTGGGGATCTAATAAGAAAAATTGGGTTTGGGAAACAGACAACACTAGTATTTCTGGTAGTGGTTATACAATAAATTATGTAGATGGATTAGTAATATTTAATTCCGTTCAAACTTCTGTAACCGCTTCATATTCTTTTAAAAATATATTTGTTTTTGATACCAAGGATAATTCTTTCTTTAGGGGTAATTCAGAAGGTCTTGACGTATATGAAGGTGTTTTTAGAGAAAATTCTATTCAGTTGCCCGCAATAGGTGTAGAATTAGGAAGCTCTAATTCTAATCCACACGCTTTAGGTACTTATGGTAGAGATGTTAGACAAGATGTTTTACTTAATGTTTTTCATAAAAATAGTGAAATAGTAGAGAGGATATCTGACATATTATATAATCAAGTAGATTCTAGTATTGGCTTGTTTGATTTTTACCAATCTTATTCTAGTGGTTATTTTCCAATGAATCTTGATGGATCATTAATTAACCGTTCTGGAACGTATAATAATTTAATTTATAACTACCCATATACACAAGCAAGAAATAATTCATGCTATATATCTGACACAGAAATAGAATCTGTTTCTAAGTTAGATAATAATTTATATCATGGAACAGTAAGATTTAAAACAGAAGCAGAATTATCAATGGGTGTTTTATAATTAAATAGAGTATTTATTAATAGATAACTTCTTTTTCGGAGAATAAAAATGGCTTTAAATAATAATAAAAGACTCTTTTGGGCTATTGAAGCCATAGGTTTTGCACCAGATGGCAGCTCTACTTATGTACCAGCCCACGGTGTTCAATCACTAGGTTCAAACATTACTTTTAACCTCACTGAGGTATTTGAACTTGGTCAAATTTCAATCTATGATAACGTAGAAGATACTCCAGACGTTGAGTATAGTATAGAAAAACTAATTGATGGTTATCCTTTAATCTATCACTTAGCTACACCAAATGCTACATCTGCTAGCTTAGTTGGTAGATCTACTCAAAGATGCTCAATGGCTCTTTCTACTTTTGGAGATACACAATCTTCAGCTAGTGGAACCCCAAATGCGCAAATGACTTCTTCTGGTTTATATGTTGGTTCACTTTCTTATTCTTTCCCAGCGGAAGATAATGCTACTGAATCCTTAACATTAGTTGGAAACCATAGAGTTTGGTCATCTGGATCATTTACTTTTACTGGTGGTTTTACCAATACTGATACTCCCGCTTCTGGTATTATGCGCAGACAGCATATTAATATGGGTACTGGTCCCGAAGCTTCTATTTTACCAAAAGGTGTTAATGGTATTCCTGGTATTAATGCTAGTGGTTTTAATCCAGTTAAATCAGATGGTTCATCTTATGCTGCTAGAGTTCAAAGCATTAGTATTTCAACTGACCTTGGTAGAGAGCAACTTGTTGAATTAGGTCGTAGAAACCCATTCTTTAGATATGCTACTTTCCCTGTTGAAGTAACATGTGATATTGAAGTTCTTTCTGTAGATGGAGACTTTATCTCTGCTTCAGAAGATGGTGTTTTTGGTAATGGTAATAATATATCTAACCAACAAATTATTATTAGATCTCAATTTGGCGACTCTTGGGATCTTGGAACAAAGAATAAATTATCAAGCGTTTCTTCTAACGTTAGCACGGATGGAAGCAATGTTACCGATACATATAGTTTCAGTAATTTCAACGACCTTACGATTATTTCGCTTTCCGACCCGGCTGGTTTAAGTTAGACATAAATAGTTTAAGGATTAAAATGGAGAAGGAAAAAATAAAAGAATATATAAAAGTAAACTATATTCAGAAAAATGCTAGAGAAATAGCTGAAGAACTTAATACTTCAGAAGGTATAATCCGAAGACTAATGGTTAGTTTAGGATTACACAGGGAAAATGATAAAAAAGAATATATTATTAAAAATTATTCTACTATGTTAACTTCTAATATAGCAGAATATTTTAATTGTTCTACTACTGCTGTTATATCATTAGCTAATCATCTTGGTATTAAAAAAGAAAACATAGAATTTGGAAATAACAGGGTTTATAAATTAGATAAAGATTATTTTGTAAACTGGTCCAGAAATATGGCTTATATTCTAGGTTTTACAATAGCTGATGGATATATAAGTAGTAGAAAAAGTAATTACTGTTTATCATATTGTATTAATACTAAAGATATAGCTATATTAGAATATATAAAAAAAGAAATTTCTCCAGATTCAAAAATAAAATCTGAAAAAGCTTTTGATAATAGAACATTAAAATTTTATAATAGATCTATATTAAATATATTTTCAAAAGAATTAGTAGAATCTTTAGAAAGACTAGGATTGACTCAAGGTAAAACTGGAAAAGAGATTTTTCCTAATATACCAAAAGAATTTATAGGAGATTTTCTTTGCGGGTTTCACGACGGTGATGGTAGTAAATTTTTACGAAATAATGCGTATAGATTAAGTTTTGCCTGCGCTAACAAAAAATTTTTAGAAGACCTAAAACTTAAAACGTGTTTTAATCTGGGTACTATTAAAAATAGAAATAATTGGTATGAATATGTTATTTGTGGAAAACAAAACTGCCTCAAACTAGATTCTTTAATGACCAAAAATAGAGATTTTTATTTAAAAAGAAAACATTTCTAATAAACCATGAAGGATTACGAAAAGGAAAAGTTTCTTTACAGAATACTCTCAGGTAAAACAATATTATCAAAATTAGGGCTAGATGTTATAACACCTAGCCTTGATTTGTTATATGAGTCTGAAGAGATATATTGTGAGTATTATAATAAGAAGGGATTAATGAATCAGGATGATATGAGATCATTCCTTATTAATTCTGGAAATATAGAAATATCTGATATCAATTTCTTAAAAGATTATAATAAAGTTGTAGAAGCGTTACAAAAAGACTTATGTTCTAATTTTGGTACACATAACGCTGATCCCATTAGGTCGTTGATTAAACAAGCTAGGACAAAAAGAAGCGAAATTCTAAACAAATTATCAAAATATGAAGGATACTGTTTAGAAAGTGTTGCTAATTATGCTAAATCTATTTTCCTTATTA
>Ga0209476_10002004_pt1 | contig 13671 bp, 10 predicted proteins | sample KloWWTrecipitate_FD_187179 | JGI IMG/M metagenome (GOLD analysis project Ga0209476, IMG submission 187179) | Active sludge microbial communities from Klosterneuburg, Austria, studying microevolution and ecology of nitrifiers - Klosterneuburg... | ecosystem: Engineered > WWTP > Aerobic digester... | reverse complement strand
GTAGAGCAACGGTTTCCAAAACCGTAGGTCGGGGGTTCGATTCCCTCCGCCCCTGCCACTCTCTTTAAAGATCGCGAACGTCATGGCTGACAAGATCAAGTTTGCGCTGGCGCTGGTTATTCTGGCAGCTGGCGTGGCTGGTTTCTACCTGCTATCTGAGCAGGCAATGATTTTGCGCGTCCTAGCGGTTCTCGTTGGGTTGGCGCTGGCGGTTGCAGTTGCTTGGAAAACCGAGCAAGGGCAGCGTTTTTTCGTTTTTGCCAACGAGGCGGTGGTTGAGGCTAAGAAAGTTGTCTGGCCGAGTCGCAAGGAAACCATGCAGACAACTGGGATGGTTTTTGCTTTCGTTGTGGTGATGGCTGTCTTTCTTTATCTGACGGATAAGAGTCTCGAATGGGTTCTTTACGACCTGGTGCTGGGCTGGAAGAAATCATGAGCAAACGTTGGTATGTAGTGCATGCCTACTCAGGCTTCGAGAAAAGTGTAATGCGTGCAATTCAAGAGCGCATTACCCGCTTGGGTATGGAAGAAAAGTTTGGCCAAATTTTGGTGCCGGTCGAAGAAGTTGTTGAAATGAAGGGCGGTCAGAAAGCCATCTCAGAGCGGAAGTTCTTCCCTGGCTATGTGCTGGTTGAGATGGATATGGACGACGAGTCCTGGCACTTGGTAAAAAACACACCAAAGGTCACGGGCTTTGTCGGAGGAACTGCGACCAAACCCACGCCCATTACCCAGAAGGAAGTCGATAAAATCATGCAGCAAATGCAGGAAGGGGTCGAAAAACCTCGTCCTAAATTTTTGTTTGAGGTTGGTGAATTGGTCCGAGTCAAAGAGGGCCCATTTACCGATTTCCATGGCTCGGTGGAAGATGCAAATTACGAAAAAAATCGCCTGCGTGTGTCTGTCACAATTTTTGGTCGTGCGACGCCAGTCGAGCTTGAGTTCGGTCAGGTCGAAAAAGCCTGATTGATGTATCAGGGCAAGCCGAAAGCCCTTTGATTCGGCAAGAGGAGCGCCGGTAGTCAAACTCGTTTCGGCAAAAGCGCGCTACTACTCATTAATTAGGAGCCATTATGGCTAAAAAAATTGTTGGCTACATTAAGCTACAGGTGCCGGCAGGCAAGGCAAATCCATCTCCCCCGATTGGCCCGGCTCTAGGCCAGCGTGGTTTGAATATCATGGAATTCTGCAAGGCCTTTAATGCTCAGACACAAGGTGTCGAGCCAGGTTTGCCAATTCCTGTTGTGATCACTGCCTTTGCGGACAAGTCTTTCACCTTCGTGATGAAGACTCCGCCGGCGACGATTTTGATCAAGAAGGCTGCCGGCATCAAATCCGGTTCCGCCAAGCCGCATACCGACAAGGTTGGCAAGATCACGCGCGCTCAGGTTGAAGACATTGCCAAGGCCAAGATGCCTGATTTGACAGCTTCTGATATGGAAGCTGCTGTTCGCACCATCGCTGGCTCCGCCCGTTCGATGGGTATTACGGTGGAAGGACTCTGATTATGGCCAAGCTAACTAAAAAACAAAAGGCATTGCAGGGCAAGATCGTGGTGCGGAAGCCCTATCCGGTTCAAGAGGCTCTGACGCTCGCCAAGGAAACAGCAACAGCTAAATTCGATGAATCGATTGATGTTGCGGTCAGCCTCGGCGTTGATGCACGTAAGTCTGATCAAGTTGTTCGTGGTTCTGTTGTTTTGCCGGCAGGTACGGGCAAGTCCGTGCGAGTGGCTGTATTCGCCCAAGGCGAAAAAGCTGAAGCCGCCAAGACTGCTGGTGCCGAGGTTGTCGGTTTCGATGATCTGGCTGCCGAAGTCAAGGCTGGTAATTTGAATTTCGATGTCGTCATTGCTACTCCGGATGCCATGAAAATCGTTGGTCAACTAGGTCAGATACTCGGTCCACGTGGCCTGATGCCGAACCCTAAGGTGGGCACTGTGACCATGGATGTCGTTACTGCAGTGAAAAATGCCAAGGCCGGGCAGGTTCAATACCGAACCGACAAGGCCGGCATCGTACACGCAACGATTGGGCGCGCTTCTTTTACGGTTGAAAGCCTGCAAAGCAACCTGAAAGCACTCGTTGATGCGCTGACTAAGGCTAAGCCGGCTACCTCCAAGGGCCAGTACCTTCGGAAAATTGCTGTTTCCGCCACGATGGGCCCCGGCGTTCGCGTCGACCAAGCCTCGTTGCTGGCTTAAAAGTACTTTGGGCCGATGGTGGCTGCTTAAAGGCGGTAGCCATCGGATCGTCAAAGACCGCAGGCGTCCAGTAACTGGACTTAATCGCGAAAGTAACCTGCGCAGACGGTGTCCCGGAACAAGATTTTTTTGCTGTCCGGAAACGGCCAGCATTGCTTCTGGTTCAGGTCGCCGTAGGTGCGGCAGGAATTTCCCTGTCGCGTTATGACTTGAAAGGAGGAAGGGCCTGTGGGTCTCAATCTGAACGACAAAAAAGCTGTTGTGGCTGAGGTGTCGGCACAAGTAGCCAACGCGCAGACTATTGCGATCGCTGAGTATCGTGGCATTGAGGTAGTTCACCTCACCGTGCTGCGTAAAAAAGCCCGTGAGTCTGGCGTTTATCTGCGTGTGCTTAAAAACACTCTGGTGCGTCGAGCTGTAGCTGGCACTCCGTTTGCTGGCTTGGCCGACCACATGGTTGGTCCGTTGATTTACAGCGTATCTGCCGATCCGGTGGCCGCTGCGAAGGTGCTAAGCGAATTCGCCAAAACCAACGACAAGCTGGTGTTGAAAGCCGGTAGCTATGCCGGTAACGTGCTCGACAAAGCTGGTGTGCAGGCGCTTGCCTCCATTCCGAGCCGCGAAGAACTGCTCGCCAAGTTGTTGGGCGTCATGCAAGCTCCGGTTTCCGGCTTTGCTGGTTGTCTGGCTGCACTGGCTAAGCAGCGCGAAGAAGCAGCTGCTTAATCCCTACCGCTTAAGAACTGAATTAGGAGTTATTTAAAATGGCAATTAGCAAAGACGATATCCTGGAAGCCGTTGGCGCCATGACCGTTATGGATCTGAACGATCTGGTCAAGGCATTTGAAGAAAAGTTCGGCGTTTCCGCCGCTAGCATGGCTGTCGCAGGTCCGGGCGCAGCAGCAGCAGTTGTTGAAGAGCAGACTGAATTCACCGTCATGTTGAATGCGGCTGGCGACAAGAAAGTTGAAGTTATTAAGGTTGTGCGCGCTGTTACCGGTTTGGGCCTCAAAGAAGCCAAAGACTTGGTTGACGGTGCTCCGAAGGCAGTCAAGGAAGGTGTCTCCAAGGCTGACGCTGAGGCACTCAAAAAGCAACTCGAAGACGCAGGCGCCAAGGTCGAAGTTAAGTAATCGACTTTTGGAGTGTGGGCTGGCGGTTAACCGCCAGCCCTTTTGTGCTTTGTACGGCAGGTTTCACGAATCCAGAAAACGAACTTGAATAAAGCCAATCGGCAAACGCAAACAATGCTCTCCTCTTCCCAAAATGGGAGGTGAGCTTGTTTGCGTTTGCCTGTTTCGACAGGTTTAACGTTTGATTTTACCCTCACGGAGTTACCATGACTTACTCCTTCGCCGAGAAGAAACGCATCCGCAAGAGCTTCGCCAAGCGCGAAAGCGTGCTTGATGTTCCTTTCCTGCTTGCGACTCAGCTCGAATCCTTTGCCGCTTTTTTGCAAGCGGAGGTTCCAGCAGAAAAGCGCAAGAATGAAGGCTTGCAAGCCGCGTTCACCTCGATCTTCCCGATCGTTTCGCACTCTGGCAATGCCCGCTTGGAATTCGTCAGCTTCATGCTTGGCGAGCCCGCTTTCGACGTTTCGGAATGCCATCAGCGTGGTCTGACATTCGCATCTTCACTGCGTGCAAAGGTGCGCCTCGTGATCATGGACCGTGAAGCACCGGATACCGTGAAGGAAGTTAAGGAGCAGGAAGTCTATATGGGCGAGATTCCGCTCATGACGACCAACGGCTCATTCGTGATCAATGGCACCGAACGTGTCATTGTTTCCCAGTTGCATCGTTCGCCGGGCGTTTTTTTCGAACATGATCGCGGCAAAACGCACAGTTCTGGCAAATTGTTGTTCTCTGCACGAATTATTCCGTATCGTGGTTCATGGCTGGACTTTGAGTTTGACCCTAAGGATACGTTGTTTTTCCGCGTAGACCGTAGGCGCAAGATGCCGGTGACTACCTTGCTTAAGGCAATCGGGATGTCCTCTGAGCAAATTCTGGCGGAATTTTTTGAGTTCGACACATTTCTGCTGGGCAAGGAAAAAGTCGAGTTCACACTGATTCCTGAGCGCCTTCGCGGTGAGGTTGCACGTTTTGATTTTGTCGCGCCGGACGGCAAGGTAATTGTTGCCAAGGACAAGCGGATTACCGCCAAGCATATTCGCGACATCGCTACTGCCGGTCTCAAACAGATTGTAGTGCCGGAAGACTTCATCCTCGGGCGTGTCGTGGCTCGCGATATTATCGACAAGGCCTCCGGTGAAATCGTCGCCAATGCCAATGATGAAATCACCGAGACTTTACTGGCCAATTTGCGTGAAGCCGAGATCTATACCGTCGAGACGCTGTACACCAACGATCTTGACCGAGGTGCCTTCATCTCAAATACCTTGCGTGCAGATGAAACCGTCTCTCGTCAGGCCGCGCGTATCGCCATCTATCGCATGATGCGACCTGGTGAGCCGCCGACTGAAGAGGCCGTTGAGATTCTGTTCAGAGGCCTGTTTTATTCTGACGAACGATATGACTTGTCGGGTGTTGGCCGGATGAAGTTCAACCGGCGCTTGGGGCGTCAGGACGTTGTTGAATACAAGGTAATGGTCAGGGGATTAGCCTCACGAGCCGAAGCGGCACTAAAGAATTTGTCGGAAGGCTCAGGCTTCCCACTCGCGGTCATTCAAGACTTGGTCGGTTTGCTGCCGCACGGGCCGCGTGCTTTGTGTGAAAACATGACGCTGGCTGATGCAGAAGCTTTGGCTGCCAAGATCAAACCGTTGGGCGCAAATGTCGATGCACGTGAGCAACTTACGCTTTCGCCACGCGATATTGTCGAAGTGATCAAGATTCTGGTCGAGTTGCGTAACGGTCGTGGCGAAATCGACGATATCGATCACCTTGGCAACCGCCGTGTCCGATCTGTTGGCGAACTTGCAGAAAACCAATTCCGTGCCGGTTTGGTTCGCGTCGAGCGTGCCGTCAAGGAGCGCCTGTCGCAGGCCGAGTCTGACAACTTGATGCCGCACGATCTGATCAATGCCAAGCCGATCAGTGCAGCTGTCAAAGAGTTTTTTGGGTCCAGTCAGCTCTCGCAGTTTATGGATCAGACAAATCCGCTGTCAGAGATTACGCATAAGCGCCGTGTTTCTGCTCTAGGCCCGGGCGGTCTTACTCGTGAACGTGCTGGCTTTGAGGTTCGTGACGTCCATCCGACACACTATGGTCGCGTCTGCCCGATTGAAACACCGGAAGGTCCGAATATCGGTCTGATCAACTCACTGGCTTTGTTTGCACGGGTCAACGATTATGGTTTTATCGAAACCGCCTATCGCAAGGTGGTGGATTCGAAGGTTACTAACGATATCGAATATCTGTCGGCAATCGAAGAGGGTAATTACGTTGTCGCTCAGGCGAATTCGCCGCTCGATGACAGTGGTTGTCTTTCCGACGATTTGGTCACTTGCCGCGAAAAGGGCGAGACAATTCTTGCGGAACCGGCCCGTGTGCAATATATGGACGTTGCGCCGAGTCAGATAGTCTCTGTTGCCGCTTCGCTGATTCCGTTTCTTGAGCATGACGACGCAAACCGTGCCTTGATGGGTGCCAACATGCAGCGTCAGGCAGTTCCTTGTTTGCGCCCAGAAAAACCGCTGGTTGGTACAGGCATTGAGCGCACCGTGGCTGTCGACTCGGGAACGGCTGTTGTAGCCCGTCGTGGCGGTATGGTGGATTATGTGGACGCTGCCCGTGTCGTTGTTCGCGTCAACGATGAGGAGACGATCGCCGGTGAGGTTGGTGTCGATATCTATAATCTGATGAAATACACCCGCTCTAACCAGAACACCAACATTAATCAGCGACCGATGGTACGTGTCGGGGACCATATTGCTCGGGGCGATGTCGTTGCCGATGGCGCGTCTACGGATAAGGGCGAACTTGCTCTCGGCCAGAACATGTTGATTGCCTTCATGCCTTGGAATGGCTACAACTTCGAAGACTCGATCTTGATCTCCGAACGTGTTGTTGCAGAGGATCGCTATACATCTATTCATATTGAAGAGTTGACCGTTGTCGCTCGGGATACCAAACTTGGTCCTGAAGAAATTACCTGTGACATCGCCTCTTTGGGTGAATCACAGCTGTCCCGTCTGGACGAATCGGGTATTGTTTATATTGGCGCCGAAGTCGAGGCAGCTGATGTGTTGGTTGGCAAGGTAACGCCGAAGGGCGAGACCCAGTTAACGCCGGAAGAAAAGCTTTTGCGCGCAATTTTCGGCGAGAAGGCTTCTGACGTTAAAGATACTTCATTGCGTGTACCGTCTGGTATTGCCGGTACGGTTATTGACGTTCAGGTATTTACCCGTGAGGGAATTGAACGGGATAAGCGCGCCCAGTCGATCATTGACGAACATCTACGGCATTACAAGCTGGACTTGGCTGATCAGATGCGCATTGTTGAACGCGACGCCTTCGCTCGTGTGGGCCGTTTGATTCTCGGCAAAAAAGCCAATGGCGGTCCTAAGAAGCTGGTCAAGGGAACAACCATTGATCAGGTCTACCTGGACAGCATGGACCCTCACCACTGGTTCGATATCCGTTTATCTGAGGATGAGACGGCTTTACAGCTGGAGCAGGTCAAGGATGGCCTGGAGCAGGCACGCAAGGATTTTGATCTGGCGTTTGAAGCAAAGCGCAAGAAACTGACCCAGGGCGATGAGCTGCCGCCGGGGGTGCAGAAGATGGTCAAGGTATATGTTGCTGTTAAGCGTCGCCTGCAACCTGGTGACAAGATGGCGGGTCGCCACGGTAATAAGGGTGTGGTATCTCGCATCCTGCCAGTTGAAGACATGCCACACATGGCAGATGGTAGTCCGGTTGACATTGTGCTTAATCCGCTCGGTGTGCCTTCACGGATGAACGTTGGTCAGATTCTTGAAGTCCATTTGGGTCTCGCTGCCAAGGGGCTTGGTCACAAGATTGGCGCCATGCTACGCGCCCAAGGCAGTGTCAAGGAAATGCGTGGCTTCCTCGACGAGATCTATAACTCAAGTGGCAAGTCCGAGAACTTGGACGAGTTGAACGATATCGAAGTGATGGAAATGGCATCGAATTTGAAGAGTGGGGTGCCGTTTGCCACTCCCGTGTTCGATGGTGCCAAGGAGGATGAGATCAAGGCAATGTTGGCTCTTGCCGGTATGCCGTCCTCAGGTCAGATGACGTTGTTTGATGGACGGACTGGTGAAGCATTTGATCGCCCAGTGACTGTCGGATATATGCATTACCTCAAGCTGCATCACTTGGTTGATGACAAGATGCATGCCCGCTCGACCGGTCCTTACTCACTGGTTACTCAGCAACCGCTGGGTGGCAAGGCACAGTTTGGTGGCCAGCGCTTCGGTGAAATGGAAGTCTGGGCGCTGGAAGCTTACGGCGCCGCCTATGTGCTGCAGGAAATGCTGACTGTGAAGTCCGATGACGTGAATGGCCGTACCAAGGTTTACGAAAACATCGTCAAGGGCGAGCACCGAATTGATGCCGGCATGCCGGAATCCTTCAATGTGCTGGTCAAGGAAATCCGTTCGCTGGCGATCGATATCGATCTGGAACGTTACTGATTCAGGGCTTAGGAGTTAAACGATGAAAGCATTGCTCGATCTGTTCAAGCAGGTAACCGCCGAGGAAGAATTCGACGCGATTACCATTGGCCTCGCCTCGCCCGAGAAAATCCGTTCCTGGTCCTATGGTGAAGTAAAAAAACCGGAAACTATCAACTACCGCACCTTCAAGCCGGAGCGCGATGGTCTGTTCTGCGCCAAGATATTTGGCCCGATCAAGGATTACGAGTGCCTATGCGGCAAGTACAAGCGCCTCAAGCATCGTGGTGTGATCTGCGAGAAGTGTGGCGTCGAAGTGACGCTGGCCAAAGTTCGTCGTGACCGCATGGGTCACATCGAACTGGCCTCGCCGACCGCCCATATCTGGTTCCTGAAATCCCTGCCGTCCCGCCTCGGTATGGTGCTCGACATGACGTTGCGCGATATCGAACGCGTGCTCTATTTCGAAGCCTATGTGGTGACCGATCCCGGTATGGTCAGTAGCCTGCAGCGTGCGCAGTTGCTCACTGAAGAGCAGTATCTGGACATGATGGAAGAGCACGGCGATGAATTCGTAGCCTTCATGGGTGCCGAGGGTATTCGTGAGTTGCTGCGCAATCTGGATCTGCCTAGCGAAGTTGAAGCACTGCACGCTGAACTAGAGGTAACCGGTTCAGAGGCCAAGAACAAGAAGCTGGCCAAACGCCTAAAGATACTCGAAGGTTTCCTGAAGTCTGGCATCAAGCCGGACTGGATGGTCCTCGAAGTCCTGCCGGTGCTGCCGCCGGACCTACGTCCGCTGGTGCCGCTGGATGGCGGCCGTTTCGCGACTTCCGACCTGAACGACCTCTACCGTCGCGTCATTAACCGGAACAATCGTCTGAAGCGTCTGCTAGAGCTGAAGGCGCCGGAAATTATCGTCCGCAACGAAAAGCGCATGCTGCAGGAGTCGGTCGACTCCCTGCTCGACAACGGCCGTCGCGGCAAGGCGATGACCGGCGCCAACAAGCGTCCGCTGAAGTCGCTGGCCGACATGATCAAGGGCAAGGGCGGTCGTTTCCGTCAGAACTTGCTGGGCAAGCGCGTCGACTACTCCGGCCGTTCGGTCATCGTGGTCGGTCCGCAGCTCAAGCTGCATCAGTGCGGCCTGCCTAAGCTGATGGCGCTGGAACTGTTCAAGCCCTTTATCTTCCACAAGCTGGAAGTGCTCGGCTACGCCACGACCATCAAGCAAGCCAAGAAGATGGTCGAAGGTCAGGAACCGGTGGTTTGGGACATCTTGGAAGATGTCATTCGCGAACACCCGGTCATGCTGAACCGTGCGCCGACCCTGCACCGTCTGGGTATCCAGGCGTTTGAACCGACCCTGATCGAAGGCAAGGCCATCCAGTTGCACCCGCTCGTCTGCGCCGCCTTCAACGCCGACTTCGACGGTGACCAGATGGCTGTCCACGTGCCGCTGTCGCTCGAAGCGCAGATGGAAGCCCGCACCCTGATGCTGGCCTCCAACAACGTGCTGTCGCCCGCCAACGGCCAGCCGATCATCGTGCCGTCACAGGATATCGTTCTCGGTCTGTACTATGCGACCCGTGAAAAGATCAATGGCAAAGGTGAGGGCATGTACTTTGCCGACATCGCCGAAATCGAACGTGCGCTGGCTGCCAAGGTCTTGGAGATTCAGTCGCGTATTTCCGTGCGACTGACTCAATATGAACCTGCTGCGGTCGACGGCGAATGGGATGAAAAATTCATTCGGGTCGAAACGACGGCTGGTCGTGCATTGCTCTCGAAAATTTTGCCGAAGGGCTTGCCCTTCAAGGCGATTGACCGCGCTCTGAAGAAAAAGGAAATTTCGAAACTGATCGATGAGTCTTTCCGTCGCTGTGGTCTGAAAGAGACCGTGGTTTTCGGTGATAAGCTCATGCAGAACGGTTACGCATTGGCAACCCGTGCTGGTATTTCCTTCTGTTCGGACGACATGCTTGTGCCGGCCAAGAAGTACGAAATCATTTCCGCAGCTGAAGCTGAAGTGAAAGAGATCGAAACCCAATACACCAACGGTTTGGTTACCCAGGGCGAGCGTTACAACAAGGTTGTGGATATCTGGGGCCGCACTGGCGACCAGGTCGCAAAGGTCATGATGGATGAACTCGGCCAGGAAGATACCATCGACCGTCACGGCAAGAAGGTCAAGCAGGAGTCCTTCAATTCCATTTATATGATGGCGGACTCCGGGGCCCGCGGTTCCGCTGCGCAGATCAGACAATTGGCTGGTATGCGCGGTCTGATGGCTAAGCCGGATGGTTCGATTATCGAAACGCCGATTACCACAAACTTCCGCGAAGGCCTCAACGTTCTTCAGTACTTCATCTCGACTCACGGTGCGCGTAAGGGCCTGGCGGATACCGCACTGAAGACGGCGAACTCCGGTTATTTGACGCGTCGTTTGGTTGATGTGACACAGGATCTCGTGATCACTCAGGACGACTGCGGCACGACCAACGGCTTCGCTGTGAAGGCGCTGGTTGAGGGCGGTGAGGTTATCGAAGCATTACGGGAACGGATTTTGGGTCGTGTTACGGTCGATGACCTTGTTGATCCGGAAACCCAGGAAACGGTCATTTTTGCGGGCACGATGCTGGACGAAGATCTGGTTGATGTGATCGACAAACTGGGTATTGACGAAGTCAAAGTTCGTACGCCGCTGACCTGCGATACCCGCTACGGGTTGTGTGCCAGGTGTTATGGTCGCGATCTGGGCCGTGGCATGATGGTCAACGCGGGTGAGGCTGTTGGCGTTATCGCTGCCCAATCGATCGGCGAACCCGGTACGCAGCTAACCATGCGTACCTTCCACGTCGGCGGTGCGGCTTCCCGGGCGGCTGTGGCCTCTCAGGTTGAAGCGAAATCTGCCGGTACGGTTCGTTACACCTCCAATATGCGCTATGTCACCAGCGCCAAGGGTGAGAAGGTGGTCATCTCCCGTTCGGGAGAAGTCCTGATTGCCGATGATCATGGTCGTGAGCGTGAGCGTCACAAGGTACCGTACGGTGCAACGCTTTCAGTTGATGAAGGGAAGATTGTTAAAGCTGGTGCCAAGTTGTCAACTTGGGATCCGCATACCCGTCCGATCGTCACTGAGTACGCTGGTACGGCTCGTTTTGAAAATGTCGAAGAAGGCGTTACTGTTGCCAAGCAGGTTGATGATGTAACAGGCCTTTCAACCTTGGTGGTTATCGACCATAAGCGAGGCGGCAAAGCGGCGACCAAAGGTATCCGTCCGGTAGTCAAACTGCTTGACGAAAATGGCATGGAAGTGAAGATCGCTGGCAGCGATCACCATGTTTCGATTGCGCTCCAGGTCGGATCAATCATTTCCGTAGTCGATGGACAGCAGGTTGGTGTTGGTGATGTCCTGGCACGTATGCCGCAAGAGTCTGCCAAGACCCGCGATATTACCGGCGGCTTGCCGCGGGTAGCTGAGCTGTTTGAGGCTCGTACGCCGAAGGATGCCTCGGTGCTCGCTGAATTCACTGGAACGATCAGCTTCGGCAAGGACACCAAGGGCAAGCAGCGCCTAGTCATTACCGACCTTGATGGTAATGTTCATGAGTTCCTGATTCCGAAGGACAAGCATGTTTTGGTTCATGATGGTCAGGTGGTCAACAAGGGCGAAAAAATTGTTGAGGGCTTGCCTGATCCGCACGACATTCTGCGCTTGCAGGGCATTGAGGCGCTTGCTCGATACATTACCGATGAGGTTCAGGATGTCTACCGTCTGCAAGGCGTGAAGATTAATGATAAACACATAGAAGTGATTGTTCGCCAGATGCTTCGCAGAGTGACTATCGTTGAGCCAGGTGATACCAAGTTCATCAAGTCGGAACAAGTCGAACGTGCGGTACTTTTTGCGGCTAACGATGCAGCAATCGCAGAAGGAAAGCTGCCTGCCACTTTCGACAATATCTTGTTAGGGATTACCAAGGCGTCGTTGTCCACAGATTCATTTATTTCTGCGGCATCTTTCCAGGAAACCACACGAGTGCTTACTGAAGCCGCAATCATGGGTAAGCGTGACGAGTTACGTGGTCTGAAGGAAAATGTTATTGTTGGCCGCTTGATTCCAGCGGGTACAGGCCTCGCCTACCACTTGAGCCGCAAGGCAAAATTGGCCGGTGAGGACGTTGAGGCCTCTCGAGCTGTTGATGCATTTGCTGCTGAAAATGCAACACCGGAAGAGAGGTAAGCTGGTAAGTCATCACGCAGCCCCTGGGTTTCGTTGACACAGGGGTTGATCAACCATAAAATCTATGGTTCTTGTCGGCAGGGGCTAATCAGTGTCTCTGCTTTGGATAACAAAATTGCCGGCATGCATTGAGTTTTCGGTGCCCGGCCGTTGAAGGAAGTTTGATATGCCGACCATCAACCAGCTCGTGCGCAAGCCGCGCGTAGCCGAGGTAACCAAGAGCAAGGTTCCTGCTCTGGAAAAATGCCCACAAAAACGTGGGGTTTGCACCCGCGTCTACACTACCACGCCGAAAAAGCCAAACTCGGCTTTGCGCAAGGTCTGTAAAGTCCGCCTGACAAATGGCTTTGAAGTTATTTCCTATATCGGCGGTGAAGGCCACAATCTACAGGAACACTCAGTTGTCCTGATTCGTGGTGGTCGCGTCAAGGATTTGCCCGGTGTGCGTTACCACACTGTGCGCGGCTCCCTGGATACCCAGGGCGTCAAAGGTCGTAAGCAGTCCCGTTCGAAATACGGGGCGAAGCGTCCGAAGGCTGCTTGATTTTCTAAGCAGCTTAAGTAAGTGGCCATTCTTTTGGGTGGTCGTGAGAGCCGGGTGGGTGAAAAACCCTTCCCGGCTTTTAAACTGAATAGTGATTAATTGAGGTAAATATGCCACGTCGTCGTGAAGTACCAAAACGTTCCATTCTTCCGGATCCCAAGTTCGGTAACGTAGAAGTCTCCAAATTCATTAACGCAATTATGCAGAGTGGCAAGAAGTCGGTTGCCGAGCGCATTGTTTACGGCGCTTTTGAAATTATCACCACAAAGGGTGGCAAAGATCCTTTGGAAGTCTTTAGTTCTGCCATGGGTAACGTACGCCCGATGGTTGAAGTTAAGTCCCGTCGTGTTGGTGGTGCTAACTACCAAGTCCCTGTTGAAGTTCGTCCGGCGCGCCGCGCTGCGCTTGCCATGCGCTGGTTGCGTGAGTCTGCCCGTAAGCGTTCCGAGAAATCTATGGGTCAGCGTCTGGCTGCTGAGATGCTGGAGGCAGCAGAGAACCGCGGTGGCGCAGTTAAGAAGCGTGACGAAGTGCACCGTATGGCAGATGCCAACAAGGCCTTTGCCCACTTCCGCTTCTAATTTTCAAAGGTATTCATCGTGGCACGTAAAACACCCATTGAGCGCTACCGAAACATCGGTATCAGCGCTCACATCGACGCCGGCAAGACGACGACGACAGAACGTATTCTTTTTTACACCGGTGTTAACCACAAAATCGGTGAAGTCCATGACGGTGCTGCAACCATGGACTGGATGGAGCAGGAGCAAGAGCGCGGTATCACGATTACCTCCGCGGCAACCACGTGTTTCTGGAGCGGGATGGACAAGCAGTTCGCACCGCACCACATCAACATTATTGACACGCCGGGACACGTTGACTTCACGATTGAAGTTGAGCGTTCAATGCGCGTTCTTGATGCTGCTTGCATGGTTTACTGTGCTGTGGGTGGCGTTCAGCCTCAGTCCGAGACGGTTTGGCGTCAAGCCAATAAATACGGCGTGCCGCGCCTTGCCTTCGTAAACAAGATGGATCGCTCTGGCGCAAACTTCTTCAAGGTCGTTGAGCAGTTGAAG
>Ga0209476_10002000_pt1 | contig 13688 bp, 12 predicted proteins | sample KloWWTrecipitate_FD_187179 | JGI IMG/M metagenome (GOLD analysis project Ga0209476, IMG submission 187179) | Active sludge microbial communities from Klosterneuburg, Austria, studying microevolution and ecology of nitrifiers - Klosterneuburg... | ecosystem: Engineered > WWTP > Aerobic digester... | reverse complement strand
ATTCACTAATTCCTTTACACCATGATGTTTTTCACTCCACCATCTGTTGTACACACTATTATCATGATTTCCAGAAGAAGAAACTGCTACTTTAAAAAAATCTGGATATACCAACATGGCGGCAGTACTCATAAATCCACCACCGGAATGTCCATGAATGCCTACACGGTTAATATCAATATAAGAATAGCGGTCAGACAACTGTTCAATCGCTGTTTTTTTATCGGACAACCCATAATCTCTTAAGTTGCCATAGCCATAATTATGATACCACTTTGACCGGCTAGGATGTCCGCCACGGTTTCCAACTGTCATTACGATAATTCCAACCTGAGCCAACCGATCTGTTCTTGCATTGGGCAGACTAAAAAATTTATTTACTGCCTCTGTTTGCGGACCCGGATATACATAAGCAACAATTGGGTAGCTTTTTGTGCTATCAAAATTGAAAGGCCTGTACACAACACCATATAAATCAGTAATACCGTCGTCTGCTTTTACTTTTATGATCTCAGGAAATTTATAACCAGCAGCAAACAAAGAAGAAAGGTCAGCTTTTTCAAGATCCATAATTTTTCTACCATCACTATTATAGAGAACAGAAGCTGGAACTGTATTTACTCTTGAAGAATTATTGACAAAAAATAAACTGTTGTCATTCATCCGCATGGAGTTTTCAAACTCGCCGGGGTTTAATAGTTTCATTCCGCTTCCATCAAAATTTACCCTATATAAATGCAGGTAGTATGGATCTTCATTTGCTTCTTTACCGTTGGCAGAAAAATATAAAACTCTTCTCTTTTCATCAATACCAACAATATCTTCACAATGATAAGAACCCGAAGTAATCTGGTTTTTCAATTTCCCAGTTCCATCAAATAAATAAAAATGTGCCCAACCATCTCTTTCACTCCATTGTATTAATTCTTGCCCATCATTAACCAGACCTAGTTTTCTAGTTTCTACATATGTATTCATTCTTTCCTCCACCAATACTTTCAATGTGTTTGTATTAATATCTACCTGACAAATATCAATACGTTTTAAATCTCTGCTGGTTCTATTGAAATAAAATTTATCGTTTGTCCCCAACCATACCAACGGACGCCAATCATCGTCCCTTGTATTTACTTTATTATTGGCCGACCAAATACTCATATCCTGATCTTTAAATTCTCTTATATCTAACTCCTTTGAAGTTTTGGAAGACATACTAAAAAGATAGACATATTCCACCGGAGCCTCCTTTTCCCCAGGCATATGGTATTTATAAGTTTCAAGAGTTGGTCGTGGATCAGCGACACTGTTTATCACCCACAAATCTTTCACTTTACGCATATCAGTGCGGTTCTTTACAAAATGCCTTGAATCCGGCGACCATAAGACGAAAGCAGGCTTACGTTTGTTTTTATTCTTTTCCTGATCAACATTCGTTTCATTCTGCGAATTGCTATATTCGAAATACTCAATACCATCTTTTGTTAATTGATTTTCAACAATGGTAGAATCATCTTCATTCACTAACGCTTTGTCATAATTAGCTTTGTCCATCCAATACAGATTGTATTTTTTTGCAAATACAATAGTTTGTCCATCGGGAGAAATAGACGCCCATCTTAGATTTCTCTTTGGCTTTTTAAAATCACTCAACTCTATTAGTATCCCAGTATTCAAGTTATACTCAAAATAAAATGTCTTCTTTTCCTTTTTAGGTGGTACGGCAGGTTTTTTAGAGCTTGTATCCTTCTTTGTAGTAGTATCTTTTATTTCTATCTCAAGAGTACTTTTAACTTCAAACTGTATCCAGTTTTCATCTTTTACAAAACGTAAGCTATCAATTGTCAGATGTTGTGCATCGAACGGGTCTCTTACAATCTTTGTTATCTCTGCTGCAAGCTTTGCATTATCAAACATTACTTTCTTTTCCCCCTTTACCGGGTCAACGATATACCAATTCTTACCATTTGGTGTTTCATACTCGTACCAAAAACGATCTGATAACTTAAGCCAATGAGGATCGACTGAAGTACTGAAAACCATTTTCTCCAATCTTTTGGGTGAAAATCTGGATGCCAATTGATAATTAGCTTTAGTTGTTGTTTGTTGGGCAGTAGCCGACAATATAAAAAATAGCAGTGCTATAACTGATAAGAGCCTTCTCATAAATTAACCAATTTTGGAAAATGAAAATAAGGATAAATCAAATGCGCAGGAAAATTTTTACACATAAGGAAGAAATGAGATGCGATTATAAATAAGTGCTCATTTCCTGCTGGTATTGCAGTGCTACTTTTCTTGCCTTTTCAGCGAAATCTTTCCCTTCAGAATCATAGATAATAGCACGGCTAGCATTTACAAGAATGCCACAATCTTTATTCATTGCTTTTTCAGAAATTTCTTTGAGACTGCCGCCTTGTGCCCCAACACCGGGAACCAAATAAAAATGATCAGGAGTTAATTTTCGAATATTGATAAACTCATCAGCTTGCGTAGCGCCTATTACAAACATCAGGTTATCTGGTGTTCCCCATTTTGAAACAGTTTGTAATACCTTCTCATACAACAATCCATCACCGGTCTGTTGCAATTCAAAATCATTCGCCCCTTTATTGGAAGTTAGCCCAAGAACAATTGCCCACTTACCAGTATGTTGCAAAAATGGCTTTACACTGTCTTCTCCCATGTACGGCGCAACAGTGATTGAATCAAATGGCATAGTTTCAAAAAATGCCTTGGCATATTGGTCAGATGTGTTGCCGATATCTCCTCTTTTCGCATCTGCTATTTTGAAATGCTCGTCGCCAATATAGTGTACAGTTTTTTCCATGGCCTCCCAGCCTTTCAAACCAAGTGCTTCGTAAAAAGCGGTGTTAATTTTATAAGCTACACATAAATCTTTCGTAGCATCAATAATTTCTTTATTAAAAGTGAAAACAGGATCAGACTCTGTCAAAAGATGCTTAGGAATCTTAGTAATGTCAGTATCCAAACCAACGCAGAGATAGGATTTCTTTGTTTGAATTTGTTCGATTAGTTGGCTGCGAGTCATGGAATCAAAGTTAATTAGTTAACTAGTTAAATAGTTTATTAGGAAATACATCTCGATAATTCATAAAATCTTTGACTATATCACAATACCAGTTAACCGATAAACCAATTAACCGATTAACTTCCCCAATATCATTTTTTCAACTTCTTCACTCTCCCATTTTGTTTCAATATCAGTCATAGTCATTACTTCCTGCATTATTGTTTCCTGTCTGTTTCCTCTTGCTAATGCATCTGAATATCTTATATGCGGACTGAATGTAACTTGAGAATAGGCTGGTATCCATTTATCAGGATAATTTTCATGAAGTCTTGCTTCTATTTTCTTTTGTAATAAAAATTTCGGATCGGCTGTTCTATCCCGCATTTCTGTGAAATTATTTGCAGCCATATCTGCAATAGCATCTGCATCTGGCTTGCGTAGAGTTTGATACTCCGAAAGAATTTTATGCCAGTCATCACCATTCTTTTCTATCAATTCATCTAGTATGCGGCAATCTTCAAAACCGCAATTCATCCCTTGTCCGAAAAAAGGAACAAGTGCATGGGCTGCATCACCGATAAGGGCAAATTTATCGTCCCTTACCCATGGAAAACATTTTATAGTAACTAATGAAGATGTTGGATTAGTGAAGAATTCATTCACATAATCTGGCATAAGTGGAACTACATCAGCAAAATTGGTAGCAAAGAATTGTTTTACTTTTTCTTCTGTATTTATTTTATCAAAAGATAATTCACCTTCAAACGGGAAAAATAAAGTACAGGTAAATGTTTTATCAAGATTTGGCAATGCAATCAGCATATAATCTTTCCGTGGCCAGATATGCAATGCATTTGGCTCTAATGCAAACTCTCCCTCTTCATTTGGCGGGATTGACAATTCTTTATATCCGCAATCAATATAGTATTGATGATAGTCAAATTTATCATGCTGTAACTGGTGTTGCAGTCTTGCAGCAGAAAATGCTCCATCTGCACCAAATATTATATCTGCTTTGGAAGATGGCAGTTGTTTACCAGCTGTATTCTCAAATTCAATCTTATCGTTATTCCAATCCAACGTTTTACACTTCTCATTAAAATGTATATTGACGCCATGCTCTTCGGCAATTGTCATTAACTGCTTATTCAACTCGCCTCTTGAAACTGAATTGATATATTGTCCTTCTTTTCCATAAGGTTGAAATGTGATTGACCCATCAACATTATGAATTTGCCGGCCATGCATTGGGATGCATATTTTTTTTATCTCATCTGTTAACCCTACTTTTCCCAATGCCAGCAATCCTCTATCACTTAAAGCAAGGTTGATAGAACGACCTGCACTCATATCTTCTGTTCGCATATCACTACGGCGTTCATAAATAGCAACCTTGTGACCTCTTTTAGCTAAATAGATTGATAGCAATGAACCTACAAGTCCAGCACCAATTATAGTAATTTCTTTTTTCATTTTTTGCCACTAAGGCACGAAGACACAAAGGCTCTAAGTTTATTTTGTGTTTTTGTGACTATTTTAATATTGAGTTAATAATTTCTCCAAACCTAAAAATATCTTCAAACGAGTTATACAAGGGTACAGGTGCAATCCTAATCACATTTGGTTCCCGCCAATCTGCAATTACACCTTGCTTTGTTAGTTCATCAAATACCCTCTTGCCATCTTTCAACATCATGATAGAAACTTGACAACCTCTTTCAACAACATTCGCCGGAGTAATTATTTCCAAAACCTTCTCCACTTGCCTCCTATTAATATCATTCAATACAAAATGGAGATATGCAGCTAGCTGTTTTCTCTTCTCATGCAATCTTTCCATTCCTGCTTCTTCAAAAATATCCAATGAAGCTTTGTGAGCTGCCATTAACAAAATGGGAGCATTACTCAACTGCCATCCTTCTGCTGATGGAATTGGGTCAAAACCTTTTCCCATTTTAAAACGGGTTTCTTTTTTATACCCCCACCAACCTGCGAATCTTGGCAACTCTTTATTTGTAACATGCTTTTCGTGTATATAAGCACCTGCTACTCCACCAGGTCCGCTATTCAAATATTTATAAGTACACCAGCAGGCAAAATCAACATTCCAGTCATGCAATTGTAATTCTACATTTCCTGCAGCATGTGCCAGATCAAACCCGGCATAAGCACCAACGGAATGTGCAGCTTCTGTTATCATTTTTAAATCAAACAACTGACCAGTGTAATAGTTTACTCCGCCAAATAAAACAACAGCAACATCGTCACCATGTTCTTTTATAACTGAAAGAATATCTTCTGTTCGTAAAGTATGTTCGCCTTCTCTTGGCGCCACTTCTATGACAGCATCTGCTGCTTTATAGCCATGATAGATGGCTTGTGTTTCAAATGCATATTGGTCTGATGGAAATGCTTTTGCTTCGCAAATAATTTTATACCGTTGTTTTGTTGGTCGATAGAAACTCACCATCAACAAATGGAGGTTGACAGTTAATTGATTCATCACCACTACTTCATTTTCTTTACACCCAACAATTTTAGACAACTGTTTTGGAAAGATTTCATGATAGGGCATCCATGGATTTCTTGCCTGAAAGTGTCCTTCTACTCCTAGTTTAGCCCAATCATCTAATTCCTGCTGTACATATTGAGAAGTTGTTTTGGGTTGTAATCCAAGAGAATTCCCGGTGAAGTAAACACAGTCTTTCCCTTCATGTTGAGGTATAAAGAATTTTTCACGAAAACTTCTCAGCGAATCGTTGCTATCTAATTCTTTAGCGAAGGCAAGTGTATTTTGAAAGTTCATTTTAATCAATTGTAGCAATTACTTTTAATTCTATCGCAATCGGCGTGGGCAAACTTTTTACTTCTACTGTTGTTCTGCAAGCCTGTACCGAAGTAAAATATTCTGCATAAACTTTATTATAAACCGGAAAATCTTTTTTCATATTAGTTAGAAAAACAGTTACATCAATTATCTTATCCCAGCTGCTTCCACTTGCTTCTAATACTGCTTTGATATTAGCAAATACAGAATGACATTCTGCTTCAATATCGTATTGAATAATATTACCATCAGCATCTAATTCCAATCCTGGTATTGAATTGTCTTTTGGATTTCTTGGGCCAATACCAGAAAGAAACAAAAGATTCCCCACCCGTCTTGCATGAGGATAAGCTCCGAGGGGAGTTGATGCGTTTTCAGTTTTTATAATCCCAGACATAATGCTCAATATTCAATGCTCAATAAACAATACTCAATTATACTCAATACAAACATTCTTCGCTTCAGTAAAAAACTTCAAAGCTTCCCAACCCCCTTCTCTACCTACTCCACTATTCTTTACTCCGCCGAATGGAGTTCTTAAATCTCTTAATAGCCAACAATTAATCCAGATGATGCCACTTTCAACTTTTGCCGCCACACGGTTGCCTCTAGAAATATCATTTGTCCAGATGCTTGCAGCTAATCCATATTGAGTTGCATTCGCCAGTTCAATAGCTTCTTCTTCTGTTTTAAAAGTTTGTAGTGTAACAACAGGGCCAAAAATTTCTTCCTGGTTTGTCTGACAATTAGGGCCAAGACCTTCAATAACAGTTGGCTCAATAAAAAAACCATTTGCACAACGACCTTCAAGCTTCACTGCTTTTCCACCACATAAAATTTTTCCGCCTTCCTGTTTTGCTGTATCAATGCAACGGATTATTTTATCAAAATGCACTTTACTTACGATAGCTCCTTGTTTTGTTTCCTCTTCTAATGGATCGCCAACTTTTAATCCTTTATTTATCCAATTAATAAAATCTATTTTGAACTTTTCATAAACACTTTCCTCAATTAGTATTCTGCTACCACACAAACAGATTTCTCCCTGATTGGCAAAAGAAGAACGGATTGTATTGAACAACATTTTCTTCCACGACTCTTCATTATTATACACATCTGCAAAAATGATATTAGGATTTTTGCCGCCCAGTTCCAATGATAATTTTTTAAACTTAGGTGCCGCAATACTTGCAATTCGTTCTCCTGCTTTTGTACTTCCAGTAAATGAAATGGCTTTTACCTCGGGATGCTTTACAATGGCTTCGCCAGTAACAGCACCGGTTCCATGAACAATATTTAATACCCCATCCGGCAAGCCTGCTTCTTTACAAATTTTAGAAAGTAAAAATGCAGTAATAGGTGTTACTTCAGATGGCTTGGCAATTACACAATTACCAGCTGCCAATGCCGGTGCAATTTTCCAGGTGAATAAATACAATGGTAAATTCCAAGGAGAGATACAGCCAACAATTCCAATCGGCTGACGTAGTGTATAATTTACTGCTTTGTCTTCCATATTGTGACTCTCGGTTGCAAAGTGCATTATGCCTGTTGCAAAGAATCTGAAATTAGAAGATGCTCTCGGAATATCAACTTGCTTTGCTAACCAAAGAGGTTTACCATTATCATTTGTTTCGGCTATTGCTAATTCATCTAGATTTTCTTCGATTAGTTCTGCAATGCGATTGAGGATTCTGAATCGCTGCTCAACTGGGGAAACACTCCAAGCAGGAAAAGCTTTCTTAGCAGATTCAACTGCAATATTTATATCTTTCTCATTACTATCAGGAATTTGACCAACAACTTCTCCTGTAGCAGGATTAAAATTGTCAATAAAATTTCCGCTAAGCGGACCGATAAGGTTTCCACCGATATAGTTCTCTAAATGATATGGTATGTGTAAGTTTATTTGTTTATTAGTTTATTGGTTAATTTGGAATACCCTGCTATTTTGGATTGTGTTTTGATGATTTGGAAATAAATTTGATATAAGCATTTAGTTTAACAAGAATTGTTTCAGCTTTTTGAAGGAGCTCTTCACATTTTTTGTCATCTGCAATTTTTCTTCTTTTGCATTTCCCAATCCATGATTTTGTTTCTTGAATTGAACCTCTTGAATAAAAATAGAACTGCTTACTCTCTTTATAAAAAAATCGTCCGTAGCCTTCGGCAATATTTGCCGAAATTGAATCTGCTGACCTGACAATTTGTTTGCCTATTGTATCCTTATGAAAAAAGTCCCATTTTATTACAATCTCCCAAATCTCATCAGAAAGAACTTCAGCCAGTTGATACACTTCCAATTTCTCTAAAGTATAATCCATGCTTTTATAAGAAAATTTAAAACTATAAGACCCCTCCTAATAAACTGATTAACCAATAAACCAATTAACTATATACTCCCCGTCCTTCCGCCATCGACAGGAATGCTTACACCATTTACATAAGAAGCAGCTGGTGATGCAAGAAACGCAGCGACAGAAGCAATTTCAGAAGCATCTGCGAAACGCTTCATTGGAACTTCCTCTGTCATGTTTTTTTCTACAATATCAACAACGGTGTTTCCTTTTTTTGCAATATTGTCAATCAACGTTGATAATCTGTTTGTGGCAGTAAACCCCGGCAATACATTATTGACTGTAATATTAAATTGTCCCAATTCGTTCGCCATGCTTTTTGCCCAACTGGCAACAGCTCCACGGATTGTATTGGAAACTCCCAAATTCTTCAATGGAATTTTAACAGACGTTGAAATAATATTTACAATTCTACCATACCCTTCATTTTTCATGGAAGGAACAACAGCTTGAGTTAAAATATGATTACAAATCAAATGCTGGTTGAAAGTATTTAGAAATGCTTCTTCTGTTGCATCGATGATGGGCCCGGCAGCAGGACCGCCGGAATTGTTTATTAATATATGAACAGCATTTGTTTCAACATGTTTTTCGATAACACTCTTCACTTCATCCGGTTTACTAAAATCCGCAACTAAATAATTGTGCTGTTGCCTTAATTGTGTATCCAGTTTTTGCACCGCATTTTGCAACGCTTCTTCATTTCTTGCGATTAAAGTACAATTAGCTCCAAGCAAAGCCAATTCTTCAGCAATGGCTAAACCAATACCCTGTGTGCTGCCACAAATAATTGCATTTTTTTCTTCTAAAGAGAGATTCATACCTTCAAACCTAAAGAAAATTGTTGTAATTTTTCGCAATTAAAAAAGCTGAGCAGAATTCATGCTGATGAAGAGTGATTCTATATTAATTCTTTCACTGGAAGAATAAATATAGAACAAATCAAAGATTGCAAGGGACGATGCCATGAAATACTGAAGCTGGGTAACAAAAAATCTATACTATGCCTGTACTTGCTCCTTTTAATTTGAAAAAATGGATCGCTGACAATAGAGACCTTTTAAAACCTCCGGTTGGCAATAAATGTATTTATGTAGATGCACAGAACTTTATTGTGATGGTGGTTGGCGGACCAAATGCCCGCAAAGATTATCACTACAACGAAAGTGAGGAATTATATTACCAGGTGGAAGGAAATATTGTGTTGAAAATAATTGATGATGGTGTTCCGAAAGATATTCCTATCAATGAAGGCGAACTATTTTTACTGCCGCCGAAAACGCCACATTCACCACAGCGAGGTGAAAATACCGTTGGCCTGGTGATTGAAAAAGTAAGGGAGGATGAAGAAGATGAGAAAGATGCTTTTCTATGGTTCTGCGAAAATTGTGGTAATAAATTACATGAGGACAGTTTGTTTGTAAAAGATATTGTGAAGCAATTGCCACCAGTAATGGATAATTTTTGGGGGAATGAAGATTTAAGAACCTGTAAAAAATGTGGCACCGTGATGCAAGCACCTGTTAAAAAATAGCAATTGTTATTATACACCATCTCAATTTATTTTCGAATATGCGTTTTTTATTTTTAAGTTTTTTAATTTTTTGTTGTTCATCATTTTTATTCGGTCAATCCATCAGCAAGAGACAAAGTGTGTACTTTGAATTGGGAGGCAATGGATTATTTACATCAGTGAATTATGATTACCAGCTAACAAAAAAACCCGGATTTGGCATAAGAGCTGGAATTGGTTTTTTTTCTACAAATCCATTTCAGTTGACGATTCCGGTTGGTATAAATTATTTATTCGAGTTGCAACCCGATAAATCTTATATGGAACTTGGATTTGGTGCTACCTGTACAAAAGCAAATGTTTCGCTATACCTGGAACCTGATCTGACAAAAAAAAGAACAAACTTTGGCAATTATATCCCTTCCATTGGATATAGAAAGCATACAAAAAAATCGCTTATGTGGCGGCTTAGTTTAACTCCCGTTGTAAATCAAAATGGATTTGCGCCATTCTTTGGAGGCTCGTTTGGTAAATTATTTTAATTAGTTATTAATGAAGATTGACATACATACTCACATTATGCCGGAGAAGATGCCGAACTGGACGGAGAAGTTTGGCTATGGCGAATTTATACATCTGGAACATCGCAACTGCGAAGCTTGCATGATAAAAGGTGATAAACTTTTTCGAGTTGTAGAAGAGAATTGTTACAAGCCTGAATCGAGATTGAAAGACATGGAAAATAATGAGGTGAACATGCAGGTACTTTCTACCATTCCAGTCTTGTTTAATTATTGGGCGAAGCCGACAGATGGTTTAGAAACATCAAGATTTTTGAACGATCATATTGCAGAAACTGTTTCAAAAGAAAAGGATCATTTTATAGGATTAGGAACTGTGCCATTACAGGATATTGACCTTGCTATAAAAGAAATGGAAAGATGCATGACAGAATTAAGAATGCCGGGATTGGAAATAGGCTCCAACATCAACGGCAAAAATCTTTCTGATGAATCCTTCTTTCCTTTTTATGAAGCTGCTGAAAAATTAAACTGCTCTTTATTTATTCATCCATGGGAAATGATGGGTGAAACACAAATGGAAAAATATTGGTTGGCATGGTTAGTCGGCATGCCTGCGGAAACATCGAGAGCTATTTGCTCCATGATATTTGGTGGAGTATTTGAAAAATTTCCAAACCTTAAAGTTGCTTTTGCTCATGGCGGTGGTTCATTTCCTATTACAATTGGAAGAATAGAACATGGCTATAAAGTACGACCTGATCTGGTAGCTGTTGACAATCCAATTAATCCAAGAAACTATTTAGGAAAATTTTGGGTGGATAGTTTGGTGCATGATAGAAAAGCAATGGAATTTTTGATTGACCTGATGGGAGAAGATTTTATTTGCCTTGGAAGTGATTACCCTTTTCCATTGGGAGAGCATAAACCCGGCAAGCTTATTCAAAAAATGGACCTCGGAAAAAAAGTAACAAGCAAGCTGCTTTATAAAAATGCAGTGGAATGGTTAGGGTTAAAGAAAAAAAATCTACCTGAATTCTATTAATTATTATTCGTTAAAGAGATTGGGATAGTCTGTAATAATTCCATCGACTCCCATTTTCTTTAATTTTTCAATAGTAGGTTTATCATTCACCGTCCAAGGAATTATTTTCATATTTTTTGCATGACATTTTTGTATCAGTTTATCATCCACAAGTTTATAGGCAGGGCTATAAATTGTTGGAGTAAAGCCCAAGTCTTTTAACTGTCCTTCTAAGGTTCTTTTATCAAAATCTTCAATCAGCATCGCTGTTTTGATAGCAGGATATTTTTGATGCAGGTATATTAATGTTCTGAAATCAAATGATTGAATAATAACCTGCTCTTCGATTCCTTTTTCTTTTATAACCGCCATTAATAACTCTACGAATTCTTCGGGCTTTGGATGGAAAACACCATCAAATTCAGGATTCGTTTTTGTTTCAATATTATAAAAGGGGAATGGCCTTCTTCTTGTCATCATGTCCTTATTCACACTGTCGATTACCTCACTTAGCAAAGGTTTTGTCACTTTCATTTTTTGTTGCTGTGGAAATCTTGGATGCGGCTTCATCCCAACATCAAAAGCTTTCGTTTGCTCATAGGTCATCCAGTTTATATTATAAGTCCTCTCTTGCCTCGGGCCCATGTAACTACCATCGGGTAGTGTTGTAATTTCCTGACCAAACCATTGCTCATGCGATAAAATAACTTTCTTGTCTTTCGTTATCACCACATCCATTTCCAATGTGGTTACACCCATCCCCAATGCATATATCATTGCAGGCACGGTGTTCTCGGGCATTAATCCGCGGCAGCCACGGTGGCCTTGTTTATCAAAGCTCATGCCCCCATCCCCTAAAGGGGAGCCGGTTACAGTTTTGGTATTTTTACAACCCATTCCTATTATTAGTATAACAAAAAAAACATATTTACTCATGATTTAAAAACTTTAGATTTTCTGTTTTCCATTATTACTGCTATTTCCTCAGCATCACCACCTTGATCTTTTAATTTATCTACAATGTTATCGTAGCTTTTTTCATCCCTATCCTGACTTAATTTAAATACATGCTCCAAAGACGTTACTTCTATTTCAAAAGCAACAATTGCCTTCATAAGCCTGGCTGTGTTTTCAACCGGCAGATTATCATATATCGTTGGTGAACTACTGTTATTATTTTCATAGTGTAGCGTAAGCCGTTTCAGAATAGCAATTAGTTCCTCATCATTACCAAAGCGGATAATCCCTTTTGCATGAACACTCATAAAATTCCAGGTACTTGGCTGATAAGGATTATCATACCATGATCCACTAACATACGTATGCGGGCCAGTAAAAACAGTCAGTACATTTTGATTTTGTTCAAATGCTTTGTGATGGTCTGTATTTCTCATGATATGACCGGAAAGAAAAAATTTCCCGTCCTTCTCATCAATAAACATTGGTATTTGCGTAGCAACAGGTTCATTGTTTGCATTAACGCCACTTAAAAAAGCAAATGGATGGTCACGGACGAATTGTTTTACGATCACTTCATCCTCTTCATGATAATAAGGGAGCTTATACATAAAATTGGTTAATGTTAAAATTCATTCCTTCAGGAATTCTGGTATTGAAAAGAAAAAACAGATCTAAGTCTCCCCTTTAGGGGAACATGGGGTTACACCGTCTCAGCAATCTTCTCCGCACTAATATTTGCATTCCGCATCGAAATACTTCTCACTACATGTGCTGCAAATCCTTCAAATGCTTTTTTAGTAACCACATCATCGCTCATCATTACAGGTATTCCCTGATCGCCGCCTTCACGGATGCTTTGTACCAATGGAATTTGTCCAAGAAAAGGAATATCATATTCATCGGCCAGATGCTTGCCGCCATCTTTTCCAAATATGTAATATTTATTATCGGGTAACTCAGCAGGTGTAAAATAACTCATGTTTTCTACCAGACCAATAATAGGAACATTCATCTGCGCCTGACCAAACATGGCAATTCCTTTTTTTGCATCAGCCAATGCAACATCTTGTGGCGTTGTAACAATTACTGCACCAGTTACCGGCACAGTCTGCATCAATGTTAAATGTATATCACCAGTTCCCGGTGGCATATCAACAACGAGGTAATCCAATTCATCCCAATACACATCCGTTACAAATTGTCTTATCGCACTACTCGCCATTGGTCCTCTCCACACCACTGCATTTTTTTCATCAACTAACAAACCAATACTAATTAATTTCAAACCATACCGTTCAAGCGGAGCAATCTTTGCTTTTTCTTCTCCCACTTCTATCATCATCGGCCTCTCACCTCTTACGCCAAACATGATCGGCACACTTGGCCCATAAATATCAGCATCCATCAAACCAACTTTTGCGCCGCCTTGTGCTAATGCAAGAGCAAGATTCGCCG
>Ga0209476_10001996_pt1 | contig 13699 bp, 14 predicted proteins | sample KloWWTrecipitate_FD_187179 | JGI IMG/M metagenome (GOLD analysis project Ga0209476, IMG submission 187179) | Active sludge microbial communities from Klosterneuburg, Austria, studying microevolution and ecology of nitrifiers - Klosterneuburg... | ecosystem: Engineered > WWTP > Aerobic digester... | reverse complement strand
GGACCGCACCGCCTCCCTCACCATCCGCGTCCCCGTCCAGAACTACGAAAGCCTCCTTGCCAGCCTCCGCACGCTCGAAGGCGGCCGCGTACTCGATGAAGGCTCCGAATCGACCGAGGTCACGGAACAGTACACCGACCTCCAGAGCCGCCTGCGCAACCTTCAGAGCACCGAGTCCCAGTACCTCCTCCTCCTCAAGGAAGCGAAGACCATCCAGGAAATCCTCACCGTCCAGGACCGTCTCTCCGGCGTCCGCTCGCAGATCGAGCAGATCCAGGGTCGCCTCAAGGTCCTCGATAGCCTCACCGAGTTCGCTACCATCGAAGTCCGCATCTACCCCGTCGCCGCGAAGGTCCAGGAGCCGTCCGGCGGCCTTAAGCTCAGCGAAGTCTGGGCCGAGAGCTGGGAGCAGTCCGTCGAAGTCGCCCGCTACGTCGCCGCCGGGGCCATGATTGGTGTGGTCGCCCTCGCCTGGCTCATCGTCCCGCTCACCGCCCTCTTTTTCATCGCCCGCCGCCTCCATCGCGCCGCGCCCCCGGCGCCGCCCGCTCCTCCCGCCACCCACGAACCCGCCGCCTGAGGCGCCTGCCCCGCCTGCCCAACCCCGCCACGAAGAGAAGGCGCCGGAAAACCCGGCGCCTTCTCTTCGTGGCCATCGCGCCGCGCCCGCGAGCCCCTCTCCCGTCCCACCTTCCAGATCAGTCCGCTCACACCACCGAATCAGGGATTTCCGCATCGTCCGCCCGGGGCAGGCACGATAGGGTTGCCTCGTGGACCGCTCCCTGCGCCCGCCCGCTCAACCCGGCCAACCCAACCCCCTCTGGGAGAAGCTCAGGCGGCCCCAGTTCGCGCTGCCCGTGTTGATTGTCGTCCTCATGCTCGGCATCGCCTTTGGCGTCCAGCCCGGCTCAACCACCACCGGCGCCACCGAATCACCCCCGCCCGCCTCCGCCGATCGGACCTCGACCGCGACTCCCAGCCCGGCGCCGGCGTCCCCAACCTCCCGCCCTTCGCCCCAGTCCTCGCCCACCGCCGCAAGTGCCTCGCCCGCCGCCGCTTCCACCCCCGGCTCCGAAGTGGCCGGCGCGCGCGCCACCCCGCCCGCCGCTTCGCCCACGCCCGATCCCGCCCTCGATCAGCCTACCCAGTGCGGCACGCTCCAGGAGACCGCCATCGGCCTCAGCGTCGAGCAAGCCATCGCCGGCATCTCAGTCAAGGCCACCCGGGCCGCCGTCTACCCCATCGCCTACTTCCGCTGCATCCTCGTCGCTACCGGCGGCAGCGAGGCCCTCGCGCTCGCCTCATCCATCGCCCGGGCCGAGCAACAAGACATGACCACCATCGTCCTGGTCGATCTCTGGATCGCCAATTCCTCGCGGCACTTCGGACAGGTCAACCTCAAGGCATCGACCCTGGCCACCGCCGGCCAGGTCTTTGCGCCGCTGGCCACGCTCGGCGGCCGTTCCGAGCTCGTCGTCTCATCGGGGCAGGGCCGCAACGTCACCGTCGCCTTCGCGGTGAAGAACAGCATCGGCACAAACCCGGGGCCCGTCACGCTCGTCATCGAAGGCCCGCTCTCATCCGGGACCCCCGTAGCGGGCAAGTACCAGCTCTTCCTGCCTACTCCCTGAAAGCCCGCGCCCGGTCGGGCTCCGCTACCGGTTCCGGGCCAGGCCGCTCCCGCCGGTTCAGCACGTAGCTGCAAACCTCGTTGCCCGCCAGCCGGTACTGCCGCCGCTCCGGCGCGCCGCGGCCATCGCCCAGTGTCAGCTCGATGAAGCGCGCTTCGGCCGCGCACAGTTGCGGGTGGACTCTGGCGAGCGTGAGCAGCGGACAGTGCCGCAACACCACCTCCTGGCGCCCGTCTTCCAACTCCCGCGTCTCCGGGAAGTAGCCGCAGTGCTTCAGAACCGTATCCAGCCGCTCGCCGGCAGGCAGCCACCGCGTGTCCGGCAGCTCTTCCATCACCTGCTCGAAGCGCACGTCCGCAGTGTTCGCCACCACAGCATGGGCCTGCCCGGGCACGATTGCCTCAAGACTCGTAAGAAGTGCGTCGGCGGTTTCCTGGTCCGCGCACGGGAAGAGCGCGTCGCCGCCGGGAGTGAGCCAGAACAGATGGCGCGGACGGCCAGGCCGTAACGGCCTGTCCTTCCCATATTCCACCAGCCCCAGGTTCCGCAGCGTCACCAGGTGCATCCGGGCCGCCCCGTGAGAGAGATGGCAGACTTTTGCCACTTCTTCCGACGATGCCGCACCCAGGAACTTTACCGCCTTCAGCACTCCTTCCCGTACTGGATCCAGCAGGGGATGGAGCGGACGGTCAGTCATAGATCTGAAGACTAACGCCCGCTTTCCAATACGCCTCACCCAACCCCGTATTCTCGAAAGAATTGCTGTAATGCCGCGGTCACCCGTTTGGCACTCCTCCCATCGCTGCCTCCCACCGAGTCCTTCCCTTCACGCCATCAAACCGCCATCCTTCCCACATGGCTACCTTCGAACAGATAAACCCCGGCGATTCCGCTTCCTTCACCAAGACCATCAGCGAGTCCGATGTCTACCTCTTCGCGGGCATCACCGGCGACCTCAACCCCGCCCATGTCGATGCAGTCTCCGCCGCCAACGGCATGTTCAAGCAGCGCATCGCCCACGGCATGCTCACCGGCTCCTTCATCTCAACCGTCCTCGCCATGCAGCTTCCCGGCCCCGGCACCATCTATCTCGGCCAGAATCTCCAGTTCCGCGCGCCTGTCCTCATCGGCGATACCATCACCGCCCGCGTCGAAGCCATCGAAAAGCTTGAACCGCGCAAATGGGTCAAGTTCCGCACCACTATCACCAACCAGGATGGCAAGCTCGTCGTCGATGGCGAAGCCACCGTGATCCCGCCCCAGAGCTGAGGGACTCAGGCCACTCCCGTCCGCCGCGCCTCTCCCTCTTCACTCCCCTTCGGGACCGCATGCCATTGCCGCGTCAGCTCCCGGTAGTGCCGCGCTTCCGTCGCCGATAGGCGCGGCTCCGCCTCCTCGCCGAGCCAGCGCAACGCGCCCTCTACTCCGCCAAACACGCCAGTCCAGCCGCCCCCGGCCATCCGCGCGAACCGTGCCGCGGCCGCTTCCTGGTCCGGCCGGATTACCAGCGCCAGGCGGAGCCCCCCCGGTCGCGTCGCCTGCACCGATTCGGCAATCATCCGGAGACTTCGCGGCCGCCGTTCCATCCCGCGCAGGTCGCACAGCACGCGCTTGAGATTGCCCGCCCCGGCAAGCACCGCCGCCTGCCACGCGCAACGCAGCGCTTCCTCCGTGCTCACCGCCCCATCCAGGCCGGCAACCACCATCTCCCGGGGATCCACGCGAATCGCATACATGTCCCGTCCAGTCTCTGCCATGCGTCTCGCCCCCGCACTCAGGTGTTTTCCCGATTCCCGCCGCGGCGCCTACCCGGCCGCTTCGAACCGCACCGGTCCCCGCAGATCCCCCGGCTCCATCACCACCGCCTCGGCCCGCCCGCGCAACAACAGCTGCAGGCGCGCCGCAATCTGGTGGGCCTGTTCCCTCCCCGCCCGCGGTTCCACCACAATCGCCCCATCCAGCCACTCCACCGTGTCGTACCCCCTCGCGAAGCGGCGCAACAGCCAGCCAACCTCGAACGGGTCGGCGCCCGCCTCGGGCCTGAACACCACCACCGTCCGCGCCATCGTTCCCGGTTCCGCGAAAGGCAGGCACGTCGTCCGCTCCCAGCCTGCCACCGCCCCGGCCCGCAGCGCCGCAACGATCCCCGCAGTCAACTGTTGCGGCGTGAGCGGCAGCGTCATCCAGCAGCTCCCCCCGGCCTCCAGCGCTGCCGCCAGGTCCTTCCGCTCGCGCAGCCCGGCTACCACCACCGTTCCCCGTCGCCCCCCGCGCCCGTTGCGAAGGCTCTTCGCTGCCTGTCCCCTCCCCGTCGCCTCCACCACCCCCACGTCGTGGCCCTCTTCCACCAGCTCCATTCCCATCGCCGAGCACGTCTCTTCCGCCATCGCACGTGTCCCCCGGTCCTCGATCCCCGGCCAGATGCGGATCCCCTTCAGGTTCGGGTGCGGCCACGATCCGTACGGCCCGTCGATCTCCCGGTCCCCGGCTCCCCGCACTGTCCGCCCATCCGAGGCCAGCGAAACGATCCACGCTTCGCACGCCGCACATGCGAAGACTTCGAGCCGCGACCCACCCGGGCTGACCCACCCGATCCGCGCTCCCCGCTCCGATGGCATCCCGTAGCACACCTGGCACTGGTCCCCGAATACCAGCCGCCGGCCCGCGCCGCTCGGGCTCCCGAAGAGCGGCGCCCCTTCCCGTTCGCCCCTGGCCGCCGCTACCAGCCCGCCGATCCAGCCGCTGCACGAATCACAAAGGCGAAGTTCGGATCGCTCCCGCTGGCCATCCGGGCGCCACTGGCGGTACAGCCGCATCGGCTGCACCGCCAGCGCCCACGGGGCAGCAACAGGCCGCCCGCAACACGGACATCCCACATCCATCTGCCCACATCATCGGGTCCTCGGCAGCCGCCCTGAAGTCCGCGCCCTACCGCCCGGCATCTACCCGTGCCACCACCGCGAAGTGGTCGCTCGGGTAGATCGTCGCATCGCCCGCCGGGTGCTCGTTCGCAGCGATCCATGCCTTCGCCGCCCGGCAGCGTCCCCTCAACCACAGGTAATCCAGGCAGTTCGGGTCGCCCTCCGTGTCCATCGTCTCCGCCTGGATCCCCGATGGCCACGTCACGTCCGGCTCCCGGCCGTTCGCCTCCGCAAACGCCGAACGGTAGCCCGCCGCCAGCATCACCCCGTAGGCCGGCTCGTGCGGCGGCGTGTTGAAGTCCCCAGCGATCACGATCGCGTCCGCCTCGGGCGCCGCTGCCATCCACTCCGCCACCGCCTTCGCCTGGGCCACCCGCACATCCGGCTCTCCCGGTTTGTGGTGCAGGTGCGTATTGGCGAACCACAGCATCTGCCCGCCCGCCAGCGCGATGAGCACCCGCTGCGCCGACCGCCCGTGGCTCAGCCGCGTCTCCTCGTGCGCCAGCACTTCGCCCACGCCGCAGAGAATCGCGTTCCCGAAATTCGTGTACTTCTCGTGGTGCGAGGCGAAGCTCCGGTAATGCCGCTCCGCGAGCTGCGCGGAAAGGAAGTCGTCCTGGCGCGGCTCGCTGAACATCACCTCTTGCAGCCCGATGATGTCCGCCGCGATCTCCGCGAAGGCTGCACCCAGCAGCGGCTTCCGCTCCTCGTACCGGTCCGTCACATTCCGGATGTTGAACGTCGCCAGCCGCAGTTCCATCCCGGCGGCCCGCCTACACCGCGCCCGAACGGCGCAACGCCGCCGCGATGCGCTCGCCCGTCTCGGCAGGGGCGTCCATCTCGAACGTCATCACCGCCACGCCATCCACCAGCGGCGATTCGACCAGCCCCCGCACCACCCGCTCGAAGTATCCCCACGCCGCCTCGAGGTCGCCGCTGGCGAGCACCCGCTTCAAATCCCCCGGCAGCTCAATCCCAAGCCGTCCCTCGATTCTCGTAGCCGCATCGAGCGCGAGCAGCGGCATCACCATCGCCACCAGGCGCGCATCCGGGAACTCCCGCTCGATCGCCTCCGCCGCGCGCTCCAGCGGACCCGCCTCGAAGACTGGCTGAGCCTGGATGTACGTGGCCCCGGCCGCCAGCTTGGGGAAGAGATTCCGCAGCACGGCGCCCTGGTCGCCTACGTACTGGTTTAATGTGGCGCCAGCGATGGCCCCCGGCAGGTGCTCCCGTGCCATCGCCACCACCTCCCGGATCGTTGGCGATTCAACTCCCGCGTCAGGCGCATGGTCCCCCAGGATGCAAAGCACCTGACCGATTCCGCCCGCCCGCGCGCTCGCCATGTCCGCATCGATCTCCGCCCGCGTCCGGCCGCGCGTCACCAGGTGCCAGGCCGGTTCCAGCCCGTGCGCCTTCAGCTCCAGCGAAGCAGCCAGGCTCGATTGCCGCCCCGGCCGCTGGATCACATTGATCGCCTGGGCCGCATCGCCCAACAGCCGCGCCCGCCTCAGCAACACCCGGGGCAGGGCGTGTTGCGGCGGCGTGATCTCCAGCGCGACTGCAAATTCCCCCGCTTCAAGCTTCCTGGCAAACGGCACCTTCATACCGTGCGACGGACGCGGCTCACCGTCCACCCCGCCGTCCCCCCGGGGCGTGGCCGCAAACGCCTCCCGGTGTCAGGAGAATCCTCCGCGTGCCCCCCTCAGCCGCGGGTCGAGCATGTCGCGCAGCGCATCGCCGAACATGTTGAAGCTAAAGACCGCCAGCGCGATGCACATCCCCGGCCAGACCACCGCCTGGAACTTCACCGTCGAGATCTGTTGCGCCAGGTTGAGCATCTGCCCCCATGTCGGCTTGTTCGGATCGACTACCCCGAACCCCAGGAAGCTCAGCGATGCCTCCGCCAGGATCACCCCGCCGAGCCCGATCGTCGCCTGCACCATCAGCGGCCCGAAGATGTTTGGCACCACGTGGCGGAGCATGATCCGCCGGTCCGTGCAGCCGATCACCCGTGCCGCCTCCAGGAATTGCGCCGAACGTACCCCCAGCACCGATGCCCGGATCACCCGTGACCCGCCCGCTCCGCCCAACACCCCCAGCACCAGCGCCAGCTTGAAGAACGTGATGCTCGGCTCGTCGAAGGGCAGGCCCCCATCGAGGTCCAGCTGTCCGATCAGCTGCGGGAGCGCGAGCAGCACGACCAGCGCCGGCAGCGCCATCACCGCATCCACAAATCGCTGAACCACCGAGTCGTACCAGCCCCCGAAGTACCCCGAGGTCACCCCGATGGCCAGCGAGATCAGTGAGCTCAACAGCACCGCCATGAAGCCCACGTACAACGCCCAGCGCGCCCCGTACACCACCCGGCTGTACACATCGCGCCCCAGCTGGTCCGTTCCGAGCGGCTCCGAAAGGCTCCCTTCGATCCGCCTCCCCGGCGAAGTCACCGATGGCGGCTCGACCACCGTCGGGCACAGGATTGTATCGGCCGGCCCGAGGCAAAAATTCTTCAGGCGCGGCGCCACCCCCGCCTGGGCCGGGTCGTGGGTGGCGAATACCTGCGGTGCCGCGGCCACCACGAGCATGAATACCAGCACCATGAACCCCGCGAAGCCGAGAGGCTTCGTCCGGGCCATCGTGGCGAAAAACCCGAAGATTCGCCCCGGGAGCGACCTCGCGATTCCGCCATCGCCCGGCATCCGTAGTCCGGTCATCGCCTCTTCCATCTTCATCGCCTCGCTCGCGGGTCAAGCAGTGTGTAGCTCAGGTCCACCAGCAGGTTCACCGCCACCACCGTGATGGCGAAGAAGAGCGCAACCCCCTGTACCACGGCAAAGTCCTTCTGGCTCACCGCCAGGATCAGGTGCCGCCCGATCCCCGGCAGCGAGAACAGCGATTCGAAGATCACCGTCCCCCCGACCAGCGAGGCCATCGTCAACCCCACGACGGTAATCACCGGCAGGAGCGCGTTCTTCAGCGCATGGCGCACCACCACCACCCGCTCGCGCAGCCCTTTCGCCCAGGCCGTCCGGATGTAGTCCTGCCGCAGCACGTCCAGCATCATCGTCCGCGCGTAACGCATCACCTGCGCACTCGTCGCGAGCGACACGATCAGCGCCGGCATCCACATCTGCTGCAGGTTCGCGACCGGGTCGTCCTGCAGCGACTGGTAACGGATGCTCGGGATCCAGCCGAAGTTCTTCGCCAGGAGCGCCAGCACAATCGTCGCGATCAGGAATCCCGGCACCGAAAGGCCGAAGATCGCAAATGACCGCAATACATAATCCGGCCAGCGGTCCTGTCGCATCGCCGAAAACACCCCGATCGGCACCCCGATCGCCACCGCCATCGCGATCGCCAGGAAAGCCAGCTCAAACGTCACCCCGATCTTGGGCCCCATCTCTTCCAGAACCGGTTTGAACGTGTATGCCGATTCTCCCCAGTCCCCCCGCAGGACTCTCCCCAGCCAACGGACGTATTCGCTCACCAGCGGCTCATTCAACCGGTAGGTGTCCTTCACCGCCTCCGCCTGTTCCGGGGTGTACCCCTCGCCAAGCCGGGCCGCCACCACCGAGTCCGGGTCCAGCCGCACCATCCCGAAAATCAGGAACGACACAATCAGTAACGTCGGGACGGACAGGAGCATCCGCCGCAACACGAACTGGTACATGCTTACCCCCGCTGGGAGATCCACGAAAAGGGGGGCGCCGCCCGCGGCGCCCCCCTCCGTGGATGGTCCCTCTTAGGCCTTCAGCCAGACGCTCTCGGCCGTGTGAAACCCGGCCGCGAACGGGAACGATGCAGGATTCTGCACCTTCGCATTCCAGACGGATAGCAACCCGCGCGAGCCCATCCAGATCGGGCCCGGAGCATTGATGATGTCCTTCTGGATCTCCTTCACCAGCGGCAGCCGCTCCCGCGAGTCGTACATCGTCGACTGCCTGTCCAGCTTGGCATCCAGCCCCGCCAGCGCGTAATCGCCGTAGTTGCGCGTCCCCTTCGTCTTCACGTCCGAATGGTGGTAGAGCATCAGCTGCGCATCCGGGTACCCACCCGAAAGGAAGAGCGTGGTCGCCAGGTTGTACTTGCGCTGTACCTCCCTCGGCAGGAAGTTCGCCGCAAAGTCCGTGCCCACGTTATCCGTCTTCACCGTGATCCCGATGTCCTTCAGGTTCGAAACCACCACATCGTGGACCTTCTCGGTATCGAACGCCGTCACCGTCAGCACCGTCTCTTCGAAGCCGTTCGGGAAGCCCGCCGCGTTCAGCAGCGCCTTCGCTTCCTTGATCTCCTCGTCGCGCTTCCCATAGCCGGGCAGCTTGGCCAGTTCCGCATCGGAAAGCACCCAGAACGGCGCCGCCGGCGTCATCGGCCCACCGACGAACCCCAGGCCCCCGAACACCGTCTCGTACACCTGCGCCCGGTTGATGCCGCGCGAAAGCGCCAGCCGCACGCGCGGGTCCTTGTACTTGTCGATGCCGTGGTTGATCAGCAGGCACTCGCGCGTTGTCGTGGGCGCCCGCGTGATCACGTAGTTCTTGTCGTTCGCCAGCGTCGCGGCGAGGTCCGCCGTCAGGCCGCCCACGTCCGCCTGGTTCGCCCGGAGCGCGTTCAGCACCTGCTGGGGGTCGGGCTGGTGCAGGTACTCGATCGCGTCAAGCCAGCTCGTGTTCTCCCGCCAGTAGCCATCGGCACGCCGCTTCAGCGTGAACTTCTGCGCCGCCGTGAAGTCGGCAAGCTCGTACGGCCCCGAACCGATCACGTCCTCCGGCTTCTGGATGGCGTCCAGCCCCTTCACCGCGATCTCTTTCGGGATCACGAAGTTGTACTGGTCCGCCATGATCGAAAAGAGGTCCGCCTGCGGCGCCTTCAACTTGAACTGCACGGTCTTGTCGTCGATCACCGTGATGCTGTCGACGTTGCCGAAGTTGCCGGCACGCGGAGATTGGACCGCCGGGTCCTTGATCCGCTCGAAGCTGAGCTTCACGTCCTCGGCCGTCACCGTCCGCCCATTCACCGGCGCGCGGTTCTGCCACTTCGCCTCGGGCCTCAACTTGAAGATGAGCGTCACCCCGTCCGCCGGGATCTCCGGCAGGCTCGCAGCGAGATCGCCCTCTGTCGCGCCAGGATCCTTTGTGCTGAAGCGGATGAGCGTGTTCCCCACCGCACCCCAGATGAAATACGACTCCGCCGGCGTATTCGTCCGGTGCGGGTCGAAGTTCGACCCGATCGTCGTCAGGGCCCGCAGCGTTCCGCCCTTCACCGGCTTCGCCGAGGCGTCCTGCGTTGGTGCGACCGGCGTCAGCTGGCTGTTGCCGCCGGGCGTCTCATCGCCGCCGTCATCGTCATCGTCGCCGCACCCCGTCAGTGCCAGCCCCGCGAGCCCGGCTGCCGCAGCGGCGCCCCCGGCAACCACGCTGCGCCGGCTTACGCGCCGTTGCCAGTAGCCATCCCAGTACTTGCTCATGTTCCCTCTTCTTTCATTACCCGTCGGTAAGGGTCACCGAATGCTTCCGCCTACAGTACGTCGTCGTCAAGTCCCCGGACGCATCCCCCGTCCGCAAGGCGTATCCCGGTCCGCCAATCTGCGCCCCTATTGCCGGATAACGCTCTCGCCCAGCAGGTACTCGCGCGCCTCTGCCACCACATAGAGCGATCCCGTGATGCACACGAGGTCGCCCTCCCCCGCCTGGCTCAACGCCAGGTCAATCGCCCCCGGCACGCTCCCCTCGTCCGTCGCGGCCACCCCCGTGCCCTTCAACGTCGCCGCTATCTGTTGCGGATCGAGCGAGCGCGCATTCCGGAACTGCGCGCAGATAACCAGGTCGGCCACCTCGCGCAGTTGCGCCCCGATCGCCGCCACATCCTTGTCGCGCGTACACCCCAGCACCACCAGGCAGCGCTTCCACTCGAAGTACTCCCGCAGCGCCCTCACCAGTGCCTCCGCGCTCTCGCCGTTGTGCGCTCCATCGGCCACGATCAGCGGGCCCTGGCTCATCACCTCCAGCCGCCCTGGCAGCCGGGCCCGCGCGATCCCATCGACTATCGCCGGCTCCGGGATCAGAAAGGTGCGCGCCCGGATCGCCTCGATCGCCGCCACCGCCGTCGCCGCGTTTTCCAGCTGGTGAAACCCGAGCATCGGCGTCCGCATCTGCCGCTCCCCCTTCGGCCCGATCAGCCGGAAAGCCTGCCCCCACGGGTGCCGCTCGCCGGGCACCACCTCGTACGCCGCTCCCACATCCACCAGCTCCGCGCCAACCGCCGCGCAGCGTTCGCGCACCACTTCCACCACCGCCGGATCCCGCTGGGGCGCGACCACCGCCGTGGTTCCCGCCTTGATGATCCCGGCCTTGTCCCGTGCAATCTCCGCTGGTGTACTCCCCAGGATTGCCGTGTGCTCCAGCGAAACCGGCGTGATGATCGCCACCTCCGGCGGCTCGATTACGTTCGTCGCGTCGAAGCTCCCGCCCAGCCCCGCTTCGACCACCTGCCAATCGACGTGGGGCACCTGTGCTCGAACCAGCCAGAAGAAAAGCGCCGTCAGCGCCCCGAAGGTGCTCACATCGCCGTGCACGCCCTCCCGCTCCGCCGCTATCGCATCGCGGATCGCCTCAAGCCCGGCCGCGAATTCCCGCGGCGAAACGGGGTCGCCCCCGATGTTGATCCGCTCGGTGAACGAATGCAGGTGCGGGCTCGTATACAGCGCCGTCGAGAACCCCCCTTGCCGCAGGATTGCCGCCACCATCGCCGAGACGCTCCCCTTCCCCTTTGAGCCGGTCACGTGCACGGTCGGCCGCCCCCGCTGCGGATCATTCAACCGCGCCAGCAGCGATCGCATCGTCTCCAGGTTCATCACCGGGTTCGCAGATGCCTGGTAGCCGCGTTCCATGTCGCTCAGCGAAAGCAGGTAGTCGATTGCCTCGTCATAGTCCATCTGGCCCCCTCCCCTCACCGCTCGTTCCCTCCCCCCGCCTCACGAGAACTCCACAATGTGACGCTCAGTTTCCAACCCCTTCATCAGGATCAGCCGGCGCGGCGCCACGAGGAACAGCTTCCCGCGATCGGTGAACATCGCCACCAGCCGATTCTTCGTCGAAAGCTCCGCCAGCAGCTCCGTGTAGCGCCCATCCCCCGGCGCCACCTCCTCCGCGCGCCCCTCGATCACCACGCGATTGAAAGCTGCCCAGTCATCCCGGATAACCTCCCGGTTATCCACCAGGAACGAGACCTCGGGCGTCGCTCCGATATTCCGTGAATGCTGCGGTCGGCCCGAGCTCCCGAAAAGTACCTCGCCGCTCTCTCGCAAGTGGCACAGCACAAACGTCACATACGGGGTCCCGTCTTCCGCGTGGATCGTCGCCAGCGTCGCGCCGGCCTGCTCCGCCGCGATGGCCGCGGCCTCGCGCAGGATCGCCTCTCGTGTCATCGCGCCCGGCATTCCCCGATTCTACTTGCGCTCGCCCGACCGCGCGCGGAAGCACATTGCGCCATCGCCACCCGCCGGTGCTCAATAAACAGGTGACACCCCCTCCAGTGCGCCGCCGCCTCGAACAACCCTCGGCCGAGCACGAGCGCCGCACGGGCTGCATCGTCAGCGGCGCGGTCATCGGCGTCCTCGTGGGGCTCATGGTCGGCCTCTATGCGCTCCCTCCCATCCTGAAGGGCATTTACGGCGAAACGAAGGTCGCCGCTGGCGAAACCTACACCGGCGATGCCCGCGTCATCCGCGTCGAGTCGGCCGGGCGCGCCTCCGATCCCCTCGGCAATCCATCCCCCGGCATGCGCCGCGAGGACGTCTTCGTCGAGCTCACCATCCGCTCGAACAAGACCTGGGATGTCGAGCTCGCGAGCTTCACCCTCGAAGTCGCCGGCATCGAGGACTGGATAAAGCCCGCCGGGGCCACTACCGGCGGCCAGCCCGGGCTCACCATCCCCCTCGCCGAAGAAGTTCGCGTCCAGTTCCACTTCATCGTCGAGGTCCCGGAAGGTGACGACGCCAGCCTCCTCGCCGAAGCGCTCCACCTCGCCAACCCCCGCGTCCGTTTCGCCCTCCAGTGAGCGTTGATCCACCCCTCACGCTGCCCCATTACCTTCGGCCGGGCCTCCGCCTGGTCTTCATCGGCTACAACCCGGCCATCTACTCCGCCGAGGCCGGCCACTACTACGCCCGCCCCGGCAACATGTTCTGGCGCCACCTCAGCCAGAGCGGCATCGCCGGTCGCGATGTCGGCCCTGAAGACGACCACCTCCTCGCTGCCGAGGCCGGCATTGGCTTTACCGACCTCTGCTGCCGGCCAACGGTCCGCGCCGAACACCTCTCCCGGGATGAGACCATCCAGGGCGCCCGCCGCCTCCATGCCGAGCTGCTCGCATTTCAGCCCGCCATCGCCTGCTTCTCCGGACGCGGCATCTACCAGCACTTCGGCCGCCACGCCCTCGGCCTGCCCGCGCGCGAACTCGCCTCCCGCCCCTATGGCGAGCAGCCCGAACGCATTGGCGCCACAGCCCCGTGGGTCATCCCATCCTCAAGCGGCCTCGCCTCCAAGTGGCACCGTGAACGCCTCGATTGGCTTGACCGCCTGCGCAACGCCCTTACCGATGGCTGATAGCCCGTTCCTGAGGCACCCTTAGACCATGCAACTCGGCATCATCGGCCTCGCCCGCTCCGGCAAGACCACCGTCTTCAACGCGGTTACCCGCGGCTCCGCCCAGGTTGGCGCCTACAGCTCCTCCACCCAGCCCAATATCGGTGTCGTCAACGTCCCCGATGAGCGCGTCGACCGCCTGGCTGAGCTCTACAAACCGAAGAAGGTCACCTACGCCACCATCCAGTACGTCGATTTCCCGGCCGCCGGGGAATCGTTCGGCAAAGGCGAAGGCCCCGCCGGCAAGTTCATCAACGATCTTGCCCGCACCGATGCGCTCATCCACGTCATCCGCGCCTTCGAAGATGACGCCGTTCCCCACCCCGAGGTCTCCATCGATCCCGAGCGCGACATCGCGACCATGGATCTCGAGCTCTCCTTCGCCGACCTCGCCATCATCGAAAAGCGCCTCCAGCGCATCGAGGCCGAGCTCCGATCGATGAAGGCTGGCGAACGCGACCAGGTCCAGCGCCTCAAGGATCTCCTCCTCCGCCTCAAGGCC
>Ga0209476_10001995_pt1 | contig 13702 bp, 11 predicted proteins | sample KloWWTrecipitate_FD_187179 | JGI IMG/M metagenome (GOLD analysis project Ga0209476, IMG submission 187179) | Active sludge microbial communities from Klosterneuburg, Austria, studying microevolution and ecology of nitrifiers - Klosterneuburg... | ecosystem: Engineered > WWTP > Aerobic digester... | reverse complement strand
CGACGGCAGGGTCGTCGCCTTCCCTTTCCGGCCAACGGTCGGCGACCTGGGAAGGCAGGAGTCGACGGGGGCGGGCCACAACAGGAACGTAGCGCGCCGACGGCTCACCTTGGTGCTCCATGCGGGCGATGTCGGTGGCGAGGCCCATGATGTCGATAGTAAACAACAGCCCGAGGCGGTGGACCTCGATGACCCTCCCGGAGAACGTGTGGCTCGACGCATCGCTGCGTACGACCCGAAGATCCCTGCCGAGCAATGGGCGGCGATCGAGGAATTCGTCCGGGCAGCTTTCACCGACTTCAGCCCGCCCCAGGCACGCGAGGCCGGCTACTTCCTCACCTTGCTGACGCGGCACGTCCATTGGTGCTGGACCCAGGGGTACCCGCTGGACCGTGAGGTCATCTTCCGCCGCGAGGTCATCTCCGAGTCGATCGCCAAAGGAATGGCCGAGCGGACCAACAAGACCCAGGCAACCATTCGATCGCGGCTGTTCCGGATGTCCGAACAGTTGATGACCGGCCCTCACCGCCCGGTGCGCGTGCCGACCATCCCCATCGGGCCAGCCCAAGCGCCATACAGCCCGCGCGAGGTCACCTTGCTGCGGACGTGGGCCAGCAACCTCAACACCGACTACCGCCGGATCAACATGACGGTCATCCTTGCGCTCGGCCTCGGCGCAGGCCTGAAGGCGCACGAGATGAGCGCCATGACCTGCGGCGACGTCACCGTTGACGACGAAGGCGTTCTCGTCCACGTTCGGGCCGGCACATCCCCGCGAACCGTGCCCGTTCTCGAGCAGTGGGAAGAGACCCTGGCGGTGGTCGCGGCCGCCGCGATGCGGTCCGAGCAGTGGCTCATGCTGCCGAAGCGGCGGCTCGCGCAGTCATCCAACATGCTTCCCAACTTCACCCTCGACCTGCCGAACCGGCCCGTATCCGTTCGCGCGCAGCGGCTGCGCGCGACGTGGATCGTGGACCACCTGAGCGCCGGCACTCCCGTCGGGCTCCTTGCGCAAGCAGCGGGGATGGACTCTGCGTCGGCGCTAGGCCCGTACATCACCCACGTGCCGAACCTCGACCCGGTCGCGGGCCGCCAGATGCTGCGCGCGGCTGCCAAGGGGCGCTCGTGACGCTCGAGCCTGACCTGCCTGGCCTCCCAGACCTGTCCGACCTCATGCGGACGCTGGGCGACCTACCCAGGACAGACAGAGGCCGCCGGCACGGTCTTCGAGCTTCGTGCCCGCCGTCTGCACTCACGGTGGCCGCAAACTTCTGCGACGCCACCGGCCTCGACCGGACGTTGGAGGAATGGCTTCGACGCGACCGCCCCAACCGAGAAGCCGGTATCGGCCGCCCAGAGACGGTCACGCCGCGCGCCTACCTCATCGCCGCCCTGGCGTGCGCCATCGCGGGCCTGCCGGTCGCCTTCACCGTCATCCATCACACCCTGACCTCCGACATGCCCAAGGCGAGCCGTGTCGCGCTCGGCTTCGCAACCTCGCAGGACCCGCACGAGGACGAGCGCCATGACCGCGCCCGCCAGAAGCTGTCCTACTGGTCCGTGGTGCGCACCGCGACCAAGGTCGCCCGCACCTTCGACCCCAAGCCGTACCCGGCGCGGCGAGGCCTGACCGCGGCGGAGATCGCAGGGATCGACGCAGCCAGAGACCCTGAAGGCGTCGCTCTGCGTCAACAGCGGGCCGACCGTCTCCAGTCGATGTTGCTCGTCGGGTGCTTTGCGGCACTGCCCCGCAAGATCCGAAAGGCCTGGCGTGGCGACATCACCCTCGACGGGACGGTCGTGCCGATCTACGGCAAGTTCGGCCACAACTCCAAGCGCCGCCTTCGCGAGGGGGCACGATCCCCAGAGGTGCTCTCCGGTTGGCACGCCAAGGAGCGCGACCAGCGCGACATGGCCAACCTGCCGGGTCAGAAGCCCAACATCGACTGGACCCACGGCTACGACGCGCACATCGCGCTGATGACCACCAGAGCGGACGAGCAACCCGTGCCGCCGCTGATCCTCGCCCTGTCCTTGGACACCCCCGGCTCGAAACCCGGGCTGAACGCGGCCGCAGCTCTTGCAGGCATCGTTGACGCCGGGCTGCCGGCCGGATGGGTCACGACCGACCTGGGCTACTCACAGCTGCTGCCCGAGAACTTCGCCCTGCCGGTACGGGCGCTCGGGTTCGAGCTGATGCACATGTTCAAGCAGGACGAGCTCGGGGTCATCCAGGCCAGCTGGAAAGGTCTGATCTGCGTCGAAGGAACCGTGTACGGCCCGTGCCTTCCCGACGTGCTGCGCAACGCGTCCGTCGACCTTGCAGCCAAACGGATTGACGATCAGACATACCTGACCCGGATCGAAGCTCATCGCGCGTACCAAGCGCGGGTGAAGGCTGGCCGTGACGGCCACGCGTCGTACGTCTTTCGCTGCCCCGGCGCCGGCCCTCACCGCACGGTTCGCTGTGACCTCAAGAAGGTGCCTACCTCGCAGGAAGCGACCGAAGCCGGCAAGCGCAAGACCCTGCCGCTGGTGGTGAACGCACCATCGGACCCTCCGCCGTGCTGCGCGAACAGCGCTTCTGTGTCCGTGCCGTTCAACGTATTCGCGCGGTACGTCACGGCGCTGCCGTACAAGACACCCGAGTGGAAGAGGCACTACCGCGACACCCGTAACCAGATGGAAGGCAAGAACCGGTTCATCAAGAACCCGCTCGACGCCGACATCGCCTCGTCGGGGGAGCGCCGGTTCCGCGGCTTCGGCAAACAACTGTTCGCCCTGCTCACCAAACTCGTCAGCGCGAACATCCAGACCCTCGTCGGGTGGCTGGACGCGAACGACGCCGGCGAGCACGAGCCGCCCATCAAGCGCCGGGGTCGTCGCCCCGAGCCGGGCCTTGACCAGTACAGGCCACGCCCGACCGGTCCGCCGATCCGGGTCGTCGGACCAGCTCCAGCCGCCTGAACCACTCCGAACAGCCACGGCGATGACCCGTGCCCGAACCGGGCATTTCTTGAGGTCGGACGGCCTTGCGTGGCTCAGCTGACGATCGACAAGGCCCGATTTCCGGTTCTGGACGCGGAGTCAAACCGTTGATCCCTCCCCAACGCCGAAGGGCCGCGCCAACGGTGGAGTTTCGCCAATGGGCGAGCCGACTTTCGCCAACTCGCCGTGGTGCCCCCGGCAGGATTCGAACCTGCGCTCCCGCCTCCGGAGGGCGGTGCTCTATCCCCTGAGCTACGGGGGCCGGTGATGGCCCGCGCCGGAAATCTCCGAGGAGTTACCCAGCGCCCGGTGAGGCTACCAGCCTAGGGTGGGCCACATGCAATCCGGCAGGGGAGCCGAGCACGAAGCACCGTTGGTGCTGGTGTGTGACGACACCGAGCCGATCCGTCGTCTGCTCCGCATCAATCTCGAGTTGGCTGGCTTCCGGGTCGCGGAGGCCGCCGACGGTCATGCCGCGATGGCGCGTCTGATCGACCCGGAGGCGCAGCGCCCGTCCGTCATCGTCCTGGACTCCCAGATGGCGCCCTATGACGGCTGGTGGGCGATCGCCGCGATCCGTTCCCACCCGCGCCTGGACCCCGTGCCGGTCGTCCTGCTCACGGCTGCCGTCATCGCGCACGACGCACCCCAGGCGAGCGACGCCGGTTTCGATGCCTTCGTCGCCAAACCCTTCGACCCGGACGAACTCATCGCCGCCGTCTCACGGCTCGCGGAGCGGGGCAGAGGCACCCAGTCGCGTCGATAGAATCGGGCGGGTGACCCCCGAACAGCTCTCGGCCGCGATCCGCGCCGCCCTCCAGTCCGCCGTCGACGCAGGTGACCTCGCGATCACCGTGCCCGCCGAGGTCAGGGTCGAGCGTCCGCGCAACCGCGATCACGGGGACTGGTCGACCAACATCGCCCTCCAGCTCGCCAAGGGCGCCGGCATCCCCCCGCGCGAGCTCGCGACGGCGCTCGCGACGCACCTCGCGTCCGTGACCGGGGTGCAGGCCGTCGACGTCGCGGGCCCCGGCTTCCTCAACATCACCCTCGAGGCCGCGAGCGCCGGTGAGCTGGCGCGGGCCATCGTCGAGGCGGGCCCGACGTTCGGCCACGGCAGCACCGAGTCGGGCCGCGTGGTGAATCTGGAGTTCATCTCGGCCAACCCGACCGGGCCCCTGCACATCGGGCACACCCGCTGGGCGGCCCTCGGCGACGCGATGCGCCGCCTTCTCGTCGCGGCCGGGGCCCAGGTCGCGGCTGAGTACTACATCAACGATGCCGGCGCGCAGATGGACAAGTTCGGTGCCTCGGTCCTGGCCCGCGCGAAGGGCCAGGAGCCCCCCGAGGACGGCTACCCGGGTGCCTACGTCGCCGACCGGGCCGCCGAGGTCCTCGCGCAGCGGCCCGACCTGCTCGAGCTCGACGAGGCGGATGCCGCGGTGCTGGCTCGCGACCTCGGTTACGTCGCTCAGCTGGCCGCCATCCAGCGCACCCTCGACGGGTTCGGGGTGCACTTCGACGTGTGGTTCTCCGAGCGGGGGCTGCACGACGGGGGAGCGGTCGAGCAGGCCGTGGCCCGCCTGCGCGAGCAGGGCCACGTGTTCGACCTTGACGGTGCGGTGTGGCTGCGCACGACCGACTTCGGTGACGACAAGGACCGCGTGCTCATCCGGGCCGACGGCACCCCGACGTACTTCGCCGCCGACGCTGCGTACTACCTGAGCAAGAAGGACCGCGGCTTCGACGAGAAGATCTACCTGCTCGGCGCTGACCACCACGGCTACATCAACCGGCTCAAGGCGATCGCGGCCTGTGCGGGCGATGACCCCGAGCACAACATCGAGGTCAAGATCGGCCAGCTCGTCTCCATCGCGGGGGAGCGCATGGGCAAGCGGCTCGGTAACGCGATCTACATGGACGAGCTGCTCGAGTGGATCGGTTCGGATGCCGTGCGGTACTCGCTGGCGCGCTACCCGGCGGACAGCCCGCTCTCCCTCGACGGCGAGCAGCTGCGCAAGCAGACCAACGACAACCCGGTGTTCTACGTGCAGTACGCGCACGCACGTACGGCGAACGTGGCCCGGTTGGCAGCGGAGGACGGCGTGCACCGTGAGGGCGGCTTCGACGCCGGCCTGCTCACCGACCCGACCGAGGCCGCCCTGCTGGCCGCCCTCGGCGACTTCCCGCGGGTCGTGGCCCAGGCCGCTCACCTGCTCGAACCGCACCGGGTCGCCCGCTACCTCGAGGAGCTCGCCGGTCGGTACCACAAGTGGTACGACACCTGCCGGGTGCGCCCGATGAGCGTCGACGAGGAGGTCACCGACCTGCACCGCAGCCGTCTGTGGCTCAACGACGCGACCCGCCAGGTGCTCGCCAACGGGCTCGACCTGCTCGGGGTCAGCGCCCCCGAGCGCATGTGAGGGGTGACCGATGCGTTCGCACGAGGCTGGTGTCCTGCATGCCGAGGGGTATGGCGGCCCACCGCTCTACCTGCCCACTCCCACCGATGTCATGGAGCTGCTGCCCCAGTTGTGGCCCGCCAGTGTCAGCCGTGACGACGCCGGCCGGCTCACGGTGGGCGGCGTCGACGTGCTGACCCTGGCGCAGGAGCACGGCACGGCCGCCTACGTCCTGGACGAGGAGGACTTCCGCTCGCGCGCTCGCGACTTCCGCGACAGCTTCTCGGGTGCCTTCGAGCCGCTCGCGGGGGCCGACGTCTACTACGCCGGCAAGGCCTTCCTGTGCACGGCGGTCGCCCGGTGGGTCGAGGAGGAGGGGCTCAGCCTCGACGTCTGCACCGGAGGCGAGCTGGCCGTCGCCCAGCGGGTGAAGTTCCCCGGTGAGCGGATCGGCTTCCACGGCAACAACAAGAGCGTCGCGGAGATCCGGACGGCACTGACCTACGGGGTGGGCCGAATCGTCGTCGACTCCTTCCAGGAGATCGAGCGCATCGCGGTGGTCGCCGCCGAGCTCGGGGTCGTCGCCCCCGTCATGGTGCGCGTGACCGTGGGTGTCGAGGCGCACACCCACGAGTTCATCGCCACCGGTCACGAGGACCAGAAGTTCGGCTTCAGCCTCGCCGGTGGTCAGGCGTTCGAGGCGGCCACGCGCATCCTCGCCAGCCCTGACGTCTTCGACCTGCTCGGCCTGCACAGCCACATCGGCAGCCAGATCTTCGACACCGGCGGCTTCGAGATGGCCGCTCACCGGCTCGTCGCGCTGCATGCCCGCATCGCCGACGAACACGGTCACCACTGTCCCGAGATCGACCTCGGCGGCGGGTACGGCATCGCCTACACCTCGCAGCACACCCCGCTCCCGGCGAGCACGCTGGCAGGCGAGATGGCCGGCATCCTCGAACGCGAGTTCAAGGCCGTCGGTGACGGCGACCTCAGCACGCTGCCCCGGGTCTCGATCGAGCCCGGTCGCGCCATCGTCGGGCCCAGCACGTTCACCCTGTACGAGGTGGGCACGGTCAAGCCCGTCGAGCTCGGCGGCGGCCACACCCGCACCTACGTCTCGGTCGACGGCGGCATGAGCGACAACGCGCGCCCGGCGCTGTACGAGGCCGACTACTCGTGCACCCTGGCCAATCGCCGGTCCGAGGCCGGGCCGATGCTGTCGCGGGTCGTCGGACGGCACTGCGAGAGCGGTGACATCGTCGTGCTCGACGAGTACCTGCCGGCCGACGTGCAGCCCGGCGACCTCATCGCCGTGCCGGGCACGGGGGCCTACTGCCGCGCCCTGTCCAGCCAGTACAACCACACTCCGAGGCCGCCGGTCGTCGCCGTCCGTGGAGGGCGGTCACGCGTGCTCGTGCGGCGTGAGACCATCGAAGACCTGCTCGCCCTCGACGTGGCGGACGCGTGAGGATCGACAGCGAGGAGATGGACCCCACCATGGCGCACGAAACGATGGCGCACGCCACCGGTGCCCCGACGGAGGCGCCTGGACGTGCCCCCCTGCGCGTCGCGCTGCTCGGCTGCGGCGTCGTGGGTTCGGCGGTCGCGACGCGGCTCGTCGAGCACGCAGACGACCTCGCGGCGCGCGTCGGTGCCCCGCTCGAGCTCGTCGGCATCGCCGTGCGGCGGCCCCAGCGCCCGCGCCCGGACGTGCCGGTCGACCCGGCGCTGTTCACCGCGGACGCCGAGGAGCTGGTCACCCGCGCCGACATCGTCATCGAGGTGATCGGCGGCATCGACCCCGCCCGCGGGCTCATCCTGCGCGCCATGGAGCACGGCGCCTCGGTGGTCTCGGCCAACAAGGCGCTGCTCGCCGAGGACGGCCCGGCCCTCTACGCCGCCGCGGATGCCGCCGACGTCGACCTCTACTACGAGGCCGCCGTGGCCGGGGCCATCCCGATCCTGCGCCCCATTCGTGAGTCCCTCGCCGGTGACGACGTGCGCAAGGTGCTCGGCATCGTCAACGGCACGACGAACTTCGTCCTGGACAAGATGGACACCAGCGGCGCGGGTTTCGCCGAGACCGTCGAGCAGGCCCAGGCCCTGGGCTACGCCGAGGCAGACCCGACCGCGGACGTCGAGGGCTTCGACGCCGCCGCCAAGGCCGCCATCCTCGCCAGCCTGGCCTTCCACACCCGGGTCTCCAGCGCCGACGTGCACCGCGAGGGCATCACCGAGGTGACGGCTGGCGACATCCAGGCCGCCAAGGAGATGGACTGCGTCGTCAAGCTGCTCGCGATCTGCCAGCGGGTGACCAGCGCCGACGGTTCGGATGCCGTGAGCGTGCGCGTCCACCCGGCGATGATCCCGCGCAGCCACCCGCTCGCCAGCGTCCGGGATGCCTTCAACGCGGTGTTCGTCGAGGCCACCGCTGCCGGGCCGCTCATGTTCTACGGCCGCGGCGCCGGGGGCGACCCGACGGCATCCGCCGTCCTCGGTGACGTCGTCGCCGTCGCCCGCCACAAGGTGGCCGGTGGCCGCGGTCCGGGCGAGTCCGCCTACGCCGACCTCCCGGTGGTCGACATGGGGCAGGCCCTCACGAGGTACCACATCAGCCTCGACGTCGCCGACCGCCCGGGTGTGCTCGCGCAGGTCGCCACGGCCTTCGCCGAGCAGGGCGTGTCGATCGAGACCGTGCGCCAGCAGGTCGCTGCCGGGTCGGGCGAGCGGGCGAAGCTCATCGTCGTGACGCACCGCGCATCGGATGCCGCGTTGTCGGCCACCGTCGACGCTCTCGCGGGGCTGGATTCCGTGGACGACGTCGCGTCCGTCATGCGTGTGGAAGGGGACTGACCAGTCATGGCTCACCTGTGGCGCGGAGTGATCCGCGAGTACGCCGAGCGGCTGCCGATGCTCGAGGGGGCACCGGTGGTGACCCTCCAGGAGGGCGGCACGCCGCTCATCCCGTGCGAGGGGCTCTCGGAGCTCACCGGGGCCAACGTGTTCGTGAAGTTCGAAGGGCTCAACCCGACGGCGTCGTTCAAGGACCGCGGCATGACGACCGCGATGTCGATGGCGAAGAAGCACGGCGCCAAGGCCGTCATCTGCGCCAGCACCGGCAACACGAGCGCCAGCGCCGCCGCCTACGCCACGAAGGCCGGCATGACGTGTGCCGTGCTCGTGCCCGACGGCAAGATCTCGATGGGCAAGCTCAGCCAGGCCGTGGCCCACGGCGCCACCCTGATCCAGGTCGAGGGCAACTTCGACGACTGCCTCACCGTGGCCCGCAAGCTCGCCGAGGCCTACCCCGTCGAGCTCGTCAACTCGGTCAACCCCGCCCGCATCGAGGGGCAGAAGACCGCGGCCTTCGAGGTCGTCGACGCCCTCGGTGACGCCCCCGACATCCACATCCTCCCCGTCGGCAACGCCGGGAACATCACCGCCTACTGGCGTGGCTACACCGAGTACGCCTCGGTGACCACGGGTGTCGGTGGCGTCGAGCTGCCCGCCGTCGCGACGCGCACGCCCCGGATGTGGGGCTACCAGGCCGCGGGCGCAGCGCCGATCGTCCTGGGCCACCCGGTCGATGACCCGGAGACGATCGCCACGGCGATTCGCATCGGCAACCCGGCGTCCTGGGCGCAGGCCGAGGCCGCACGTGATGAGTCCGGTGGACGCATCGACTCCGTCACCGACGAGGAGATCCTCGAGGCTCACCGGGTGCTGTCCTCGACCGAGGGCATCTTCGTCGAGCCCGGGTCGGCGGCGAGCATCGCCGGTCTGCTGAAGGCCCACCGCGCAGGCATCGTCCCGCGCGACGCCACCATCGTGTGCACCGTGACGGGGCACGGGCTGAAGGACCCCCAGTGGGCGCTGCGCACCGCCGACGGTGGCGACGTCACCCCGGTGCGTGTCCCGGTCGACGCCTTCAGCGTCGCGGTGGCGCTGGGTCTCGACGGGTGAGCGCCACGCGGCTTCGGGCGGGTGTCGAGGTCGAGGTGCGGGTGCCTGCGAGCAGCGCGAACCTCGGCCCCGGCTTCGACTCGATCGGCTGCGCCCTCGGGGTGTGGGACACCTGCCGGGCTCGCGTCACCTCCACGCCGGGCCTGAGGGTGAGCGTGGCCGGTGAGGGGGCGGGCAGCGTTCCCCTCGACGCGACCCACCTCGTGCACCGGGCGATGGTCGTGGCCTGGGGTGAGCTCGGCGTCGAGCCGCCGACCGGCCTGGCCCTGGACTGCACGAACGAGGTGCCGCACGGCCGGGGAATGGGCTCCTCGGCCACCGCGATCGTCACCGGCATCGTCGCCGCACAGGCGCTGGCGGATGTCTCGGCCGGCGACGCGGGGGATGCCGTCGACCTCACCTTCGCGAACTCTCTCGCCTCACGCCTGGAGGGGCACCCCGACAACGCGTCGGCGAGTGTGTACGGGGGCTTCACGCTCTCCTGGTCCGACGACGAGCAGGCCAGCACCACGACGGTGCACCTGCCGGTCCACCCCGACGTCGTGCCGGTCGTCTTCGCGCCGGACGTCCAGCTGTCGACCGCCAAGGCCCGCTCGGTGCTGCCGCAACAGGTTCGTCTGGCGGATGCCGCGGCCAACTCCGCGCGATCAGCCCTGCTCGCGCACGCCATCGGCTTCGCACCCGAACACCTGCTCGCCGCCACCAAGGAGTGGCTGCACCAGGAGGCCCGCCGCCCCTCGTATGCCGCGTCGATGTCCCTCGTGGATCGGCTGCGGTCCCGGGGCCACGCGGCCGTCATCTCCGGTGCCGGCCCGTCCGTCCTGGTGCTGGCCCGGCGCGAGCACGTCGAGGAGGTGCGCGCGCACGGTGAGGCCGGCTGGCGCGTGCTGACCCCCGGCATCCCCGATCACGGGGCCAGGGTCACGGTGCTGTCACGAGCGTGATCGACCGGCGGTGACGTCGGGGCGTCGGTGCTACTGTGACCGTGCGACCGCAGCCGATGCCGGGCTTCTCTCCCGATGCCTGCCGCGAGTCGACCTCCACGATCTGGGAACCCCGTTCAGCCTGCGCTGCGGCCCCGACGTGAACCCCCCGAGATCGGCCGCATCGAGGCCATCCACGAGCGAGGGAAAGGATCCTTCGTGTCAGACACCACCACTCTCGAGCCGTCGACGGCGGGCGCGAGCCCGCGTCGTTCCGGAGCACTCACCGCCATGCGGTTGGCAGAGCTCCAGGGGCTGGCCTCGAGCATGGGCATCAGCGGCACCGCCAAGATGCGCAAGGGCGACCTCGTCGCCGCCATCAAGGCCCGCCAGAACGGTGAGAGCGGGCCCGCCGCCACGAGCGAGCCGTCGGCGCGCGCCAGCGAGCCCACGCGCGGCACCGAACCGCGTCGCTCCCGCCGGGCCACGAGCACCGGCCGCGGCGTCGAGACGGCACCTGCGACTGAGCAGGCCACGCCGGTCGTTGCGCCCGAGCAGGCCGCGCAGGCCCCCGTCGAGACCGCCCCTGCACGTGCCGACGCCGAGCGCGATGTCCGGTCGGACGCAGCCGAGCAGGCCGACGGCCAGGCCCGCGGGGAGCGCGGTGCCGGTCGCACCCGCACGCGCGCCGCACGCCAGGACCGCACCGAGGCCCGCGACGCGCAGTCCGAGGACCGCGGCGACCAGACGGCATCCGCCGACACCGGGTCCGGTGAGGCGCAGGGCGAGCAGAACGCCGGTGCCCAGGGCGGCCAGAACCAGAACCGCTTCGACGACGAGGACGGCCGCGGTGGCCGTCGTCGCCGCAACCGTGGGCGCAACCGCGACAAGCGCCGTCCCGGCATCGGCGGCGACCAGGTCGACGGCCCCGTCGAGTCGTCGATCACCGAGGACGACGTCCTCGTTCCCGTCGCCGGCATCCTCGACATCCTCGACAGCTACGCGTTCGTGCGCACCACCGGGTACCTGCCCGGCAGCAGCGACGTCTACGTGCCGCTCCAGCTGGTCAAGCGCCACGGGCTGCGCAAGGGCGACGCCGTCACCGGCTCCATCAAGGCCTCGCGCGACGGTGACGAGGGCCAGCAGCAGCACGTCGGCGGCCGCAACCACCGGGCGAAGTACACCCCGCTGGCCCAGCTCGACACGGTCAACGGCATGACGCCCGAGGACGCCCGCCACCGCCCCGAGTTCGGCAAGCTCACGCCGCTCTACCCGCAGGACCGACTGCGCCTGGAGACCGAGCAGGGTCTGCTGACGACGCGGATCATCGACCTCGTCGCCCCCATCGGCAAGGGCCAGCGCGGCCTCATCGTCGCCCCGGCCAAGGCGGGCAAGACGATGGTCATGCAGGCGATCGCCAACGCCATCACGACGAACAACCCCGAGTGCCACCTCATGGTCGTCCTCGTCGACGAGCGCCCCGAGGAGGTCACCGACATGCAGCGGGCCGTGAAGGGCGAGGTCATCTCCTCGACCTTCGACCGCCCGGCCGAGGACCACACCACCGTCGCGGAGCTCGCGATCGAGCGGGCCAAGCGCCTGGTCGAGATGGGGCACGACGTCGTCGTGCTGCTCGACTCGATCACCAAGCTCGGGCGGGCCTACAACCTCGCGGCCCCGGCCAGCGGGCGCATCCTGTCCGGTGGCGTCGACTCCGCCGCGCTGTACCCGCCGAAGAAGTTCTTCGGCGCGGCCCGCAACATCGAGGACGGTGGCTCGCTCACCATCCTCGCGACGGCGCTGGTCGAGACCGGCTCGCGGATGGACGAGGTGATCTTCGAGGAGTTCAAGGGCACCGGCAACATGGAGCTCAAGCTCGACCGTCAGCTCGCGAACCGCCGGATCTTCCCTGCCGTCGACGTCAACAACTCGGGTACTCGCAAGGAGGAGATCCTGCTGGCTCCCGAGGAGCTGCGGATCATGTGGAAGCTGCGCCGGGTGCTCGCTGCGCTCGACTCGCAGCAGGGCATCGAGCTGCTGCTGGACCGCCTGCGCAAGACCAAGACGAACTACGAGTTCCTCACCCAGATCCAGCACTCGGCCTCGACCAAGCTCGAGGACGACGACGCCTGAGCCCCTTTCCCCGACTTCGTGCGACGTGAGTGCGGTTCTGCGCCGGATCCGGCGCAGAACCGCACTCACATGGCACGAAGTCGGGGCTGGGAGCAGCGGGGAGGGCTGGGGTCGGCTATCGGGGAGGGCCGAGTTCGAGTCGTCGGCGCAGCTCGGCGCGGCCCTCGGGGGAGTTGGGCAGGTCCCACCACGACTCCACCCACCACGTGGCACCGGCATCCGCCCACTGCTCCACGGGTGGGCGAACCGTGCCGAACTCGCCGTGGCTGTCGCCCTCGACGACGACGTCGTAGCCCTGCATCGTCTGCCCGGCCTCGGCCCGCAGGGCCCCGAGGCGCTCGACGAGCTCCCTCAGGGCCGGCGGCGTCAGCTGTGACCCCGGGTTCTCGAGGCTGCCCCCGGTCATGGCCGGGAAGACGCCCTGCCACCGGGCGGCCCGCTCCAGCGATCGTTGGCGGCTGCGACTGTGCACCATCAACCCGACGCACCAGACGGGCGGATGCGGTGTCTGGACCGGTGGCGGCGGGACCAGCTCGGTGACGGGGGAGGCCGAGAAGTACTCGCCCGTGTACGAGAAGGGCTGCCCACCCATGAGCCCCGCGTAGACGTCGAGCACCTCGTCGAGCTTGCGCGCCCGCACCGCGCGGCCCTCGTCGGCCTCGAAGGCCAGCCAGTTGCCGTGCAGCGCACCCAGACCGACCCCCAGGGTCACTCGACCGCCAGAGAGCCGGTCGAGCGAGGCCACCCTCGACGCGAGGTCCCACGGTCGGTGCCGGGCGGCGGGGGTGAGCAGGGTGCCCAACCTGATGCGCTCGGTGGCCATGGCGGCGGCGCCGAGGGTGACCCACGCGTCCTGCCCCCAGACGGCCTCCCACGTGAAGACCTGGTCCCACCCGGCATCCTCGGCGACGAGGGCGAGCTCGGTGAACTCGCGCTCGGTGGCATACGTGATGACGGCTCCGAACTTCATCCCGGCACCGTACCGACCCCCACCGACTGCCCCGCACTTCTTGCGCTGCAGCCACCGGGATCCGGTGGCTGCAGCGCAAGAAGTGCGGGAATGGGTGGGGGGCCACCCGGCGTTTAGGACCCTGTGCGCCACCTCTGGCACACTTGATCGCTGGACCGGTTCACGGCATTGAAATGCGTTTCCTGAGCGCTCACACCACGAGGGGCGCAGTCGGGGCGCCAAGGGTTTGCAGCACCGTGCTGAACCCGCCGACCCGGACACCTCCAAGGAGAAACATCGTGAAGAAGGACATCCACCCCGACTACGTCGCGACCACGGTC
>Ga0209476_10001993_pt1 | contig 13725 bp, 6 predicted proteins | sample KloWWTrecipitate_FD_187179 | JGI IMG/M metagenome (GOLD analysis project Ga0209476, IMG submission 187179) | Active sludge microbial communities from Klosterneuburg, Austria, studying microevolution and ecology of nitrifiers - Klosterneuburg... | ecosystem: Engineered > WWTP > Aerobic digester >... | reverse complement strand
TGCCGATCGCGCCGACATCCTCGCCAGGGACGCCGACCGCGAGGTCGGCGTGGCCGTCCCCGTCAAAGTCGCCCGCGCCGAGCGACTGGCCGAAGAAGTCGTCCTCCTCGAGCGCGCCGACGACGCCCCCCGCGCCCTGACGCCAGAACTGGGCCCCCGCCTCTCCCAGCCCGCCGGCCGAGCCGTAGAGCACCAGCACCGCGCCGGCGCGCGGGCGGATCGAAAAGTCCGCTGCGACGACATCCCGGTAGGGGATGCCGACGGCGAGGTCGGCGAAGCCGTCGTGGTCGAAGTCGGCGGCGACCAGCGCTTCGCCGAAGCGGTCGCCGGTGCCGGCGCTCTGGCCCGCAGGGCCGTTCAGGTCCCACACCTCGCTGTTCGGCGCGAGCAGTCCCGTCGTACCTCCATAGACCACGGTCACCGACCCGGCGTCGGAGGTCGGCGCGATCGACTCGCGCGGCGTTCCCATGGCGAGATCGAGCGCGCCGTCGCCGTTGAAGTCGCCTGCGGCCAGGGCGCGGCCGAACTGCTCGAGCACCGCCGGTGTGCCGGAGATGCCGGCTTCGCCCTGCTGCAGGATCTGCGAGCCGGAAATACCCAACTGCGCCGCGGACGCAGCCGGAAGGGCGAGCAGCAGGACGAGGCCGATTCGGTGATGAAACGTGCGCATCCCGAAAGCCGGGCGCGGGGCGGAAACAGAGTTTCTGTCGGTCATGATCTGGCGTCTCCTTGCCCTGTACCTCGCAGGACGGAGGCGAAGTGCGACAGGAGGACAACTTCGGCGGTCTCTTTTCGTATCAGAATGGAAACCGACCCCGGCGACTGCCGGATTGGAAAGGACCTCCCCTTGAACCTCAAGACTCCCGGCCGGGCCTCTGCGCTGCTTCTTCCGTTGCTGTTGGCGTTCTCCGACCCGTCGCAGGCCGCCCAGAGCGCCTCCGGACCGCTCGACGGCTTCCTCGCGTCGGTGAAGCGGACGACGCTGCCCAACGGCCTGACCCTGCTCGTCCGTGAGCAGCCGGGAACCGGCGTGGTGGCGATCAACACCTGGGTGAAGGCGGGCTACTTCAACGAGCCCGACGAGGTCGCCGGCATGGCGCATCTCTTCGAGCACATGTTCTTCAAGGGCTCGAAGAAGTTCCCCGGCGCCGAGCAGATCTCGCAGGAGCTCGCGGCGGTGGGCGGCGACACCAACGCCGGCACGATCTACGACTCGACCAACTACTTCTTCGTCGTGCCGACCGAGGGCTTTGGCCGCGCCCTCGAGATCATGGCCGACGCGATCGCCAACCCGCTCTTCGACGCCGGGGAGCTCGAGCGCGAGTCCGAGGTCGTCATCGAGGAGTCCAACCGCAAGCTCGACAATCCGCCGGCGCTCTCCCTCGAACGCATGATCGCGACCTCGTTCACCCAGCATCGGATCAAGCGCTGGCGGATCGGTTCGAACGAAGTGCTGCGCAATATCGAGCGCGAGAATCTGCTGCAGTTCTTCCGCACCCTCTACCTGCCGCAGAACATGATCCTCTCGATCGCTGGCGACGTGCGCGCGGCCGATGTCGAGAAGGCCGTCGCGGCGACGTTCGGAACGCTCGCCACCGCGGGCTTCGACAAGCGGCGCGGTCCGGCGGAGCCGGCGCAGACGGAGTTCCGCTACGGCAGCTCGACGGGAGACCTGAAGCAGGGCTACTCCGTCTTCGGCTGGCATACGCAGGGGGTCGGGGGCGATGCCGAGCTGGCGCTCGATCTGGCGTCGCAGATCCTCGGTTCCGGCCGCTCGTCGCGTTTCTTCCGGCACGTCGTCGGTCCGGACGCCGCCGCGACAGCGAACGTCTTTCACTATCAGTTCGACGATGTCGGCTTGATGATCGCGCAGGCTTCGTTCGACGAAGCCCGGCGCGCCGAAGTCGACCGCCGGCTGCTGGCCGAGATCGAGCGCCTCAAGATCCACGGACCGACCGCCTACGAGCTGGCCCTGGCCAAGAACTCGCTCCGTGCCCAGATCGTCTTCGCGCTCGAGGATGCCGTCGGACAGGCGCAGGCGCTGGCCGAGGCCGAAGCCCGCGACGGCTACCTCTCGCTCGGTGCCCGTCTGGCGAAGCTCGACCGGGTCACCGCCGACGAGGTGCGCGCCGCGGCGAAGCGCTTCCTCTCGAACGATCGCCTGACGCTCTACCATTACGCTCCCAACGGCACGCCGGCGCTCGACCGCGCGGCGGCCTTCGCCCAGGTCCAGGCGGCGGTCGCGACGCCGCCGGCCGCCGAGCCGGGGAACGCCCTGCCGGCGGCCTTCTCGGCAGTCGCTTCAGCGAAGGTCGACCGGCCCGCGACCGAGGTGCGGCTTTCGAACGGTGCGCGTCTGGTGGTCCGCGAGCGACCGGGTGCCCCTTCCGTGGCGGTGGGGCTCTACCTCGACGGCGGTCGGAGCGCCGAATCGTCCGCCAACGCCGGCATCACCCAGCTCGCGGTGAGCTCGCTGCGCCGCGGCGCCGGAGCGCGCAGCGGTGAAGAGATCGACCGCTCGTTCGAGTTCCTCGGAACCGCGCTCAGCTCCGACGTCACGCCGGATTTCCTCGGCGTCGAGATGGAGGTGGTCGCTGCGAATCTGCGGCCGGCGCTCGAGCTCTTCGCCGATGTCGTCCTCCACCCGACCTTCCCGGCGGAGGGGATCGCCGAGGAGCGCGCCCTCCAGCTCGCCTCCGTCCGGCGCGCCTTCGACTCGTCGACGCAGCGCCCGCAGGCGTTGGCGCTGGCCGACCTCTGGCCGACGCATCCCTATGGCCTGCCGGCCGCCGGCACCGAGGATTCGGTCGCCGCGCTCGGCGCCGCCGACCTCGCCGCCTGGTGGAAGGGGCACCTCGCCGCCGAAGATGCCACCCTGGTCGTCGTCGGCGATGTCGCGGCGGACGCCGCGCGGGAGCTGATGGAGAAGGCGTTCGCCGGCCTGCCCCGGCGCGGCTCGGCACGCCCGGCCTTGCGCGCCCCGGCCCCCCCGCCGACGCGCACCGAGAAGGTCGAGTACCGCGACCGCAAACAGTCGGCGATCGTGATGGCTTTCGCCGGGCCGCCGGCCGCCGATCCGGAAGCGGCGCGGCTCGAGCTCCTGCAGAACGTGACTTCGGGCCTCGCCGGGACGCTCTTCGCCGAGCTGCGCGGCCGGCGTTCGCTCGCCTACACCGTCTTCGCCGGCTATCGTCCCTACCGCGAGGGCGGCCTCGCGCTCGCCTATCTCGCCACCGAGGCGTCGAAGGAGAGCGAGGCCAAGGAGGCGCTGCTCGTGGAGCTGCGCAAGCTCGCGACCGACGGATTCGGCGCCGACCAGCTCGCGACGGCGAAGTCGTCGTTCGCCGGTTCGACCAAGATCGACCTCCAGACCAACGGCCAGCTGCGCGACGAGCTGACGCGCGGCGCGCTCTATGGCACCGGTCTCGACAGCACCGCGAAGCGCCTCGCGGTGGCGCAGTCGACCACCCTCGAGGAGTTGCGCGCGACCGCCGCGAAGTGGTTCGGCGCGGAGAGTTTCGTCACCGCCATCCTGCGCGGCAAGCCGGCGGAGCCGGCCCCGGCCTCCCCCAAGGCCCCGTAGGCCGGGGCCGTCGTCGGCTCGGGACCCGGGCCGCCCCGTGGGGTGGGGCGGCTGCGACCCCTAGGAGTGTTGTCGCTCTCCGCGGCATCTTCGAGGATGGCTGCGGGGAATCACGGGCCGCACCTTCGCGGAGCTTCGCGGTTCTCCTGTCCCGGCGGCGACCGGGATTCGACCAGGAGGACCCGGCGATGGCACGTCCTTCCGCACCCCTCAAGCCCGCTCCGGAAAAGAGCGCGGCCCCCTCGCGTCGGCATGCTGCGCGACGACGCATCGACGACGAACACCACCAGCTCGGCGAGTTGCTGCTGTCGCTGGTCCATTCCCACGATCTGCACAAGGTCGAGAAGCTCCTGGGCGAACTCGAGACCCTGCTCCTGCACCACTTCGAGGGCGAAGAGGGGGGGCAGGGGCTGCACTCGATCGTCAGCGAGGGCGCGGCGCATCGCATGCCGAACCTGCAGCATCTCTTCGACGAGCATCGCGAGATCCTTGCCCGGCTCGGCGAGCTGCGGGCGGCGACTGCCGCTGCGCTCGCCGGCCCGGTGCGGGAGATCGCCACCGGCATCCACGGCCTGGCCGAGACCCTGCGCCGCCACGAGGCCGAAGAGGAGCGCCTCTTCGGCGAAGCCTTCTATACCGATTTGGGCGGCCGCAGCTCCTAGGCCGAGCCGCTCCGACAACGAGGACATTCGATGCCTACCACCCGAGAGACCGCTCCGCCAGCCGCCGCCGCTCCGCCGCGTGCCGTGGTGAGGGAGCGCATCGTCGAGATCGTCTCCGACTCCGGCGAGGGCGCCCAGAAGGCCGGGCAGACCTTCGGAACCGTCTGCGCCAAGCTGGGTAACGGCGTCTGGACGGTCGAGATCATCCCGGCCGAGATCAAGCCGCCGGCGCGCTCGCGCGCCGGCGCCTCCGGCATCCGCGTGCGCTTCGGCAGCCACGAGATCACCAACAGCGGCGAAACCGCCGACCTCGTGGTCGCCTTCAACGAGCAGGTGCTCTACGGCCGGATCAACAACTCCGCCTACCGCCCGGGCACCGTCGTGCTGCTCGAGAGCAAGTGGGCGGAGGATTCGCAGGAGGAGATCCGGCGGCAGTACCGCGAGGCGGTGGTCGATTTCCGCGCCCAGGGCCTCGAGGTGATCGAGGTGCCGATGGAGGCGGCCTGTCTCGAGGTGATTCCCGACGCGCGCGTCGGCAAGAACATGTTCGTCGTCGGCATGCTGGCGGAAATCTTCGGCCTCGGGCTGGACAAGGCGCTCGAAGAGGTCGAGGCGGTGCTGGGACGCAAGGGGCCTGACGTCGTGCGCCTCAACCAGGAGTTGCTGCGGCGCGGTGCGGCCTTCGCAGCCGCCCAGGTGCCGGTCGCCTGGCATGTGCCGCCGCAGCCCTCCCGCGAGCCGGTTCTGGTGCTGAACGGCAACCAGGCGCTCGGTCTGGGCATTCTTGCCGCCGGCATGGAGATGGTCGCGATGTATCCGATCACGCCGGCGACTTCGGTCTCGCACTATCTGGCGCGCGCCTTTCCACTGGTCGGCGGCTACATGCACCAGGCCGAAGACGAGATTGCCGCCATCGGCTTCGCGATCGGCGCTTCCTACGCCGGCAAGACCGCCTGCACGATCACCTCCGGTCCCGGTCTGGCGTTGAAGACCGAGTTCCTGGGCTATGCCGTGATGGCCGAGATTCCGCTGGTGGTCATCAACGTGCAGCGCGGCGGGCCGTCGACCGGGCTGCCGACCAAAGTCGAACAGGGCGATCTGCTCGCTGCTCTCTACGGACAGCCGGGCGACACGCCGAAGATCGTGCTGGCGCCGGCGACGATCGAGGAGTGCTTCCACTTCGTGATCCTGGCGCGCAAGCTCGCCGAGGAATTCCGTACTCCGGTCATCATCCTGACCGACTCGAACCTGGCGACCGGCGTCGCCCCCATTCCGCGGCCGAAGATCGAGGCCGACTGGCTCGCGCCGGATCCCGATCAGTCGGCCTGGCCCGAGGGGCTCGCGCCGTACGACTGGGACCCGGAGACCGGCCTCTCGGCTCGGCCGATCCCCGGGCAGCGCGGCGGCGAGTATGTCGTCACCGGCCTCGCCCACACCCGCCACGCCAAAGTTGCCTACGACTCAGTTTCGAACCAGGAGGGCTGCGACATGCGCAGCCGCAAGCTGGCGGCTCTGGCGCGAACGCTGAAACCCCCGGTGCCGCACGGCGCCGACGAGGGCGAGCTCCTGGTCGTCGGCTGGGGCTCGACGCTCGGGGCGATCGAAGAGGCGGTCGACCAGCTGCGGGCAGAGGGCCTGTCGGTGTCCTCCCTGCATCTGCGCTTCATGTCGCCGCTCGAACCCGGACTGGAGAAGATCTTCGCGCGCTTCCGCCGGGTGATGACGGTCGAGATCAACTACAGCGACGAACCGGCCGCGCCGGGCGTCGAGTTCGAGCGCCGGCGGGCCCAGCTCGCCCAGATCCTGCGCGAGCGCACCCTGGTCGACATCGACTGCTGGTCGACCGTCCGCGGCCAACCCTACGGTCCAGGCGAGGTCGCGGTGGCGATCCGCCGGCGCCTGCCGGGCGGAGACCAGAGCCAGACAAGAGGAGTCGCCTGATGATCGGACAGCCTGCGGACTGGTCGCTCGACGTTCCCGAGCGCTACTTCACCCTGGAGAACTACGACGGCGGCGTCGCGCGCTGGTGTCCCTCCTGCGGCGACTTCGCCATGCTGACGGCGGTGCAGAAGATCTGCCGCGACGAGCAGGTTCCGCCGGAGAAGCTCGCCATCGTCTCCGGCATCGGCTGCTCCTCGCGTTTTCCCCACTACATGCACGCCTACGGCTTCCACGGGCTCCACGGTCGCGCGCTGCCGGTCGCTTGCGGCGTCAAGTCGCGCCGCCCGGACCTCAAGGTCTGGGTGGCGACCGGCGACGGCGACTGCTGCTCGATCGGCGCCGGTCACTGGCTGCATGCCGCGCGCTACAACATGGACCTGACGGTGATGATCTTCGACAACAGCGTCTACGGGTTGACGAAGAAGCAGACTTCGCCGACGACGCCGATCGGCCTGTCGACGAACACCCATCCCGATGGCGCCTTCCTGCCGCCGCTCGACGTCGCTGCGACAACGCTCGGTTTTCCGAATGTCTCCTTCGTCGCCCGCACCGTCGACTGGAATCCGGCGCACCTGCAGGCGACGCTGACCGCCGCCTCGCGCCATGTCGGTACCAGCTTCGTCCACATCCTGCAGCGCTGCCCGACCTATACGCCGAAGATCTTCGAGTCGCTGCGCAACGATCCCGACCGCATTCTCCTGCTCACCCATCCCGGCGGCGTGCCGGTCGAGCCGGCGATCGAGCGCATGTACAAGAACCGCCAGGAGCACGATCCGAGCGATCTCGCCGCGGCGCGCGCTCTCGCCGTCGGCGGCGACCGCCTCGCCATCGGCCTGCTGTACCGCAACCCCGACGCGCCGCGCTACGACCAGTACACGGCGCGCGGACTCGGCATGAGCCGCGAACAGAAAGTCGCGGCGATCGAGCGCGAGCTCGATCGGTTCGCGATCTGAAGGTGGTGACCGTGGCGACGCAGCCGACCCTGGACGCTCTCCGGCGCTTTCACTTCGGCGACCCGGCAGTCCTTTCCACGTTGCCTGCCGGCGTGCTGCCTGCGGCACTCGAGCCTTACCGCGGCAAGCCGGTGCGCAGCGGCTGGCCGTTGCTGGTCGATCTCGCCGCGTCGGGCGAGAACTGGCTTCGTCCGTTGGCGTTCGCGGAGGGCGAGTTGCAGACCGGCGACGGGCTCGACCGCCCCGCGGGGAGTGCGCTGCTCGAATTCGACCGCCGGGCGCCGCTGGCGCTCGCCACGCTTGCCGCCCGGCGCCGCCTGACGCTCGCCCGGGCGGCCTTCGCCGGCGAGGCGCACGACCTCGCTCTCGCCGCCGAGGCGCTGCTTGCCGCCGACCACGCCCGGCGTCCCGAGGGGGCGGCGGAACGCGCCCGGGGCGGGAGCATGGGAGCGCTCGGTACGCGCTTCGTCGACACCGCCGAGCTCGCGCACGTGGTCGGCCGCCGGCGCGCTGGCGCTCCCTTCCCGGAGGCGCGGCGGCAGCGGCTCGAGGCGGCGCGCGATCGCCTGCGGCGTTTCGACTCCACAGCCGAGCCCCTGTGGATCGTCGCCCACGGCGAGCGGGTCGACGATCTCGGCGCCCCGGCGCGGGTAGCGGCCGATCCCCGCGATCTCTGCCCAATGGCCGCGGCCGCCTTCGACGAATCGACGCGCGAGGTGGTCGAACTGGCGCGAGCCGTGCGCATCGTCCGTCTCGAGGCGGCCGAGGCGTTCGTGCCGGAGCGCCACCAGGCGTGGATCGAGCGACTCGACTGGCGCGGCCTGGCGCGCGAAGAGCTGCTCCTGGTGCCGCCGGTCCTCGTCCTGTTCTCCGCCAGCGAACCGTTGGTGAGCGCGCTGTCCTCGCTGTCGGCACTCCTGCTCTCGGGTCGTCCGGTGCAGATTGTCGTCCTGTCGGGCGAGGCGCCGCAGCGCGACGCACTGTCCTATCGCCTCGAGCCTGCCTACCTCGGCGTCGCCCACCGCGAGGTCTTCGTGCAGCAGGGATCGCTCGCCTATCCCTTGCCGCTCGCGGCTGGCCTCGATCGCGCTCTGGGCGGCAGCCGGGCGGGTCTGCACGTCATCGACGCTCCCGAGTCGCGCGCCGCCGCGGATACGGCGGGCGGGGAGCTCGACGCCTGGCTCGTCGCTTCGGCGCGCGTCTCGGGCCGGGCGGCGCCGATCTTCCGCTTCGACCCCGAGGCCGGCTCGAGTTGGGCCCGCCGGATGCACTTCGACGAGAATCCGGAGCCCACCGCCGACTGGCCGCGCGAGCCGCTGTGGCTCGCGGCCGCTTCCGCCGGCGCTCCCGACGCAGCGTTCACGTTCGCCGATGCCGCGCTCCTCGACCCGGCCTGGTGGCCGCAATTCACCAGCGCCGATGCCGCCGTTGGCGCTGGTGCGGCCCATGACTCCAACAGCGGTCCGCGCAGCGGCTCGGGAGATCTCCTGCCGCTCGCACAGTGGCTCGGGCTCGACGGCGAAGCGGGCGTCCGTCACCTGCCGTTCGTCTGGGCGAGTGACGCCTCCGGCGCCCGGCATCGCCTGGTGGTCTCCCGGGCTCTGGCGCTCGCGACGCGCGATCGCCTGGCTTACTGGCGCACGCTCGAAGAGCTCGCTGGCGTGCGCAACGAGCATGTCGAAGCGGCGATCGAGCGGGTGCGCGACGAAGCGTCAGAGCGGGCGGCGCGTGTCCGTGAGGAGCTCGCGGCGAGTCACGCCGAAGAGCTCGCCCGCGAGCGCGCCACTGCCGACCAGCGGGCGGTCGATGGTCTGGTCTCGATCCTCTTCGAGCTCGACGCATCGCTGGAAGCTGGTGGACTGGTGGGCACGTCGGCGACGCCGAGCACCGCGCCGGCCGGGACGGGTGCTCGCATCGCGGCGCCGACAGCTCCGGTGCCCGCCGCGCCTGCAGGCGCATCTGCGGCCAGCGTGGCCGATCCCGCCGCGCCCGTCGCCGAAGAGGCCTGGATCGACACCGCGCTCTGCACCTCCTGTGACGAGTGCATCCGCAAGGCGCCGGGGATCTTCGCCTACAACGAGAACAAGCAGGCCTTCGTCAAGAACCCGCGCGGCGGCAGTTTCCGCGACCTCGTCGCCGCCGCCGAGTCCTGCACGGCGAAGATCATCCACCCCGGCCTCCCGTGGAACTCCGCGGAGCCCGATCTCGAAGGGCTGCGCGAGCGCGCGCGCGCCTTCGCCTGAGCGACGATGTTCGACGGAATGATCAGCGCAGCGGCGGTTCTCGGAGGGCTCGGGCTTCTTTTCGGCGCGATCCTCGCCCTCTCCGATCGATTCTTCAAGGTCGAGGAAGACCCCCGCATCGATGCGGTGGAACACCTCCTGCCGGGCTCGAACTGCGGCGCCTGCGGCCAGGCCGGCTGTCGCGCTCTGGCCGAGCACATCGTCGCCGGCGATCTCGCGCCGTCGCGGTGCACGGTGTCGTCCCCGTCCGGACTCGAAGCGATCGCCGACTTCATGGGCGTCGGCGTCGGCGAGGCGGAGAAGCGGGTGGCGCGGGTTCACTGCGGCGGCGGCCTCGGGCGCGCACGGATGCTGGCGAGCTACGAGGGCGAGTCGAGCTGCCGGGCGGCGCATCTGGTCGGCGGCGGCGGGCTCGAGTGTTCGTGGGGCTGCCTCGGCCTCGCCGACTGCGTGCGCGCCTGCACCTTCGACGCCATGGAGATGAACGCCTGGCGCCTGCCGGTGGTCAACGTCGACAAGTGCACCGCCTGCGGTGACTGCGTCACCGCCTGCCCGCGCAATCTGATCGACCTCGAGCCGGTGGCGCACCGGCTCGTCGTGCAGTGCAGCGCTCCGCTCGCCGCCGAGGCAGCGCGGCGGATCTGCTCGGCCGCTTGCGACGCCTGTGGGCGTTGCGCCGCCGATGCCGCGCCCGGACTGGTGCGGATGGTGGGAAACCTGCCGGTGGTGGACTACTCCGCCGGCGGCCCTGCGGCCCCCGAGGCCACCTTCCGTTGCCCGACGGGGGCGATTCGCTGGGTGGACGGCGAGCAGTTCCAGGAAGACGAAGTAGCCGCAAGGAGGTTGCATGTCTGATCACGGTTCTCTCGGTTCGATCGTCGGTCGGCTGTTCGCCGGCGGCGGCTCTGGATTGCCGGCGGAGCCCGGCAGTCCCTTCGTCGGAACGGGGCTGGCGGCGGTCGCTGCCCTGGCACGCATCAGCGGTGCGCGCACGGTCGTCGGCGAGGCTCTGGCTGGAGATCCTGCCCTCGCCGGCGCGCTGACCGGCGGTCTCGCCACCGCGCTCGGTCTGGCTCTGGGCGGCGAGCGCGTCGTCCTCTTCCTCACCGACAGCGAGTTGGCGCAGGAGGCTACGCAGGCGCGGGAAGCGGTCCGCCGGCGCGCGCCGTTGGTCATCTGCCTCGCCTCCGGGTCGCTCGCCGGTGCCCGGGTCGCTGCGGCGGCCGGGATGGCCGTGCTGCTGCCGGGTACTGTGGCGGAGGCTGTGGATCATGCGCTCGCGGCCGAGCTCGCCGCCGAGTCGGCGCTCCTGCCGGTGGTCGTGGCCCTCGACGCGGCGACGATCGCCTGTGCGGTCCAGGATGCCGCGCTGCCGGGAGAGGAACTGGTCGCGCGCCTGCTGGGTCGGCCAGCCGACAGCGTGCACAGCAGCGGTACGGCCGAGCGCGAGCTCTTCGGCGAGCATCGGCGGCGGGTGCCGCGCTGGCACGACGCCAGCCGCGCCCTGCGACTCGGCGGGGAGATGGGACCCGAAGGAGCGAGGGCCGCGATGGCCGGAGAACGGCTGCTCTTTGCCCGCGGGCTGGCCGGCCAGATCGACAGCGCGCTGGCGAGAGTTTCGGCAGCCACCGGTCGGTCCCTGCCGGCGGTCGCCGGCCAGCGCCTTTCCAAGGTCGAGCTCGGACTCGTCGCCTGCGGCGGCGCCGCCGCGACCGCCGAGGCCCTGGCGGCCGCGCTCGGCCGCTCCGGTCCGCGCTTGGGCGTGCTGGCGTTGCGCCGCCTCGCTCCGCTACCCGAAAGCGAACTGGCGGCGCTCGCCGACGGCTGCCGACGGCTGGCCGTCATCGAGCGCCTGGAGGGTGCCGGCGAACGCGGCGTGCTCGCGGAGGCCGTGCGGGTAGCGATCGGTGGCGACGGCAAATCGCTGGAGATCGCGACTCTCGGACTGGCCGGCGAGACCGCGCCGCTCGCCGGCGCCGACCTCGCCGCCGGTTGCCGCGCGTTGCTCGAGCGTTTTCGTCCGCTGGTTCTGCTCGGACTGACGGCCGAGCCCGGCGCCGGCTATCCCAAGCGCCAGGCGCTGCACGACCGCCATCGCCGAGAACTTCCTGGTTGGGACGATCTGGCGGCGCGCGAGCCGGCGGCCCTCGAACTGCGCCCTGCCGGCGCGGTGACGATCGGCTTCGAACGCCTCCAGGGCGACGCCACGCTGATGCGCGACGCGGCTGAGCTCGTAGGTGCCGTGCTCGGCGGTCATCTGCGCTCGCGTCTGGGAATCGCCGCTGCGGCGGCCGGCATGCCTGACCGCGACTGGCTGACCTGGGCGCCGGCTCCGTTCGCCGATCCGGGCGAACCCGCTTCGCTCACGTCCCCCAATTCCTCCAACGCTCCGCCGCTGCGTTTCGTCGGGCAGCCTGCGGGCGGCGCGCGGCAGCGCATCCTCGGCGCGCTCGTCGCCGGTGTGGCGAATCTCGCCGGGCGCGAGGTCAAGGAGCGCGAGCTGCGCGCCGCCGCCAAGACCTGTGCAGTCGATCTCGAACAGGTTCTGGCGGGCTTCGCGGCGCCGGAGGAGACACTGCGTCCGTTCCGAATCGACGCCGCTCTGCGCACGGCGCCGGCTCCGCTGCCCCCGCAGCACGCCGCCAGCGATGCCGCGGGCGACGCTGCGCGCGGCGCGCTCGGCGACTCGGCGCGATTCTGGGATCAGATCGGCTTGCCGATCGGCGAAGGTGTTGCGCGCCAGCTGGTCGCCGACGCTACCCTCACCGTCGGCGCGCTGCCGGCGGGAGCGTCGCCGGTCGGCGCGGTGGCGTTCGGCGGGCGGCCGGAGTTCCTGGCCGACCTGTGCACCGGCTGCGCCGCCTGCTGGACGCTCTGCCCGCACAGCGCGATCGCCGTCGACGCGCAGCCGATCGAAGCGCTCCTCGGGGCGGGCATCGCTGCTGTCGGTCGCACCGGCGGCTCGGCCGAGGCGCTGCGGCGTTTCGTGCCCAAGCTCAGCGAGCGTTTGTCCTTCGAGGCCAGCGACAAGATCGGTGGCCGCTTCGGCGAATGGCTGGAGAGCGCCGGCAGCGCCGTCCTCGCCACCGCCGGACTCAACCCCGAACGGCTGGCCGAAGCGCGCTCGGCGCTCGCCCGGCTGAAGGCGGAGATCGGCGACCTCCGGGTGGCGGCGACTCCGGGGCTGTTCCTCTCTGCCACCGGCAGCGTCCTGCCCGGCGGTGCCCTGCTCGCGCTCGCGGTCGATCCCGACCGCTGCACCGGCTGCGGCATCTGTGTCGACGAGTGCGCCCCCGGCGCGCTCGCCCCCCGGCCAGGCTCGACTTCCCTGGAGCTCGCTGCGGAGCGCGCACCCCTCGTCGCAATGCGCCTGCTCCCGCCCAGCGAAGAGGCCGCGGTCGGGCGGGTCGCCGGCGATGCGCAGCTCGGAGAGCTCGCTGCCGCCTTGCTGACGTCCGAGGGCGCAGCACCGCTCGCCGGTTTCGATAGCGCCGCGCCGGGCTCCGCGCCGCGACTGGCGGTGCGCCAGGCTTTCGCGCTGCTGGCGCGCGTCCTCGCGCCGCGGCGTGCCGAGCGGCGCGCCGAGTTGCATGCTCTCGGCGAGCGACTGGCCGAGGCCATTCACTCGACTCTGGGCAAAGCGCTTCCCGATCGCGATCTGGCAGCGCTCGCGCGCGGTCTCGAGTCTGCGGGCGGCGGCTCTGCCGACCTCGGAGAGCTCGCGACCCGTCTCGCCGGGGCGGTCGAGGGCGACAGGGTCAATGTCGCGCGTCTCGGCCGTCTGGTCGATGCCGCCCGCTCCGTCGCCGATCTCGCTGCCCGTCTGGGAGGGGCGGGGGACCCCGCCCCACTGTTCTCGGTCGTCGTCGGCCCGGGCCCGGCGCTCGCCTGGGCCCGGCGCTTCCCGGACAACCCGTTCGGCGTGCCGGCGACCGTTGCGGCGACAGCGCCGCTGGCTCTGGCGCGCGGCCTCGCCGTCGCCGAGGCGGAACGCGCAGTGGCGGCGGCGCGCGTCGTGCGGCTCGCCCGACTCGAGCTCGACCGGCCGCAGGAAGCGGTGCACGCGGCCGAACGGCTCGCCCTCCTCGCCTGGTCCGACCTCGAAGAGGGCGAGCGGTCGGCTGCCGCGCCGCTGGTCGTGCTGGTCGACGAGAACGCCGGCGGCGCCGAGATCGGCGAAGGATTCGCCCTGCTCGCCGCGCCGCTGCCGGTCGCCGTCGTCGCGCTCGCCGCCGCGCCGGTCGCTGGGCCGCGCTCGCCCTGGTGGGCGCTCGCGATGGCGGCGGACGAGGGCATCGTGGCGCACGCTTCGATCGCCGGAGACGTCGCGAGCGGCGGGAGCG
>Ga0209476_10001990_pt1 | contig 13739 bp, 18 predicted proteins | sample KloWWTrecipitate_FD_187179 | JGI IMG/M metagenome (GOLD analysis project Ga0209476, IMG submission 187179) | Active sludge microbial communities from Klosterneuburg, Austria, studying microevolution and ecology of nitrifiers - Klosterneuburg... | ecosystem: Engineered > WWTP > Aerobic digester... | reverse complement strand
CATGAAGTGATTTCCGACCCCGATGCACACGCCTGGTAACTTGAACTTGGCCGCCGACTGCAGCACGTTCAATCCGCCCAGGATGTTCGTCTCCATAATCGGTCCGGGGTCTTGAATGTGTTCCTGTGTCCCTAGCAGGCCAGCCAAGTGAATGAACGCGTCCACATGCGACATCGCATCACCTACAGCAATCACGTCGCGGATGTCGCCTAGCACTGTGCCGCGCCCGCGATGATCGAACCCGTCAACTTCATATCCTGCGTTATGTAGCCTCTCGACGACGTGCGACCCTATGAATCCGGCGCTGCCAGTAACCAGAACTTTCATTTGCGTTCCCTTTTGCGCTCTTCGTACATTGATCGCATGTGTGGCTTGCGCCCACCCTTGAAGTGCAGCACGCGAGCCCCGGAATACGTCCCCACCTTGACGTGCTTTGAATCGTTCCATTCCGAACACGGCAACGATTTGATCTTCATCTGTCCGTCGTGCCGTATGTCGCGCATCGCAGACTGACCACCGCCCCAGTTCTGGTCGCCTGGCCGCATTTCCTTGATCCTGCGGACGCACTCTGGAATGAACTTCGGTGAGTGCACGAAGAACACCCCGCTATTGAACGGCGTTCCAGATGCTGGACGCTCAGTAAGCACCGCGTCATAGTCTGGATCGAACCCATCCGATATGTCTTTGACGACCAGCAGGTCGGTATCAAGCGACACAAAAGGCGGAGTGACTTCCTGCAGCCGTTCATAGCGCCACAGTTCCTGCTTCTTCATGTCGATTGGGGCACGGAACAGGTGATCTACGCCAGCGATCCGCGGCGCCACATCGTCAGCCAATTGGATGACTTCGTAGCCGTGCCACTTGCACGTTTCCACCATCATCGTCGCGTCGGCCGTCATGGTGTCGCCGTACAGAACGAACACGGCAACCGTCACAACTTCTCCCCGGCTTCGTTCTCGATCACTTTGGGATGAGCATAGGCGACTGCATAAAAGCTATCGTCGCCTGCGACTTGATACGTCTGCAGATCGAAGCGCACCATGATCCTTGGCAACCACCATACGGCCGGCATGGCGCTATGGTTCACGACCATGACGCACACTCCCTCAGTGAGCCTGCGCAGGTTGTCTAGCGCTTCTTCGGCTTCGTCTTCATCGCACTCACCAAGGACGCGGGCACAGACCACCACGTCAGCCGGGAACGGTTCACCAGAAAACTTTGGTACGTCCTTGTCGAAAGCCTGATACTTGAATGCGTGATTGACCTTCAGCGCTTTGGCAAGCGCAACATCCGGCCCACACCCGTAATCAAGGACGTGCAGCGGCTCTAGCCGGTTAATCATTTCGCTGATCAACTCAGCGTACTGTTCAAGCTGCATTCTTCAGCGCTGGCGTAAAGCGATCAGCGATCTGCCGACCAATGGCCTTGAAGTCCCATGCCTTGTTGACATGCCGCAGCACACGCACCGACTTGTACCAAGGCACGTCCTCGCCCTTTGACCCGTAGCGCCATTGGCTTGTAGGTGGCACACAAACCCAGGTCGGGACACCTAGCGCGCCGCCTAGATGCGCCACTGCCGTCTGCACGCAAAAGACCATATCCAGTGACGCGACTAGCGCCGCTGTGTCGTCATAGTCGCGGGTCAGCGTTGCATGCGGGTATTCGTGAAGATCAATCTCCGGATGCCTGGCCTTGAACTCGCCGATGGCTTTTGCGGCCGACTTGTATTCGAGACTGACCCAATGCGCATCTATGGAACTGAGCACCGGCAGCAGTTGCTCAAGCGTCCACTTCCTGAACTTCATGCCAGTCCTAGGAATGCCGCCGTTCCATGCGATACCGATCACTGGCTTTTTCTTCTTCGCCCACAGTGCCCGCCACATCAGCACCCGGTCATCATCCGGGATCAGATATGGCGTGCCGGGGCAGTCAGCAGGCGTATTGCGGAAATACTCACCGATCTGCCCAATGGCAAGCGATGCGTCGAATTGAGTATCTTCTTCCTTCCACAGGGCGCAATCGTGCGGCATCTTTCTTGTCCCGTAGACCGTAGCTTGCGGGAAGCTGCGCGCGAACAGGTTCGCTAGTCTCAGGTCACAGTCGATGACGACTTTCCTGCAGATGTCCAAAGCATCAGGCACCATCGACGCGAACGAGATTTCATCCCCGATGCCCTGCTCTCCGTACAGCACTACACGCTTTCCGGGCGTGCCGTCCCACTCGGGTTCGTTGCCATACTGGAATTTTGTTCGTGTCGGGGTGTCCAGGGCATAGCGGTAATTCGCCCATCCCTTATCCCACTTGCCAAGCGCAAGCTGCGCAAAGCCTAGATTGCTCTTGCCGAGCCGGAAATCCGGGAACTTGGTCAACGCCTGCTCGCACCACTTCTCGGCTTCTTCATAACGAGCGTTATCAATGCACAGCGCCGCCAGGTTGCCGTACAGGATGCGCAACGTGTCGTCACGGTTGACCTTCTTGAGCGCTACTTTGTAATGCCGCTCGGCTTCTTGCGTGTGCCACATATCTTCGGCCACGCGCCCGAGATTGACCCAGTGATTCGCCTCGTTTGGCTCGACCTGTGTCGCCGACTTGAACAAGTGATATGCGACCGGCAGGTTCTCTGCCTTTTCGTAGATCACGCCAGCCAGGGCCAGAAAACTGCCGTTGTATGGCGCGTCCGTGAGCACGGGGCGCACAATGTCATACGCCTCGTCATACTTCGCCTGTTCCCACAGGCTTTTTGCTGCCTCGAACTTCCGCGCTTCGTCTTTAGTCAGTGGCATTGGGAAGGTATATTTTGGACTTTGTTCCGCCGTGCGTCTTTGCCGTGCACTTCAAGTGCGGCGCATGTTCGTTGACCCATTGAATGATGCGCTTGGTCGCCGATGGGTCGTTTAGCTTGATGCCGGCCTGGTGCATCTTCACTTGATAGATCGTTGGAATCTTGGCGTATAGCCAAAACGATTCCTTGATTCCACCGTCCGTGAGTCCCTGATTGGCCGCACCCTTCGTCCAATCTAGGATTGGCTCAACGTCCTGCTTTGTGGTGATCGTCGCCTTGTCCGTCTGGGCATCGTAATCCCACCAATGGCTGATTCCGCTTACCGGATCGAAGTCAATGATTTCGCTCATGTGAAAGAGGGGGCTTTTGCCCCCTCCCCGGTAGTTACATCAAGCGCAAGCAACAACCTTTGACGACGCCAGCGGGTTGCGGCAGACCAGCGCCCATTCGGCAATGATCTGGCGCTTCTCGGCGTCACCAGTGCGAGCCAACGGCCGCGACTTGAACTCGCGCAGGAACCGGATGGCCCACATTGACGGGTCCAGGCACAGGACCACCGAATCGCGCCCATAGCGGTTCAGGATGACCTTGTGCACGCCGAAGTCCGAAACGTAGATATTCGCCGCCCCGGTAATCGACGCTTGCTGCGTGCGCGACACGTCAACCATGCGGGTCGCCACCGACGTGAAGCCGTCAAGCAACGCCTTCTGCTTCGCCGTCAGCAGGATCGTCGTCGCATCGCCGCCGTCTGCCCATGCACCTTGCAACGCATAGTTCAAATTGGTGGACGTAAAGGCGCCAGTGGTCGTGCCGTCCGTGATCGCGGTTCCCGGCGTGCCGGAACTGATCGGCGGAGTCGTCGAGCTAGCGCTTGTGGTCGCCAGAACAACGTGCGATGCGCCGCCGGCCGATGCCGTCGCGTCACCGATCCATGCCTCCATGCCGGCCGTGGTGCGTGCCGTGCCGGCGCCGCCCGCGGTGCTGATGCCGTTCTGACAAATGCGGGTTTCGATGTCGCGCTTCAGTTCGCGCATCTTGACCATCGCGCCGCGCGCCAGTTCGCTCGAACGGCCGGCCTTGCTCACCGATTCCAACGAGTCGGAAACGATGAACGTCTTGGCGCTGATCTGGAGATACGAACCGAACCGGCTCGGCGCCGTCAGGGCGTCAAAACTGGCGTCGTCGCCTTCCAGCTGCGCATTCGCAGTCGGCGCGGCGAGGGATTGGCCGAGCCACTCGGTATAGGTGGCGTTGGCCTTTTCCTTGTCCAGATTCGTGACGGCCCACGTGTCTTCCGGAAACAGATCGTAAATTACGTCGCTCAGGTCTTCACGCTGGCCGCCGGCCGAACCGTATCCGGTCGAATACGTGTGCGTGGTGGTAGTAAGCAGAGGCATGCTGTTCTCACTTGAATCTGTCGGCTAACCGCTGCTCAATCAGTCGCGCCCTGTCTTGCGAACTTGAGGACGACTTCATCGCCTTGCGGAAATTCAGTTCTTGCTTGGACTGCGCCGACATTGGATTTGCTGCCCCCGGCTTGATCACCGGGGGGGCTTGGCTCGCCTTTTGGACCGCCGAGGCTTTTTGCCCTTGCAGCGCGTCCCATTTAGCGGCCTTGTGCGTCATGGCGATGATGCGTGGATCGGCGAATCGAGACTTGAACTCCTGCGGAGTGATACCAAGGCTCTCAACCGTCCGCAGCATCGCCGCGTTGTCAGCAGCACTGATGTCACCGATCATCTGGCGCGCACCCTTCTCAGCCGCTTCCCACTGAAACTGGTGATGTTTCTGCGTGGCCTGCTGAACGTGCTGCACCTTGGCATTGATCTCCTGCTGCTTCTGCGATACCTGCTTTTCAAGGTCGCGCATGGTCTGCTGGAATCTCAACGCCTGGCCTGGATTGGCGTCATACAACGCCGGCCAATCGGCTTCTTGGTACTGCTTCAGTTGACTTTCAATCGAACGGAGTTGCGTCACGTCATCGAGCACGGCAGCGGATAGCTGTTCCCGTGCTTCGGCGTATTGGAGCCGGTCCTGAGCCGCCTTCTGCAACTCGGCGAGTTGCATTGTCTTCTGCGTGTAGTCCTTTTGTCGGAGTACAGCTTTCTCGACCACGGCGGGGAGTTTCAGGGTCGTGCCGTCGTCGGCCTCGAACTCAAAAACGTCCTCAGGAGCTTCTTCCGTTTCAACTTCCGCTGTCGGCTCGTCGCTGGCTTCCGGTGCGGTTTCCACGGGCGCCGCTTCAGGCACTCCCGTTTCTTCGGCAGCGAATACCGCGTTCAGGCGCGACTCGATAGAGACTTCTGATTCCGCTTGGGGGGTGTCAGTGCTCATATCTTCCTCTACCGGCTAGATTCGACTGTCTAGCGTGCCGGGTCCACTAGGTCGTGAGAGACTGTTTAGCGCGCCGCAACCATGATTCCTGCCGCGCCTTTGCATTATCTAACACAATTTCGTCGCAATAGCGAGCGAGTTGCGTCCGAAGCTGCTTGAGCAGTTGCAGCGTTAGCGTCAAATCGTGCTGCGCCTCAACGTCCCCAACGGGGCACATTTCCAGCTTTGCCACAAGTTGCTCTCGAATGTCGGTGAAAACGTGAGCGAAAACGGGATCATCGAGAATCTGTTTTGCCCTATCGGCGCGTTCGCGTGGTGTCATGTCAATGCGACTTGATGGCTACAGCTGCGAGCATTCTCATTCCACGCTGGGATGAGATAGCCGCCGCAGCCAGGTCTAGCCCAGCTTCCCATCCAGCGATGAACGCTTGGCGTCTGATGTCGCGCAATCCAGCCGGCAACTCGAACTTTTTCCAGTCAGCCGAAATGAAGTTTTGCTCCAAATACCTTGCGTAAGCAAGCCTCTTCTCGTCTTCAAGAATGGTGTCCATGTCTTCTTTCATAGCAGCATCAAAACTTCTTCGTCGTCTTCTTCGATCTCGCGCTCACGTTTAGCCATGTGGGCTGCGATTTCGATAGCCGACAGGGCCGATTGATACTCGGCGCGAATCTTCCCGATCATCTGATCGGCGTAGCTCTGCAGGCTCGGAGGAACCGATACTTCAGGCACCTCAAGCGCTTTTTCGGCATCGCGTACGATCTTGCGCACCGGCCGGCGCTTGGCTTTGGCTGCGCGCTCAATGGCGAGTTTGGCTGTCTCGGTCGCTTTCTGAGCCGCTTCGGCTAGAACTTCCTCGGCCTCCTGCAGCGATTCGACTTCGTGAACTTCACCGTCGATTTCGACCTGATAGCGCCGCTTCCGTGGCTTGCGTGACTTGCCGCCGCCGCTTTGCTGCGGAACTGGCGGGACATAGGTCGTTTCGTCTACCGCTGTGCCCGATACCGTTGCGCTGCCGGCTTCGAGCGCACCCGTAGACGTGTGCAGCGTGTAGTGCGCTGCCGTACCGGCTACCGTTGCCGACTGCGCCGTCAGCGCACCCGTGCTGGTGTGCAGCGTTAAGTGGCTGGCCGTGCCGGCAACGGTGGCGGATTGCGACGTGAGCGCACCAGTAGCGTCAAACGATGACGTTCCGATACGCTCTGCTGATCCACTGACGACTGCAGCTCCTGCAGCTAGCGCGCCGGTACTGGCGTGCAGGGTGTAGTGTGTAGATGCACCGTCTACGGTCGCGGCTTGCGCTGCGAGCGCTCCAGTTGACGCATGAAGCGTGTAGTGCGCTGCTGTGCCTGCTACTTCGGCTGCCTGCGCCGTGAGCGCACCCGTCGATGTGAATATCGCATCGAACGCATCGCTTCCGAACGGTGCCCCTGAATTGCTGCTGGCGCTGCCGTCATCCCAGATCGCCCACAGCTTGTAGCTGGTGCCGGCAGTGAGCGAGCCAGTCCACGAAATCGTGGGTTCGTAGTTCGTCTGCGGCGCAGCGGGCACGCTCCCCTGCGTGCCGTACATCGGCGGGGAGTCCGAGAACCCCGCATTCGTGCCGATGTTTGCGCGGTTCCACGTCGGCGTCGTGGCCGATGGGAGGGCGCAGAAATAGAGCGTGGCCATCGCGCTAGCTGTAGCTGATGCGCGGCTGCGCGCTCGTCGCGGTGATGTTGATCGCGCTCAGGGCGGTGATCGTGGGGGCGCTGGCGGCTGCGGCTGGCGTGGGGATGTAGATGCGGCGGGGGGCGAATAGCTGCCAGGGGTTATCGGCCAGAGCTTTCGCAATTGCAGTGCAGTCTGCCGGCGTATTGGTGTAAATGCGCGCAAATGCTATGTCGCCGCTGAAATAGTTAAAATTGCCCGTGTACGTGCGCGACCCAATGCGTGCCTCAGTTTCGCCGTTCTGAACGGTTGCTGTTGGAAAGCCAGCATTCGCGGCGTTTGTGCGCGTTTGGTAGACGCCATCCACAAAAATACTTAGGCCCTCGTTTGTCGTATTTGCGGCTCGGCATGCGAAAAGATGATGCCACGTATTTGCCGTAATAGCCGCTATCGGAGTTTCTAAAACGAAATAAGCGTTATTGCCGCTGAAGAGTACTAGCCTGACATGACCGTTACGCGACTCTTCGTTTATCGAAAGCAAATATTCGCGGCCATTTGTTATATATGAATCTTTAGCAATCAACATCTGCGGCGTAACGACTGATGTCGTCCTAAACAACACCTCAAATGCAATGCTGCCTGTTCCTATATTGGTTGGCGTTGGGTCACCAAGAGATACATAAGAATTAGTCCCGTTAAACGACTGTGCAACAACAGGCCCATATTTGCCGGCAATCGAAGCTGCTTGTGTTAGGTTATACGGTATCCCTGTAAAATCGCCTTTTTTCTCAGCATGTGCCGGCCGAGTTGCGTTCCACGACAGCACGTTGAGCAATGCAATGCTGCTGTGTTTGTCAAGGTTAACCGCCGCCTGCGGCTGCCTTGTCCACGGCCTTTCGAGAATCAGCACGGCGGGGCCTTAGACGCTTTGGTGGCTATGCGGGCGCCAGTAGATCGTATTGCCCGACGAAGCAAATGCGACGTTGCCGCGGTTCCGCGCGGCCCACTTGTATTTGCCGTTGGGCAGCGAGATGCCAAGCAACGTGCCAGCCTGTGCAGCAGTCGTTCCCGTGAACGGCACATAGCCGACGAAGAACGGATTGTTGTGAACCTGATCGGTCGTCGTGTTCCCCGTCCATGTCGGGTAGTTCGTGCCGTCCACTGTGGGAATCAGGTAGATTTCCATCCCGCAGTCGGCAGGCGTGATGAACGCAGCAGATGCAATGACGATCCGCAGATCGACCATTTCGTACAGGTTCGTGCCGTTGTCGATTTCGTCGCTCAGATCGGTGTATTCGTTGTCAGCCAGCGATACAAGCTGCTGCGTGCCGCTGAACACAATCGCGGCTTCGGAGGCTAGATAGCCTGAGAGTTTCAGCGTCGTTGCCATTTATGCCTCCAGCGCCGCGCCGATGTCGGATTCGGTGAGCGTGCCCTCAAAGCCAGGCGAGCCAGGCGAAGCCAATGAACCCGTCCCTGTGGCGTACAGCTTTTCGCCCCGCGTCACCTTGCGCTTGCCGCCATCGAGAACAGCATTCTTGAGCGTGTTCTGCGACCCACACAGGTCGTTGATCGCGGCCTGTGTGGCTGCAAGCGATGCGTCGTGCTGCCGGTTCGCCCACCAAAGCAGCGAGTCGCGCTTGCTGGCCGCCAGCCCGTCAAGCTGCGTGATACCAGCGTCGATAGCGTCCGAGATCAAATCCGGCGTGTAGTTCTTGCGCCAGATGTAGAAGGCGGGCGATGCCTCGGTGTTGTAGAACGCAGCCATGCGCGAGGTCTGCCCGTTCGTGCGAGCTTCCACAAACTCAGCATTCCTCTCCGCCAGAATCGCCGCCTCCAGCGTCGCCAGTTGTTCAGGTGTCATTGCTCAATCTCCCAGCGGCGCAGGCCGCGTTTCGGTTTCCAGAGACGCGTCCTCGGCTTCGAGTGCGTCGGCGAATTTGTTCATCTCTCGCGCGATCCTGTGCAGGCAGTCCATCGCCAGCGCCTTTTTCCGCCGCGTCCGTTCGTGGTCAGCCATCGGCACGTAGGCACCACCGTCAGGCCCGACGATGACGAGGGGGTCGGTCACTGCAGCAATTCCCGCAGCTTGTCGGCAGCCGGCGCAGATACCCCGCCCTCAATCGGCAGAAGCGCTTTGATCTGCGCGGCGGTGGCTTGCATCTCGGCGACCGTGGCCTGAAGCTGCTCGACTTCTGACAGGGTGTGCGGCCAGGAGACGGTGCAATTCCCTAGGCCGCTGATGACGGCGGCTGATTCCTCGTCGTCAGGGATTTCGGCTTTGATGCGCGTGGACAGCGACGCGAGCCAGTTGACCGGCACCTCATCGCGCGTGGCAATGTCCGGCAACCAGTGCGACAGCGGGCGGGTGATGGTTTTGGTGGTCATGGCATCGCGGCGTAAGTCAGCGCGGAACACGACACCGTATCGCCTGCGCCGATGGTGAGCCCGCCGCTCAGGTTGATCGCATCGCCTGACGCTGCAACCGTGGTGTGCACGATCACCGTGCCGGCGCCGGTTTGCAGTGTCGCCGTTGCCACTGGCGATGCGTTGCCGGTGGCATTAGTGTCACTCGTGATCGTTCCGGCCGTGATAACGCCTGCCGATGCAGATCCAAATGCAGGGTTCGCCATCGATAGTGTTGCCACTGCCGTACCGGGCGATGCCGCTGTGCCACTTAGCCGAAACACGAGCTTTGCCGTTGTGGACAGAGTGCTATCCACCAAGTCGGCGACTGTGTTGCGGAAAGCCTCGGGATGTGTCGTGGTGCCAGCCATTTACTGTGCCTCTTTCTGCGGTTCGTCTTTGACCGGAGTGCCGACGATCTGGTAAGTCTCGACTTTCCCGGTCGCCTTGCGGGTGATATGGATCGTGGCTTGCAACACAGCAGGCTGCGCTGCCGCCTTATTGGAGTCCGATTGCTCTGCCATCTTGCCCTCTCATGATTTTGCGCACCTTGGTGCCGCGTTTGACGCCCTGCGCCTTGCCATCCGGACCGCGCACGATTTCGGCCGGAGATTCGTATTCGGCCTTCAGTTCCTGCATCGTCTTGACGATTTCCTCGACGCGCGGGTCTTGCTTGGGTTGCGCCGTTTCCAGCGTCGTTTGGTTGCCCATGCTGGCGATCTGCAATTTCACGCTAGCGTCTAGATCGGCCTTGTAGCGTTCCAACTCCATGCGATGTGCTTCCTGCTGCGCCGCTAGCATGGCCTTCTGGCGCTCTAGCTCTGCTTTCTGCTGCGCTTCCAACGTTTTCTGCCGCGCGTCCATTTCCTCGCGGTTTCGGTCCAGTTCCGCCTGCATTTGCAGCCGGTGCATCTCGATCTGCTGCTGCGCCTGCGCCTTCATGGCGTCCTGCTGTGCACGGAATTGCTCGATTTGCATAGCCGACTGCGCCTTGACCTGATCCGGGCTCGGTTGCGGCGGCTGCGGCTGAATATCGGACACGTCGCCCCAGAACTTCGCCGGGTTCGCAAACCCTGCGAGCTTGGCAAGCTCGGTCATGGTGGCGTGCATGTGCTGCGGCTTCACCAGCCCAACAGGCGCAAGCTGCAGTTGCGCACCGAACATGTTCATAAGCTGCACCTGCATGGACTCCTTGTTGCCAGCGCCAACGCCCACGCTGATGCGAACGTCGCGCTTGGTGCGCCAGGCTTGCGGGTCAACCGATACCCACTGCCCGCGGAGCTTGATCGTAAGCGGCTTGTTCTGGTGCTTGCTGATCAACTCGTGCACGCACTCAAACAGGTATTCGACGGCCGGCGCCATGACTCGCGCGATGTGCTCCACGCGCATCGCCGCCATGTTCTGCAGCGCCATCGTGCCACTGGCCGTCTTGTTGATTGCGCCAGCGTCTGTGCCGCTGAAGTAGCGGGACGCGCCGCTTCGGTTCTGCCGTTCCTGATCGAAGTATTCGAGCGAGCCAATGATTTCCTGGAACGCGAACGGGTGCACCACAGGGACAATGTGCCCCTCGCCAGGCATTGAGTCGTCAAGCATGCGGACCACGCCACCAGGCCGGCTATCTAGCATGTCGTCAAGGCTGACGCGGCTGCTGATCAGCGACCGCGGCGAGTTGGCCAGATACAGGTTATCGAGTCCGCCACGCTTGACGGCCGTTTTCACGTCCTGGATATCAAGCACCGTCTCTGCGATGCTCATGCCGATATGCCGGTGTGGCATCGGCTGCGGCGTCATGGACGAGACCGGAATGCGGCCCGTAGGCTCTGCAAACAGGATGGTTCGCCCGACTGCGATCACGTAGTAAAGCCGGCTGACGCCATCGTTTTCGGCATCGGCACGCACCCAGATACTGCGGCACCAGACGCGGCGCATGACGCCTTTGCCGTCGTCGCCTAATCTGTCCTCTCCGAACCGATCCCGCGCGTCGTCTTCTTCAGCGTCCGCGTCTTCATCGTCCGATACGTCCTCGGCCACGTCCAAGCCCATCGCGCGCAGGTCGGCAATCGTCTTTTCTTGCCTAAACTCGAAATATGGCGACTGTCGCAGCGTCCAGTCCGGCGTGTCCTGGCTGATGTAGCAGTGTTCAGGCGGCAGGACCGAAATGCAGACCTTGCCTTCGTTCTCGCGCCGCTCGATCACCACGTCATGGAGAAACTGCGGCTTGGGCTGTTGCGGCGGCGCCGGCTGCTGCGGCGCCGGCTGACCCTGCTGCTCGGCCTGCATAGCCGCCTGCTGCCATGCCGGCATGATCTGCTGCTGATACTGCGCTTGCGCTCTCTGGAACTGCTGCGCTGCGGCTTTGTCGGCCTCAACGTCCGGTTGCTGAGAGTGCTGGACGACCTTGATCTCTTGATCTGCCAGCAGTTGCGCGATCTGGTCATCCGATTGCCCGGTATACGTCTCGCGCACCATCGCATCGGACGAATCCCAATAGGCGTATGCGTAGCCATTGGCAAGCAGCATGGCGTCGTGAATCCAATCACCTACGATCTGCTCCCACGGATTCTGCTGCGTGACGATGTGGCTGACGACTCCCGTCGTCTGCTCTGCTGCTAGTTCGTCATCCGGCCCGCCCGGCGTGAACTTCACAACTTCATCGCTGCTGCCCGCAAAGATGCGGACCAGCGACGGCATCAGGGTGGAGATTGTTTCGTAGACGCTGCGATCAACGACCTGCGAGCGTCCTTCGGGTGCGGGATTGTTGTTTAGCCCGAGATAGGCTTCGATTGCCCGCGCGCGCTTTGCGCCTAGATCAGATGTTTCATCCGTCCCGTAGCTGTTTTCTCGGCCTGCCTCGATTGCCGCTAGAAGCGCTTCGTTGTCGATTGTCATCTTCTAGGGCTTTCAGGCGATCTTCAATCGCCGCTAGGCTCGCGTTGACCGATTCCAGAAGCATGACCAGCGCATCCACTTCGCGGATAGCCCGGTCAATCTCCCTTTCGCGGATTACGCCCATATTAGCCGACCCTGTTGCGTGTGTCTATACGATGCCGCGAGTGCTGTAACTGATCGGAGTCAATGGCTTCATTCTCGGGAAGCCGCCAGCGTGGAACGTCAACAACCACGCGTCTGCCCTGTTCGGACTCGCCACCCCGCGCTTTTTCAGGTCATCTTTCCTCTCGACCTGAATCCGGCCGTTACTCAGGATCGTATAGGTCGGCGTGGTTAGCTCTGCAATGGTGTCGTCGTCGTCTAGCAGCTTGCAATCGCGCTGCTCTAGCCACTCACGGCCCTTCCACCATAGTTCATCCCTGAGTCGGTTAAATTGAATTTCCGGGTTCGCGTTCGGGCTCTCGGCCTCGGCCACGTTCACGCCAACTACCGGCAATTCCAGTTCTTTCAACCTATCCACGACGCCCGATCCAATGCCGATCACGTCCACGTTGATCGCTTCCGGCCTGTCCTTGGGTGGCGTCTTGTCCCACTCCGCCTTAATGATGCCGACCGTCTGCATGGTGTCTTTGCCCCACCACTCGCGGACCAGTTCCATCTGACAGTTGCCGCGCCGTTTCGCTAGCGCGCTGCTGTCATCCCCAAACCGTGCCACGTCAACGCCCCATATCACCTTTGCCGCCACGTTCGGCTCAATGTCGCGGATTCTCGCCGCCTCGCACAATTCCAGGCTGATCACGCCATCAACGGCACCGATGAACTCACCCAGGACGCGGACCTTGAACACGGGCGAATGCCGACCGTATTTCTTCTCCATGTTCTCGATATACGTCCGCGACACCATCGGGCTATCTTCGCCGTTCCAGTGCAGTGCCGCCCATGCGCTGCGCATCTTGTGATGCGAGTCGAAGAAGTAGCCCGACTGCCTGGTCGGATTCGCTGCCATGACGACAAATGCGCCTTCAGTAGACAGCGCGCCTTCGGCCACCTCGAAGACGTTATCCGCAACGCCAGATGCTTCGTCTATCAAGAATAGGATGTGCTCGGCGTGAAACCCTTGCAGCGCTTCCGGGCGCTCCGGCCTGCTGGTGCGAGCTACTGAGAATGACTCATTCGGCGCCGCCTTCATGCGGAAAGCGCCGACAGACCACTCGAACTGCGCCGCAAGCGACGGCAACCTCTCGGCCATTTTCCGGTGCCATTTGGCTATTTCTGACCACAGCACGTCTTCTAGCTGATGGCTAGTCGGCGCAGTAGCCGGAACCTTGGCCGGGAAATAGCACGCCAGGAACCACAGCACGCACCATGCCATGAACGTGCTTTTGCCGGTTCCGTGGCCGCTGCGAATACTGACCCGGCGCCGATCAACAATCGCCCGGCTGGCTTCCCATTGCTGATCCGTCGGTGTCGCGCCTAGAACTTCTTGCGCGAACAGCGCCGGCCCGCCTTGCCGCCAGCGAAGCGCAGCAAACTGGACCTCAGTCAGCAGGTTTTGCGGAAGCATTCAACGCCGCAAGCTCGGACACCAAATTCGCCGTCAAGTGCGCGTTCACCGTGAGCGGCAGCAGCTTCGGATAAATCGTCGCCCAGAAGGCATATTCGTTCTTCGGGTCTTCCTTC
>Ga0209476_10001988_pt1 | contig 13750 bp, 13 predicted proteins | sample KloWWTrecipitate_FD_187179 | JGI IMG/M metagenome (GOLD analysis project Ga0209476, IMG submission 187179) | Active sludge microbial communities from Klosterneuburg, Austria, studying microevolution and ecology of nitrifiers - Klosterneuburg... | ecosystem: Engineered > WWTP > Aerobic digester... | reverse complement strand
ACCACCAGCTCGTTGGCCTTCGACCCGCTCGACGAGATCGGCGCCATTGCGCAGCGCGAAGGACTGTGGCTCCACGTCGACGCGGCGATGAGCGGAATCGCGGCGCTCGCCCCCGAACACCGTTGGGTGAATGACGGACTGGAGCTCGCCGACAGCTACTGCACCAACCCGCACAAGTGGATGGGTGTCAACTTCGACTGTGACCTGTTCTACACGTCCGACCGAGCGTCGCTGCTCGGTGCGTTGAGCATCCTGCCCGAGTATTTGCGCTCGGCAGCTGCACAGTCCGGCGCGGCCATCGACTACCGAGACTGGCAGATTCCGCTCGGCCGCCGATTCCGCGCGCTCAAGCTGTGGTTCACCATCCGAGCCGGTGGTGCCGACGATGCAATCGCAATGATCCGGCGCCACGTTGCGGTCACACAGGAATTGGCAGCATGGGTTGCCCACGACGACCGCTTCGAGATCGTCGCGCCGCACCCGTTGAACTTGCTCTGCGTACGACTGACGGCCGGCAACGATGCGACCGACGCGATGATCGTCGCGGCGAACGAGACCGGGAAGGCGTTGTTCACCCGCACGGTTCTCGATGGCACGGTGGCATGTCGGGTGTCGGTCGGCGCCCGCAGCACCGAGGTACGCCACGTGCAGGCGGCATGGGAACTGTTGCAGTCGCTCGCCGGCTGACTACTCGCGTGCGCAGGTTGCCGAGGCGCACATGGCACGGTTGAATCGGCTGCACGCCGTCATGGCGTTCAACAAGGAGCACAACATGCGATTCCGTCTCGCCGTGCTCGTCGCGGTCACGAGTGTTCTGACCGTCGTATCGCCGGTAGCTGCCGGCCCCTCCACGCACACCGCCCGCAACGACTGGGCGTACGTGCAACAGGAGCTCTATCAGGTACCACTGCGCACCTTCGTGGCCACCAGCACAGCTGGTGATCTGTGGTTCGACTGGAGCAACGACGGGTGCTCAGCACCGCTCGTCGGCGACACCGGCATGTCCTTCAACTTTCGCGACCCGTGTCGCCGTCATGACTTCGGCTATCGCAATCTGAAGTTGCTGGAACGGCGATACGGCAGCGGTGCCACCTACTGGAACAGCACCAACCGTCGAGCGGTGGACCGACAGTTCCTCGCTGACATGAAGGCCCACTGCCACGGGAGGGCGTTGACCCTGCGGGTCCAGTGCTACAGCTGGGCGCAGACCTACTACGCAGCAGTCAGGATTGCCGGCGGGCCGTGAGACCCTGCGGTTGCTAGAGCGCTGGTGGCTTCCCGGCCACGTCGCCGAACTCGTCGTCGTCGGCGGCGAGGCCGTGGGCCACCCGTAGCAGCTGATACAGCAGGCGCGCCGTTGCGCCCCACACCGTCTCGTCGTCGAGCTCGAAGAAGTAGATCGGCCGCTCGCCGATGGTGGTCTGCCACCACTCCTCACGGAACGTGCCGGGCCTGGTGAGGTCGTGCAGCGGCACCCACAACACCCGGTCGACCTCGCTGGTGATGCCGCGCAACTCGGGCACCACCGGTAGCGGCGAGGTGAGACGACCCACGATCGGGACGATCCAGCTACGGCTCACCCAGGTACCGATCGGGTGCAACTGGCCAACAACTTCCACCGAAGCAGGGCTGAGCCCCACTTCCTCGTGAGCTTCCCGTAGCGCAGCATCGACGTAGGACTCGCCGGGGTCCAGCCGACCCCCGGGGAAGCTGACCTCACCGCGATGATTGCGCATCTCCAGCGAACGCCTGGTCAGCAACACCTCCGCTCCATCGGGACCATCGGCAACGAGAGCGAGCACGGCCGACGGACGGGCATCGGCGAAATCCGGTTGCAGATCGACGGGAGCCGAGCGAGCAGCGACGGCGGAAGCCACCGCCGCGGACGTGAGCGACTGCGACGGCTGCGACCAGGGTGGGTCGCTGCCCTGATGCCAGTCGGCCGGTCGCGGAATCTGCTGATTGCCGCCGGGCCTGCGAGCTGAATCAGGCAGTGGGGGTCCAGCCCGTGGCGACGAGTTGCGCCAACACCTGCGGCAGACCGGCGGTCTTCATCTTCGACAACACCTTGCCGGGTGTCTGTTCGCCTGATTCGAACTCCTCCCAGGCGGCGAGGAGCTTGTTGAGGTCGGGGGCCGGGACTTCGAATGCCATGCACTGAGGCTACCGAGCATCCTCTACTTGCTCGTGTACTTGTCCTTCTGGCGACGGGCGAACAGCACACCCGATGCCGCCAAGCGGCCCGCCTTCTGCCCGACGACGACGCTGCGATCGTTGGGGTCGGCCGGCGAGGCAGGAGCAGACGGGCCATTCTTGGCTTTCTGCGCCTTCTTCGGCTTCTCGGCGAAGCTGCTGCTGAGCCAGACGACGAAGTGCACGGCGGCAATGCCGAACACGATCACACGTGTTCCGTCGTCGATCTCGACCCACGGCCGAACTGCGCTGAGGACCACGAGCACGATGATGGCTGGGTCGATGAACCGGTGAATCCGGCGAGGAATCACGTTGAACGCAGCAAGCGCTCCCTTGGTCATCGCGGCATGGAGCATGATGACGCCCCCCAAAACCGTCGGCATCACCGGGTACGGGCTCTGCAGCCCGCTGGCCACCAGCGCGCCACCGAGGATGTACTCGACCAACTGATGCATCCAGAACGGACGCTTGCCGGCCTCAGCCATTCGTCCACTCGGCACAGGGTCGGGTCATCACGAAACAGATCCTAGAGGACTGATCCCGTCATCTCCGGCGCTGACCTCACAACCGTTGGTCGCACCCTGACCGTTGTCTCGGTCTGCCCGGCATGACAGACTCGCTCTGCAATGCCCTGCAATCCAGAGGAGACACCATGACAGAGAACCACGAGAACTCGCTCGGGACAGCGCTGAGCCGTCGACGCTTGATCGGCGCAGCGGGCCTCGGTGCCGTCGGTATCGCAACCGCGTCGACCGCGACCACGGCCCGCGCCGATGAGATCGACCCGAACAACGACGCCTCCGGCAACCCGCGTGGCACGGGCAGCGGAGAGCTGAGCGCGCAGGCGGTGCCGCCACTCACCCCCGGGTACTCCTATTTCACCGGTAGCCAGTTCGATTTTCATTCCAACAGTTCCAACCAAACCAACATTCGGGTGATCACAGCCGACGGGGCGTACGCCCCTAGTTCGTTCATCGTGTGCCCACTGCACATTCCCGCGGGTGTCCGCGTACGCGAAGTGACGATCTTTGCCAAAATCGGGCCCGCTGCGAAGTCAGCGGTCCTCGAGGGGTACGACCTCGACGACGTTGGGGTCCGCGCCCCATATTTGGTGGTGGCGTTGCCTGCGAACACCACACTCGCGATGCCGGTCACTGTCGCATGTGATTTCACGATCGACCCCGGAAAGTCGTATGACCTGGCGATGTACACGGCGGACGCGAACGCCAAGATGTTCGCGTTTCGCATCGGTTATCAGGCCGCGGCCGCATTCGTGCCGATCGCGCCCTATCGCGCCTACGACTCCCGAAAGGCCGGGGTTCCCACGCCAGGCATCATGCCTCCTAACACCAGCCGCGTCGTCAGCGTCGTCAACGCCATCGACGACGGCGGCGTCATCAGTACGCCCAACGTCATCCCGTCCACCGCACGCGCCATCACCTACAACCTGACCGCGACGGGCACCACCGGCGACAACTACCTCGCCATCGCACCGGGCCTCGTCGCCAGCACCACCGTGTCAGCCATCAACTTCGGTGCCAATCAATCCATCGCCAACGCCGGCACCGTGACGGTTGACAACGGCACCGTCAAGGTGTTCTGCGGCAACAACGTCGGCAGCAGCCACTTCATCATCGACATCACCGGCTACTACATCTGACGACCCCTGCCTGCACGGCCGCCAATAGCAACGACCCCGGCGCCGTGAGGCACCGGGGTCGTTCACGTTCACGTCAGCCGTGAGGCCGAGCGTGGGTGGTTACATCATTCCCATACCGGGCATGCCGCCACCCATGCCGCCGCCACCCATGCCGCCGCCTGCCGGGGCCTTTTCGGGCTTGTCGGCAACGAGGCACTCGGTGGTGAGGACGAGGGCTGCGATGGACGCTGCGTTCTGCAGCGCCGCGCGGGTGACCTTGGCCGGGTCGATGATGCCGGCCTTGACCAGGTCGACCATCTCGCCGGTTGCGGCGTTGAGACCCATGTTGCCGGTTGCGGCTTCCACGGCCTGGGTGGTGACTGCGCCTTCGAGGCCGGCGTTGTCGGCAATCAGTCGGGCCGGAGCCGTCAGCGATTCCCAGACAGTCTTGGCGCCGGTGCGCTCGTCGCCTTCCAGCGAGTCGACAACGGCCTTCACCGCGGCACGGGCACGCACGAGGGCGGTGCCGCCACCGGCGACCACGCCTTCTTCGATGGCTGCACGAGTGGCCGACACTGCATCTTCGATGCGGTGCTTCTTCTCCTTCAGCTCCACCTCGGTGGCAGCGCCGACCTTGATGACTGCAACGCCACCGGCCAACTTGGCCAGGCGCTCTTGCAGCTTCTCACGGTCCCAGTCGCTGTCGGTGTTGTCGATCTCGGCCTTGATCTGGTTGATGCGGCCCACGACGTCGTCGTGCTCGCCAGCGCCATCGACGATGGTGGTGTTGTCCTTGGTGATGATGATGCGCTTGGCGCGGCCCAGCAGGTCGAGGGTGACGGTCTCGAGCTTGAGACCGACTTCCTCGCTGATGACCTGGCCGCCGGTGAGGACAGCCATGTCCTGGAGCATTGCCTTTCGACGGTCACCGAAGCCCGGGGCCTTGACGGCTGCCGAGTTGAACGTGCCGCGGATCTTGTTGACGACCAGCGTGGCCAGTGCCTCGCCGTCGATGTCTTCAGCGATGATCAGCAGCGGCTTACCCGACTTCATGACGGTCTCGAGCACGGGCAGCATTGCCTGCACCGTGGAGATCTTGCCGGCGTTGAACAGCACGTAGGCGTCTTCGAGGACGACTTCCTGGCGCTCGACATCCGACACGAAGTACGGCGAGAGGTAGCCCTTGTCGAACTGCATGCCCTCGGTGAACTCGAGCTCTGTCCCGAAGGTGTTGCTCTCCTCGACCGTGACCACGCCGTCCTTGCCGACCTTGTCGATCGCGTTGGCGATGACTTCGCCGACCGACGAGTCGGCAGCCGAAATGGTGGCGACAGCGGCGATCTGATCCTTGTCGTCAACGACAGTGGCCTGGCTCTTGATGCTCTCGACCGCAGCGGCGACAGCCTTCTCGATGCCCTTCTTGAGGCCCATCGGGTTGGCGCCGGCAGCGACGTTGCGCATGCCGTGCTGCACCATGGCCTGGGCCAAGACGGTGGCGGTGGTGGTGCCGTCACCGGCAACATCGTTGGTCTTGGTGGCGACTTCCTTCACCAGCTGTGCGCCCATGTTCTCGAAGGGATCGTCGAGTTCGATCTCCTTCGCGATGGACACACCGTCGTTGGTGATGGTGGGGGCACCGAACTTCTTGTCGAGGACGACGTTGCGACCCTTGGGCCCGAGCGTGACCTTGACGGTGTCGGCCAGCTTGTTGACGCCGACCTCGAGGGCGCGACGCGCCTCGTCGTGGAACTTGAGTTGCTTTGCCATGTGGTCAGTGGCTCACTTCTCGACGATTGCGAGTACGTCGCGACTGGTCAGGATCAAGAGATCCTTGCCGTCGATGGTGACTTCGGTGCCGCCGTACTTGCTGTACAGCACAGTGTCGCCGACCTTCACGTCGAGCGGGCTGTGGGCGCCGCGATCGTCGCTCCAGCGGCCCGGGCCGACGGCAACGACGGAACCCTGCTGGGGCTTCTCCTTGGCAGTGTCGGGGATCACCAGACCAGACGCGGTGGTGAGCTCGGCCTCGTTGGGCAGTACGACGATGCGATCGTCAAGCGGCTTGAGTGACATGGTGCAGGCCTCCATTGGCAGTACACGAAACGTGAATATGGGATCGTGGAGGGCTCAGTTAGCACTCAGCCCTCGCGAGTGCCAAGGCTAGGTGGCCGAGGGGGTCGTTAGCAACCGGCAGGCGAGAGTGCTAACCGACCAACTTTCGGACGCGTCGATCCGGCGTCCGTGCGACACTGGCGATATGCGGCAGCCCTACGGCCCCGGCGACATCATCGAAATCGATGTCATCGACGCGGATCCGGGTGTTTTCGGGCCGTCCGAAGACCCTGGCCGTGAGCGTGTTCGCCGACCGCGCCCACGTTGGCTGATGCCGGTGGCGATCGCAGCGGTCGGGGTCTGCGGCGCAGTGGCGATGGTGTGGCGGCCGTGGGAGCACCCACCCGAGTGGCGTACGTTCGGCCCGGCTGCACCGGCAACATCCTCACTGAGCGACCACCTGATCCTCGACCTGGCCGACGCCAGCGTCACGACGGTCGACGAGGGCCAGGACCTCGGCGCCGATGAACCCACACCCCTGGGGTACGTGTTCACCGTACCCGGAGGCACCTACGACTACGACCCCTGGGCGTTGTCCCATGCTCGCGCGTCCAATGACGCGCGAGAGCCCGAGGTCGTCCGCTCCACCGAACTCGTCCGCGACCTGCCGGCGAAGGTGCACAGAGTTCGCGTGCGCACCACTGTCACGTGGGGTCCGATCGATGGGCTGTACTGGGATTCGGAGACCAACCGCCTCGACGACGACGACGCGCTGAGCTTCGCCAACGCCGTCGGGGTGGACGATGGATCGACGGCAGTGGCATACAGCCACTCCATGGGATCACTGAAACCGTTGGGTGACGTGAAGACGCTCACACGCGTCCAGGTGTTGACGTCCCGACTGGCCGGCGAGCCGGTGCTCAGCAAGTTCACACCCACGATGGTGGCCTATCTCGTCGGTGATTCGCCGGTCACCGTCGCGTCGATCGCCACCGATACGGATGCCCTGGCAATGGCTCGCTTCTTTCTCGACCAAGGTCGCGACACGACCGTGCACGGCGTACCTGCGGCGGTCATCGAGACCCGTCGCATCGGCAAGGTCGTGGTGTGGCACGAAGGCGATCGTCTCGTCGTGGTCGCGGCCGATGTCCCTGACGACCAGTTGCTCGCAATGGCCGAAACCGTCCGTCCAGCCTCCGACGAGGAGTGGGACAGTCTCCAGCCGCGCATCGCTCGCGCCGTCAGCGTCACGACGTCGTCCCAAATGGCCGTGCTACCGAACACCATCGCCTCCGGCACGCTCCTCGACGGCAGCACCTACCACGTGTCGATCGAACTCGGAAACCCGACCTACATCTGTGCACAGATCGGCTCGGCCACGTCGAGCCGTACCACCTGCGGCATTTTCGATACGTCGAAGTCACCCTCGACGTACGTACTCCGCGACGACCTCAGCGGCGCAGAGTTCGTCGCGGGAGTAGTACCGGACGAGGGTCAGTTCCTGCGCGTCACGGCGACGACTGATGGCACGATCGTCGACATTCGACCCAGCCGTCTGGACGACGGCACATGGGCCGCCGCCGCCCTGCTTCCCGCAAAATCCACCTTCGAACTGATCGAGCCAGACAACCCAGACTGACAAAACGCCTGCCGTCGCCCGTTCACAATCGCACGTGTCACGCGTTGACCACGGTGTGATCCGGTGGGGCCGCGACACAAGCGCTCAGTGCGTGATCGCGGCGCCGAGGAGTTTCACGTCGAGGTCGGTCGACAGCCTCAGCAGCGTGTGGAGCGGGAGGCCGATGATGTTGCTGACGCTGCCTCGTACCCGCTCGACGAACACCCCACCGGCGCCCTGGATCGCGTACGCACCGGCCTTGCCTGCTGGCTCACCCGAGGCGACGTACCACTCGATCATCTCGTCGGTCAGCGGCGAGAACGTGACCAGCGATGTCACCGTCTCGGCAACGGTGCGGTCGCCCAACCGCAACGCGATGCCGGTGTGCACCCGGTGCGTTCGTCCGGACAGACGACGCAGCATCGAGCGCGCCTCGTCGTCGTCGTCGGGCTTGCCCAGAATGTCGCCACCCAGGTCGACCGTCGTATCCGCAGCGATCACCAACGAGCCGGCGGCCGCAGCGACTGTGTGCGCCTTCTCCACAGCCAACCGACGCACATAGGCCACCGGCGCCTCGCGAGCACACGGTGTCTCGTCGATGTCGGGATGAGCCACGGTGAATTGCACACCGAGCTGGGTCAGCAGCTCGTGGCGCCGCGGCGACGCAGAGGCCAGAACGACCGGCGGACGGCTCATCCGCCGCTGAGCGCCATCACGTCGGAATCGTCGGGCACCACAACGTCGTCGAGGTGATCGAGATAGCCATTGGGCAGCACCACACGGATCGGACCATTGGTGTGACCGCGACGAATGCGCTGGCCGCCTTCGACAATGGTCGTCGTCGGGTCGAGTGTTGCGATCAGGTCTTCCAACTCGGAGTACGTGGAGACGCCGCTGAACTGGCGACGCACCTCGCCACCGACCGGGTAACCGGTGAAGTACCACGACGTGTGCTTGCGGAAGTCGCGCATGGCGATCGGCTCGGTCATGTGTGGCACCAGCAACCGCGCGTGCTGCGCCATCACGTCGCAGACCGCGCCGAGCGTCGGCGGCTCGGGCACGGGGCGGCCGTTGAGGGCCTCGACCAGATCGCGGAACAGCCACGGACGGCCGAGGCAGCCGCGGCCGACCACCACCCCATCACAATCTGTTTCACGCATCATTCGCACCGCATCATCGGCTTCCCAGATGTCGCCATTACCCAACACCGGGATCTCGGGCACCGCCGCCTTCAGCTCGCCGATGGCATTCCAGTCGGCCAGCCCCGCATAGTGCTGCTCGGCCGTGCGCGCATGCAGGGCAATGGCAGCGACACCCTCCTCCGCTGCGATACGACCGGTGGTGACGTGCGTGAGCAGCGAGTCGAACAGCCCCTTGCGGAACTTGATGGTGACCGGCACGCCGTACGGCGTGGCCGCGGCGACTGCGCTGCGGAGAATTGCGCGCAGCAGATTGGGCTTGGCGGGCACGGCCGCGCCACCGCCCTTGCGAGTGACCTTGGCAGCAGGGCAACCGAAGTTGATGTCGATGTGGTCGACGCGACCCTCGGCACACACCTTGCGAATTGCCTCGCCCAACATCACCGGGTCACTGCCGTAGACCTGCAGGCTGCGCGGCTGTTCGTCGGCGGTGAACGTCATCATCCGCTCGGTCTTGATGTTGCCGTGCACCACGGCCGTGGCCATCACCATCTCGTTGACGTAGACGAGCCCCGGGGCGAACTGGCGACACATCGTGCGGAACGGCGCGTTGGTGACACCAGCCATCGGCGCCAGCACGACGGGCGCGGCGGGAGTGAAGGGACCGATCTGCACGGCCCGAAACGGTATCGCCTCGGCGACCAGACGGGTGGAACGGCGCGGCCCGGACCGGGTGACGTGACCTACGCGACTTGCGCTCGTAAGCTTGAGACGTGCGTATTCAATCTTTCATGGCGACCGTCGGACTCCTTGGGGCGACCATTGGCGGCGTTGCGATCACGACCGCGGCACTGCCAGTGGCAGTCGTCAGCGCGCAGGCAGCCACGAGCAGCTACGTCGCGCTGCCGACAGCCCAACGGCTGCTCGACACACGAGCGACTCTCGCGCTCAACGCCGGCAACACCGTCTCGGTCAAAGTCACCGGCGAGGCTCCGCTCCCCGCCACCGGCACGGTGGTGGCTGCCGTCCTCAACCTCACGGTGACGGGCCCGGCCGGCGTCGGCTACTGGACGGTGTGGCCCCATGCGAGCGACCGCCCGGAAGTCTCGAACATCAACGTCGATGAGCTGCAATCGCTCAGCGGCCCCTTCCTCGCGCTTCCCAACCTGGTGACGGTGCCGGTGGGTGCCGACGGTGTCGTGGACATCTACGCAAGCGGTGGCGGCCACGCCATCGTCGATCTGCTCGGCTATTACACCCCTGCGGCGAGCAGCGCCGCCGGCCGCTTCCAGGCACTCCCCGCCCCCTCGCGGGTACTCGACACTCGTGGTGTCTCCACCTTCAACGCCGGCGAGACTCGCACGTTCGCCGTACCCGGTGCGGCCGGGTCGAGCGCGGTGGCCATCAACCTCACCGCCGTCACCACGCGGTCGGGTTACTGGCAGCTCTACTCGCAGGGCGGCGCAGTGCCGTTCACCTCGAATCTCAACTCACCGTCGGGAGCCAATGCGATCGTGGCCAACCAGGCCATCGTTCCCGTCGACGCGTCCGGCGGCATCACCATCTTCTCCGAGGGTGGCGGCGATCTCCTCATCGACCTCGTCGGTACCTTCACCAGTGAATCGGCACCGCCCGACACCGACGGGTTGTTCGTACCGCTCGCCACACCTGCTCGCGTCGTCGACACACGCATCGCGGCGCTGAACCCGCTCGGTGGCACCACCAGCGCGCAGCCCGGCTGGCGCTTCGAGGTGCCCATCACGAGCAACCCGCTGGTCGGTCGTCCGGATGTTTCGGCGGTCGTCCTCAGCGCCACCAGCGTTGCGACCATCACCACTGGCTACATCAGTGTCGGCACCGCCGGCGACACCAGCCCGACTGCGCGCCCAACGACGTCCACCATGAACGTCGTGCGCCCGGCCCAGACCCTGGCCAACCATGCCATCGTGCCGGTCTCCAGCCGTGGCTTCTCGATGTTCACCGAAGCCGGCGGAGTGCTCATTGCCGATCTCGCCGGCTACTACCTGGGCACACCGGCGCCAGCCCCGTTCGCACCACCCACCAACGCTGCGTCGCCTGCCTGCGCGACGCCCACGGTCGGCTACCCCACCTCACCGGTCGGGCCGATCATCAACGGGTCGTCCAAGTCGGCTGTCCTGGATCTGCAGAATCGATTGTTCGCCCTCGGCTTCTGGAACTCCAGGGATGGCGGCTACGGGCTGACCACGTCGCAGTCGGTGATGGCGTTCCAGAAGTGGAAGGGTTTGCCCGCCACCACGGTCGTCGACATCGCCACGGCCATTGCGATCAACACCCAACTGTGCCGCCCGGCGGCGGGCCGCAGCAGTGGCAGCCTGATCGAGGTCGACAAGACCAAGCAGATTGCGTTCGCCATTCAAGACGGGCAGATGAAGTACATCTTCAACGTGTCGACCGGCAACGGCCGTAGCTACGACGAGGCCGACAGGAATGCCGCCAGCGGCCGCGTCATCGGTGTCGCCATCACGCCGAACGGAACCTTCAAGACATACCGCGAGCATGATGTCGTTCGGTACGAGGGTGACCTCGGCTCGCTGTACCGCCCCAAGTTCATCATCGGCGGCGTCGCCATCCACGGCTCGCCGAGCATCCCCAACTACCCCGCCTCACACGGGTGCGTGCGAGTGGCGAACCCGGTGATGGACCTCATCTGGAGCCAGAACCTGCTGCCCCTGCGCTCGACCGTATGGATCCACGACTAGGCGGATTCACGACTAGGGGATTCACGACTAGCTGGATTGCTCGGGCAGGACTTGGCCGGTGTGGACGTTGACGTCGATGCCGCCGTTGGTTGTGGCGAGCGTCGGTCGTAGCGGAAGGTGCATGCGGGCAACGGGTGTGTCGTGGGCAGCCAGCAATGCCACATGCCAGCCAACGGCACGCTCGCGCAGCACTGCCCCGAAGCGGTCGTAGAGGTTACGAAGGTCGCGGCCGCCGCCCTCACCGGAACCACCGGTGCCACCGGTGCCACCGGTGCCACCGACACGATGGCCGTACGGCGGATTGGTGACGATCCAGCCGGCACGCGGCGGCAACGTCAACTCACTGACCGTGCGCAGCACGGCTTCCACGTTGCCGCTCACACCCGCGGTAGCGGCGTTCTCGACCGTGGCGGCCACAGCGCCCGCATCACGGTCCGACGCAAAGATCGGCGGACATTTGTCGACGACATCGCCGTCGGCGCCGCGCAGCAGTCGCTCCCACGCCGTCGCGTCGTACTGCGGCCAGTGCTGGAACGCAAACGAGCGGTTGCGACCGGGCGCCATCCGTCGGGCGATGTGCGCGGCCTCGATGGCGATGGTGCCCGACCCACAGAACGGGTCGACCAGCGGCGTCTTCATGTTCCACTCGCTGGCCAGCACCAGTGCGGCGGCCAGCGACTCGCGCATCGGGGCCTTGCCTGCCGGGCCGCGCCAACCACGGTGATACAACGGTGCGCCAGAGGCGTCCATGCTGATGGTCACCAGATCGCGCTGCACACGTACCTGCACCACCTGGTCGCCGAGCGGTCGTCCCAACACTTCGTTGACTCGTTCCTCCACGGCACCGGAGTGGTACAGCTTCGACTCCTTGTCGCACGTCGCAGCGACGGTGATGCCCCCGGCGGGGCCATCGGCGTCGGGGAGCCACGCCGCCCAATCGATGGCGCGCAAGCCCACCTGCAGCGAATGAAAGCCATCGGCGTGGAACTTGGCCACACGCACAACGACACGCGTGGCGATGCGTGAGCGAAGGTTGATGGCCATCAGCTGCGGCCAGGTGATGTTGCACTCGACACCGCCGCGAACGGCGCGCGCTGGGCGAACACCGAGGCGTTGCACCTCCTCCAACAACAATGGTTCGAGGCCGGGAACGGCAACGACAAAGGCATCGATTCGGGCACTCATCGCAGATTTCTCACAAACGTCATGGCAACAGGGGAAGTCGCAGATTGGGGTAGGCGCCAGCGTCCAGCGAGCTGGGACCATCGCTGCGCAAGCGGTGCCAACCCGCGGCCGCAATCATCGCCGCGTTGTCGGTACACATCGCGCGACTGGGCAGGAAACCGCGAATGCCCGCGTCGGTACACACGGTCAGGAACCGTTCGCGCAGCAGCGAGTTGGCTGCCACGCCACCACCCAACACCAGCCCGCGAGCGCCGACCTGCTCTGCGGCACGACGCGCCTTGGTGACGAGAACGTCGACCACGGCGGCCTGGAACGAAGCGGACACATCGGTGGCCGACACATCGGGGTGCTTGCGGACATAGTTCATCACCGATGTCTTCAAGCCGCTGAAACTGAAATCGAGACCGTCGTTGAGCATCGCCCGCGGGAAGTTGATGGCTTCCGGGTCGCCGAACTCGGCCTCACGATCGATGGCCGGTCCACCCGGATAGCCCAGACCCAAGAAGCGCGCCACCTTGTCGAACGCCTCGCCGGCGGCATCGTCGATGGTCTGGCCCAGTAGCCGATACTGGCCATGGTCCTGCATCTCGACGAGCATCGTGTGACCACCCGAAACCAGCATCACCACCAGCGGGAACTCCAACGTCGGGTCCTCCAAGAAGGCGGCGTAGAGGTGCGCCTCCATGTGGTTGACACCGATGAAGGGCACGTCCCACGTGAGTGCCAGCGCCTTCGCGGCCGACACGCCGACGAGCAGCGCGCCGATGAGGCCGGGGCCGACGGTGCACGCCACTGCGTCGATGCGTTCCTCGCTGATACCCGCCTCGACGATTGCGCGAGCGATCATCGGGTTGAGCAGGTCGAGGTGTGCGCGACTGGCGATTTCGGGCACCACCCCGCCGTACTGTGCGTGAAGATCCACCTGCGTGCTGACCGCGCTGGAGACGACGTCGTAGCCGCCCATCACCAAGGCAGCAGCGGTCTCGTCGCAGCTGGTCTCGATACCGAGCACCAGCGTCGACTCGTTGACAGTGAGCGGCAGCTTCATCGACTGGCCTCCGGGCTGAGAGTGCGCAACCGGTCGCGGTACTCGGGCATGCCGAGGTCGTTGCACCACATCACCATCGCGTCTTCCACATTCTCGTAGTACCTCGTACGGATGCCAGCCGGGATGAAGCCGAAC
>Ga0209476_10001984_pt1 | contig 13767 bp, 10 predicted proteins | sample KloWWTrecipitate_FD_187179 | JGI IMG/M metagenome (GOLD analysis project Ga0209476, IMG submission 187179) | Active sludge microbial communities from Klosterneuburg, Austria, studying microevolution and ecology of nitrifiers - Klosterneuburg... | ecosystem: Engineered > WWTP > Aerobic digester... | reverse complement strand
GCGAAGCCTCGCATTTTTCGCCCGATCCCAGCATGGCCGGGATTTCGATGCGGCTGCCGGCCAGACTCATCTTGTGCGAGACGCGCTCGATCAAGGGCAGCACGAAATGCACCCCGGCCCCGACAAAGCGCGTGTTGCCGCCCACTCGGCGCAGCGAGTAGACCTGCCCTTCGGGAATGCGGCGTACACACACTGCCGCGAAGGCGACCAGTGAAAGCACGCTCATCCAGAAGAATTGGTTAGACATTTTTCAATTCCGGCATGAGGTTATCCCGTAAACCTCAAGTCAAGACTAGCAAGTTCCGCGTGATGTTGGAATAACGATGCATTAACATCTTGGTGGATTTCAGGGAAACCGATCCTGAACGCGGTCACATTTTTTGCAGATCTTGCGGCAGGAGTGACAAATCACGCTGCCTTTTCGAGGCAATTCCGGGGCTTGAGTAATCCGTTCAGGTTGATGAAAGGCCGCATAGCTGCTAGTTTTCCGTCATGCAGCACGAGCCTCACACCAGGCGGGCGGGGTTTGTGTGGCGCCGCGTTCAGATTCTGAAGTTCGAAAACCTGAAACAGGCATCCAACGAAAGGGGAAATTGCGGAATGAATAAATTGACTTTGGTCGTTGCAAGCGCTGCGTTCTGCCTCGCTCAGGGAGCGATTGCGGCACCCGCGGATCAACTGGCACGTGCAGGTTTCGCCGTCGACATGGCGGCGCCGAATGCCAACCCGGCACCTCTGGCGATCATCGTCGATGAGGGATTTGATGACATCACCACCCTTCCCGGGGCTGGTTGGACGCTGCAAAACAACAGCACCACCGTCGGAAGCACCACCTGGTTCCAGGGCAACGACGCGGTTTTCCCGGCATTCGACGGGGCAACCACTGCATACATCGGTGCCAATTTCAACAGCACCACCGGTGCCTCGATCATCAGTACCTGGCTGGTCTCGCCACCGATCAACTTCGGCAATGGGGCAGCCGTATCTTTCTACACGCGAACGGTCACCGGCTCGATATTTCCCGATCGCTTGCAGGTGCGCTTGTGCACAGCCATGCCCTGCGCGAGTTTCGGTGCGGCGGGCGAAGGCATTGGCGATTTCGCTACCTTGTTGACCGACATCAACGCCGGTGAAGCGTCCGGTGGCTATCCCGAGGACTGGACCCAGTTCACGGTGACCAATGCGGAAGGCTTGCCGACCAGCGGCACGGGCCGGGTCGCGTTCCGCTACTACGTACACGATGCGGGCCCGTCCGGAAACAATTCCAACTATATCGGTATTGATCGGGTGAACATCGAGGAAGGCACGGGTGGGACGCCTTTCGTCGCTCCGACGGCCCTGCCGTCGATTGGCACCAGCGCCATGATCGGCCTGGGTGCCTTGCTTGCCCTGTTCGGCTTTGCCGGCCTGCGCCGTCGTCGCCTGAACTGATCGGTTAGTTCCAGCACTACAAAAAACCCCGCTGCGGCGGGGTTTTTTATGGCCATGGATGGCCGGTATGCCAGCAATGCAGGAGCAATTGCTGGTGTATGGCCATGGATGGCCGGTATGCCAGCAATGCAGGAGCAATTGCTGGTGTATGGTCATGGATGGCCGGTATGCCCGCAATGCAGGAGCAATTGCTGGTGTATGGCCATGGATGGCCGGTATGCCCGCAATGCAGGAGCAATTGCTGGTGTATGGCCATGGATGGCCGGTATGCCAGCAATGCAGGAGCAGTTGCTGGCGATGCCATGGATGATGTCAGCGCGCAGCGCTGACCCACATCAGCAGCTGACCCACGATCATGAGCGCAAGCTATTTCAGATGTGTCTCGAACAGCTTGAGGATGCGCCGGTATTCGTCGTACCACGAATCGGCATGCACGAAGCCGTGGCGTTCCAGCGGGTAGCCGGCCAGCTCGAAGTCATCCTTGCGCAATTCGATCAGGCGCTGGTACAGGCGCACCGAGTCCTGGAACAACACGTTGTCATCGATCATGCCGTGGGCGATCAGCAAGCCACCCTTCAGGCCGCCGGCAAATTCGATCGGCGATGAGCGCCCATAGGCCATGGGATCATCCTGCGGCGTATTGAGGATGTTCGAGGTGTACTCATGGTTGTACGAGGTCCAGTCGGTGACCGGGCGCAGCGCAGCGCCGGCGGCAAACACCTCGGGTGCGCGAAACATCGCCATCAGCGCCATGAAGCCGCCATAGGAGCCGCCGTAGAGGCCAATACGCTTGCCGTCGACCGCATGATTGGCGACCAGCCAGTTTGCTCCGTCGATCAGGTCTTCCAGTTCCGGGTGACCCATCTGCCGGTAGATGGCCGTGCGCCAGTCGCGGCCATAGCCGGCGGATGCGCGGTAATCCATGTCGAGCACGACATAGCCCTGCGCAGTCAGCAGGTTGTGGAACATCTGCTCGCGGAAGTAATTGGGGTAGCCCAGTTCGGTGTTCTGCAGGTAGCCGGCACCGTGCACGAACAGCACCGCCGGATATTTTTTCGTCGCATCGAAATCGGCGGGTTTGTAGAGCTTGGAGTAGATTGGTTCCTTCACGTGCGTTGACGGCACGCTGACGATTTCCAACTGTGGCCAGGCCAGTGCCTTGTACGCGTCCGTGCGGGTGTCGGTCAGTTGCTTCGATGCGCCGCCGCTGGCCGCAACCACGCCGAGTTGGGCAGGTACATAGATGGTGGATTGTTGAAGCGCGACGCGGCTGCCATCCGGGGAGACGGCGAAACCATCCATGCCCTTGACCGAAGTGATCCGCTCCAGCGTGCCGCCGTTGCTGGCGATCCGGTAAAGGTCGTACGCATACGGCGCTTCGACGTTTGCGCGGACATAAAACCAGCGTCCGTCGGCCGACAACTGTGGATCGGAGATCTCGAACTTGCCCGAGGTCAGCGCCCTGGCCTTGCCGCCGGGAAGCTTCGTGTACAACTGCGAATAACCCGATTCCTCGGACAGGTACCAGAGGCTGCGGCCGTCGCGACTCCAGCCGAAATCATTGAACGACCAGTTGATCCATGCCGGATCGGTCAAGCGGTGCTGGTTGACCAGGCGGTGTTTGCCGAAATCGACCGTGGCGATCCAGCGATCCTTGTTGTCGATCGCACGCAATTGCACGGCGACCTGGCTGCCATCGCGATTCCAGACCTGCTCGGCCACGGTGACGCCGCGTGGCTTGTCGGCATCCGGCTTGCTGTCGTCCTTTGCCGGCTCATCCTTGAGCAAACCGGCTTTGCGATTCTCCGTGCGGATTTTCGCCAGCGGATCCTCGTTGATGCCGGGCAACTCGGCCAGCGACAGTTTTTCCTGCGTATGCGCCACCAGATCGAGCAGCCAAAGCGTATTCGGCGCCGGCAGGTTGCGACCGACGCGGACGCGCTCGTCTTCCTGTTCCTCGTAGCCCGATTCGGTCACGTAATGCTGGAGTTTGGCGATCTTGCCGTCGTCATAGGCCTTGTCGCGGGTGACAATGAGCAGGTGGCGTGCATCGGGAGACAGCGCGGTGCTCTCGATCTTGACCTCGGTGCCGAGATAGAACGGCGCCGGTGCGCGCGTCGGATCACCCTTGCGGAACGCTTCTTCGATGGTCTTCTTCGTCTCGCGTTCCGCCTTGATCTCGCGCAACGTCGAGAACAGGCGCAACTGCAGGTCGCCAAGGTCGTCGGATTTTTTCTCGGCGGGATCCTTTTCGGTCAGCACGATGGCAGCGGGTGCATTCACGCCGCTGGCAAGGTCGTGGGTGAACCAGTCGTTGCCGACACGGAAATGCACGGCACGATCGTCGGCGGAAAACTGCACCGAGCTCTCGGTTTCCTGGGAGCGCGTGACCTGGCGCAGCATGCCGCTGGCCAGCTCACGAACAAACACATCGCCATTGCGGATGAAGGCAGCGCGTTGTCGGTTGGCACTGAACACGGCGTTGCGGCCATCGGCATTCGCCATCATGGCCGGATCGACAACGACATCCTCGCCATTCGCCGGGTTGATGCGGTGCAGGTCGCGCACGCCCGACCCGCTGCGCTTGAGCGAGTAGTAAATCGCCGTGCCATCGACGCTCCAGTAGGGCGACTCGACGGCCGGCCCGATCCAGTCCGGATTGGCCATGGCCTGGTCGAGGGTTATGGCCTGGACGGGTGCCGCAGACAGTGACAGCAGGGCACACAGGGCGGCGATGGCGAATCGGGTCATCGGTACGGATCTCCAGCGAAAGGCGATCGCCAAGGATAACCGCTGCCGGTACCCTCGCCATGCGTCGAAAGTCTTGGCAGGCGCGGGATAATCGGGCAGCCTGCGCCACACCCTCACATCAGGATTGCCCATGCTTGATTGCGTACAGACCGAAACCGGTGCCGATCCACGCTTCGCGGTGATCTGGTTGCATGGCCTGGGTGCCGATGGCAACGATTTCGGCCCGATCGTGCCGGAACTGGTGGACAAGGACTGGCCGGCAATCCGTTTCGTGTTTCCGCACGCGCCGCGCCGGCCGGTCACGGTAAACGGCGGCATGAACATGCGCGCCTGGTACGACATCACCGGCATGGAAATTGCCCAGAAGCAGGACGAGATCGGCATCCGCGCCTCGATGGCCGAGGTCGAGACGCTGATTGCCCGCGAGGTTGCCCGCGGCATTCCCGCATCGCGGATCTTCCTTGCCGGGTTCTCGCAGGGCGCGGCCATGGTGCTCTCGGCTGGCCTGCGCCATGCGCAAACGCTGGCCGGCATCATTGCCCTGTCCGGATATCTTCCGCTGGAGCAGCAGCTTGCCAAGGAGCGCTCGACGGCAAACGCCGGATTGCCCTTGTTCATTGCCCACGGCAGCGTTGATCCCGTGGTGCCACAGGTGCTTGGCATGCTTGCTCGCGACTTTCTGCGCAGCCTGGGCCATGCTGTCGAGTGGCGCAGTTATCCGATGGCGCATCAGGTGTGCGCCGAGGAAATTGCCGATCTGCGTCAGTGGATCGGCCAGCGCATTACCGCCATTGCGCCGGATTGAGGCTGCGTGAGCGCAGCCCGCAGCGTCGGAGTCGACATGAGCGAGACTGACAAGCAGCGCTGGTTGCCGCAATTCTGCAGTCTGCCGACGCTGTTTGCGTTGATGGTGGTGGCCGAGATCGTTGCCCTGGTCATCGCCATGGCACCGGATCGCGCGGCACGCTCGTGGCTGAGTGAACTCGGCATCGCCAGCGTGTTCGTGCAGTGGCTGGCCTTGCTCAATGCCGTGGTGCTGTGCTCCTCGCGCGAGGTTCTCGAGCGCTTGCCGGTGCGGCCCGGATTTTTCTCGGCCTGGGCGCTTGCGGTCATCACCACGGCCCTGGGCAGTGCCGTGGTGTATTCGATGGATCATGCCCTGGGTTTCGGTCTGACGGCACCAGCCGGGGCGATCTGGCGCTTCTCGATCGGGAATGCGGCAATCTGTGCGCTGATTGCTGCTGCGCTGCTGCGCTATCTGTATGTACGCGAGCTCTGGCAGGAGCGCGTGCATGCGGCGGCAAAGGCGCAGGTCGATGCCTTGCAGGCGCGCATCCGCCCGCATTTCCTGTTCAACAGCATGAACACGATTGCCAGCCTCATCCGCAAGCGTCCGACCGATGCCGAGCGTGCGGTCGAGGATCTCTCCGAACTGTTCCGCGCCGCCCTCGGCACGCGCGAAATGCTCGGCACGCTTGGCGAGGAACTGGATCTGATCGGCCATTACCTGCGCATCGAATCCTTGCGCCTGGGCGAGCGCCTCAAGCTCGATCTGGATCTGCAGGCCTTGCCGCGCGATTTGCCGCTGCCGCCGCTGCTTCTGCAGCCGCTGGTCGAAAACGCCGTCTACCACGGCATCCAGCGCATGCCCGAGGGTGGAACTCTGAGCATGCACGGCGCGCACAACGACGGCATGATCGAGATCGTCGTGCGCAATCCGCTGCCGGATGATGTGGCGCATCCGCGCAATGCGCACGCCCTGGCCAATGTGCGCGCACGCATCGAGTACCATTTCGGCGACAAGGCCGCGCTGATCGTGCAGCCTGCGCGCGGAGAATTCACGGTGACGGTCAGGCTTCCGGAACGGATAAGGCAATGAGGGTTGTCGTAGCCGACGACGAGGTGCTGGCGCGCGAGCGACTGGTCGATCTGCTGGGTCGGATCGGCTCGGTCGAAGTGGTTGCCGAGGCAGGCGATGGTCGCGAAGCAATCGAACTGGTCGAACGCTTGCGCCCCGACGTGCTGCTGCTGGATATCCGCATGCCGCGAATGGATGGCCTCGAGGCGGCGCACCATCTGGCATCGTTCGAACATGCCCCTGCCATCATCTTCTGCACCGCATACGACGAACACGCGCTGGCCGCGTTCGATGCGAATGCGGTCGACTACCTGCTCAAGCCGATCCGCCTCGAACGCCTGCGTGCCGCCATCGAGCGTGCGGGGCGCTTCAACCGGGAGGTGCTGCGCGAGATCGACAAGGGCGAAGCCAAGGCACGCGAACGCACCCACCTGTGCGCACGCGTGCGCGGCAACCTCGTCCTCGTGCCGATCACCGAGATCGACTACCTGCTCGCCGAAGACAAGTACGTGGTGGTCCATCATGCCGGCTGCGAAGTCCTCATCGAGGAGCCGCTGAAGGCGCTGGAGGTCGAGTTCGGCAATCGCTTCGTGCGCATCCATCGCAATTGCCTGGTCGCACTCGACAAGCTGGCCGGCCTCAGCCGCACCAGCGACGGCCGCGTGCTGGCCAAACTCGAACGTGTCGCTACCGAGCTCGAAGTCAGCCGGCGCAACCTGCCGGCCTTGCGCAAACTGGTGAGAACCCTATGAAACGACTGCGCATCGCCACCCGCCAGAGCGCCCTGGCCCTCTGGCAAGCCGAACACGTGGCCGCACGCCTGCGCGCCGCGCATGCGGGGCTGGAAATCGAACTCGTGCCGATGACCACGCGTGGTGACCAGGTGCTGGATCGTCCGCTGGCCGAGATTGGCGGCAAGGGCCTGTTCCTCAAGGAGCTCGAAGTCGCGATGCTGGAGGACCAGGCCGACATCGCCGTACATTCGCTGAAGGATGTGCCGATGGACCTGGAGCCGGGATTCGCCCTTGGCGCCGTGCTCGAACGTGCCGATGCCGCCGATGCCTTCATCAGCAATGCCTGCGCGCGCCTCGCCGAATTGCCGCAAGGCGCGCGCGTCGGCACGTCATCGCTGCGCCGGCAGGCGCAGTTGCGCGCGTTGCGACCGGATCTGCAATTGCTCGATCTTCGCGGCAACGTCAATACGCGTCTGGCCAAGCTCGATGCCGGTCACTATGACGCCATCATTCTCGCCTGTGCCGGGATCGAACGCCTGGGCATGATGGAGCGCATCCGTTCCCGGCTGCTGGCGCCGGATTGGCTGCCCGCCGTGGCCCAGGGCGCGATTGCCATCGAGCAGCGCAGCGGCGACCAGCGCGTGGCTGATCTGCTTGGCATACTGGATGATGCCAACACGCGTCGCTGCGTGGAATGCGAGCGCGCCATGAATCGCCGCCTGCATGGCAGCTGCAATGTGCCGATTGCCGGCTATTGCGTGGAAACCGAGAACGGCCTTGCCCTCTATGGTCTGGTTGGCGATGCCGGCACGGGACGGCTGGTGCGTGCGGAAATCGAAATCTCGGGCCGCGATCGAGGCATCGAGCTTGGCGAGCAGGTTGCGTCGCTGCTCCTGGAGCGCGGTGCGGACGCGATTCTCGGCAGGCTTCGCGATCACTGAGTTGTCAGGACCTCCGGCTGGATGCAGGAGAGCATCTGCGCAGGGGCCAGGCAGTTTGGCGTGTGATTGCAGAATCCAGCCGTGAAATGGCGAGCCGCAGCGGGCTCGCCATTCCGGCAACGGCGTTTGCCGTGGGTCAGAACTTGAAAACGAGATTGGTGGTGACGAGCTGGTCGGTCTTCTTCTTGTCCGGGGTGACGTCCGAGTTGTGGCGGACTTCGTAGCCGAGCTTGAGGGCGAGTTTTTCGCTCATGCTGACGGAAAGTCCGGCATTGTTCTGCAGGAACGTGTTGTTCGAGCCGGCTTCGATCAGGGTCGTGTTCTCGAATGCGGTTGAATCATTGAACTTGTGCTTGTAGCTGATCAAGCCGCGACCGACCACGTTGCCTTCGACATCCGGGTCGATGATCGTGGTCACCGGCGGGTCGCCGGCCACGACCGCATAGGCGCGGGGATCAAGGCGACGATAGCCGGGGCCGACCTCGGCGGAAAACTCGGTTTCGGCGTTCTTGATGAAGGTGTAGCCGTAGCCGAGCGAGACGATCCACTGGTACGCATACGGCGAGAAATCGTCGTTTTCGTAGCGCGCCGCGCCGACGATGTAGCTGCGCTCGTCGAGCTTGTAGCCGGAGGAGGCGCCAAGGTCGTAGCGATTGGCGGTGAGGTCGTATTCACCGTTCGCTTCACCCTTGCTGCGCAAGGCATTGACGAAGAAATTGTGCTTCCACTGCGCGTCTTCCTTCTTGAAGGCGAGCTTGACATTGAGGTTCTGCGACTTGGTGTTGCCGCTGGTCAGGGCGAGACCGGCCTCGCCACTGCCCGACCACGTGCCGTCGTCAGCCTGCGCCGAAGCAAGCGCGGGAACGGCAAGCAGGACTGCGCCCGCAAGGAGTGCACTTTTCATTGAAATTACCTTCTGGGAGAGAGTGGATGAATCGAATGCACAATCCGCTGAACCGCGGACGCGCAGGCGTTGCGATCCTAGCGAGTGGAATTGAATGCGAAGTGAACGGTTGCCCGAAAACCCCTCGCTGAAACAGAACTTTACGTCCCGTCCTCAGTCACCGTGGGCACCGTAGTAAAGCATCACCGCATGTCGCGCTTCAGCGAAAAACAGCCAGCGTTCGAGGAAGATGCCGAACATGCCCGCAAGCAGGCCGATCCATGCGGCGACACCGCCCGGACCTGGCACCAGCAAGGCCAGCAGGGCAAGGATTGCCGGCGTCGCGAAACCCGCCAGCAGGCAGATCAAACGCAACTTGCGCGAATGCTTGCGCGCAATGCGGAATCCCATTTCGTGGGTCAGGTAGTTTTCCTGCGTGTGCGGCTGCTCGAATGAACGCACGTTGCCCAGCCCATCGAGGCCGATGACATGCGCCGTGCGCAGGCCTGATGGTTGGTCGATCTGCTTCCAGTAGGTGAGCTTGATGGCCGCGGAGATCACCGCAAGCACGATGACTGCAGACGGGAGCAGCACGCTCCAGACTGTTTCCTGCGCTGCCGGCACCAAGTCCCGACTCGGTAATGTAGCGAGGGCCCAAAGCAGCAACATGCCACTGAGCGCCGCGAATGCGAGGTAGGCGGGGACCACCAGCCGATTGTTCCAGGCCCTGATCGGCTTCAGGCAGGCATAGATATTGGCCGTGCAAAACACGGTTACGATGGATGCGGCCGCGAGCAATGCGCCCGTCACGCGCACGAGTGTCTCGTTTTCCAGGAGCAGCGCGGGAACCAGGTGACCGGGAGACTGCTGACCCAACCAGATCAGAAACAGTCCTGTCGCCGGGACATAGGCCAGCAGTGCCGCGACGCCTTCACGCGAGAGCCACGAACTGCGCCACTGCGAGAGTGCGCGCCAGGCGCGTTGCGGTTGGCCAAGGTGAGCGAGCGACGACAGCAGGCCGGCACTGACGAGGAGGAAGCCGGTAGCCCAGGCGACAGCCAGCGTGCTCGGCATACCGCAAACCGAGCTCTGGGCATCAACGGGGCCGATCTCCGCATCGAGCAGGCAACCCGGCCACGCCAGTGCAAAGGCGAGGCCGACCAGCATCCACAAGCCATAACCGGCGCCCGAAATGACGGTAAAGAAAATGATCGAGAACGTAGGTCGCATCTTCGGTTGATCTCAGCGCGACAGCACGCGATCAACCCAGCGCAGCAGGGGCGACATCTGCGTGGTATCGATCGCTTCGGCGGCCGGTTGCGGGTGCGAATTCGCCCTGCTGGCATCGCGACGCGGACGCGGTGGCAGGTAGCGGTTGACCGGCTGGTAGCCGAACTCGGGCATCAGCGCGTAGCCGCCGCGTTCGGCGACCAGCTTCGACACATCCGATTGCGCGTCGCCGAGATCGCCGAAATGCCGTGCACGGGTCGGGCAGGCCAACACGCAGGCCGGCTGGCGGTCGGCTTCGTCGAGCGTTTCGTTGTAGATGCGATCGACGCACAAGGTGCATTTCTGCATGACGCCGCGCTGCGCGCTGAACTCGCGTGCGCCATACGGGCACGCCCAGGCGCACAACTGGCAACCAATGCACTTGTCCTCATCGACAAGGACGATGCCATCTTCGGCGCGTTTGTAGCTCGCCCCGGTCGGGCACACCGTCACGCACGCCGGCGTCTCGCAATGCAGGCACGAGCGGGGGAAGTGGATAGTGCCGGGAATCAGGAATTGGGAATCGGGAATAGGGGAGGTGCAAGAGCTTTTCGCTTCGGACTTTGCCGTTGCCATTCCCCATTCCCCACTCCCCATTCCCGTTGCCTCATACGAATGCACCCGATTGAACCAGACCCCCTCGGGCTCGGGGCCGTGGGTGTCCTTGTCGGGGAGGGGGCCGAAGGAGCCGCCGTCGTTCCATTCCTTGCAGGCGACGGCACAGGCGTGGCAGCCGACGCAGGTGTCGAGATCGATGACCAGGCCGAGCTTGCGCGTGGCCGCTGCGGGCAGGCTGGTCATGGCTGCAGCGGCCAGAACAGGGGGATCAGGTACATCGAGAGTGCACAGAAGATCGCGATCAGCGGAATGCCGACCTTCATGAAATCCATGAAGCGATAACCGCCGGCGTAGTAGACCATGGTGTTGGTCGGGTAGCCGACCGGCGTGGCGAACGAGGTTGCCGCGGCAAAGGCGACGGCGACGACGAACGGTCGCGGATCGGCACCGACCGAATGCGCCACGGTGATCGCGATGCCGATCATCAGCACCACCGAGGGATTGTGACCCATCAATTCCGTGAGCAGGGCGGTCAGCAGGTAGACCATAAGCAAGGCGGCCATCGGGCCATGTTCGCCGACGACACCCATGCCGGCCGCGACCAGGGTATGCGACAAGCCGCTGTTTTCGATGGCCGTGCCGAGCGGCAGGATTGCCGCAAGCAGGACGATGATCTTCCAGTCGATGCCTTCGTAGAGATCCTTGCGCCCGTAGCACCCGGCAATGGCCATGGCCACAGCGCCGGCGATCGCGGCGACCGGGATCGGCAGCCAGTGCAGGCCGGAAACGACCACCACCGAGATCATGATCAGCACGGCGGCGACGGCGCGCTTGGAAGTGCGTCGGGTGTCCTCGCGTTCGCTGAGGACGACGAAACGCTCGTCGCTGCGCAATGCGGTCGCCGCTTCCTCGCTGACCAGCAGCAAGAGCACGTCGCCGGCAGCCAGGCGCACATCCTTCAGCTTGTCGCGCAGAATGCGTCCACGTTGGTGGATGGCCAGCGCGATGGCATCGTGGTTGCGCTTGAAGTCGAGTTCTTCCAGCGAACTGCCCTCGATCGTCGAGGCCGGCTTGACCATCACCTCGACGAGGATGCGCGCGGACTTGCGATCATGGCCGAAGCGGTTTTCCGGATCGATTTCAAGATCGGCACGCTTGCGGAACTCCTCGATCTTGTCCCAGTCGCCGCGCACCAGCAGCACATCATCGACGGCCAGCACCTGCGAGCGCGGCGACCACAGGTGACGATCGCCGCGCAGCAGCTCAAGCGGGTAGATGCTGTATTTTTCGCCAAGCCGGGCATCGGCAATGGTTTGCCCGACAAGGGGCGAATGCGGGGTGACCTTGAGCTCGGTGACGTACTTGCCGATATCGGTTTCGGCCGCGGCGACCGGCGAGATTTCCTTCGGCAGCAGCCAGCGCCCGACCAGCATCAGGTAAGTGATGCCGACCACGGCCAGCAGCGCGCCCAGGCGGGTGAATTCGAACACGCCAAATCCGGCCAGACCATGTTGCTGCGCGAGGCTGTCGGCAAGCAGGTTCGACGAGGTGCCGATCAAGGTGCAGACGCCACCCATCTGCGCGGCATAGGCCATCGGCAGCAGCACGCGTGCCGGCGAGGTTCCGGTGTTCGCGCAGACGCGCAGGGCCAGCGGCAGGAAGGTCGCGACCAGGGCGATGTTCTTGACGAAGGCGCCCATCGGTGCGATCGCCAGCATCAAGGCCAGCGTCAGCAGCCACGGCTTGCGGATGCGGGAAAGCACGCGCCCGAGTGGCTCCAGCGCCCCCGAGCGCTCGATGCCGAGGCTCAGTGCAAACATGGCGGCGACCGTGATGGTCGCCTCGTTGCTGAAACCAGCCAGCGCCTCGGCCGGTGAAACCAGCTGCAGGACCACCAGCAGGACAAGGACGATCAGGGCAACCAGATCGATGCGCACTTTTTCGCTGGCAAACAGCGCGACTGCGCCGATCACGATGACCAGGGTCATCCATTGCGGCAGGGTCATGGCATCGCCCTCGTCCCGTTCATTTCGATGCGGTGGCCATCCACCTGCGGGGTCCGATCGCGTTCAATGCGTACGCGCAGGTCGAACCAGGCGGCCTGGCCGGTGAGCGGATCGGCATTCGCGCAACTTGGCGAATTTCGATCCTGCGGCAGCAGTTCGTTGATCAGGTGATTGAGCAGGAAGCCATCGCGATTCTCCGGCGCATTGGCAGCGAGCTTCCACGCCCCCTTTCGCTTGCCGATCGCGTTCCACGTCCACACGGTCCCGGGCGCTGTCGCCGAGTGGAATCGTGCCTGCACGCGGATGCGTGCGAGTGGCGAAACCAGCCAGATCCAGTCGCCGTCGCCAACACCATTCGTCTCGGCTGTTTGTGGATTAAGGTACAGATAGTTGCGTGCCGCGATCTGTCGCAGCCAGACGTTCTGCGACCCCCAGCTGTGATACATGAACATGGGTCGCTGGGTGATTGCGGAAAGTGGATAGTCGGCTTCGCGTGCGGAACCGCTTGAATCCAGGTCCCCGTACCAGAACGGCAATGGATCGAAATAGCGCGCAACGCGTTCACGTTCACTTTCCGGCGGCTGTTGCGCGCCATGCCCCAGCGCGGCAAGCCGGAAACGTTGCAGGGCTTCGCAGTAGAACTGCATGACAATGGCCTCGGTCGAACCGACGAAACCCAGCGACTTCGCCCAGGTCAAATAATCGCGATTGGCCATCTTGTAGTAGCGCCCGGCGTCGGGAACCCGCGCCTCCCAGACGCAGCCGTGTTCGATGTAGCGTTCGAGTTGATCCGGATTCGGTTCACCGAAACCCGATTTCGATCCATCCGCGCCGCGCCAGCCGGCAAGCATGCCGACGCCGGGTGCGCGCTCGTGCTCGACCATGTACTGGGCGAAGCCACGCGGATACTTCGCCGTGCCATCGTCCTTCAGCAGGCCCGGCAATCCGATGCGCGTGCCGAGATCGATCAGCACATCCTGGAACGGACGCACGTCGCGATCAGCTTCGACGACCGGCTGGCGGATCGCATCGGCCGCGCAATCGGCATCGGAGATTGGCCGGTCGAGCATGCTGATGCAATCGTGGCGTTCCAGGTATGTCGTATCCGGCAATACGAGATCGGCGAACGCCACCGTCTCGGAAAGGTAGGCGTCGGAATAGATGATGTGCGGGATTCGGTATTCGCCGCTGTCGGCATCGCGGTCGCAAAGCATCTGCCGCGTCCCCATCGTGTTCATCGACGAGTTCCAGCCCATGTTCGCCATGAACATGAACAAGGTGTCGATGCGACACGGGTCGCCAGCCCAGGCATTGCGGATGACCGATTGCATGATGC
>Ga0209476_10001983_pt1 | contig 13767 bp, 14 predicted proteins | sample KloWWTrecipitate_FD_187179 | JGI IMG/M metagenome (GOLD analysis project Ga0209476, IMG submission 187179) | Active sludge microbial communities from Klosterneuburg, Austria, studying microevolution and ecology of nitrifiers - Klosterneuburg... | ecosystem: Engineered > WWTP > Aerobic digester... | reverse complement strand
AGGTGCCCATGAGGACGGCTTCCGCCAGCACGTGGCCCTTCATCGCCTTCTCGAGCTGCGCCTTCTTCGGGTACTTGAGGTCGCCCAGCAGCGTGTCGAGCGCGTAGAGCTTGTGGAAGTAGCGGTGCCGCCCGATGGGCGGGCAGGGCCCGCCGTAGCCGCTGCGACCCCAATCGTTGAGCCCGTCGCGGCAACCATCGGGAAGATCTGCGGGATCGGCGTCCTCGATGAGCTCCTTCACGCCCGCGGGAATGTCGTAGAGCACCCAGTGCACCCAGGTCATGCGCGGCGCGGCCGGGTCGGGCGCGTCGGGGTCGTCGACGATGAGCGCGAAGCTCTTCGTGCCGGGCGGCGCGCCGGTCCACGCGAGGTGCGGCGACAGTTCGTCGCCCTCGCAGGTGTGCTGCTCCGGGATGGCCCCGCAGTCTGCGAAGCTGGTCGAGGTGAGCTTGAGCGTCATGGTCCTCTCCGCGTGGTGGAATCGCCGGCCCGCGCCGCTAGCCGAGTTCGACGTCCACCATCATCTCGTTGGCGAGCGCCTCCAGCCCGCGGCGCAGCTCGTCGTTGGGCAGGCCCTCGGGGACGGCCAGCACCGCCTTCACCTTGAAGAGGCTCTCGCCGGACATGGCGGCGCTCGCGACCTGCGTCTCCAGCTCCTCGATGCTCACGCCGCGCTGCGCGAGGCTGCCGGAGAGGTCGCGCACGATGCCGGGGCGGTCGTGGCCCACGAGCTCGAGCCGCACGCGCCGAAGCGCCGCCGCCGGGGCCGCCGCGCCGCTTCGCGCGATGACCACGTGCAGGTCCGCCGACTCGAGCGCGGCCAGCGCCTTCGCCAGCTCGTCGGCGCGCGCCTCCGCCACCTCGAAGTGCACCATGCCCGCGAACTGGCCCGCGAGGTTCGCCATGCGGCTCGCCGCCCAGTTGGCGCCGAGGCGCTGCGCGCACTCGGAGAGCCGGTTCACGATGCCGGGCCGGTCGGGCCCGACGACGGTGACGACGAGGGAGGCGGTCATCGCATCTTCCTTGCAGGGACATCGGTCGATTCGATGATAGCGCGAACGGCCCTTCCGACAGGGCTGGCTGCCGTGGCGACGGGATTCTCGGATTGAAGACCTTCGAACCGCGCGGATGTCGCGAAGCTGCCCTTTGGCGACGGAGGTGAAGTCGCGAACACCTTGCCGGCTCGCGGATGTCCATCGTGGGCAAGATCATATATAGGCAATAAATGAAGGTAAATATTGAATTAAACAAAAAGAACAAATGATCATTTATGGCCCGTCAGGTCTCCGGACGTTCGGTTCTAGGTACGTTAGAGTCCAACTCGTTGAAAGGAAAGCAAATGCAAAGAATCCTCAGCTTGGTGGTAGCTGCCCTTGCGATGCTCGCGTCATCCGCTGCATTCGCGTACCTTGAGGACGGTCAGGTTCCACCTGAACTGACAATGATCCCGGTCGACATGAGCTTTCGCGTGCTTGACAACGGATACGGTGTCGTCATGGTCATTGACGACACGACCGGTCTGCCTATTCATGATCAGTGGGGGCAAGAATGCTCAGGCCCGGCACCTGACGTATCAGGGAGGTGCGCTTCTCAGCTAGCGTTCCCCGCCGTGGCCGCGATAATCATAGGGGCTGGTACGGGAGCGCTCGGAGTGGCTGCCGCGGGCGGCAATGCTGGTCAGATACTGAGCGGAGCCATTCTCGGGGGAGTCTCCGGCTTTTACGGTGCGATAGCGGGGATTACGACGGGTATCAGCCGTGTCCTGTACGGCTCATATTCGGCGCTTTACGGCGGAGGCATGGTCGGGCTGGTCGGAAGGACCAGCCCGTAGGAAGATGCTTCCCCTGAGAATTTGAACTCTTCCGCGCAGACCTGTCGGGGTATCTCGTGTCAAACCTCCTTCTCGTGTGGATCGTCGTCAATGTCTCCTTCGTGCCGATGGCTTTCCTCTGGCGTCATTGGGTCCCGCCACGAAGGCGTTTCCTGCCGGCGCAGGTCGGGGTGTTCGTGATCGTCTGGAGTGTGACTTTTCTGCTGTTCGGGAGTCGATATGACTTGCTCGAAACCGGAATCCGCAGTTTTCTCATCCCGGTGATCCAGCAGGCAGCGGCCTTCCTCTATTGGCGATTTGGCCGTGGTGCCCCACGGCACTCATAGGGATGCCGTCGAAAAACACAAGAATGAGCGCTCGAACGGACTGTGAGGGTTGCGCTGGCCGGCGCGAGGACAGACACCTCGAGGCAACTCGGGCTGCTTGTTCTTGAGGGCGCGAGCGAGGCCGGTCAGGCCGGCGCGAGCTGGCTGTCAGGCGACACCGGAAAATGACTCCCCTGTCCCGGCGCTCCCCCTTCACGTAGCCCATGAATGACAATGCCCCGCAGGTTTCACCCTGCGGGGCATTGTGCGGGTCACCGACTCAGGCCGAAAGACTTCTCACACAGTCTGCGAAGGCGCCCTTTCCCGTGAAAAGCGAGGCGGCAGCGCCTAGCGCTCCTCCACCTTCGCCTTGCCGCGCAGCTCCATCACCAGCTTCTGGATCTGCTGCTGCTGGGCGCGCTGGCGGAACTGCTCCTTCAGCTCGTCGAAGCCGGGCACCTTCAGGGGGCGCACGTCGTCGAGGCGGATCACGTGGAAGCCGAAGTCGGTCTTCACGGGCGCCGTGGTGAGCTGCCCCTTCTTGAGCGCGGTCACCGCGTCGGCGAAGGGCTTCACGTAACGGGCGGTGGGGCCCCAGTCGAGGTCGCCGCCGTTGTCCTTGGAGCCCGGGTCCTTCGACTTCTCCTTCGCGATCTTGGCGAAATCCGCGCCCTTGCCGAGGTCGGCGATGATCGCCTTGGCGTCGTCTTCCTTGTCGACGAGGATGTGGCGGATCTTGTACTCGTTCTCGCCCATCGACTTCTTGAACTCCTCGTACTGCTTCTGCAGGTCGGCGTCGGTGATGGGGTTGGCCTTCACCTCGTTCTCGAAGAGCGCGCGCACGAGCACGGCCTGGCGGGCCATCTCCATCTGCGCGGCGACCTCGGCCTGCTTGTCGAGCCCGCGCTTCTGGGCGGCCTGCACCAGCACCTCGCGGTTGATGAGCTCCTCCTTCACGGCGCGCTGGCGCTCGGGCGTGTCGGGCTGGCCGCTTGCGGTGAGCTCCTTGTTCATCATGTCGATGCGCGACTGCGGGATGGTGACGCCGTTCACGACGATCTTGCCGGCGGCGGTGGCGGCCTTCTTCGGCGCCGCCTTGTCCTGGGCGACGGCGCCCGCGGCGAACGTGCCCGCGACGAGCGCGACGGCGAGGGTCTTCAGGGTGGGATGCATGGATGTTCCTTTTCGTGGGGTCAAAGCTGCTCGGGCGCGAACGCCTCGATTCTCAGGGCATGGATGTCGCGTTTCATGAGGTCGCCCAGGGCCTCATAAACCATTCGATGCCTCGCCAGCGGCGGCTTGCCGCGGAAGGCCTCCGAAACGATGGTGAGCTGCCAGTGCGCGCCGTCCGCGCCGTGGCCGATGTGCAGGTGGTCCTCGTCGACCAGCGCCACGCTCTCGGGGCGCAGCACGGCGAGCCGCTCGCGGATGGCGGCCTCGAGGCTCACGGCAGCACCTTGCGGAACGGCTTCACGGTCACGCGGCCGTAGACGCCGGCGGCGACATAGGGATCCTCGGAGGCCCAGGCGAGGGCCAGCTCGCGCGAGCCGAACTCGGCCACGACGAGGGAGCCGGAGAAGCCGGCCGGGCCGGGGTCCTCGGCGTCGATGAGCGGGTGCGGGCCGGCCAGCACGAGGCGGCCTTCGTCCTGCAGCGCCTTGAGGCGGGCGAGGTGCGCGGGCCGGGCGGCGAGGCGCTTTTCGAGCGAGCCGGGGAGGTCCTCGGCGAGGATGGCGTAGAGCATGGGTCAGGTCTTCGGGGGCTCGGGGGCGGCCTCGGCGGCGGGCTTCGCCTCGTCGTCGGGCAGGTACCTGGCCATCCAGAACGCCTGCGCGATCACGAAGGCGAACATGAGGCCCATGCCGCCGAAGAGCTTGAAGTTCACCCAGGTGTCGGTGGAAAAGGTGTAGGCCACCCAGAGGTTGAGCGTGCCCTTGAAGAGGAAGAAGACGCCCCAGGCGACGCACAGCTTCGTCCAGGCGTGCTCCGGGAGCGTGATCCCCTCCGACATCACCGCCTTCACGAGGTTCGTGCGGAAGGCGAGGCCGCCCAGGAACACGGCCCCGGCGAGCCAGTAAAGGACAGAGGGCTTCCACTTGATGAAGGTCTCGTCGCGCAGCAGCAGCGTCGCGCCCCCGAAGAGGACGATGATCACGAGGCTCATCCACTGCATGTTGGACACCTTGCGGCCCCGGGCGAGCACGTACCCCACCTGCACCACGGTGGCGGCGATGGCCACGGCGGTGGCGGCGTAGATGCCCTGGAACTTGAAGGCGACGAAGAAGAGGATGACCGGGAAAAGGTCGAACAGCAGCTTCAAGGGAGCCAAAAGCCTCGCAAAATCAATCCGCTATTTTCGCCCATTCAGCGGGCGGCTGTCCATTTGAGGTGCCGGGCCTCGATCCGTTCCCTGACCTGGGGGGCGACGCCGGGCGAAAGGGCGAGCGCCAGGGCTTCGCCATAAAAGGAAGCGCGCTCGTCGGGAAGCGCCGCGTCGAGGGCGTCGAAGGCGTGGTCCATGAGGGCGGCGTCCTCCGTCCGGATGGCGGTGATGGCGAGGTTGGCGTGCAGGATCCGCCACGGCCGCTCGGGGTTGGATCGCTCGAGGTCGGCCGCGAGCCGGGGGGCGAGGTGGGCGATGACGCCCTGCATCAGCCCGAAGACGGCGGCGAGTTCCTGTTTCGAGCGGGCGGCGTTGGCCCGGTGGGCGAGCGCGTTCACGATAGGCTCGGCCGGGTCGAGAAGAACCCCGTGGCGGACCGCCCAGAGCGAAACGCCGAGGAGGAAATCCGCGACGTCGGTCGTGAGGGCGGCATCCGCCGCGCGCCCGGCCGCCGCCTCGGCGTGGGCCAGGTCGGTCACGATGGCGGATACGAGCTCGCCCACGCCTTCCAGGCCGATGGGGCCGGTGCCGCCGTGCTGGCGATCGAGCGCCTGCAGCGTCTCGAGGCCGCGCTTCAGGCGGTCCAGCCGGGGGGCGAGGCCGGGGTCCACGGCGCTGGCGCGGGCCTGCAGCGCGGGCAGCCGGGCGAGAAGGGCGGCCGTGGCGGCCTGGCCCTCGTCGCCGAAGGCGATCTTCTTGATTTCCATGGGAATCGTCTCGGCGCCGGGCGTGCGGGCACCCCGGCGCAGCGGGTGGTCAAGGGCGAATTCTGCTATAATTTCAATTGCTTCCTCAAACCCTGCGGCGTTGGACAACTTCGACCTGCACAATCACTCGACGGCCTCCGACGGGCTGCTCTCCCCCACCCGGCTGGTGGAACTGGGCGCAAGCAACGGGGCCGACGCGATGGCGCTCACGGATCACGACACGGTCGACGGCCTCGAGGAGGCCGCTGCGGCAGCGCGTCGCCTGGGCGTGGCGTTCGTGAACGGGGTCGAGGTGTCGGTGACCTGGGGGGAGACCACCGTCCACGTGGTGGGCCTCGGGATCGACCCCGGTTCGCCCGTGCTGGCCGCGGGCCTCCTGTCCATCCGCGACGGCCGACTCGGCAGGGCGGCGCGCATGGCGCAGGCGCTGGAGAAGCTGGGCATCCCCGGGACGCTCGAGGCGGCGCTGGCGCTGGCCGGGAGCGAGAAGCGGCTTTCCCGCACGCATTTCGCGCGGCACCTGGCGGAGACCGGCCGGGTGCGCGACACGCAGCACGCCTTCGACAAGTACCTGGGCAAGGGCAAGCCCGCCTATGTGCATCACGAGTGGTCGCGGCTCGAGGACGCGATGGCCTGGATCCGGGGCGCGGGGGGCGTGGCGGTATTGGCCCACCCCGGCCGCTATGGACTCAAGCCCCTCGGCCGTGCGACCCTACTGGAAGAGTTCAAGCGCCTCGGTGGCGAGGCGATCGAGGTGGTGACCGGAAGTCACCGCCCCGAGGAATACGCCACCTGGCGCCGCGTGGCCGAGGAGTACGGTTTCCTCGCCTCCCGCGGCTCCGATTTCCACGGGCCGGGCGAAAGCCCGGTGATGCCGGGGCGGCTGCCGCCGCTGCCGGCCTCGCTCGTGCCCGTGTGGACCCGATGGGCGCACTAGCCGCATAGCCGCCCGGCAACGACGGGCCACCGGCAAGCCGGTGGCCGCAAAGAACAGGAATGTCGGAATTCTTCTCGGTTCACCCGGAGAACCCGCAGCCGCGTTCGATCAAGGCTGCGGTGGAGATCATCCGCGCGGGGGGCGTCATCGCCTACCCGACGGACTCCTGCTACGCGCTCGGCTGCCACATCGGCGACAAGGCGGCGATGGAGCGCATCCGCCGCATCCGCAACGTGGACGAAAGGCATCACCTCACATTGATGTGCCGCGACCTCTCCGAGATCGGCCAGTTCGCCAAGGTGGACAACATCCAGTTCCGCCTCATCAAGGCGAACACGCCCGGCAACTACACCTTCATCCTGCGCGCCTCGCGGGACGTGCCGCGCCGCCTGCTGCACCCGCGCCACACGATCGGCGTGCGCATCCCCGACCACGTGGTGCCGCTGGCGCTGCTGGCGGAGCTGGGCGAGCCCATGCTCTCCTCCACCCTCATCCTCCCCGACCACGGCGTCGCGCTGAACGACGCCGAGGAGATCCGGGAGCACCTCGACCACCAGCTCGACGCCATCATCGATTCCGGCCCCTGCGGGCTGGACGTGACGACGGTGATCGACATCTCCGGCGACCGCCCCGTGCTGCTGCGCGAGGGCAAGGGCGACATCCGGCCGTTCGGGTTCGTACGGGCGGCGTTGCATTGATGCTCGCCCCCACGAAACCGCGTCCCACGTTCGGCCCCTCTCCCTTGGGAGAGGGTTCGGGTGAGGGTGCCTGATGGACATCCAGGGCATCATCGTCTACATCGCCGTGTACGCCATCCCCGTGGTGTTCGCGATCACGCTGCACGAGGCCGGGCACGCCTACGCCGCGAAGTACTTCGGCGACAAGACGGCGTGGATGCTCGGCCGCACGAGCCTCAACCCGGCGCGCCACATCGACCCCATCGGCACGGTGCTGGTGCCGCTGCTCACCGCCTTCACCGGCTTCCTCTTCGGCTGGGCGAAGCCCGTGCCCGTCAACTTCGAGAACCTGCGCGACCCCAAGCGCGACATGTTGTGGGTCGCCGCCGCGGGCCCGGGGGCCAACATCGCGATGGCGCTCGGCTGGGTGCTCGTGGCGAAGGTGCTGCTCACGGTGGGCGGCGCGGGCACCGCCTACGAGTTCTGGATCCGCGTGGCGGACGCCGGCATCAAGGTGAACGTGGGCCTCGCGGTGCTGAACCTCTTCCCGCTGCTGCCGCTGGACGGCGGGCGCATCCTCGCTTCCGTGCTGCCCAACCGCCTCGCCTACCAGTACTCGCGCCTCGAGCCCTTCGGCATGGTGATCCTCATCCTGCTCATCGTCTCGGGCGCGCTGTGGTGGATGATCGGCCCCGTGATGGGGGCCATGCTCAAGAACCTCTACGCCCTGCTCGGCTTCTAGAAGAAGGCAACCATGTTCCAGGAACGCGTCCTCTCCGGCATGCGCCCCACGGGCGCCATGCACCTCGGCCATTACCACGGCGCCCTCAAGAACTGGGTGCGGCTGCAGAACGAGTACCCGTGCTTCTTCTTCGCCGCGGACTGGCACGCGCTCACCTCGCACTACGAGGACCCGTCGGTGATCGAGGCGACGGTGTGGGACATGTTCGTCGACTGGCTGGCCGCCGGCATCGACCCCGCCAAGGCGACGCTCTTCGTGCAGTCGCGCGTGCCGCAGCACGCGGAGCTGACGCTCCTCATGTCGTTCTTCACGCCGCTGTCGTGGCTCGAGCGCGTGCCCACCTACAAGGACGCGGTGGACAAGCACGCCGAGCACGGCCGCGACCTCACCACCTACGGCTTCCTCGGCTACCCGCTCATGCAGGCGGCCGACATCCTGATCTACCGCGCCACGCGCGTGCCGGTGGGCGAGGACCAGGTCTCGCACGTGGAGCTCACGCGCGAGATCGCGCGGCGCTTCAACCACCTCTTCGGCCGCGAGAAGGGCTTCGAGGAGAAAGCCGAGGCCGCGGTGAAGAAGATGGGGCCGAAGAAGGCCAAGCTCTACCGCGAGCTGCGCACGCGCTTCCAGGAGAAGGGCGACGAGGCCGCGCTCGAGCAGGCGCGGGACCTCGTGGGCGACGTGCAGAACCTGTCGCTGGGCGACAAGGAGCGGCTCTTCGGCTTCATCGAGGGCGGCGGGCGCATGATCCTCACCGAGCCCGAGTCGCTGCTCACCGAGACGCCCAAGCTGCTGGGGCTCGACGGGCAGAAGATGAGCAAGAGCTACGGCAACGCGATCCTCATGCGCGATTCGCCGGACGACGTGGCGCGCAAGGTGCGCACCATGCCGACCGACCCGGCGCGCGTGCGCCGCACCGACCCGGGCAGCCCCGACAAGTGCCCGGTGTGGAACCTGCACCAGGTGTACTCGGGCCAGGAGACGCGCGACTGGGTGTGGCAGGGCTGCACCACCGCCGGCATCGGCTGCCTGGAGTGCAAGCAGCCCGTGATCGACGCGATCAACGCGGAGCTCAAGCCCATCCGCGAGCGCGCGGCCGGCTACGAGGAGGACCCGACGCTCGTGCGCTCGATCATCCAGGACGGCTGCGAGAAGGCGAGCGACACGGCCGACGAGACGATGCGCGACGTGCGCGAGGCCATGGGCCTCAACTACAGCTGACGCGACCGTGAACGAATCCCCGTCATTCCCGCACGAGACCCCGTCTCCCGCACGAGACCCCGTCTCCCGCACGAGACCCCGTCTCCCGCACGAGACCCCGTCTCCCGCACGAGACCCCGTCATTCCCGCGAAGGCGGGAATCCAGGCAAGACAAGGAACCGCAGATGAACGCAGATGAACGCGGATGGAAAGGCTGGGCGATGGGCGCGCTGCTCGTGGCGGCGGCGGCGATGCCGGCCGCGGCGGCCACGCCGGTGCCGTCGGGGAAGTGGAGCTTCGTGTTCGCGGACAAGCGCGGGCAGGCGGACCGGCCGGTGCGCGTGTTCACGTACCGGCCGCGGCAGTGCGACTCCACGTGCCCCATCCTCTTCGCGCTGCACGGCAAGCAGCGCGCGGCCTCCGCGATGCGCGACAACTGGGAGCTCGCGGCCGACCGGTACGGCTTCATCGTGATCGCCCCGGAGTTCTCGGAGAAGCACTGGCCGAAGGCGGCGGCGTACAACCTGGGCGACGTCGCGGACAACGCCGACCGCGAGAAGTGGTCGTACTCGGTGATCGAGCACCTCTTCGACGAGATGCGCGACGGCCAGAAGGACTACCGCCTCTTCGGCCACTCCGCGGGCGCGCAGTTCGTGCACCGCTTCATGATGCTCCGGCCCGACAACCGCGCCTCGCTCGCGGTCGTCGCCAACGCCGGCTGGTACGCGATGCCGGAGTGGCGGAAGGACCGCAAGGCCGAGCCGTGGCCGCACTCGCTCGTGGAGTCGCCGGCGGGCGAGGCCGAGCTGCGCGCGGCGCTGCAGCGGCGGCTCATCGTGCTGCTGGGCGAGGCCGACACCGACCCCGACCATCCGGACCTCGACAGGTCCGCGGCCTCCATGAAGCAGGGCGCCAACCGGCTCGAGCGCGGCGAGAACTTCTTCGGCGCGGCCACCACCGCCGCGCGGGAGCTCGGCGTGAAGCTCGCCTGGGAGCTCTCCTACGTGCCGGGCGTGGCCCACGACGGCGCGAAGATGTCGCGCGCCGCCGCCGACATCGCATGGGGGAAGAAGTGAGCGCCCCGGCCGTGAACGACCCCGTCGAGGTCTCCGCCCAGCCGGGGCTGGACCTCGCGCTTCCCGTCGCGAAGATCCGCGGCGAGCCGCTCACGGAGCTGCCGACCGACCTCTACATCCCCCCGGAGGCGCTCTCGGTCTTCCTCGACGCCTTCGAGGGGCCGATGGACCTGCTCCTCTACCTCATCCGGAAGCACTCGCTCGACATCCTCGACATCCCCATGGCGGAGCTCACGCGCCAGTACATGGAGTACGTCGAGATGATGCGCACGCAGCAGCTGGAGCTCGCCGCCGAATACCTGCTCATGGCCGCGCTCCTCATCGAGATCAAGTCGCGGATGCTGCTGCCGCGCCCGAAGCGCGACGACGCCGCCGAGGCCGAGGACCCGCGCGCCGAGCTGGTGCGGCGCCTGCTCGAGTACGAGCAGATGAAGAAGGCCGCGCACATGCTCTCGGAGGTGCCGGTGGCCGGGCGCGACTTCTCCGTGGTCGAGGTGTGGCTGGAGCGCGCGCTCACCGAGCGCCTGCCCGGCATCGAGGTGGCCGACCTCTCGGAGGCCTGGCGCTCGATCCTCGCCCGCGCCAAGATGACGAAGCACCACAAGATCACGCGCGAGCAGCTCTCGGTGCGCTCGCACATGAGCCGCATCCTGCGCACGCTCTCGGGCGGCGCCTTCACCGAGTTCTCGCAGCTCTTCGAGCCCGAGCACGGCGTGCCCGTGCTGGTGGTGAGCTTCCTCGCGCTCCTCGAGCTCGCCCGCGAGAGCCTCATCGAGATCACGCAGCAGACGGCATTCGACCCCATCTACGTGCGCCTGAAGAGCGAGCGCGCGACGCTCACGATCACCTGACCATGACCGACGAAACCATCGAGCCCGCCGAGGCTCCCGAGATCCCCGACGCCCCCGATGCGGCCCCCGAGCCGGAGGCCGCCCCGCCCGCCGAGCGCGAGCCGCTCGACCTCGAGCTGGTGAAGCGCGTGCTCGAGGCCGCGCTGCTCTCCGCGCCCGAGCCCCTCACCGTGCTGCAGCTGAAGCGCCTTTTCGCGGGGGAGCTCGACGTCGACAGCCTGCGCAAGATCCTCGAGGAGCTCAAGGCCGAGTGGGCCGGGCGCTCGGTGGAGCTCACCTCGGTCGCGAGCGGCTGGCGCTTCCGCGTGAAGCCGGACTACCAGAAGTACATCGACCGCATCACCAACGAGAAGCCGCCGCGCTACTCGCGCGCCGTGCTGGAGACGCTCGCGATCATCGCCTACCGCCAGCCGGTCACGCGCGGCGACATCGAGGACATCCGCGGGGTGGCGGTGTCGCCACCCACGCTCAAGGCGCTGGAGGAGCGCGGCTGGATCGACGTCGTCGGCCACCGCGAGACGCCGGGCCGCCCGGCCCTCTTCGCCACCACGCGCAAGTTCCTGGACGACCTCAATCTCCGGTCGCTCGAGGAGCTGCCCGCGCTCGAGGAGCTGCAGAGCACCCTCGACGCGACCCACGGCTTCGCGCCCCCGGCGCAGGAGCCTCTCCTCGGCATGGCCGGCGAAGACGCCGCGCCTTCCTCCCCGGCCCACGAGGCCGATCCCGCCGAGGCCACCTCCCCCGACGACGCAGCAGAAACCCCAACCGACGCGCCGGCCGAGGAGGCCGCGCCGCAAACGGAGCAGGAAGACCATGCGAAATAGACCCCATCGAATTCCCCGCGCGCCGCGGCTCGACTGGCCCGGCGGCATCGTGCCCGAGTGGGCGAAGGCGCCGGCGGCCGGCCAGCGCCGCGCCAAGGGCGGCAAGGGCGCGCGCGGCAAGGACGCCGGCAAGCGCGAGCGCCTGCAGAAGGTGATGGCGCAGTCGGGCCACGGCTCGCGGCGCAACATCGAGATCCTCATCGCGCAGGGCCACATCACGATCAACGGCCAGGTGGCGAAGCTGGGCGACCTCGTGGGCCCGGGCGACCGGGTGAAGCTCGACGGCCGGCTGATCCAGCTGCGCTTCGGCACGCAGCTGCCGCGCGTGCTCCTCTACCACAAGCCCGAGGGCGAGATCTGCACGCGGGACGATCCGGAAGGCAGGCCCACGGTGTTCGCGAAGCTCCCGAAGGTGAACAACGCGCGCTGGGTGTCGATCGGCCGGCTCGACTTCAACACGAGCGGCCTGCTCATCTTCACCACCAACGGCGAGCTCGCCAACCTCCTCATGCACCCGCGCTACGAGATCGAGCGCGAGTACGCGGTGCGGATCATGGGCGAGCTCACGCCGGAACAGGTGCAGCGGCTCACCGGCGAGGGCGTGGAGCTCGACGGCGAGGCGTGCGCCTTCGTGCGACTGGTGGACAAGGGCGGCGAGGGCTCGAACCACTGGTACCACGTGGTGATCAAGGAAGGGAAGAACCGCGAGGTGCGCCGCATGTTCGAGGCCGTGGGCCTCATGGTGAGCCGCCTCATGCGCGTGCGCTACGGCCCGGTGGAGCTGCCCGGCTTCCTCAAGCGCGGCCAGGTGCGCGACATGCCCGAGGCGGACGTGCTGAAGCTCATGGAGTTCGCCGGCATGAACGAGGCGCCGCCTGCGGCCGAGCCGGAGGAGGAGGACGAGGACGACTACGCGCCGGGCAACGTCGCGCCCCCGGGCGAGCAGCTCGAGGCGGCCGACGAGTGGGACGAGGACGGGGAGGTCGAGGACGAGCTGCAGCCCGCGCACCTCCTCAAGGACTGGAAGCGCGACGAGGCGCCCCTCGTCGACGAGGACGACGACCGCCAGCCGGACTGGGATCGCCTTCCCGGCTTCAACCGCGCCACCGGCGCCATGGGCCTGCCGGCGGGGCATCGCGGGCACGCGCCGCAGGTGCCCGGGCAGGGCGCGAAGAAGGGCCGCAAGCGGCGCGCCAAGGGAAAGGGCGCGACTCCCGGCAACGCCGCGCCCGCGCCGTTCAACGCCAAGGGCCCGCAAGGGCCGGGCGCGCAGCCCGGGCAGGGGCAGGGCCGCAAGCGCCGCAACAAGCGCGGCAAGGGGCAGGCGCAAGGGCAGGCGCAGGGCCAGCCGCAGGGCCAGCCGCAGGGCGCTCCCCAAGGCAAGGGCCCCGCGCAGCCGCAGGGTGCGGTACCCGGCGGGCAAGGCAAGCCGGGCAGGAACCGGCGCCACCGCAACCGCAACCGCCCGCGCGGCGATCGGCCGCCCTCCGGCGGCGAGGCGGGCGGCGCCTGAGGTAGGATAGCGGCGGGGTCGCCGACGGGGCGGCCCGCGACCCGGGGAGAGACAAGAACATGAAAACCGTCCGCACGGCGACGCTCGCTTTCGCATTCACCCTGATTGCCGGCGCCTGGCCGGCTTCGGCGCTCGCGCAGGACGCGTGCAAGAACCGCGGCACGCTCGACACGCGCTTCTGCGACGAGAACGGCGACCTCATCGCCGACCTGCCGAAGGACCCGAAGCAGTGGCAGAACCCGGCCACGCTGGTGTTCTCCTACACGCCGGTCGAGGATCCGTCGGTGTACGAAAACGTCTTCGAGGACCTCATGCAGCACGTCGCGAAGGTCACGGGCAAGCGCGTGCGCTGGTATCCGGCGGAATCCTACGCCGCCCAGGTGGAGGCGATCCGCTCAGGGCGCCTGCACATCGCGGGCGTGGCCACGGGGCCCACGCCCTACGCCGTGAACCTCGCGGGCTTCGAGCCGGTGGCGAGCATGACGCGCGCCGACGGCAGCATCGGCTACACGCTGCAGCTCATCACGCAGAAGGACAGCCCCATCAAGACCGTGCAGGACCTGAAGGGCAAGCGCGTGGCGCACGTGTCGCCCTCGTCCAACTCCGGCGACACCGCCCCGCGCGCGCTCTTCTCCGCGATGGGCGTCGTGCCCGGCAAGGACTACGAGGTGCTCTTCTCCGGCAAGCACGACAACTCGATCATGGGCGTGGTGAACAAGGA